>ENA-UONV01001355-UONV01001355.1-human-gut-metagenome-genome-assembly--contig:-CS4-NODE-1355-length-21816-cov-5.837737_pt1 | contig 21816 bp, 18 predicted proteins | sample MGYA00242461_ERZ724008 | MGnify/ENA metagenome assembly ERZ724008 | reverse complement strand
GAAAGCAAGCAATTTGCCTTTTATGGAACCGCATTTTTTAATTGCGGCTATTTTTGTTCCCGAGCGCGAAAAGTTAAATAGTTTCGTTATTATATAATAGAGAGGTTCGGGCGCGGGGAATCGGAAATTTTTTTGCAAATTGAATTTGCTTGGCGCGGCGGGCATTTACCACAGCTCAAAGGGTGAGGGCGGCGGCAATGGCAGAATTTTCTTAGCCTTTTTTATTCTGGAAATATTTATGGGTCATAAATTTTTCGCGCTGAGAATTTTTATGTTTTTTTGAATTTTCTATTTGGGATTCGGAAATTTTATAGATATTGATATGCGCGCGCATCTTGGCGAAGCTTGCCAATCGGGCATTGTCGGCGCTTTTTGGAGGAAAAAGTAAGCGGAGATATTTCTTGCGAACGATTCAATTTTCCAAGCGGTTGCGATGTTTGATAATGCGCGTAAAATGGGGCGTTCTTCAGCGCGGCTTTTTTGATTGAAAGCGGATTTTGGCAGTGTTATTTTTTAAGGCGACAAAGATGAAAATAAAAAGGTTGAAGATAGAAAACTTCCGCGGGATTGTCGATGATACGATAGATTTCGACCCGTCGTTCACCGTATTTGCCGGCCGCAACGGAGGAGGGAAGTCCACAATATTGGAGGCGATAGCGATAATGCTTTCAAGGATATCCGGGCGAATGTCGGGCCGCACGGGCGACTGCACGTCGTTGAGGGACCGCGACATCACTTACGGCAAGGACCATTGCATGCTTTCCCTAACTATATCCGCACCCGACGATACAATAACCCTTACGCTCGGCCGCGACCGCCGAGGCGTCGAAAGCGAAGACTCCGCCGCGGCGGACGCATATGCCGCAAAATTGCGCGGAGTGTTTTCAAAAGTGGACGATCCGGACTACGAGCTTCCCGTTTTCGCATACTACGGTTCCGACAGGAACACAACGAGCTTTTCCGCGCCACTTCCGTCCGAGGGGGCGAACAGAATGGGCGTATATAAAAACGCATTTTCCGCGGGGACGAATTTTGACGACTTCTCCGCGTGGTTTACCGCCGCGCTTCTCGAGCGCGAGTTTGCCGTCGCGGAGGCATCCAGAATGCCCCTAAAACGCGGCAACCGCGCGAGGGAGGAAATCGAAAAAAAATACGGGTTCATCGCTTTGATAAAGAAGGCGCTGAAAGATTTTTCACCGTCGCTTGAAGGCTTTTATGTAGAGGGAGGCAGGCTTTTTGTGCGGCCGCGCGACATTCCGGCGGAGTACCTTTCTCAGGGGGAAAAGAGCGTAATTGTTCTCATCGCCGACATCGCAATCCGAATGGCGGGCGCAAACCCAAATATGAAAAATCCGCTCGCGACGGACGCGATTATAATGATAGACGAAGTCGATCTGCATTTGCATCCGGATTGGCAGTCCAGAATAGTCGAGGAGCTGCCAAAAATGTTCCCGAAGACGCAATTTATAGTGTCGTCGCATTCGCCTTCCGTTTTTTCGGTTGTGAAATCGCTGTACAGGCTCGCAGACGGGGCGGACGGCATGACGCGCATAGAGCATACCTCCCAATACGGCCGCGCGCCGGCCGACATTCTCGGCACTTTTTTGCACGCCGACAGGGAAAGCTCCTTTAAGCGCGAAATAGACGCCATGTACGCGGCTCTCGACAAGGGCGACTCCGCAAAGGCGTTAAAAATAATCGGGCGGCTGCGCAAAGTCATTCCGGACGATCCGGAAATATTGCGCGGTGAATATCTGGCGCGCGCGATGGAATCGGCAAACGGCAAAGACAATGCGGCACATTGAAAAACCCCGCGAGAGCGAGGCGCCGGAGGCGTTCAAGGCATGGAAGCTTAGGCACCCGAACTCCAAATACTATCGTTTCAAAGACGCGCGCATAAAGAGGATTGTCAAAAACTCCCTCATTGTGCGCCAAAAGTATTTATGCTGCTATTGCGAGTCGCGCATAGACGAGAACAATTCGCACATAGAACATATAGAGCCGCAAATGGGCGGGCTTTCGGAAAACAGCATGGACTATTCCAATATGGCGGCATCCTGCATACGCGATCCGAAAAAAAATGAGCCCAATTTCATTCCCAAAACTTTTGACGAGCTTGTTGGGGTGACTCTGCACTGCGGACACGCGCGCGGCTGCAACCGCGTCGTATCGCCGTACGATCCGCGCTGCGAGAAATTCTTTGAATATTCTTTTTCCGGCAAAGTGAGTGTTTCGGAGTCCCTGACCGATCCCGACGAGATAGAGCTTGCGCGCGACAGCATAGAATATTTGCGCCTGAACGTGCCTTCGCTTGTCCTATTGAGGAGAATCGCGATGTTTGAGGCGGTAAAAATGCTCGGCGAGGGCAACTCTCCGGAATTCATATTGGCGGAAATAAAGGGCAAGCTGCCTCCGTACTATTCCGCCGCAAAGACCGCAATAGAGAAAACTTTGCGCGCGCAATTTGCTTGAAGGTTTTGGGCGATAGTCGAATATCAATAAAATATGCGGGAGAAATACGGAATATTGATAGGGCGCTCCGAGATAACAAGGAGAGTCGGGGAACTCGCGGCAGACATCAGAAAGTGGGCGGGCGAGTCGGCGGCTCCGATATGCGCCGTTTGGCTGGCGGAGGGCGCGATGTTTTTTGCGGCGGACTTGCTGCGCGGGCTGTCGGGCTGCGGTCTGGAAATATTCTCGGTGAAAGTTTCTTCTTACGGAGACTCGCTCTCGCCGGAGGGGCGCCCGAAAATATTGACGCCGCTCCCGGACGTTGCGGGAATGCGCGCGCTGTTAATAGACGATGTGCTCGATACTGGGGCGACTGTCGCGGAAGTTTCCCGCGCGTTGCTCGAACGCGGCGCGAAAGAGGTTAAAATCTGCGTATTGCTCGACAAGCGCGTGCCTGGCGAAAAGCGCGCGGTTGCGGATTTTGTAGGCTTTAAAACGGAAGGGCGCTTTGCTTTCGGATACGGAATGGACTTGCGCGGAAAAATGCGCGAGCTCCCGGATATAATGGCACTTCAAAAGTCGGAGTAAACATGCATATAGGATGTCATTTATCGTTCTCTAAGGGATATGCGGCTATGGGCAAAAAAGCTCTCGAGCTGGGCGCAGACTGCTTCCAGTTTTTCAGCCGCAACCCGCGCGGCGGCGCGGCAAAAGCTTTCGACCGCGACGACGCGCTCGCGCTAAAAAAGATATCAGAAGAAAATTCGTTCGGGCCGATGCTCGTGCATGCCCCGTACACTTTCAACCCGTGCTCTGCCGACGAGTCCCTGCGCAAATTCGCGTTTGAAGCGATGTGCGAGGATATCGAAAAACTCGAATTGTTTGAAGGCGCGCTTTACAACTTCCACCCGGGCTCTCATGTCGGGCAGGGTGTCGAAAAGGGAATAGAACTCACGGCGGAAATGCTTTCGCGCATAGGTGAACGCAATTTCTCGGCGGGCGTGCTTGTTGAGACGATGTCGGGAAAGGGCAGCGAGATAGGCTCGACCTTTGAGGAAGTCGCCGCAATTATCGAGAAGTCGGGGGGATTCGCAGGCGTATGTCTCGACACTTGCCATATTTATTCGGCAGGGTACGACATCGTTGAAAATCTCGACGCCGTTCTCGAAGAATTTGACAAAACTATCGGCATTGAAAGGCTCAAAGCCGTCCATCTGAACGACAGCATGACTCCCTTCGCATCAAAGAAGGACAGGCATGCAAAACTCGGTGAAGGTTCAATCGGATTGGCGGCCATAGAAAGAATCGTAAACCATCCGCTGTTAAACAGTCTGCCGTATTATCTCGAAACTCCAAACGACGAGGCCGGATATGCGCGGGAGATTGTTCTCGTGCGGTCGATGGAGAAACGCGGGTGAAAACGGGCTCCACCCGCAAGGCGGGTAAACGCCCGCGAAAATCCCGCCGCGCCGGCGCTTTTTTTGCGGAAGTGTGCGCGTCTTTGCCGGCAATTCTTGCCTTTTTATTGCGCGCATTGTGGGGCATTTTTAAATTTCTCGTAAAGTTGTCGCGCAAATATAAATTCGGCGCGGCGATTGTATTAGCCGCAGTTGCGCTATTGATAGTTGCCCATTGCAGGAAGCCGCGCGGCTATGTGAAAACGCCGGAGGAAACAGCGTATATCGAGCGGCTGCGCAAAAAATATGCGGTGGCGGAGCGGAAGTTGGGGGGCGAAGCCGCGCTGAAAATTATCCGCTCGGCTTGCGGATTTATAACCCGCGCCGACAACGCTCCGAAAGGGCTTTACGACTCCGAGGAAGCTGAACTGCTGCTTTTGGGAACCGCCCTCGTGGAAAGCGACCTCGCCCCGCGCTTCCAGCAGTCGCGCGGAGACGCCATTGGGCTATTCCAAATAGAGTACGGAACTTTCCGCGACCTCTGGGATAGATCCATAAAATACAAGCACCCAAAACTCTATTCCGCAATTATCCGCGAATTCGGAGGCTCAAAGGCGTCGATAGATTTTGAGGACCTGCAAAAAAACGACGTCCTATGCGCAATTTTTGCCCGCATGAAATACGCGGAATTTCCCGACAAAATTCCGTCCGATGCCAAGGGGCGCGCCGCCTATTATAAAAAGTTCTTCAACACCCAATACGGGGCCTCGAAAGAATCAGTGTATATCTCCAAGAAAGAAAAGGCTCTCTCTTCCTCAAAAAATAAAAAACTCTTTCAAAACTGGAAATTGAATTCTAAAAAATAAAAATTCTCAGCGCCGTAAAAGGCGGATTTAAAAATCCCGCTGAGGCTCGCACCAAAAGCACTCTGACGCTCTTTTGCGGAGCGCAAAATTTAAGTGTCGGGGTTGAGCACGAACATCTGGCAGTTGGCGCAGTCGAACCTGAGCGGAAATTTGCCGTCGCGCGATTTTAGGAAAAACGGCTCCGAAAATCTGCGGTCAATTTTGCCTTCCTTGCGGCACATGCCAAGCTCCCGCAAGATGCAGTGGCGCGTGCGCATTAGCGGAATCTGTGAGATGTCACCACCTGCCTCGGGTGCGCGCGCCAGTATTTTGAATCCCATTTCGGCGTACATATTTTCGGCCTCGCGGTTGGCGATATTTGTGCGGGCGTCGGTTTCAAACGGCGGCTTGGAGAACTTTATTTTGCGCGGTAGCGGGCGCTCATAAGATAGCCTTTGCTTTTCGTATTCTTCGAGAATCCGCGTTTTCAGGCCCTCGGCAAGCTCGCGCCGCAGTGCGCCTATCTTTGAGACAGGCATATGGGGAAGGGCGCCGCACTCGATTTTCGGCTCAGCGCACTCAAACGGCGTGTCGCCGAGCCTCGAAAGCGCCTGTAAAAATTTATTCTTTTCCGACAAAAAATTTTTCGACTCCTCAAAGTCCGACTTGCGCTCTTTTAGAGAGAATGTAATGCCGCGGTTGTCGGAAGTAGAAATTGAGAACAAATAAAATTCGCCTGCGTCGGAGACGGATATTTGCACAGGCATTTTGCGCGAAATTTTTCCCGCAAGAGCCCTTTCAAATTTTACGTCGCGGTTGCGCCATATTTTCGCACGGGGCGGGATGCAAAGCCTCTCTCCTGGCCGCCCGATTTTTACAGTATCTGCCTCGACTGCGCTGACGCCCGCGCCGAATCCTCCGCCAAGCGCCGTCTCGAAAAAAAGGCCGTCGCCGTTGGAAAATATCTTTTCGGCGTTTTTCATTTTAAATCCGCCAGGGAAAACCGCTTCTGCCTCGCCCAAAAATTCGCCGAGTGCCTTCGGTGTAGAAAAACTCCCGCACCCTTTCTCTATGCCGCGCAAGTGGTACAGACAGAATTGGCGGTTGAAAGTTTTTTGCAGGTCGGGGGAAAATTCCGTGCGGCTCTCCCCGTACGACGCGCGGGGAAGCCTGCGTTTTTTCAGCTGTTCGTCGAGCGCGGCGCGGTATGCGGCGGTCGCGTTTTTAACATATCCGTAATCTTTTAGCCGCCCTTCTATTTTTAATATGCGCGCGCCTGCGTCTATCATATCGGACAGCGCCGAAATTCTATTCATGTCGCGCAGGCTCAAATAATGGCGAGGCGGGGCTATCTCCGCCCCGTTTGCGTCTATAAATTCATAGAGCATTCTGCAAGGCTGGGCGCATTCCCCGCGGTTTCCGCTACGCCCGCCTATCTTGTAGCTTAAATAGCATTGCCCGCTGTATGAAACGCACAGCGCCCCGTGGACAAAACACTCTATCGGAACTCCTACGGCTCCCGCCGCCTCCGATATGCCTTCGAGCGGAGTTTCCCTCGCAAGCACGACTGCCGCAAATCCGGCGGCTTCAAGAAATCTCGCCTTGTCGGCGGAGTCGGCGTGGCATTGGGTGCTTGCGTGGAATTTTATGCGCCTTGACGCAACCCTTAAAAGACCCAAGTCTTGGGCGATAATCGCGTCGGCTCCGGCGTCCCAGAGTTCCTCAGCCATTTTTGCTGCCCTCGGAAGCTCGGCGTCGTAGAGTATGGTGTTGAGCGCAACGTAAACTTTGCAGCCGTACAAATGCGCAAACTCGCAGAGCTTTTTTATGTCTTCAGCGGAGTTTGCCGCGCTCTTGCGCGCCCCAAACTCGGGAGCGCCAATGTAAACGGCGTCGGCTCCGGATAAAATTGCGTCTATGGCAGTCGGCAGGTCGCGCGCGGGACTAAGCAGTTCGGGTATCATTTCTCTTCGGCGTTCTTTCCGCCCCAAAATAGGGCCGCCGCGCACATTACTGTAAGAATCCCGAGCGCAAGCCAACCATCCGTCATTCCAGCCCCGCCGAGAATGCCTCGCGGGCCGTTTTGCGTAATGTCGAATACCTTGCGGTATATCATCAGGCAGAATACAAGTCCACCGTGAAAGCCTATGCACGGCCAAAGCGACTTAGTCTTAATATACAAAATGCACAAAAACGCCCCAAACATAAACAACCCGGCAAATTGCGTGAAACTGAAATTGTAGGCGATGCCGACGGTGTCGTACCATGCGACAAAAAATCCCATATCCCAAGTCGCGCTCCCGCCTCCCGGCAAATGGCTCCATATCGACGACGGAACTTTAAAATGCTTGTATGCGAAAAAAAGCGAGCTCAAAATTATTGCCGTAATAGGGCCTGCCGCCGTATAAAAAGAGCGCATTATTAGCCCCCTCATTATTATTTCTTCAAGAAGCGCCACAACAAGAGCGCCCGCCAATGCCCCACATATGGCCGAAATTATTGCGGATTTTTCAAATTCAGGATCGGGCGAAGAAACCCCAAATGCCCATTGCAACCCGAATATTCCCGCCGCAAGAATAATCCCGAACGCAAAGAACCCAATGAATGAAAGCAGGGATTTGCGGTCGAATCTAAGTCCGAGGTTTGATAGGGAAAATAATCCGCACTCTTTCATCATCCACGGGAAGCCTATTATTATTGGAACCCATCTTATCCTGTCGTAGAATATGTCGAGCCTCTTACCTAAAAGCCACGTAGTAGTTTCGGATGGATTGACGGAATGCAGCCACTCGACAGCCCAATATACGGGCGGCGTCAGTATCGACGCGACGAGCGTCGCCCCCAAATATATAAATAGGAAAAGGCCGACACCCCTCATTGAATGTTCTTCGGCTGACAATCCGAAAAACATCATTTCTTTCTCGCGCTTCAATATCATATTGTTGAGTCTGACCCAAAAAAAATTTTTTTCAACGAATTTTAAACGGGAGTTGATTGAGATTTTTATTGAACGGCATTCTTCGATGTGTTAGCAATCTTTTATGAAGCGAATTGCTTATATTTTCACGGTGTATGCCGCGCTATTTTTTTGTGCTAACTCTTTTGCGTCAGTGTCCATTGGGGCGGACGAATCTATGATTGCTGTTGAGGTTTTTGTGTCCTCATGCGCGGGAGACGAATCTAACGACGGCTCTAAACGTAAGCCTTTTAAAACATTTTCCAAAATTCCGAGAAAAAACGCCCGGATTTTTCTAAAACGCGGGGACGTTTTTTATGAGCCCCTAAGCGGCCTCGAAAACTGCGTAGTTGATTCCTATCCGAACAACGGAAAGAGACTGCCAGTAATATGCGGGCTGCGTTTTATAAAAAATCCTTCGGCATGGGAAAATATGGGCGGCGGCATCTGGAGGCTCGACATGAACGCCGATGCCAATTTTAGCGGGCGCAATCCCCCCGCCGCCACACGCGGAAACCTTTTTAACAATATAGGCGGTATTTACGACGCGTCTTCCGACACTCTGCACGGGCGAGTCCTTAAAAAACATTCCGACCTGAAGGATAATTGGGATATGATATCATCCCCCGAATTTCGCAGCAACAAGGAGACGGATCAGACTTTCAGATACCTGTACTTGAAGCTCGATGAAAACCCCGCAAAATATGGCGATTCACTCGCCCTCATGACATACGGCAACGGAGTCAGTAACATTAGAAATTGCACCGTGCGCAATATAGCAATTAAGGGGTTCGGACGCCACGGCCTCACTGGCTGCTCAGGCGGAAAAATAGAAAATCTCGAGATAGATTTAATCGGCGGAAGCGTTTTGGTCGGTTTCCCGAATTGGGTACGCCTCGGCAACGGAATAGAGTTTTGGATTTCGGGAGGGCCAAACAGCAATATACACAACCGCGTCTCTAACTGCACTATAAGTCGCACATTCGACTGCGGCTCCACAATTCAGGGGCGCACGGACAACGGAAATGCCCTCGCGCTCGACATAGTCTTTACCGGCAATAAATACTATCGGTGCAGGCAGGCGTTCGAGCATTGGCTCGCGAGTTCCGGCAACGGGCCCATTGAATACCGCGACTGCAAATTCGTACGCAATTTCGCTTGGGAAATGGGTGAAAACGAGTTCGACTCCCCGTACCTCCAAGACCTGAATTTCCTTACATACGACAGAGGAGTTGCCGCAATGACAATCCGCGAAAACGTCTGCTATGGCGCGGGCGCGTACACGGGAATCCCAAACTGGTCCACCGACTTCGGCGACAACACTTTCTATGTTTTGCGTGGGAAGCCCCTTGTCGCGGTGTTGCGCGGTTCCGGCAATATTGTAGTAAACGCCGAATCCGATGCGGATATAGAAAAATACAGGCAAATTACCGGCGACAAAACCAGCAAAATTTTTATTGTCGAAAAGGACGATTCTGCGCTGAGAGACAAGCTCTTAAAAGGCGATTTCAAATATGTGCGAAAATTTCTTAATAAAAAAACAACAATAAAAGGGGGAGTAAATGAACTTAATTAAAGCCATAGCATGCGCGGCTTCGATTCTCGCGCTGACTCCGATCTTCGCCCAGGAATACGGCGCGGACGAATCGCAAATAGCAACAGTTGTCTATGTGTCGTCGAGCGCAGGGGACGACTCCAACGACGGCTCCATGAAAAGTCCGCTTAAGACATTCGCGAAAATTCCAAAAGAAAACGCGCGCATTCTCCTTAAAAAAGGCGATGTATTTTACGAACCGTTGTCGGGGCTAAGCAACTGCGTGGTTGACTCGTATGGAAAGGGCTCGAAATATCCCGTTATATGCGGGCTCAAACTCCTTAAAAATCCGGATGCGTGGGAGGACATGGGCAACGGAGTATGGCGCCTCGACATGAACAAGACCGAGAATTTCTACGGGCGCAATCTTGAAATCACCAAGGGAAATTACCAGCTCAACAATCTCGGCGCCCTCTACGACGCCGCAAGCGACACGCTTTACGGTCACAAGGTAAAAAAGCTCGAAATGCTTGAAAAAGATTGGGACATCACAACCGGTGAAATATACAAGCCCGAGGACGTCAATGCCGAGAGCTACCGCTGGCTGTATGTAAAGCATGATAAAAACCCCTCTTCCGACGGCGCTGAGCTTGGCATACTGACGTACGGCAACGGAGTCAGCGGCATTAAAAATTGCACCGTGCGCAATATCGCAATCAAGGGATTCGGGCGCCACGGACTCACTGGATCGTTCGGCGGAAAGATTGAAAATGTGAAAATAGACCTAATCGGCGGAAGCACGCAGGTCGGATATAGAACATGGGTTCGTCTCGGCAACGGAATCGAATTCTGGATTTCCGGATCTCCGTCTTCCAACAATAGAAACCACGTCTCGGGCTGCACAATAAGCCGCACTTACGACTGCGGTTCCACAATTCAGGGAATAGTCGAAAAAGGGGAAATTGTCGCGAGCGACATTACCTTTACCGGCAATAAATTCTACCGCTGCCGCCAGGCGTTCGAGCACTTCCTCTCAAACCGCGCTAACGGAAGATCGGAATATATAAACTGCCACTTTGAGGGAAATTTTGCATGGGAAATGGGTGAAAACGAATTTTCAACTCCGGAACCCCGCGACAACAACTTCCTGACCTACGACAACAAGCGCAAGGGAATGATAATTAAAAACAATGTCTGCTACGGTTCTGGAATTTACGCGGGCACGCGCGGCTGGGCCGAGCATTTCGGCGAAAATACGTTCTACGTGGAACAAGGCAAACACAATCTCCTCTTTGTCTATCCGTGGAATAAGCAGGGTATAGAAATACCGTCCAACTCGGAGGCCGACATACAAAAATACCGCGAAACGCTCGGCGACACGACAAGCAAAATCATTCTTGTCCCCGAAGCCGAGATTGCTGAAACACGCAGCAACCTTATGAAAGAGGATTTCAAATACGTAAAGAAGTTCCTAAAACGCGGCGCGCTTAGCAAGTAGCCATCAGCTTCAACGCGCAATAACGAAACGCGGCGGGATTTTCCCCGCCGCGCTTTGCGTTTCTTTTTTTCGAAATCAAAAAATTTCTGCGCGCCTATGTTCCGCTTTCCTTCCTGACCCCTATTAGATATTCCGTATTCCCGTCGCCACCCAATATGGGTGAAGGCATACTGCCGATTATCCGGGCGCCGCGAAAATTATCCGATATGTAGCTTGTTATTTTCTCAAACGCGATAGCGCTTTCTTCGGGGCGCAACACTCCCTTTCGGATTCTTGCGAGCTTTGGGTCGCTTTCGAACTGGGGCTTTATGAGGCACACGGCGATTCCACCGTCGGAAAGTAGGCCCCACAGATTCCCGAACACCTTTTCAAGCGATATGAAAGACAAATCCGCGCATATAAAATCAAATTTCCCGCCTCCGAAAGACGATGGCGACAATGAGCGTATGTCGGTCTTTTCCATATTTTTTACGCGGGCGTCCGCCGACAGCTTTGGGTGGAGCTGGCCGCTGCCGATATCCACGCATACGCTCGATGCGGCCCCGCGCGACAGGGCACAGTCGGTAAAGCCGCCGGTTGAAGCGCCGGCATCGAGTATATCGACGCCGCGTAGGTCTATCCCAAATCTGTCCAAAAACGCCTCCAATTTCAATCCGGCACGCGACACGTACCTCGACTCTGGCGCGTCTGCCGAGATTTCGAGGACTGCGTTTTCAGGAAGTTTCCGTGACGGCTTGTCGATTACTTTTCCCTCGAATTTAACCCGTCCCGCCTCTATGAGGGCGCGGGCTTTCGAGCGGCTTGGGGCGAGCCCGCTTTCCGCCATAATTTCGTCGGCGCGTTTCATTTGCCGCCCTTGGGTATATATATGACCTGCACGTCGCGCGCGTCGGCAGGGCGCTGGGCCGCTTTCTTTTCAAGCGTATCGACACCTTTCCCGGCTTCCGTAGCGAGAGTCCAAACGAGCGCCGCCGTCCCAAAAAGCATTGCGGCAGCCACAAAGATACCGATTGCCAAGCGCACGGCTTCCAGCGTATCTGAGCGCGCGCTTTTGCCCTTGTGGAATTTAAGGGAAGGCATTGTGCCTTTGCCCCTGCCCACGAGCTTTTCGGAAATTTTTCTCAGTTTGTTTTCGTCGATAATCATATTTTCCAAAAAAATTATCGCCCGCGGGAAATGTTTTTCAAACATATATTGTTTATTTGACAATTATGCGGGTCAAGTAATAATTTTGTGGAATACGTAAGGGCGGAACGTATAACTTTTTCTGCGGGGGAGAGGTTCACGCGGGAGTGTTCCGCGTCAGATTGTAAAATTATGAAAAAAATAACACTATTGATAGTTGCGCTATTGTTTGCGCAAGCCGTTTTCGCGGAAATAAAAATGCCGAAGATTTTTTCGGACAATATGGTCTTGCAGCGCGGCGAGCAGGTAAGGGTATGGGGAAAGGCATCTCCAGACGCAGACGTGCGCGTGGAGTTTGCGGGAAAGAATGTTTCGGCGAAGGCGGACAAAGACGGAAAATGGTCGCTATTTCTCCCCCCTCTGGAAACTTCCGCCCAGCCTCGGGAAATGCTCGTATTTGAAAACGGCGCGGTGTCGAAAAAAATCGGCGGTATTTTGGTCGGGGAAGTTTGGATTACCGGCGGGCAGAGTAATATGCAATTCGGGGCAAACTCGATGATAGGCTCAAAAGAGGAATTGGAGAATTTGCCAAAGAACCTTCGCTATTTCGCCCAAGATAGCGGAAAAATAAGCGAAACTCCGCTCTCGGATTTCGCAGGGTGGGCGCAATGGCTCGTGGCGGGGAAAGACAAGCTTGAAAATTCAAACGCTATCGCGCTGTTTTTTGGCTCGCGCATATCAAAGGCACTGGGGGATATACCCGTAGGTATAGTTGAAAGTTCCCGCGGGGGCACGCGAATGGTCGGATGGACTCCCATCGAATTTTTCAATTCCGATCCGCTAATGGAGCCCGCGCGCAAGATGTTTGACCGCGATTCAAAAAAGTGGAAAGACTCCGAGTTCGAGAAAATGTCCGCAAAATGGCGCGCGGCGCGCGATAAATACGAGGCGGAAGTCGCCAAGGCAAAGGCGGCGGGAAAACGCGCACCAATATGCCCGTGGGCAGCCCATATGCAGGCTAAGCCGGACATATCAAAGCCGTACGGAGTGAACAATCCGGCGCGCCTGTGGAACGCAAAAATCGCCCCGATGGCAGGCTTTACCGCGCGCGGTTTCCTATGGTATCAAGGGGAGTCTGACTATATGTGGAGCGGCTTTAAATCGATTTTCGAGGGAATGAAAAAAGCGTGGAGAAAAGCTTGGGAAAAGCCGGATATGTACTTTTTGTGTGTCCAGCTGCCGTCTTATAAGGACAACGGCTGGGAATACATGCGCTGGGACCAGATGCGCGCTTCCCTCGAAGATCCCAACGGCGGAATTGCCGTATCGATAGATACTGGGGACAAGGACGATGTCCACCCGCGCGACAAAAAACCGATTATCGACCGCCTCGCGAATATCGCTTTGAACGACGTTTACGGACAGAAAAAGCCCGCCGTTTACGGGCCGATTTTCAAGTCGGCAAAATATTCTGCTGACACCGCGGAATTGACCTTCGACTTGCGCGGCAGAAAGCTCGAATGCAGGGGCGAGCCGCGCGGATTTATCGCAAAATGCGCCGACGGGCAGTGGCGCGGCGCTAAAGCCGAATTTTCGGACGGGAAATTGACGGTTAAAACTCCGGACGGCTCGGCAATAAAGGGCGTAAGATACCTTTGGAAAGGCTGGGTAAAGCCCGATGTATGCCTTTACAACGACGCCGGAATACCGGCTTTTGGATTTACCGACGAAAAACGCTAACAGATTGTATATAAGCTTATGAAAATAAAAAAATTTTCCTATTTTGTATTGGCAGCCATCGCGGCTTCCGCCCTATCGGCTGAAATAAACTTGCCGAGAATATTCTCAGACGACATGCTAATCCAGCGCCAGAAGCCCGTAAAAATATGGGGAACTGCCGACGCAAACGCGGCGGTTGACGTAGAGTTCGCGGGCGCAAAAAAGTCGGCAAAAGCCGGCAAAGACGGCAAGTGGAGCGTATTCTTAGATCCGCTCGAAGCCTCGCGTGAAGGCAGGGATATGAAGTTTTACGAAAACGGAAAGCTCTCGCGCACCATAAAAGACGTGCTTGTCGGCGAGGTATGGGTGCTTGGCGGGCAGAGCAATATGGAAATGACATACACGTGGCGAAACCTCAAACCCGAAGGCGATCCCGACATACGGTATTTCTCAAACTCAGCCCCAAGCATATCCGAGACTCCCCGAAGCGACACTATGGCAGGCTCGCAATGGAAAAAAGCTGACGCTAAAAACGCGCAATCGTTCAGCATGGTGGGGTACGCATTCGCCCAAAAACTCTCGAAAGACTTGGGCGTTCCGGTAGGGCTTGTCTATACCGCGCGCGGCGGGACGCGAATGGAAACGTGGATTCCGTTCGATGCGATGGACAAATCAAAATATTTGAAAAGCCGCAGAGCCGAATATTTTGAAAAATTGCCTGAATGGAAAAACGGCGGATATGAGAAAGCCGCCAAGGCGCATAAGGAAAGAATGGAACAGCACAAGAAGGCGGTCGCGAAGGCTAAAGCCGAAAATAAACGCCCGCCGACAATGCCGTGGAAGGACAAAATTGCCCCACGTCCGCAGACTCCGATAGTGGATTTATCTTCGCCTGCAATGTATTGGAACGGGAAAGTCGCGCCATTGGCGGGCTACACGGCGCGCGGCTTCTTGTGGTACCAAGGGGAGTCCAACCAGGGCGATTCCGAGGCGTTGTTCGTGCGCCAGTTTAGAATACTTGTAGATGCTTGGCGCGCGGCTTGGGGCGACAATTCCATGCCGTGGATATCGGTGGAATTGGCCTCCTACGGATACGGGAACGATTGGGGCAAGGTTCGCGCGGCGCAGGTCTTGGCTGCCGGAAGCGTCGATAATTCGTACATAGTTTGCGCTTCCGACACGGGCGAAAAAACAGACATCCACCCCGCCGACAAAGGTCCAATTTCCGAAAGACTTGAAAAAGTTGCAATGCGCAGAGTCTATGACGACAGCAGCGTGGAAGACAGATCCCCCGTTTTTGCCGGCGCGACATTCAATACCGGCAATGCCGTTGTGAAATTCGGGGCTTTTTCGGGAAAACTCGTCGGGAAGGGCGAGCCGAGGGGCTTCGAGCTTAAAATAGACGGCAAATGGATTCCCGCAAAGGCGGAGATTGATTCCGATTCAACAGTGGTTGTGTCTGCGCCTAATTCCCATTCTATACCGGAGGGCGTGCGCTATCTTTGGAAGAGCTGGGCCAAGCCGGACGCATGGCTGTACACCGACGGTGGTCTGCCTGCTTTCGGTTTTGAAAAGGAAAATAAATAGATTTTTTAAGAATCATGAAAGTTAGATGCCTTTTATATTTTATTGCGGCGGTCGCGTGGTCGTACCCGTTGACCGCAGAAATAAAGCTTCCGGAGATATTTTCCGACGGAATGGTGTTTCAGCGCGATATGCCCGTAAAAATATGGGGAACTGCCGACGCAAATTCGCAGGTGGATGTGGAATTTGCCGGAAAAAAATCTTCAACAAAGGCCGGCGCCGACGGGAAATGGACGCTGAATCTTCCGCCGATGGAGGCTTCCGATTCGCCACGCAAAATGAATATTTTAGAGAACGGCAAGCCTGCTAAAACAGTTTCAGACATTCTCGTCGGCGAAGTCTGGATTTTGGGCGGGCAGAGCAATATGGAGTGGATTTTGTCGCTTACGGACGACGCAAAAGATGCAATCGCGCGCTCGAATTATCCGAACCTCCGCTACTTTAAGATGGATTCCAACCGCATAACGGAAAAGGAGCAATATTTTATCCCGGGTGGGAAATGGATACATTCAAATCCTAAAGATTCGGGCTCGTTTAGCGCGGTAGGGTTTTACTTCGGCGAAAAGCTCCACAAGGATTTAAAAGTTCCTGTCGGGCTTGTGAACGTCTGCAAGGGCGGGACTTCAATGCGCGCGTGGACGCCCGCGGAGTACATTGACAATGTGCCCTTCAACAAAAAGTGGATGCAGGAGTACAATAAAAAGCGCGAGGATTATTTAAAAAACGGCGGCTACGAAAAGCTCGTCGCGGAAATGAAAGTCCGCCGCGCAAAATACGAAGCCGCATGCAAAGAGGCCGACGCTAAGGGAACAAAGCGCCCGTCTGCGTGGGAGTTTAGGGTCAGCACTCCGTTAAAGTTTACGCATGTGCCGTTCAACGAAGTCCCGATTTGGCACTGGAATGCGAAAGTCGCCCCCGTGGCGGGCTATGCGGCGCGCGGAGTCCTGTGGTATCAGGGCGAGTCTGACGGCTGGGGGGAGAACCCGAAGTTTTCGCCGTCGTTTGTCTTCGACAAAATGTATATAAATATGGTGAAAGCGTGGCGCGAGCGCTGGGGCGACGACAAGCTATTTTTCCTCGCCGCGCAAATGCCCTCAAAAGGAGACGCAAGCGCCTGGCCCCGCGTGCGCGCCCAGCAGATAACCGCAGCCGAAGAGCTCGGGCATGCGGCATGTGCAAATATAATAGACACTGGCTGGAAGGACGACGTCCACCCGCGCGACAAAACTCTCGTGGCGCATAGGCTTGAAGAAGCGGCGCTCCGCCAAGTGTACGGTGACAACTCTCTATTTCAAACGCCCCGCGCAGTGTCTGCCCAGTACGGGAAAGACGGCGTGCTTGTGAGGATAGACTCTTTTGGAGACAAGCTTGTAGGCAAAGGCCAGCCGCGCGGTTTTGAACTCAAAATCGACGGCAAATGGGTGAAAGCAAAACCGGAGATTCGCGGCGGAAATGTGTTCGTTTCTGCCCCAGACGGAGGCGCGGCACCCGAAGGCGTCAGGTATCTATGGACGGATTGGGCAAAGCCGGACGTATGGCTTTACAATTCGCAGAATACCCCCGTTTTCTCATTCAAATTTGAAAAGCCACAAAAATAATTAAAATGAAAACTTCTATTCGCAGACATATCTTCCAAGTCCAAAGATTTATTTTCGCGGCGCTTGTTGCAGCCTCGGCGGCGTCGTTGTCCGCGGCGGTAAAAATGCCGTCTGTTTTTTCCGACAATATGCTTTTACAGCGCGGTAAAAAGGTAAAAATATGGGGAACGTCCGAGCCGCGGGCAACGGTGGAGGTCGAGTTTGCGAATCAGAAGAAATCCGCGATGGCGGACGCCGACGGAAAATGGGCGGTATGGCTTTCGCCGATGAAGGCTTCGGCGAATCCGAGGGATTTAAAAGTCTATGAGAACGGCGAGGAGGCCGCAAAAATAAAAAATGTGGTTGTCGGCGAACTGTGGATTTTGGGCGGGCAGAGCAATATGCAGTGGACGCTCGACAAGACCGACGACGCCCATGTCGCAATCCCGCGCGCAAACTACCCGAATCTCCGCTATTTTAGAATGAGCCTCGGCGCGATGTCCGAGACTCCCCAAAGCGACTTCCCCGGCGGCAAATGGGAACTTACTTCTCCGGAAAACGTAGGAACCCAGTCGGCAGTGGGATTCTATTTCGGGGAAAAACTCTTGAAAGATTTGGGCGTTCCTGTTGGGCTTATAAACACTTCAATGGGCGGAACTCTCATGGCTTGCTGGACTCCCGCTGAATATATAGACCGCGTACCGTATCTGAAAGACTATTACAGCAACTACTTGAAGGCGTCTAAAAAATACGTAGAGAGCGGCGGCTATGCGAAAAAGCTGGAAGCCTACAAAAAGAATCTCGCCGAATACGAGGCTGCCTGCAAAAAGGCTGAGGCTGAAAAAAAGCCGAAGCCGCCCTACGATTGGAACAAGCTTTCGGTGCCGCTCGACTACACTCCGTACAGGAACCACGAAGTCCCGATAAGGCACTGGAATGCGAAGGTTGCGCCTATGGCGGGCATTGCGGCGCGCGGCGTCGTGTGGTACCAGGGCGAGCAGGAGAGCGGCTACGGCTCCGGCAATCCAAAGGCGGTCGAGGCTTTTGGAGATTTGTATGAAAACATGGTCGGCGCGTGGCGCGAAAAGTGGGGAGACAAAAAGCTATGGTTTTTGTGCGCCGAACTTCCGTCGTTTGGCGGCGGAAAATTGTGGGCGCAAGTAAGGAACAAACAAATTTCGGCTTCGAAAAAACTGAAATTTTCGGAAATCGCAAACACCATTGACCTCGGCGATAAAAAAGACGTTCACCCGCGGGATAAAACGCTCGTGGGCGTGCGCCTCGCAAAGATTGCCGAAAAGGAAGTGTACGGCAAAAAATCCGTCGCGGCGATTGCGCCGATGTTTAAATCCGCCGAGTTTTCCGAAGGCGGAGCCCTTGTGAAGTTTAAGAAATTTGACGGCAGACTGTCAGGAATCGGCGATCCGCGCGGGTTTGAGCTTAAAATCGGCGGCAAATGGGTGGAGGGTGCTCCGGAGATACGCGGCGGCGAAGTCTTTGTAAAGAGCCCCGAAGGCGCGGGGAAGCCCGAGGGCGTCCGCTATCTGTGGAAGCCGTGGGCCAAGCCCGATGCATGGCTTTATTCCTCCTCCGAATTGCCCGCTTTCCCGTTTGAATTTGAGAAGTAGCGCGCATGACAAGGGCACAGTTTTTGGGGCTTCTGCTCTCCGCCGCGTCCCTTCCGGCGCGTGCGGAGTGCGGCGTCTATTGCGCCAGGCGATACGGAGCGAAGGCCGACGGAAAGTCCGACGACACGCGCGCGATACAGGCGGCGATAGACGCCGCGGCGAAAAGCGGCGGCGGAATAGTGAGGCTTTCGGGCGGGGTTTTTCTATCGGGCACGGTTTATCTGCGCGACAATATAGGCCTTGAAATCCTCCCGGGCGCGAAGCTGAAGGCCTCCGCGGACAAAAACCTCTACAACCGCGACGACTTCTGCCCGCAGAACGCGGCGATAAAGTCCGAACGCGCTTCCGGCGCGCATTTGCTTGTGGCGCTCGAGGCCGAAAACGTTTCCGTCTTCGGCGGCGGCGAAATAGACGGAAGCGGCCTCGATTTCTGGATGCAGGTGCCGGAAAACGCTTCCGTAAAATTTCCGCGGAAATTTGCGTATCCGCGGTGGCGCCCCGGGCAGATGCTGTTCTTCTGCGAGTGCTGCGGCGTGTCCGTCCGGAACGTGCGGCTTTCAAACGCCCCGTTTTGGACCTGCTTCTTCCACGGGTGTTCGGACGTTTTCGCGTCCGGACTGTCGATAAAAAACGATCCGCGCGGGCACAACAACGACGGCATAGACATAGACTCGTGCTCGCGGGCGGTTGTGAGCGGATGCTCGATTTCCACCGAGGACGACTGCATAACCGTGCGGGCGAATCCCTCCCGCCTGAAAAACGCAAACGCTCCGTGCGAGGACGTGGCGATTTCCGGATGCGTTCTCCAGTCGACGTGCAACGGCGTCCGGATAGGGGTTGGCAGCGGCCGCATACGCCGGTGTTCGATAGACAACATAATTGTCAAAAACACCTTTCAGGGGATTTCTTTCATCGGCGCCTACCACGGCAGGGGCGGAGCCCAAATAGAGGACGTCCGCATTTCCGACGCGCTGATACGGGCGATGAGGCCGCTGAATATGCTTTCGGACAGCTTTAATTGGGGCAAGAGTGGCGCGAAGGCGTCCATAAGGAATGTGGCGTTTTCCGACTGTTCGTTCGGCGGGGACAGGTCGAGCATAATCGCCGGCCATCTCGAAAAAAACATATCCGGCATAACTTTCAGGAATTGCGACTTCGAGATGTCGGGCGGGGGCGCGATACCGAAGAATCCCGTGCGGGTCCGCAACTTGGAGGATTGGAAGAAAAACGGCGACTGCGTTCCCGCGGCGATTATGCTGCGGTACGCGAAAGACATTTTGTTCGACGGCTGCCGCCTGAAAACTTCCGGCGCGGATTCCCCGTGGAAGGAGGCGGTGGACGCGTTCGGCGTGGAAAACTGCGAATTCCGAAATTGCCTTTTTTGACGCTCGGGGCGCAAAAAAACGGGGGCTTTTGCCCCCGTTTTTTACACTGCGCGCCTATTTTTTCTCGGAGTAAATTCTCAGGTATCCGAAAAATTCCGGAAAGCCCTTTTTGGCGTTTGCGAGCTTTAATTCAAGCTTGTGCTTTCCGTTTGCAATGTCGCGCTCTGCGAATATGAAGTCGCGCTCGTTCCGATATTTCTCCGTAAAGAATTTTGCCGTGCGGACTTTTTTGCCGTCGAGAACCACTTCAATCTCGCCCGCAAAACCCTTCTGTTTTTGGGCGTTTGCAAAAGCCTTAAACGCCTTTGAAAACTCCGCGCTTGGGTATAGTACGGCGCCGCGGCCCTCGAATTCCACGACTGTCGAGCCTGCGAGCTTTACCGGGATATTTTTCGACGAAACCTCGTTTGCCGACGGCGCGTCCTCTTCAAGCGGCAATTCCGCCAGCGGTTGCGCGGAAACCATTATTTTATCGCCTTCAAAATCCGCCCCGTTTGCTTCCAACACGGCAAGGGCTTGTTTGAGGCTTGTGGAGTAAACCTTTTCGGGGGAATACGAAGTCCCCATAAAGAGTTTGTCGCGGCTTTTTTCGAGAGGTTTCCTGAACTTTTCGGGTATTTTTGAATATCCGAGCGACGTGGCAAGTATTCCGCCGGCGCTCGCAGGATTGCAGTCGGAGTCGAGCCCGCAGCGCATTGAAATGTCTATTGTTTTTTCAAAATCGCCGTCGCCATACAGCAGCCCGATAAGTATGTAGGCGCAATTATTGGGGGCGTGGATATCGCGGCTGCCAAAGTTGGCGTCGTGGGTTTTTACGTACTTGTCTTCAAACTTCTGCCAAGTTTGTTTCCAGTCCTTCGGGTTTTGTTTGTGCCATTCGATAATGGCGGACATCATTTTTCTGGTGCGGCTCTCGGCGGGCACTACTTTCAATGCTTCGGCAACTACAAATTCCATATCGTTTGAGACGAATGCAATGGAGTACATTGCCGCAACGTATGCTCCGCAATAGAATCCGTCGTTGGAATTTATCGAGCGGCCCGCCGGCTCCGCGAATTTTACGGCAACGTTCGGCATTGCGGGCGACATAAGCCCGGCGTAGTCGGACTCTATCTGAAAGTCTATATCATTGTACATCGGGTTGATTTTCCATGAGGTCGGCTCTCCGCGCTGGAAGCCGTCGAGCCACGCGAAACGCAGCGCCCTGTTTGCCGCCCAAAGCTCGTATGTGGAGTCTCCCACGGCGCGCTGGAACTCGATTCTTGGAGCATTAAACCCAAAGCGCTCGAAGACGTCCATAAAGGTGATGTCGAGGTACAGGTCGTCGTACAGGCCTCCGAAAATCCCGGTGGTAATCGGGCGGTTTTCGTCCCAATTTATTTTTACGTCGTCGGGTATCATTTTTTGCCTGTACCTAAATTCGGTTGGCCCGCCGTAAGTGCAGCCGATTATCTGGCCTGCCCAGCCGCCTTTGATTTTGTCAGCGAGTTCGCTTTTGCTGAGTTCAAGTTTTTTTTCGGTGCAGGCGGCAAGTGCAAAGAATGCCGATAAGGTCGCTGCTACAGTAAGTGTAATCTTACTTATTTTTTTCATAGAAGTGATTAGTTTTTTTCTGAAACGTTATAAAAATTATGCCGAGAAATTTTAATATGTCAAACTATGGTTCAAGAATCGCACAGACAATGCGCAATGTTTGCGGAGTTTTGGAAGCCGTAGCCCACTCTAAATCAGCGCCAAATATTTTCTTTGCGATGGCGACAACGTCAAAGCCGAGCGATTCGAGCGACGGCCTCATAGATTCGGGGCGGGGGCAGGGTTTATTTTCAAGTCTCGCGCATTTCGGCAATGGGCAGTTCGCGCATGAGCCCCCGAGAAGTACGAGCGAGCCCGACGGAGATTTTCTGCCTAGATCGAGGAGTTTTGGGTCTATTTCAGCTCTTGCGGAGTCGTAAATGCGCCTTATCTCCTGTTGTGAAAGCCTGCCAATGCTCGATTCGCTTGGGGGAATGTCTATTTCATATAAGAAAAGCCGGCATTGCGCAGTTTTGGAGTCTAAAATCGGCGGGAGGATCTCGAAAGGCGGGCAAGACCACATTTTCCCGAAGTTCGGGCACGCG
>ENA-UONV01001342-UONV01001342.1-human-gut-metagenome-genome-assembly--contig:-CS4-NODE-1342-length-21964-cov-5.137752_pt1 | contig 21964 bp, 13 predicted proteins | sample MGYA00242461_ERZ724008 | MGnify/ENA metagenome assembly ERZ724008 | reverse complement strand
CGGGCAGCATCCCGAAGAAATTGCCCACGCCGCAAGAAGGCTCCAAGATGTTGCCGGTGGTAAAGCCCATGTTGCCTATCGCCTCGTAGATCGCCCGGATGACTGTGGGACTGGTGTAGTGGGCGTTGAGGGTGCTGGCGCGGGCCGCTTCGTATTCCTGTTCGGTCAATAGGCTTTTTAACTCGGCGTATTCGTCCGCCCAATTCTCCTTTGACGGGTCAAAAACGTCCGCAACGCCGCCCCAGCCTACATAACGGGATAGAATTTCCTGCTCGTCGGATGTGGCAAAACGCCCCTCTGCTTCGATGGCTTGCAGGGTACGGATAGCGGCAATGTTCATCTGATACTTCGCCTTTTGCCCGCCGTGGCCAAGATTATCGTCGGTGATGCGGTAGTTGGGCGGTTTGGGCTGCGCTTGGGCGGGCGTCCGCTCAGGCTCGCCGATATGCATGCGCTCTATGACAATATCGTAGGGAAGGTTGTTCTTTTCAGCGGGATAGATCGCAATGGTTTCCGTTGTTGTTTGCGGCTGTACATTAGCTGTGACAGGAGGCTGTTCCGCAAGCGGCGTTTGTTCCTGCGGCGGCAGAGATATTCCGTCCATCCCCCGCATATACAGCGCACGCAAAATAGGGGCGATCTGCTGCCATGACGCGGACAGGCGGCTGTTAAACTTGTCCTGTAGCTCTACGGTAAAGCCATTGGCGTCCGCAAAATAGTCCGCCGTTTCGCCGGTGGTGAGTTCGATGCTTTCCGCTTCACCGGCACAGGCTTCGCTAAGCTGCTCCGCAATGCTGTGATTGCCCGCTCCTTCCCGAAACCATTGCCCTATCCGGCTCATGCTCTGCTCATCCAAAAGGCCGAAAACAAGAGCGTCCCGCAAATCCGCGTTGACCTCATCCAAGTCGGACGCCAAATAATCCGTAAACGGACGATTACGCGCATCCCGCAACAAAAGCCGTTCAAAGTTGGCAATGGGTTCGCTGCGGTGGAGGGGAAGGCGGGGCGGTTGATGCTCCGGGTCGGATAGCCGCACTTCGGTTTCGGATATATCGGAGATCAGATAGGGTTTTCCGCCCTCCATATAGACCATATCCCCTATGTCGTACCCTGTGGCGTGAGCATTTCCTGTTTCTTCATGCTCATCGGTCAATTCATCGGCGTCCAAGTCCGGCTCCTGCACAAGCAGATGATCGTTCGCCTGGTCATTACGCACCATGCTTTCAAACTCGGAGCGGGGATAGGTCACAGTCAGAAGCGGGAACTTCGGGTCGGTCAGTTCCGCCATATCCCCGGCAAGGGATAGAAGCGTATGCGTCTGCCCGTTCAGGCGAACATCGTCGCCAAGGGTAAAGCGGTATTCTCCGGTCTTGCGCCGGTTCTCCATCTGGGCGGCGGCTTGCCGCAATTCTTCCTGCGCTGCTTCCCGCAGAGCGCGTTCCGCATCCCGCAGCGCACGCTCGGCAGCGTATTTTGCCTGCCGTTCGGCCTGCTCCTGCTGATAGGTGGGAAGGTGTGCAAGCTGCGCTTCGTTCAGATACCGGCCTTGCGTGATGAGCGCGTCGATACGCCGGGTCACCTGCGGCCAGGTGAGCGTTAGCTTTTCGTAGGGCTTCATGGCGCGCCCACGGGAAAAGGTTATGCCTTTACCATCGTGGGACTCATCGTAGCCCTTGCGTCCAAATCCGCCTGTGCCATACTCTTTTCTGAGAAATGAGGCCTTTTCAGCGGCGGTATGCTGTTCTGCAAAGTAGAGATAGATGCGGTATTTGCCGTGCTCAACGCCGCTGCCGCCTGTAAGCATACGGTCGATCTCATCTTCGGTGATGAAATAATCGGCGTCCGTGTGGACAATAGGCGCGTTGGCTTGAAAGTCTATGGGTTCACTATCAAGAGCGGCAAGCCGTTCCATGAGCCTGCCGATTTTGTGGTTATGGTAGCGTAAAGCATTTCTATCTTGTGCGTACCGCTCAGCCAGAGACGAAAGCGCCGCAAGATATGCTTCGCGCTGCTCCGCATCCGCAAGTTCCTGCGCAATACGGACGGTATCCTCCGGGAAGCCTCGCTTGAAAACCGTTTCCTCCAGCAAATGCCCGCCTTCTATATCCCTGTCCAGATACCATAGCCGCTCGGCAATTTCTTTTCGCTCGTTTTCGTTGACGCGCTGCAAATCGTCGGCGGACATATACCGCCCAAGCTCCAGCAGTTCACGGGTGCGCCTTGCGGCCTCCTCCCATGTAAGCAGGCGGCTGTTTTCGGAGCGGGCGCGTTTGCCCTGCGCTATGCGGACGCCATTTTCATCCCACCATGCGGCGATCTGCCCCTCGGCAGTGTGGATACCAAGCCCGCCTGTGTCATATTCCTCACGCAGAAATGCCGCCAGTTCCTCATCCGTATGGCCTGCCTGGACGTATGCGCAGATGCGGAGGTTTCCGTTTTCTTCGTTGCCCGCGCTGCAAAACACCTCGTCAATGGCCTGCTGGGATACGGACAAAAGCGAAAGCTGTCCGGATTGCGCCTCCCGGATATTGCCCATCTGCGCCTGTATGGTGGGAAGCGCAGGTTCGCCGCCTGCAATCTCGCTGTCAAAAAGCGTGACCTGTTCCGTTTGCACAAGCTCGCCCTGTTCAAGCAAATGCCCCGTAAACTCGTTGATAACGCTCCAATTAAAAAGTGACTCCGATGTGCGGGAGAGATATGAGCCTTCCCACATAAGCAAGCCGTTTTTCTGCCTTTTATAGCCAACACGGACGCCATCTACAAGCAGCTCTGTGTATGCGTCATCAAACGCCTCGCTCATATAATGGGAACGGACGTCGTAATCGGCATTTTGCCGGTAAAACGCCGCGATGTCAGCAGGAGCATGGCCTTTGGTGTAAAACGCCTTCTTCAAAGCGCCAAAAATAAGGTTTTCAGATAAAAAAGCGGGGAGCTTTGTGCTCTCCGCCTTTTCTGATTTTTCCTCCGTTAGCTGTATATCAAGTCGTTCAGTACCATTTCCTCTGCTCGGTTCTTGATGTTGTTCATCCTGCCCACCCAAGCCATCTGGTCGGCTGCTTTCAAGACTTCCGTCACGCCCTCGGCTTCCGCCATTTGCTGCATCGTCTGCTCCACCTGCGTCCGCGCGGTCTGGTCTATCTCCAAAAGGTGCGCTTGCAGCGTTCCGTTCAGCACCAGCCCCGCGTAAGTCCCTTTCCTGTGTTCCTTCAAAAACCTCTTGCGCAGCATCCCGTACTTGCCCAGCGGCTCCTTCGGCTGCTCTCCCAACGTCAGGTCGGGGATGAGGTAATTGGCCTCCTGTCTGTAAGTCAGTTCCATATCGCGCACTCCTTTCGATTTCTTTTTCAAGTTCATTGTCCAATACCGGCGCGGGATTTGCAAATGTGCCGCGCTCTTTTTCTATGAATTTTACCGTGCGTTCGATTTGCCTGAGCGCCATCTCTGAAATGTCGCTTACGGCGGCTCCAAGCTGGGCGGCGGTTTCAAGGGTGTCAAAAAGGGAGATCGCCAGCCAGTCATCCTCGGTGATATGGTCTGTGGACAGGCCAAGCCGTGAAAATATCACATACTCAACGCTGGTGGCGACCGCAATGTGCAAAAGCGCCTGCATGGTAATATCGTCGGTGTCGGCAAACTGGCTTCCATCGGCTACTGAAGCGAGAGCGGAAACATAGTCCCCTAAATTATCCTCCACCGCGTTTTCAATAATGCTGTGAAGCTGTCTGGCAAAGTCCTGCTCCGCTGCAATTTCGCCAAAGTGGTTTTGCAGTTCCTCAGAAACCTGCTCAGCATATTCCGCCCGGAATTGCCAAAGCTGTAAGGGGCGGCTGTACGGGGTTTCCCGCGTATCCGCCGCGTCGAACACATATTTGAGCCGTGGATATGCGCCGGTAGTGTCGATGAGCGCGATGCCCTTTGCGCCCGGTTTCACCCAACGATGATATACGCTTTTGTTCCATTGCTCTATCTTGGCGCAGGCGGTGGCGTCGGGCCGTTGGGCATAAATGAGAAGCTGCTCCTCGAAGGGGTATTTATAAAGCCGCGCCGCCGCCCGAAGAAACGCCTGCCATTCTTCGGGGCTGCTGACGATGCGCTGCCCGGTTTCCCGTGACAGCGCCGCAAGTGTCTGTATTCTGTTGGGCATGAGGGCCTCCTTTCTATCTTACCGGCTCATCCCGGCGCTTGTCCAACTGACACAGGTTGCCCGTTTCGTCATATTGGCGCGAGCGAGCATTCTCCGCCAAGTCCCGCACCTCGTCGTCAATGCGCTTCCTATAATCCTCATACGCCGCCGTTTTCTCGTTGAAATAGTGACCCCAAAAGAAATGCTCCGGGTCTGCCGCACGATATTGCCATGTCACATACGGGGATGGGGCTGTTTTGCTTTCGCCGACCGCAAAGCCCTGTTCGCCAACAGTAAAGCGGTCGATAATGGTATATCCCGCATTGATGGTTTTCATGTTCTTCCTCCCATATCAAGCAAGAGGGAAACGGGAGAAAAACGCCCGTTTCCATTGGCTTTTTGTTACTCGAACAAAGCAACATAGGTAATGTTGCTTTTGTTATACATGCAGTCGTGGTTGGTAAAATAATACAGGTCTAATTTGGTGTATATTCCTGCCTGCAATGTGCGTTCAAAGGAGATACCGTTGGAGGTGGTTCCATAGTCCAACTGATCCCATTGTCCCGTTAATCTGTTGTATCCGCGTACCCGTCCAAAGTCCTGCCCGTAATGGCCGTCCACGGGTGGAACGATGAACTTATAATAAATCAACGTTGCATCTTCAATGCCGGGCTCGGAAAGGCTGCTGTCCGGGCCGGTCAGCATGAGATTACCCGCGCGGTTGGGGTCGCCCATGAGGAACATGATGCGCTTCGTGGGGCTTTCCGCACCGAAAGCGTCCACGGCCTTCACCTTCACGATCTGCCTGCCGTCGGGGTAGGCATACGTTTCGCTGGGGCGGTTCTCCCAAATGTATTCCAGCGTGTCCCCGTCCGGGTCAACTGCGCTTGCGGTCATGGTAACGGTGTTGCCGGGTAAAATGAACGGTTCTGCTGGAGTGCGGGTGATGACGGGACGCTCCGGGGCTTGGTTGGTGATCTCAAAGGGTACGTCAGCCCAATCGGAATATGCGCCGAAGCTGTCCCGCGCCCGGACGCGGGCGGTGTATGCGCCAAGCGTGTAATAATCATCTGCTGCGCGGTTTTCCCACTCATAGGTCACGGAGTCGCCGTCCGGGTCGGTGGAGGTTGCGTCGAAGGTCACATACGCCTTGCGGCTCACCACGTTGTCACGGTGGATGGTGGCAGCGCCAACCGGCGTATCCGGGGGCGTGTTGGGTACTTCAAAGGAAACGGGCGTCCATGATGAATAGTCGCCCACACTGTCCCGCGCACGGACGCGAACCATGTGGCTTCCCGCGGTGAAATAATCGTCACCCCGGCTCATCCATTCCAGCGTGACTTGATCCCCGTCCGGGTCTGTGGCAGTAGCCGCAAACTCGATGAGCACCTTGCCGCTGTTGCGTGTGGCGGTGACGGTGGCGCTGCCCTCCGGGGCGTTGGGACGCTGGTTTACCACGCGGATTTGACGGGTTTCCGAGAACACCCGCCCGGTGTGCGTGTCCCCAACGCTGGCGGTAACGCTGTATATGCCAAGTGCCGGGAAGGAAAGCGAACCGCCATCATTGCTCAGGGTTCCGGTATGCTCCGCTGCCGCGCCGCCCTGTTCCACGCTCCATGCTATGGTCTGTCCATCGAGATAGGTTTCACCCATCTGAACGGTGGCGTCTATGTTGCGGTAGGTTGTGACGGGGAGCGTAAAGGGGATTCGCATGAGCGGATATATGGTTATCTCCGCTGTGTAAGCTTTGCCAGCATTCGCTTTGCCGGTCAGCGTATACTTTCCTGCTTGCCGGAAAGTGATGAAACCGCCGCTGTCCGCAAGCGTCCCGGAAAAAGCGTCCGCAAGTGCAAGGGCTTGGTTATCCTTGGCGATGCTCCACACAATCGTCCCGTCTACGCCCTCCAGCACCTCAACATCCACAACGGTGTCGGTGTAGGCCGTTTTGGGCAAGCCAAAGGCAAATTTGCCAACCGCTATGATTTCGATTTGCTGGGAAACGGTCACGGTTTTGCCCGCGCTATTTTGCGCGGTGGCGGTGAGCGTGTACGTTCCCGGCTCACCAAAAGAAATGCTGCCGCCGTTTGCGTTGAGCGTACCTTGATAGGCTCCACTTGTCTGTATGCCGAGAAAACCGCCCTTGGTCAAGCTCCAGTTTACGGCAGCCACGTTTTTTGACGATGGATTGACCACCACCTGCGCTCCCACATTGGCAACAGAGGGCAGGCCGAAGTCAAAGGCCGGTGCGGTGGAAGCCGCTTGCTGCGGCTTGGGCGTCGTGCTGCCGCTTGGCAATGAGGGTACGCCCGCCGTTGGCTTGGGCGTCGGCGTTGGCGTGGGGATCGGTGTTGTCGTGGGCGTAGTAGTGGGCAGCGCCGGGGCCGTGATTTCGGTGGGCGTTGTCGTGGGCGTAGGCTGCGGTGTGGGAATGGGCGTTGGCTCCGGCGTCAGCGTCGGCGTATGCAATACCTCAATTACGGTTGTCGGCTCCGGCTCCTTTTGCCGGTTCGCGTTGCAGGATACCACCAATACGATGATCGCAATCACCAACAGCAGGCAAGCTCCGCCCACGATAAGGAGCTTGGTGCGTCTGTCTAATTGTTCCATGTGCGTTGTCCTTTCTTGCATGAGCAAAGCCGCCCATTTGCGAACGGGCGGCTTCACCTTGTATTTATGTGACTTTTACATTATAGGCTTCCGCGCTTTTTTCTCCATCGCACCAGCGCCGCAACGCCGACGCCTGTGCCGATCAGCACGGTCAGCCCTATGGCAATGACCACGTTGAACTTATCTGCGTCGATGCCCAGCTTTACCTGCGGGGTGTTGGTAACGACCACTTCCTTGGGCGTTTCGCTGGTGGTATTCACGGTGATCTCTACCGCAACAGGCGGCGCGGGGAAGAAATTGGCGGGGACAACGGTTTCCTCGATTTGGTACTTCCCGGCTGGCAGACCGTAGATGAGCGCGGTGCATTGTTCGCCCGCCGCCTGTATGGTGGTGACGTTACCCTGCGGGTCGTACCAATATACGCCGTCCTTTACGGTGAACCTGAGAGGCGTGGAAAGCGCGCCCTCGGCCTTAATCGCAAAGCCAGCGCCCGCAAGGGGCTTTTGCGTTTTGCTGTGTACCTTGCTGATTTTGAGGGCGAGGGGCAGGTCAACCACGGCAAGGGAGGTTTCCGCTATGGTATGCTTTTTCATATCCTCGGTCTGTGCCGCAAGCGCGGTATGCAGCACCACCTCCGTGCCTACCTCCGTGGCGATTGGCGCGGCAATGCTGTACCCGTTCGGCCCTTCAACCTCCGTCACGGTCACTTTCCCGGCGGGTAAATAGCAAATGACTGCCTGCGCTTTGTCCCCGGAAAGTTCTAACACCTCAATGCCCGTCTCGCCCTGCTTGGCGGGATGATAGGTTCCGTCCTCCTGCTTTACCAGCTTGATGACGTTCCCTTTTTCATCCGTCAGCTTGAACTTCGCACCCTTTAGGGGCTGCTTCGTGACACCATCCTGCTTTTCCAGCAGGAAGCGGGTGGGGATGTTGGAAACCGTGAACTGCAAGGGCTGTGCTTTGGTGTGCTCGCTGGTCAGCTCAAACTCTATGCCCGTCAGGGTGATGTACCCGGAAACCGCGTCCTCTTTTAGCTGATATTTGCCCTGCGGAAGATACTCGATGCGCGCCTTTCCTGTTTTCCCGTCCAGCGTCAGCTTGTCCACGGTTTCCACTGTAGTGAGGGAGGCGGCGTCCGCGCTGTCGGTTGCCGTTGCTGGAGCCTTATCCGCGGGGCGATAAGTGCCGTCCGACATACGGGCCAGCTTCACCGCTTTGCCCGCGCTGTCCAATAGAGTAAAACTTGCCGCCATGGGCTGCTTTGTGTAAGCGTCCTGCTTGTATATCTCCACAGCAAGGGGTTCGTTTTCCACCGTGACGATTTTAGGCAACGTCACGATATTTTCATCCGATATGGTAACGCTCACGGGAGCAGCCACGCCGTACCCGGCATACGGCTGTTCCACAAGCGACAACACGCCCTGCGGGACATACAGTATGGTTGCCTTGCCTTCCGCGTCCGTCAAAAACGTGTCCGCACCTTCTTTGGATGTGCGGTAGCGTCCATCCTCGCCCAAAGTGAAGTGCAACGCTTTACCCTCCGCGTTGAGCAGCTTAAAAGGCACTTTTGCCAAAGGCGCTTGACTTTCCATATCCACCTTGAACACTTCCAGTGCAAGGGGCTGGTTTTCCACGCCGACCACGGTAGGGGTATCGCCCGTGTTCTCATTGGACACGGTGAAGGTCACCGGCTCGACCTTGCCAAAGCCGGGGTTATTCGTTTCAGCTAAGGTATAGCTGCCTGCGGGGATGGCAAGAAGGCGTGCCTTTCCGTTTGCCCCGGTCTGAAAAATGGCGCTGCCCGTTTTGCTAACGCGGTATTCGCCGTCTGATACCTTTTCAAACAACAGCGCCGCGCCGTTCGCGTCCAACACCTTGAAGTTGACGCCCGCAAGGGGTTCGCCGGTCAGCCCGTCCGTCTTTGTGACCTCCGCCGCAAGGGGCTGATTGGTCAGCGGCACGGGTTTGGGAGCCGACGTTGTCGTTTCGTCCGTCACAACGATTTGTGTGCCATTCTCCGGCAATGCGTAGCCGGGGCCGGGCATGACCTCAACCAACTCATATTCCCCAATGGGCAAATACGCAATGGTTGCGCCGGTAGCGGGAACGGTGAAGGTTTCGCTGCCCTTGCTGTCGGGCTTGAACCAGCCCGTTTTGCCCGTGATTGCTGAGAGCTTTATGGTATTGCCCTCGACGTTAATCAGCTTGAACGTCGCGCCGCCGATAGCCACGCCATTCTCTGCGTCAGCCTTGGATATGTGGATGGCGGTCACGCCGTTTTTCATATTGGCCTTGGAAGGCGCGGTGGAGATATTCGTTTCGGAAACCGTAACGCTTACGTCCGCCGCCTTGGTGTAGCCGTCCTTTACGCTCTTTTCCCCGATGGCGTATTGCCCCGGTTCTATCTGCGTTATGGTGGCCATGCCCTCGTAGGTGGTGAAGGTTTCATAACCGTCCGCGTCTGGCTTATATACGCCGTTCTTCACTTCTTTGAGCTTGACGGTTTCGCCCTCGCTGTTTTTGAGGATGAAGGTGCAGCCGTCCAGGGGCTTATCCGTCAAACCATCGCTCTTGTCGAATACCAGCGTCAGAGCGTAATCCTGCATATTGATTTTCGCGGCGTTGGATACGTCATTATTTGCTGTTACGGTAACGCTTTTCGGCGCGTCCTTCGTGTAGCCGCTGGGCGCGGTCACTTCCTCAATGGTGTATTTTTGCGGCGTGAGGTAGCGGAACACGGCCTCGCCGCCCTTGGTCACGAATGTTTCCGCGCCTTCCGCGTCCGGGCGATAGCTGCCCGGCTCGATTTCTTTTAGCTTGACTACCGCGCCCGCTTCATCCAGCAAGCGGAATATGCCGCCGTCAAGCGGTTCTTTGGTCACGGCGTCGGCCTTGGAAAACTCCAGCGTAGTCGGGTCGTTCTGAAAACGCACCGTTATGGGATTACTGATTCCGTTTTGCTGCGTGACTTCAACGGGAATATCCTTGGGTTGCGCGTACCCAAGCCCCAACGATGCGGTTTCCCGCAACACATATTGTCCTTCGGGGATGTAATAGATGGCGGCAGTCCCATCCGCGCCTGTGGCAAAGCCCGCCGTGCCAGCCTTGTCGTAATGGTAAACGCCGTCCCCATGCTTTGAGAAGGTCACTTCCTGTCCCGCGCCGTTGAGCAAAGTGAAGGGGATATTGGGGAGCGTTTTGCCCGTGAAGCTGTCCACCTTGGTCAATACGATGGCGAGAGGCTCGTTCACAGCCTTGATATTCGTGATTTCAGAGAGGGTGAAGCTGTTTCCGCCAAGCTCGGCGTACCCCTCGGCGTTGGGTTCAAGTATGTTGTATTTACCCGCCGGGAGATAGAGAATTGTGGCTTTGCCCGTATCGTCTACGGTAAACCCGTCCGTGCCTCCTGCGTCAGGGCGATATGTGCCATCCACCGCCTTTTTAAGCAGCACCGGGTTTCCCGCGCTATCCCGAAGCAGGAATGTGACGCCGGGCATGGGCTGCTTGGTATATCCGTCCGTTTTCACCACATTGACCCGCGTGGGCGCGTTTTTAATATCCACCGTGCCATTGCCGGTGAGATTGATGTTGGTTGAGCCTGCGCCCACATATCCTCGGCTTGGCGTGGAGGTTTCGGTCAGCGTATACGTTCCGCCGGGCAGCCCCGTGATTTTCGCCGTGCCGCCGTTAGTCGTGAATGTGCTCGCGTTGCCGCCCGCCGTATATTGTCCTGCGCCGGTCTGCGTCAGGCCGATGACCGTGCCGCCCTGTGAAAGCTGGAACACAGCCCCGTCCAACGCGGCGTCTGTGTAATTGTCCGTTTTACGAACCGTGAGGTCGTAGAAGCTGCCCGTGATGTAGACATACCCGCTGTCCGGCGTACCGCCTGCGGTAAGCTCCGCCACAACAACCTTCTGCTTACTTGTGGAGGACGGCTCATACCAATAAAGCAGCGCGCTGTTGGCGGTGGCGCTGGCCTTGGATTGAATGAACAGCGACACCTGCGCTCCCGATAGGGAGGTAGGCGCGGTGATGGTCAGCTCGTCGTAGCTGCCGCCTGTGTAGCCTGAAATCTGTACCTGGCTATGGCTTGGCTGAATGGTGTAGCCGTCCGGGGCGGTTACGGTCAATTCGGCGGATAGCTGTCCTCCGATGAGCTGCCATGTGAGATTAACATCCGAAACGACGATCTCACCACCAGTACCGCCGCCTGTTGTCGCCCCGGCGCGGGCATATTGAAGTAGCTGCATACAGAAGGCCCAACAGTCAGCGGCGTCGCTCTTTGCCCGCACCTTGCTGGAGTCGGTGGGGTCGGCCATGAAGTTATAGCCAACGCCCGCGCTCTCTTTTATCCAGAAGCGGATGGCGTTGGCCGTGGCGTAGTGGGCTTTGTTTGCGCCAATTCCCCCGGTGGTGATGGGATAGCCATGGTCGATGATGGCCTGTATGCCTGTGATGGTAGTGCTCGAAAAGATTGCTGCGGCATTGAAATCCGTGTACTGCGTGGAGCTTGAGGGCGGGTCCTTCATGTGCTCGATGCAATAGGCGAAGTTGCCGCTTGCGTCCCGGTGAACCGGGGTATTCAGGTCGTTCCAGCTTCCGTTGTAGTATTCAAAAAAATCATACGGAATGTCCTCGTCCGAAATGGTGGTGGTCGCCGCAAGCGCCGGGGCTGCGATACCCAGCAGCAGAACGACCGCCAGCAGTAGGGACAGGGTTCGCTTCAAGTGGTTCATGGTTGATAACTCCTTGCATTTATTTACCTGCCGGGAAAAAAGAAGGGGGGCTCGTAGCCCGCAATCGCAAGCGGACAAGGAGCGCCCCGTATGTTAAGCTCCCAAGCAGCTTAGGAGCGGTATGTTCATTTCCCGGCTGGTATTGTTTTTTTTCGGCTGTTAATAAGGGGGGTGGTGGGGGACGGGGGCGGAGCTGAGCGCCGCCAGTGATGTGCTGCCAAATTACCTGTTACCCCCTTGGTGCAGGCTGTTGGTCGTATACGATACATTTGTCGAGCGGGCATTGTTGCTGGACTGCGTTCCAGTAAAGGCAATGGGGACAATCCCGTTCCCGGCTGGTCTTGCCCGGCTTTCGCCGGTAATTAGGCTTTTGTCGCATGAGCCGCTCGTATGCAAGGTCTTTTCCTTCGGTAAAGTTCAAATCGTCACCTCCTTCGCACGAAAAAAGCGCCCATTGTTGGACGCTTTAAATTTTATCTGCTATATTCTTTCGCCTGCCTGTCCCGCTCCAGCTTTTTATAGTAGAAGTCAAGGGCTTTTACGATGGTTTCCTCCATTTTATGCAACGGTGTATCGGGGGTGAAATACTTCGCCAGCCGTTCCCGTGGCAGCTTAAAAACTTCCTTCTGATTGGGCTTTTCCTCCCGCTTGACCAAATCAATCCCGTTCTTATCCAATATTCCCTCTTTTGCTGCTTGTTTGAGCCGCTGCGCCTGTGCCAAAGACGGGGTGCTGTCGTAGGCTTCCATGAGGTCAAGTAAGTCGGTTTGCTGTTCGTGAGACAAGTAGGAAAGCTCTACGGCAGGGTTCAGCGCGATTTTTCTATCGTCTACCATGGTAAGGAGGGGTTGGATTAGCTCAGTTAGGCGGATATAGCGTTGGACTTGTCGCCCGCTTTCACCGCTGTTTTTTCCCACAATATCTGCACTTTCTAAATTCCCGACAACTTGTCGGGAATTATCTTTAGATGGTCTACCTGCCTGTCGGCGTATAGCCTCCAGCTTCATTTTATAGGCGAAAGCTCGCTCGCTTGGAAAAAGACTTTCCCGCTGCAAGTTTGCATCTACCATCTGGATGATGGCTTCATCCCGCGTCATTTCTTTGACGATGACCTTCATGTGCGCAAGGCCCGCCATACGACAAGCGCGGTGGCGGCGGTTGCCGGACACAAGCTCATATTCACCGGGCTTATCCTCCAATGGCCGCACCAGCGCCGGGGTAAGCTGCCCATACGTTCTAATGCTTTCTGCCATATCCCGCAGCGATTGGTCGTCCGTCACATGAAATGGATGGTCGGCAAATTCATGAAGCTGGGACAAGGCAATCTCCTGGATTTGCTCCCCGCTGCCCTCGGCAGGGGTAGGAGGCAGGCCGAACAGGTCATCTAATGTGCTGATCTTGGGCTTTTTTGTGTTCGTGCTCACGGTTTCCAATCTGCATGACCTCCTTTGTGAGTGCTTCGTATGCTTTAGCAACGCGCCCGTTTGGGTCGTAGGCGTAGATGCTTTGGCCCTTTTCAGGCACTTCGGCAGCGCGGATGGCAAAGGGTATCTCGCTTTTGAACACCCGCACAAGTGAGCCGTAAGCGTCCCGCACGGCTCGGATGGTGTTGCGGGAAAGGTTCGTGCGGCTGTCCACCATGGTCATAACGATACCGTCCACCTGCAAGCGCGGGTTCAAGTTCCGCTTTACTCTGCCAATGGTCTTGAACAGCGCGTCCATATCGTCGGCGGCGAGGATATGCGCCTGCACGGGAATAATCACGCTGTCGGCAGCGGTCAAGGCGTTGACTACTGTTAGGCCCAATGAGGGGCGGCAGTCGATAAGAACGTAGTCGTATTTGTCTTTTACCATATCGAGGTATTGTCTAAGGATGGTTTCGCGGCTCATGCTGTTCACCAATGTGACCTCCGTAGCCGCAAGGCTGGCGTTGGCGGGAATGAAGTCTATGCCCTCTGTATGCTGCCTAATGGGAGCGGTGTACTCAAAATCAGGGTAGGTATCTTCATCTGAGTGGGCAATGAGATAGTCCATGACGGTTGAAATAGTGTTGGTCAGTTCTCTTGGATTTTTAACGCCAAGGCATTTGCTCAAATCCCCTTGCGGGTCGGCGTCCAAAAGAAGCACGTTCTTTCCCTGGCGGGCAAGGCCAACGCCAAGGTTCACGGTGGTGGTGGTTTTCCCTACGCCCCCTTTTTCATGGGCGCAGGCGATTACTTTGGTCATGCGCGGTTCCTCCTTTGTAATTATGGGTATGGGAATAGAGACAGAACGGCACTCTATCTGAAACGTAATCCCGTGCGGTATGATGTTGTTTTTTCTTTCAAAATTGGAAATACAATGGTTTTTCGGTTAACAATCAGAGGGAAAACATTACGGTTAACAATCAGAGGCAGGGTGAAATGGGGTGCATGAGGGCGTTTTGCCAAGTTTTTTGAAAATGACAAAAGCCCCAAATCTTTAGAGATTTAGGGCTTTTCTTTGGCTCCCCCTGTTGGACTCGAACCAACGACACTGCGGTTAACAGCCGCATGCTCTACCGACTGAGCTAAGGAGGAATATTCAGTTTTTCGTTCCCCGCCTTCCGGTATGCGGGCGATACACACGCTCTACCGACTGAGCTAAGGAGGAACGGAACGAGTGTTATTATAAGGCATCAGGACATAAAAAGCAACCCCTTTTTCAAAAAAAGTCCGATTGAAATTTTACTACCGCCAGGCGATTGTCTAAATGGACTTCATAGACTATAATAGTCCGATGTAAACTCAAATAAAACAATTGAAAAGAGAAGTATCGTGCGGAAGCTGTGTGAGAAAATTACAGATGAACTTGCGGGTCTCAGCGTGGAAAGCGGGCTCAAGCGCTGCTTCTTCATGTCCAACGACCACATATCGCGTCTTAAGCGCAGGCCGGAGGGCATAACTTTAAACGGCAAAAAGGCCTATACTACGGCTACTTTATCGGCTGGCGACATGCTTTGCGCCGAGATATGCGATGGGGAGACGGTGCGGCCAACGCCCATGGATATGCCGCTCGTGGCGCTTTATGAGGACGAGGATATAATAATAATTGATAAGCCCGCCGGTGTTGCGGTACACAGCTCTACCCGCAACCCGGAGGAGCTTACGCTGGAAAATGCATTTTCCGCGCGATTAAAAGAAGGAGAGAACTTTCACCCGGTAAGCAGGCTGGACAGGGGCACGACGGGAATAATGACGGTAGCCAAGAACGGTTATATGCACCACAGGCTCAAGCGCATAATGCACACAGAGGAATTCAGGCGGGAATACGTGGGAATATCCGTAGGACGTGTGGAGCCGGAGAGCGGCAGGATAGAGCTGCCCATAGGCTTTGATCAGGGCTCCAGATACAAGCGTGCTATACAACCTTTGGGATCGCCCGCGCTTACTGAGTACAGAACGCTGCAATGCAACAATGATTTTACGCTGCTGCGGCTCATACCGCATACCGGCCGCACACATCAGCTTAGGCTGCACATGTCCGCCATAGGTTATCCGCTGGCGGGCGACTGGCTTTATGGCAGGGAGGACAGGGAGCTGATAGCGCGGCCGGCACTGCATTCCTGCGAGCTGTGGCTGACGCACCCGCTGACAGGGGATAAGCTGCATATAGTGTCGCCGCCGCCGGAGGATATGCTGCGGCTGATGAGATGATAATTATAAATAGTGGAGACGGTTTTCCGCCTCCACGCTTTTTATTCGCCGACCTTTTTTATTATAACGACCTTATCCTTTACGGATATCTCGTATTGCGCCGAAACCTCCCATTCGGGTGTGCCGCCGATATATGAAGTGTCGTCGGGGAATGTGACGGTATGGCTTTCCGCAGATGAAAGGCTCAGGCCTATCCAGCACTCGAAATACGTATCTGACGGGTAGGTGAAGGAGATGTCGCCTACGTCTGTCAGGTAATATTCGCACTCGTCGCTTAGCGCCACTGAGGTGGGAGCGGAAAGCACGGAACGCTGGAATACAGAAACGGGACCGGCAGGGCCTGCAGGGCCGGTTTCGCCCTGAGGCCCCTGAGGGCCGGTTTCGCCCTGAGGCCCATGAGGGCCGGCTTCGCCCTGAGGCCCCTGAGGGCCGGTTTCGCCCTGAGATCCCTGAGGGCCGGCTTCGCCCTGAGATCCCTGTGGGCCAGTTTCGCCCTGAGGCCCTTGAGGGCCTGTATCGCCCTTTGCGCCTTGCAGCGGCCCATTATTTACCCAGACGCTGTTTATGCCGTCCCAGATATATATATCGTAAGGCTGTGCCGAGCCTATGCCGTATGCGTCGCCGGCATAGGGCAGCGCTATGGCGGCCTCGAGAGCCGCCTGATTGGCAAAATAGCCCAGCACGGCAAAGCCTGAACCGGTGTCACCCTTTGGCCCCTGAGCGCCGTCTTTACCGTCAGCTCCGTCCTTGCCTGGCGCACCGTCCTGACCGGGGTCTCCCTTAGGACCCTGCGGGCCGCGTTCGCCTGCATCGCCCTTCGGGCCGGCCTCGCCGGTCTCACCCTTAGGTCCCTGAGGCCCTGCGGGTATGCCCAGCTCTATCACCTTGGCTCCGTCCGATTCGGTTACTCTGGCGGTGGGATCGGCGCCGCTTTGCAGCATGGTAGCGGTTGCCCTGAGCTTGGAAAGCTTGTCATACAGCGCCTCTCGGCTGTTTTCTGCCGTTTGTCTGCCCTCCTCAGCAGCTTTGGCGCTCTCCATAAGCTCGTCCAGCGATGCCTTGAGGGAGGTGAGACCGTCCTTCAGAGTTTTAAGCAGAGGGTATTCGGCAGCCGCCTGCACGGTGCTGCTGTTTACTATGGCTTCACGGCAGATAAAGTTGAAGCGGGCGGTGGTGACGAGGGTAGAAAGGGAAGCGTCGGAGTATACCTGAAGCTCGCATTCCACAACACCGGGAGAGAACGAGGCGGGAAAAAGGTCTATGGTGACCTTGGAAGCATCGTCGGGCGAAATCGTGATGCCGCCGTTCTGGACTCCGCTGTCCTGAAGCGAGGTAGAGCCGTCCGCGCGGGAAAATGCGGCGATTATCCTGCAGCCCGTAAGGTCTACGGGGCTGTCTCCATCCATTAGGGTAACGTTGATCCTGTTGCCGTTGTCGCCGTTCACCACGGTAAAATCCCTGTGTGAGGAGGGCCTCTTGATATCGAGATCAACGTCGAATACCTTGTTTACTGACATATTGAAACCTCCTGATTTAATTCATTAGTCCTTCGCGGAGCGAGAGCGAAGGCAGCAAAACGCATCGAACAAACGTTTTATAAGTTAAGCTTAGTGCAATTTACGTGCTCAATCAATATGAAAAAAGGCAATTGGTACCGATATGGGTACTGTACTGGACAATGTTGCACAAACGGCGCTTTTTTTTCGCCCTTAAACCGCCCGGTAGGTGCGGCAAAGGAAGAACGTCTTGAAATGCGCCGGCATTTGGGGGATAATAAAACTAAAAAATAAAGGAGCTTGCCCCATGAGCATCGCAGACAGGGTATTCATAGAGAATTGCAGGGATATAATATCAAACGGCGTATGGGATACCGACAGGCCGGTGCGCCCAAGGTGGGAGGACGGCTCCCCCGCGCATACCGTAAAGCTCTTCGGCGTGGTGAACCACTATGATCTGTCACAGGAGTTCCCTATTATGACCCTGCGCAAGACAGGCTTCAGGAACGCAATAGACGAGCTTCTATGGATATGGCAGAAGAAGTCAAATAACATACACGACCTGCACAGCCACATCTGGGACGCCTGGGCGGACGGCAGCGGCAGCATAGGCAAGGCCTATGGCTACCAGCTGGGGGTAAAGCACCACTATCCCGAAGGGGATATGGATCAGGTGGACAGGATACTTTACGACCTGAAGCACAATCCCGGCTCCCGCAGGATAATATCCAACATATACAATCACGCCGATCTTTCCAAAATGCGGCTGTATCCCTGCGCTTACAGTATGACCTTCAATGTATCTGGCAATCGGTTGAACGCCATATTGAATCAGCGCTCCCAGGATATGCTGGTAGCCAACAACTGGAACGTATGCCAGTATGCGGTATTGGTTTACATGATGGCTCAGGTAAGCGGCCTCGAGGCGGGAATGCTTATGCACGTGATAGCAGACGCACATATTTACGACAGGCATGTGCCGCTGGTGGAGGAGCTCATCTCCCGTGAGCCCCTGGACGCGCCGAGGTTCATTATTGATAAGAGCATAGACGACTTTTACAAGTTCACCGTGGACAGCTTCTCCCTTGAAGGGTATGAGTCTCACGGCAGTATAGGTAAGATACCGGTGGCGGTGTAGCGTATGGATATTATAGTCTGCATTGACAAAAATAACGGAATAGGAAAGGACGGCGGGCTGCTTTTCCGTATCCCGGAGGATATGGCGTATTTCAGGCGTATGACCGTAAACAAGACCGTAATAATGGGCCGTAAAACGCTGGAATCACTGCCAGGGGGCAGGCCGCTGGAGAACCGCCGCAACATAGTGCTTACCCGTAATAGGGACCGCGTGCCTGATGGGGCCGACGCTGTGAGCAGTATTGATGAGCTGAAGAGGGCGATAGGGAGTGACAAAGCCTTCGTCATAGGAGGGGAAAGTATCTATGCGATGCTGCTGGATTACTGCGAAAGGGCGTATGTAACCGAGGTAGAAGCGCGCGGCAATGCCGACTGCTTCTTTCCGGATATACGGAGCATGCCTAATTGGCGTTTGGCAGAGCAGGGCGAGGAAAGGGAGCATGGCGGATTAAAATACAGATTTAACGTTTACAAAAACCACTCGATCAAAGAGCTTTAAAATAAAAAACCCCCTTCCCGGGCAGTATAAACCGGAAGGGGGCGTTTTTTATGATAAAGTCTATAATATACTGGAGCAATTACGGAAGCACTCAGCGATATGCGGAGCTTTTGTCTAAAGATATGGGGATACCCGCGTCGCCGCTGCATAATGCCGGCGCTTCTGACGGCGAGGCTTTTTATCTGGGCTGCGTTATGGATGGACGCATAAAGGGATATGCCTGCGCAGCGGCGAGGTTTCGGATAGCGGGGGTCTGCGCCGTGGGCCTTGAGGAGAAGAGGGCGGATACCGTATTTGAGCTGAGGAGAAATACCGGCATTGTGGACAGCCGGATAAGGATATTTTACGCGCGGGGGGCATTTGACAAGGACAAGCTCAGCCCTGTACACAGGCTCATGCTCAGGGGCGCAATGGAGAGCATGGAGGGAAGCGCAAAGTATGCGGCCATTCTTGAATTGATGCAAAAGGGCTGCGACTTTGTATCCGAAGAAAACATACGGCCGGCGGCGGAATGGATAATATGGCGGAATAAGACGAACGGGCAAAAATAACGCAGTATTCAGCCGCACATGGCAAGGCAGATTACGCCGGCAATACAGACGATATTGAGCAACAGCAGCAGCGGCATGCCTATTACAAAGGATTTATGCTTTGTCTTGTGGCGGAAGGCCAGCATACCGAAAATACCGCCCAGCGCGCCGCCCATGGCTGCAAGAAGAAAAAGCGTCCGCTCGGGTATGCGCCACTTTTTGGCGCGGGCCTTGAGCTTATCTATGCCCATCGCCATGAAGCAGGCGAAGGACATTACGGAGCACCATATTATAATTATTCCGCTAAAGGGTATCTTCATGGCCCTTCCCATCCTTAAAGAGCTCTATTCCGATAGGCTCGTCGTTCCATGGGGGCAGCTTCAACCTGTCCCACATGCCGTATTTGTGTGTATCGGCTATGGCGTTCATTATGCGCTCGTCCGCATCCGGCATGAGCTTTGTAAAGTAACGTATTATATCCTTCATTTCCTCCCGCTTGGTATGCCCTGCCACGGGGCAGTTGGGCTTGCGAATTGGCAGTTCCAGCCGCTTTGCTACGGAAAGGGCATACTTTTCCGGCAGGAATATGAGCGGGCGTATTACGGACACCTGCTGCCTGTCCAGATATGTCACGGGGCCAAAGGTATTGAGGCGGCTCTCGTAGAGCAGGCTCATAAAAAAGGTTTCTATTACATCGTCCCGGTTGTGGCCCAGGGCCACGAGATTGCAGCCGTGGGCATGTGCGTAGTCGTTAAGCGCGCCGCGGCGGAACTTGGCGCACAGGGCGCAGGGGTGGGACTCTTGGCGTATGTTAAATACAACGTCGCCTATGTCCGTTTTGAGTATCTCAAAGGGCACGCCTATGGATTCGGCAAAGTCCGCGACGGGCTGATAATCCTGATCCGATATGCCGAGATCCAGCATAACGCCTATCAGCTCAAAGGGGGTATGGCAGAACTTCTGATAGAGCTTCAGGCCGTAAAGCAGCAGCAGGCTGTCCTTGCCGCCGGATACGCCGACGCATATCTTATCGCCGGGGTGTATCATGCGGTATCTTTCATCGGCACGTCTTATGCAGCCGAGAACACGCTTCATAATAAAAATACCTTTCAAATAACGATATACAAAGCATTATAACCCAAAAGAGGCTATTGACGCAACGCAATAGTTTGTGCTAATATATACCGCGAAAACCGAATATGCCTTATCAAGAGTGGTTGAGGGAACGGCCCTGTGAAACCCGGCAACCTGCCCGCAGCGGCAAGGTGCCAATTCCGTCGGCGATATGCCGGAAGATGAGCTAACGAAAAGTGAACCTCATCTGCGTATGAGGTTTTAATTTTTTATTCGGAGGAATTTTGAACCAATGAAGCGACTTTTTACATCTGAATCGGTCACAGAGGGACACCCCGATAAGGTATGCGACAGCATATCCGATGCAGTGCTGGACGCCTATCTCGCACAGGATCCCTATTCACGCGTGGCATGTGAGTGCGCCGCCACCACCGGCACCGTAATGGTAATGGGGGAGATAACCTCAAAAGGCAGCGTGGACGTTAAGGACATAATACGCCGCACAATAGACAGTATAGGCTACAACAAGCCGGAATACGGCTTTGACTGCAACGAGCTTGAGCTCATAGTAAAGCTGGACGCACAGTCGCCCGATATAGCCATGGGAGTGGACAAGTCTCTCGAGGCCAAGGATGGGGATAACGACAGGCTGTTTTCCACCGGCGCGGGGGATCAGGGCATGATGTTCGGCTTCGCCTGTGACGAAACTGAGGAGCTTATGCCCTTGCCTATAGCCCTTTCCCATAAGCTTACCATGCGCCTTACAGAAGCGCGCAAGAGCGGCGAGCTGAGCTATCTCAGGCCGGACGGCAAGAGCCAGGTCACGGTAAATTATGAGGACGGCAGACCGGTATCCGTAGACGCGGTAGTCATCTCTGCTCAGCACGATCCGGATATACCCATGGAGCAGCTCCGCAAGGATATAACGGAAAAGGTAATACTGAAGGTCATACCCGAGAAGTATCTTATACCCGAAACAAAGATATTTGTGAACCCCACAGGCCGCTTTGTCATAGGCGGCCCCCACGGAGACAGCGGCCTTACCGGACGGAAGATAATCGTCGACACCTACGGCGGCTACATACCACACGGCGGCGGCGCATTCTCGGGCAAGGACCCCACCAAGGTGGACAGGAGCGCGGCCTATGCCGCACGCTATGCCGCCAAGAACATAGTGGCGGCGGGGCTGGCAAGGCGCTGCGAGATACAGATAGCCTATGCCATAGGCGTAGCGGAGCCGGTATCCGTTTACGTCGACACAAAGGGCACCGGGATAATACCCGACGACGAGATACAGAAGAAGCTTCTCAGGTGCTTCGACTTCAGGCCGGAGGCCATAATAGAGCGACTGGAGCTGAGGAGGCCCATTTACGGAAAGACCGCAGCCTACGGCCACTTCGGCAGAACGGATATAGACCTTCCCTGGGAGCATACCGACATGGCAGAAGCGCTGAAAAAAGCATAATTGCAAATGTTTTGCAAAAAGGGGCCGGCGAAGTTGATTCCCGGACCCCTTTGAGGTTATAATCTACATATAAAACAGACGAGGAGGAAGTATCAGTGGTTCGTGTCATCTTCGGCGAAAAGGGGACGGGCAATTCAAAGCGCATTATCCAAATGGCAAATGACTCGGTAGATGAAACTCAGGGCAGCGTGGTATTTATTGACGCGGAGGGCCAGTATCTTTTCGATCTCAAGCATGCGATACGCTTTATAGACGCGGGACACTACAACATAAACAGCCCCAAGATGTTCTACGGCTTCCTTGCGGGCATAGCGGCTCAGGATTTCGATCTTCAGAGGATATACGTGGATGGCTTCAGGAAGCTGGTAAAGCACCCGCTGAATGAACTGGAAGCAATGTTCGCACAGATACAGGATTTTGCGGATAAGAGCGGTATAGACATATTCATAGGCGTCAGCGAAGATGGGGGAGAAATGCCCCATTACCTGAAAAAATATGTGTGCGGATAGCTATATTATATAAAATTATACGGAATTGAGCGGCACGAGCGCCGCTCTTTGTTTTAGTGTGGTACCATCAGTTGACAAGAGCACACAAGCCCTAAAGGCTTGTTTTGGGACGCT
>ENA-UONV01001338-UONV01001338.1-human-gut-metagenome-genome-assembly--contig:-CS4-NODE-1338-length-21985-cov-25.300593_pt1 | contig 21985 bp, 11 predicted proteins | sample MGYA00242461_ERZ724008 | MGnify/ENA metagenome assembly ERZ724008 | reverse complement strand
CTGAACGCTGAACAAATTGCTCGTAACGAAGAACAGCAAGCCTACAAGGACAATGTTTATACAGCCGTGAAATCAGCACTTAATGCAGGCGACAGCACTACTAAGGCTGACCTTGATTTGTTATTGAAAGAAAATCGCATATCTCAGGAACAGTATAACGAATTACTGACGCAAAATCAGGGCATTTACAACGATTATTACACCGAGGTTTTGGACGCAAGTATTGGCGACCTTGATTTCTCGGCGGCGGATAAAGCATATAAAGACGGCAATATTTCTAAAACGCAGTATGACGCTCTTAAAAACAAGTTTAATACCGATATTACCTATCTTGTATCGGCGGCGACTTTGTTTTACAAAGAGGACGGCTCGCTTATGGACGAAAGTGCGGCGAAAGCCTTTGCACAAAAATTTAAGGACACAGGCTGGCTTTCTTCCGACAACAGCACTAAACTCGATTCTTTGTTGAGTGACACTTACAAGGACGGCGGAGGAGGGTGCTTTGCAAATGGCACTATGGTAACGGTTGCGGACGGCTCCCGAGTGCCTATTGAAACCTTGAAAGAGGGCGACAGCGTGCTTGTCTTTAATCATATTACAGGCAAGGCAGATGTTGCAAAAATCCTCTTTATTTACTACGAGAACGTTAAGGATTTCGATATACTCAAATTGAGTTTTGACGGCGTAGAAGATACCGAGGTTATTTCGGCTCACGGATTTTTTGATGTGGACTTAAACAAGTATGTGGTTATTACCTTTAATAACGTTAAGGATTATATCGGGCATAAATTCCTCTGCGTTGACTTTGCTAACGGCGAAACTGCTACTAAAACGGCGACTCTTACCGCTTATGAAACATACAGCAAAAAAACCGAGTGCTTTGCGGTAATTTCCACTAAGCATATCAATAGTTTAGCAAACGGCTTGCTTACAATACCAGACAACAACGACCACGAACACCCTAAAATGCTCGGGTTTAACGCCAACTTGTTTGAATATGGTGTGGATTACACCTACAACAAGGAAGAAATGGAAAGCGATATAGCAAAATATGGCTTAATCGACTATGACGAATGGTGTAAACTCGCTCCCGATAATATCAATTTGAGCGGTTTGTTCTTCGGAGTCGGTGGCGAATACTTAAAGATAGCATTAGCCAAAGGCTTAATGACGTTAGAGGATTTGCAGGGATATATTGAAATAGGAGCAAAACATAATGGCAACACTTAATGAAATAATGCAAAAGTATGGCGGTTACAAAAAGGGCTCCGCCACGCTTTTGAGCAACGAGGCTTATAGAGATTATCTCAACGCTCAATACGAGGAGGCGAACAGGGAAAAGAATAAAGGAGGCTTTTTTGGGGGCTTAGGTTATGGCTTTGAACAGTTAGGGCTCGGTGCCCTTAGTGTCATAGAGGGCGTGTGGGATTTTACGGCAGGCGGACTCGCTGACCTTTTCGGGGCGGACCAGTGGGCGGAGGAGCAGTTTGCTAACGATTGGGTGAACTATAACCACGCTAACGAATGGTATAATCCTACGGACGGTATGCGTGTCGTCGGCGATGTCGCAAGCGGTTTAGGTAATACGCTTGTCGGCGTTGGTGCAGGCTTGGCAACAGGTGGTAGCGGTTGGGTTGTTATGGGAACAGTCGGGCTCGGTGCCGCAGGTAATGCCACAAAAGAGGCTTACAAACAAACAGGCGAACTCGGTTTGAAAGAATACGGCTACGGCTTGCTTTCAGGTGCTACCGAGGCCGCATTAGAAAAGGTTACAGGCGGAACGGAAAGAATGATAAAGAATCTTTCTAAGAATACCGCAAAAACAGTAGTAAAGAAAAGCCTGTCAAAAGAGATAGGAAAAGACTTTATTAGCGAGGCTTTCGAGGAGGGTATGAGTGAATTTCTCGACCCTTATTACAAGCGTTGGACGCAGGTTGACCCCGAGGCGAAAAATGCGACCTGGCAACAGGTGGGCTATTCTGCTCTCGTTGGCGGTTTGTCGGGTATGCTCGGCGGTAGATTTACAGCAGGCATTGGCTCGGCGGATAGTGCTATAAGAGCAACAAAGAGAGGCGGTAAAATTGCAAGTAGCCCTGAGCAATTAAAGAATACCGTCGAAACAGCGACTCGTGTTGCTGACTACGAAACTGAACACAACACAGGCAAGGGCATTTATCAGCACGTTAAGGGGCTCGTTGAAAAGTTTAAGGGGCTCGATAAAGGAAACGGCGTTGTGTCGTTAGGGCAAAAGAGGCTTTTAGGCGAAATGGAAAGGGCAAATATCGCCCTTGCTTATGAGCCAGAGGTCGAAAAGAGCAAGCAAAAGATTTTAGCAAACCCTGACGAGTTTATAAAAGCAGTCAACGAAAAGGGCTTAATTGACGGAACAGGAAAGCCTATACACATCGAAAGCGTAGAGGCTCTTAAAAACAATAGCGAACTGCTTACCCACTTTGCTGTTGCAGACGCTCTCGGGCAAATTTTAAGGAGCGGTAATTCCGTTTATGACCTCGTTATGAGCAAAGGAACTACGGACGGAATTGTGCAGGCTGAGTTTAGAAGATTGCAAAAAGAGGGAAACGCTCAGCAAAAAGCCGCTATGAACGAAACTTTTGGCATTGACATTGATTCTATTACCTACGAGGAATTTATAGACAAGGTGCAATCCACAAGCCGTGATGTAATGATAAGCAAACAAACGGCTATTAAGACGAGAAAGCAAGCGAAAGACGCTATTTCTCACGCAATAAATACCAACGCCGATATAGGCGTGCTCGATAGCAACACGGCGTTTGCTGAGGGTATGAGCGTATTTAAGACAAAGGACGGTAAGTATGTTTCCGTTTCTAAGCAGGGCGATAGTTATTATCTTTATGCCGACGGCAATATTTCTTTACCTCTTACTAAGGCTAAATTAAAGAGCACTATTAAGGCTCTTAATGGCGAGCAAACGCAAACCAAACCGAAAAAGAAAAAGCCTACGGCTACGCAGGCAACTGCAACCACGCAAGGAACGCAAACTACGGCTCCTGTTGTTACGCCACAGGTCGCACCGAGTAGCGATACTACACCTACTCCAACGACCACCGCTCCAACGACGGAAACAGGCGTAAATAAACCGCAAACAGCAACTCCGAGCAATCAGTCAACCGAGACGAGAACAGGCGAGGAAACCGCCGAAAACAAGCCTAAGGCGACGAATAGCACGGAAGATACAACCACTACTAAACCTAAGGCGACAACCACTGAGGAGCCCTCGACAGTTAAACCTAAGGTGGAAGATACTACCGCCCAGACGGACGAAAACACTCAAAAGCCAAAGGCTCCTACAAAGCCCGAGACTCCTAAATCAACGAAAGCACCTACTAAGGCTACGGCTCGTAGGGGTGTTATTCGCATTGTTATGTCGAAAGACAATAAGCCGACGTTAAGAGGGGCGGCGGTTAAGGACGGAAAGCAATATGTTTCCGACGGATTTTTTGCGGCGAGATACACCGATATTTTAGAGGGCGTTACCGAGGTGCCTGCAAAAGACTATCCTTTCGAGGTGTTCGACAGGGTTATCAAAGAGAACTCCGACGCAACGGCTGAGGAGCGTGTAAAGATTGACGCTGACGCAATCAGGGCTCTTGTTCCGACCAAAAAGGCGGAATACAGCGAGAAGATTATGCGTATCGGCAAAAACTTTTACCAACTCCCCTATGTAAGCAAAATTATCGACAGTATTACAAATCCGCAAGTCTTTTTGAAGAAGAAAGGCGATTTTAACCCTATTTACATCAAAGGCGATAACGGCGAGGCTGTATTTTTGCCTATTAGATTGAGAGAGGGGCAAGTTAAACCTGTTTACGAGGCGGATTACGCAAATTATACCGACGCTGACAAAGCAAAAGCCCAGAAAGAAAGAGAGAAAAAGGCTCTTGAACGCAAAAAGCAACTCGAAAAAGAGAGGGCAGAGCGTGAGGCTGAGGAAAAAAAGCGTGCCGAAGAATACGAAAAAAGCCGTAAAGAAGAAAAGCAAAGAAACATCGACATTCTTACTACTGCCGAAAAGACTATTTTAGACGGCGGAATGGTAAAGAGTGAAAATGTGCGTGTTTACAAAGACGAAAGCGACCTTACAGGCAAAGAATCGAGCACTTTTGTCGCTTTGCTTGATAAATACGGCGTGAGTGTTCCTATTAAAACGAGAGGTTGGATTATTGAAAATATGAAAACCGCTAAACGCTTAGGTGGGGAGGGTGCGACCTGGCATATTCAATTTAAGAAAGGTGCCACAGCCTCTAAGTCCGTAACTGCGATTATGGAAAAACTTTACCAGGCGATAGCAGGAACGCAACAAACAACTGAGACGGCTACCGCTACCGACGTTACAACCGAGAAAAAGACCGCTAAGACGAGTAAAGCGACCAAAACGGAAGATTTCGGCGAGAAAATAGGCGGTGCTCGTAAAGATACTTGGCAAAAGAGAGGGCTTTTGACGAGCGACTTAACGGCTATGAACAGGCGAGAACTGCAACAGCACGTTAAGAAAGAGAATGTATGGAAACGCCCCGATTTTGTTAAGGCAATCGCTGAGGGTGGCGATAGGGCTACGCTCTATATCCAAAACGAACTCTATAAATCTATCAATGCAACGCCTTACATCAGGCGTAGCGTGGCAACCGACACGACATCTACTGCCTTTCAGGAGGCTATGGAAAAGTATGTTGCCGAAATTAGAGAGGTGCAAAAACTCGCCGAGGGAGTAAAGACCAAAGAGGATTTAAGTAAAATCACTAAATGGCTTATTGAAAAAGGCTATTTGAACGACACAGGCAGTGCATACAGCCGTTATTCTTGGACTGAGGCATATTACAACAGCCCTGCTCTTTATGGTAGTAAGATTTTTGAGACCACAAGGAAACTCGAAAAGGGCTTTGATAGTCTTGCCGAAACCGCTCTTATGGAGGGATTTGGTGTAGATAAAGCCGATAAATTGCCTAACGGATATACCATAAAGCGTATAAATTCTTTCTGGGATAACGCAAGCACAAAATATGTAATCGTAAAGGGCGATAAACACGGCTCTTATGCAAGCCCTTACTTTACCTCTTATGAGGAGGCGTTTGCTTATGGTAAAGAGAAATTCGGCACAGCCGAAACCGCTACAACAGGCACCGACGGTAAGAAACAGCGTTATGTTCCGCCTCAGTTAAAAGATGTGCACCGAAACGGAGCCGATTATAGAAAGGGAAAAAACGCCGTAGGCGACGACTTTTTGCGTGATTTTGGTATTAAGGGAGGCGAATTTGGTAATTGGCTTTCCGAAACCGATAGAACTACATCGCTTAACTACGGATATGACGCATTTTGCGACCTTGCAGACGCTCTCGGTATAGAATTGACCGACATTTCCCTTAACGGAACGCTGAGCATAGGTTTTGGCTCTCGTGGTCAAGGCTTGTCAGGAGCCGCCGCCCACTATGAGCCTGCAAGAAAGGTTATAAACCTTACCAAAATGAACGGAGCAGGCTCGCTCGCTCACGAATTTTGGCACGCTGTTGAAGATTATGCGTCGGGCGATACGCACCAGCACGATATGGCAAGCGATTTTTCCAAAATGCCCGAAAGGACCAGGCAGGCAGGACGAGCGTTGCTTAATGCTATCAACTACAAGGATAAAGTGGTAGAGATAGAAGAAATCAACGAAAACAGGGCGAAAGCACTTGAAAGAAACCTCCGCCACTTAGAGCGTCATTTGAATAGCGAATTTAAGATTTTTGGCGAAAGTATGACGGCTGAGGATAGAGCAGAAGAGGCTAAAATGTATCGCTATAAGCGTGTGCCTACCGACGCTGAACTTAAACGCTTTGCAGAACTTAGAGCACAGGCGGTAAAGGGCGTAAGCGGTGTATATAACAAATTCTTTGTAGGCGAGCAGACTATCGTTGACGAACTTAACGCTTTGCTTAAAGACGTTAAGGGCAGGGGTATGGATAAAGACACCAGACGAACTCTCGCTCTCTACATCGAGCAAGCCTCGTCTTATTCCGAGCAGGCTGTCGAAACGCAAACAAAGAGAGTAAAAACTCAATTCCACGAGGACGCACTTGCTATAAGCAAGACCTACGCAAAGGACGGCGGTTATTGGGATTCTAACTGCGAAATGCTCGCCAGGGCGTTTGCCTCTTATATCCACACAAAGACCGACGGCAAGAATGATTATTTATCAGGGCACGCACTCGGTGCTACGCCTGTTGTTGATAAAAACGGCAATATTAGCGTTGCATATATCTATCCGCACGACACGGCGGAGGCTGAGGCGATTTACAAGGCGTTTGACGACTTTTTCGCCGCCGCAAAGGCTGACGGATTATTCCACGAGGCTACGAGAACTAAGCCAACGACTACCGTGCAATACGCTATGTCGGAAGATACGCAGTTAAACACCACGCCTAACGGCTCAAAAGGACAGGTATTAAAGCCTTTACAAATGAAACACGCCGAAAATGTTGCAAGAAACAACATTAAAGGGTATGAAAATTTGACGGAGGCTGAAAAGTTAGAGGTAGAGTGGACGCTCGCCTCGGCTTGGCGTGCAGGAAAGAGCACCACTGAGGCGTTGAAACTCGCAAGATTGTCAACGGCTATCGGTGCAGGTTTAGGCTTTGCCGATATTTCAACTAAAACGACGGACGGCAAAACTGTAACGCCCGACGCCGCTTGTTACACGAGAGGCGGACACCTTACTATTTACCTCAATCCTAACGGAAAGAGAACAATAGAGGCGGCCACATTACACGAACTCGCCCACTCGTTAGAGGGTATGGAGGGCTACGAGGATATAAAGGCTATGGCTGAAAAATACTATGCAGAACACCCTGCGGAAAAGAAAGCCATAGACGATATGTATAGAGAGGTTTACAAAAATGAGCAGGTAAGATATGCGGAGGAAATCCTACCGTCCGAACTCACTGCTCACTATGTAGAAAGTATGCTCTCTAAAAGAGATATGCTCGCCAAACTCACGAAAGAAAACCCTACCTTTACGCAAAAGTGCATAGAAAAAATAAAGGCTATCCGTAATAAACTTACGAAAGCCGATAGAAATGCAAATATGAGCGAGGTAGATATGCTCGAAACGAGGTTTACAACGATTTTTAACCTTAATAAGGGCAAAATTGCTAAAAACAGCAACCTGTCTGGCGTAAAACTCAGCATTAAAAAGATAAACGGAAAAGATACCGTAGTCGTTGATACCGACCAACATATTTTTGACGGTGTAGAAAGAGCCGATTTAGGCAAGACTGTCAGTGCTTATATGAAAGAAAGATATAGAGGTCGTATTGTAAATGGGCTTGCTTTTACGGCTCAAAGCGAGAGGGAATACACGCACTCTCGTGATTCTAAACGCTTATTTAATCAAACCAACGGAGCGTATGAGGCTAAAATGCGTGCCTCTACCGAACTTAACAATTTGGTTATTACGGGCGAGTTTATGCAGGACGAGACCGCCAAACACCCCCAAAGAATAAACGAGGGCGGAGTTAAGAGGTATAAAGTATCGTTTGTTATGAGCGACAAGGTTTTTGAGGGCGAAATGATTATCGCAATCGACAAAAACGGCGTCGGAACATTCTACGATATTGTAAAAATAAAAGAGAGCGATTCGTCCAATGACGCCCCTAACGGCGTAGTGAGGACAAATGCTCTCTCTACTAACAGTATATCCGAATCAAGAGAAAATGTCAACCCCGAAACCGACCAAACGACGAAAAAATTTGCATTGTCTGCAAAAAATATGCAAAACGGCAAGTTTAACGTTGAGGATTTTCTCTTTGACGACGACTATTATGCTACATATCAATACGAAAGCAGGGAGCAAATTACCGAAACAATCGAGGAATTGGAAAAGGTAAAAGCCTCTAAATCGTTTGAGGGCATGTCTTTCGACGAACAATACGAGATTACAAGCAAAATAAAGGCGTTAAAGGCAGGTTACACTACTTTGTATGACTATATCGTAGAAACCGACAAACAGCGTCTTTTGGACGATTGGCAATACCATATCGAAAGGGGTATAAATAATCGTGCGTCGAGAATGGTTGAGGAAAAATTAAAACGCATTGAAAAGGAAGAAAAACTACAAGCGGATATTTCCAACGCTACGAAATTGCAAAATGCACAGTATGAAATTATCCAAAAAAGCAACCCGATGTTTGACGATTATCACGTCGGCATAAGGTCGCCGAAAGATATTAAAACCTTTGCTGAGGTTATAGACGATACGGATAGTTTTAATTGGGGCGATTTTACAAGAGAGGACGCTCAAAATGCCTTAAAGAGAGGCAAAATAAGAGTATTCAGTAGTTATCCTATCAAAAACGGCGTATTTATATCAACCTCGTATCAGCAAGCACTCGATTACGCAGGAGGCAATCCAAACGGCGTGCACTCTCGTGAGGTTGCTTTGGAAAGTGTTGCGTGGATAAACGGCGACGAGGGGCAATACGCAAAGGTTTATAGTTATTCCGAAAGCGGAACTGTTCGTTATGCCCTCTCGCCAGAGGATATTAAGGGCTCGGATAGAGTTACAACGGAACTACCTGACAAAAAGGTAAGGCTTAGAGACGTTATAACAGGAAAATCCGCTTTTGGCGAACTCAAAGGGCAAATTAAAGGCGGAACATCGGAGCAAACCGAGGCATTTAGGGTGCTTATGACTAACGCACAGGCGGCGGTTGAGCGTGTTGCAGGCGAAATGGGCGTAACGGACGCTACGGCTTGGACTAACTTTGTTAGAGCAGGCAAAAACGCCTCTTTCAATGCGATAGAGGAAAACGGAGGGCAGTATAGCCTTGACGGCGAAATTAAAGTCGGCGATTCTCTCGGTAGAATATGGCAACCTATTTATGCTATGGACAAGAAAGACGGACAGGCGTTAAAGTTGTTTGATACATACTTGCTCCATTGGCACAATATAGACCGTATGGCTATCGGAAAGCCTGTTTTTGGCGACGACGTTACAGTGGACGACAGTATGGCTGAGATTGAAAAAATCGAGGCGGAATACCCCGAATTTAGACGGATTGCTGAGAAAGTATGGCAATTCAACGACAATAATTTGCAGTTATCGGTTGATAGCGGTATGTATAGTCAAGAATACGCCGACCACCTTAGAGAACTTTACCCTCACTATGTGCCTACTATGAGAACGGAGCACAGGGCAAAGGTAAACGCCTTAATGGGTAAAAACAGCCTCTTTGTAAACAACGCAAAGAAGAAAGCAAAAGGCTCGGACGCTGAGATATTGCCTATCGACGACCAAATCGCCGCACAAACCATACAAAAGACGACATCGGCTCGTATAAATGCCTTTTTGGTTAAGATGTTAGAAAGCGGAAAACACGACGAATTTCAAATACTTTCGTCGGAGGACGCAGATATAGACATCGACACCGAAACCGAGGTAATAACACACGAGAACAAGGCAAAGGGAACACATCAGGTAACTTTCTACCACGACGGAAAGAGAGTAACAGCCCAGGTATCAAAATTGGTTTACAAGGGCATTGAGGCGTTCCGTCCGTCGTCGAGTATGTCGGATAATATCGCAGTAGCGGTAGTGCAAAAACTTAACTCGCTTTTCAAAAAGGGTGTTACATCGTGGAATCCGTTTTTCTCGTTCTTCAAAAACCCTATGCGAGACTTGCAGGAAGCATTACTTTATACTCGTTATTCGCACGCAACCTACTTGAAAAACCTTAATCGTGCTCGTCAAGAAATATCGGGCAACGGTAACTATTGGCAAGAGGCGAAAGCGGCAGGCATAACCTCGTCAAGTGTTTATGACTATGAAAAGGGCGTAGGCTACAAGGAAAAGGGTGTGTTTGGTAAAGCGAAAGAGGTAATGCGTAAAGTAGAAAACGCCTCAAACGCAATCGAAATGGCACCTCGTCTGGCTGAATATATTTCGGCAAGGGAAAGCGGTTTAAGCGTTCAGGAGGCTTTATTGCAGGCTCAGGACGTTACTACGAACTTTGGGCGTGGAGGCACTTTTGCAAAAATACTCAATTCGACTGTTATGCCGTTCCTTAACCCCTCGATACAAGGGTTTTCTAAAATGTGGCGTTCCTATGTCGGTAAAGAGGCCGCACAGTCTTGGATTAACCTTATTATCCGTAGTTTATTGCTCGGTATAGGTATGACGGCTCTTAACGACTTACTCAATGGCGACGACGAGGAATACGAGGACTTATCCGATTATGTCAAAGAGCAAAACTATGTAATTGCTCTTGGCGACGGCGATTTCCTTAAAATCCCGAAAGGTCGTGTTACGAGCGTATTCGGTGGAGCATTCCTGAGAGGAAAGCGTTACGCTAACGGCGACGCTGACGCTTGGGAGGGGTATTGGGATAGTGTTAAATCGGCGGTTACGCCTGTTGATAATTTCACGAGAACGATATTTAGTCCTTTCACTGACATTAGCACAAATACCGCTTGGCACGGAGGAACTATTGAAAGCCAAAAGTGGGATAATACGGAACCTAAAAACCGCTACGACGAAACAACGAGCAGTATTGCAATCTGGCTCGGTCAAGTATTTAACTACTCGCCGATAAAGATAGAATACCTACTCGAACAATACGGCGGTATAGTGGCGGATATTGCATTACCTGCAACATCTACCCAGGCGGGAAAAGGCATTATTTCACAAAATATGCTTGCAAACTCAACACTCAATAGCAAGTGGAGCAACGAGTTTTACACATCGCTTGAAGATTACACTTACAAAAAGACGGCTGGCGATTCGCAGGCAAAAGGTGTTGTTAGATACCTTAACAGCGTAAAAAGCACTGTGAGCGACCTCTACACACAAAAGAGCAAGATTCAAGCCGATAAAAACCTCTCGAAAGACGAGAAATTAACCCAAACAAAGATTATTCAAACGACCATAAACGCATTACAGCAAGAGGCTGTATTAAATACCGAATATCTTTATAACGAACTCGGTAAATACGACCTCAGCACCGACGAGGCTTACGAGCAGGCGTATTTAGACTGTATCAGCGTTATAATGGGAACGGAATACGCTTTGCAAAGTTACAACAAAGATGTGTATAGCAAGGCGGTAAATCTAAACAAATTAGGCGTAAGTTATGAGACTTATTACGATTATTATTTCGGGGTAAAATCCATAACGTCAGACAAGAACGCTGACGGCTCTACCGTTAGTGGCTCGAAAAAGGCGAAAGTAATTGCCTATACTATGGCACAAAATATGCCTACTGCTCAAAAAATCATACTCATTATGAACGCAGGCTACACAATAACCGACGGCGACATATCGGGTATGACGGCTAAGCAGGCAAAAACTGCCGTAGCAAAGTATATTACAAACCTCAAAATATCAAGAGCCGAAAAAGAAGAACTCGCTAAAATGTTTGGCTTTACAGTAAAACTCGGAAAAATCTATATTAACTAACAAAAAAACAGGCTACCGTGTAATGCGATAGCCTGTTATATTTATTTTTTCTTAAATAATCGTTTTATTGGCTCCCTATACTTTATCAGGAGCGTTGATGTTAGCCCGACAGCCGAAACAATCATACATACAAGCGAGGCGATTCTAAATCCGTTTATCGTTTTATAATAAACAAAAACCTCTTTATAGTCGGATTTTTTCAGGGATTCGCCTGTCGCTTTTGTGCCGTTGCAATACTTGCAATCTGCCTCGCCGCAACCATACTCGTATTCGGTATATTCCATACTGAAACTTGTAATCCTGCGGTTGGTGGTATAGTGGTTTTTAGCGTAATCGCAACCAACTGAAAGCCCGACAAACGCCGACAGGAACATAACAACCAAAACCGAAAGGACCAGAATAAAAATGCTTGATTTTTTCATAAACCGCCTCCTGAAATAAAAAAGTGCGTCAACCGAGGTCAACGCACCAAAAATACAAAGACCGCAGTTGTCGCCAAACAATTTACATAGGTCAGCACTCTAACGTGTATATCCTATTTTTGCGGAATTTGCATTTTTATCAAATTCAAAATAAGATATACAAAAAGTAAAAAGGGTATAATACGCCCTCGATTGTGAAAGAACACTGAAAAATCTTATGTAAATTATTTGGCAGTATTAGGGGCATCTAAATTATTGTTTTCATCCAAACGGCATACTTCATCTATCTGATTAATAATTTTAGAAATATCTTTTTTGTCACAACAAATACATCCTACATTCAATTCTTTATCTTCATTTGTGCGACCTGCTCTTCCTATAAGATTTTTGAAATCTAAAGGTGTCAATAACCTAAAATTATCAATATAAACTAAATCAAACGGCATATTAATTCCACGAAGAAGCGTAGAAGTAGCAAAGCAGATTTTAGCATAACCCTGCTTAATAAATTCTTCTATGATAACTCTTCCTTTCAACGGAATTGACCCGTGGTGCAATACAATTCCCTGTTTCATTAGGTTTATTAGCAATGACTGTTTGCCTCGATTAGTTTTTCCCGCTCCTAAATAATTTCGTAATCTTTCAATCATTTCTAATGCTAAAGGATTTTCAAGAGGTGGTAGCAGAGAAATGATTTTTTCGAAATCCGTTAAAAACCTTAAATCATATATCTTGCTTTTTGCTAAATAAATCAAGACCGTCCCATTGTTTTCAATAATTTTGCTTACAATACTATCGTCCTGTAAAACAGTAGAAACACGTTTCGTTTTTTCGTATGGAGTATACAGATAATAGTGACCACTATCAGTATAATAAAATAATTGTCCAACCGTCTTTTCTCTGAAGCTATTTAGTTTGTTATTAGATACAATAGAATGTTTCCTAAAATGAACCTCAGGATTATCTATAAATGGGTGTGCAAACACCTTTTTAGAATCAGGAAATTCTCGTATCGCTCTTCTTACTAAAGCGTCAAATTTTAACCCTCTGATTTTTTCTTCTGTAATTTGCGCTTCATCAAACAAGAATAGTTCTATCTCAAATATATTCTTATATTTAAATATTTCCGTTGCTCTCTCAGGTGTCAAAATGAAGATTCTTCTTTTAGTTTTGGCTTTGTTTATATCATCAACGAATGTTAATACCAAAACCTCTTTAGAAACCATTTCAATTATAGTTAAATAATATTCACTAATTAAAGCACGAGAAGGAACAATTACAACTATATCTTTAACTGCTTCTTTTATTAAATCTCTAAAAACATGAGATTTCCCAGAACTTGTTGGTGCAGAAAACGAATAGTATAATGAATTTTTAATATTTTTCCTAATTAAGGTTTGATCTGGCGTGTAATAATAACCATATTCGCTTTTTATTTCTTCACGAAAAACATTCAAAGATTTTTCAAACAATGTTTCAGGTTCGTCTGTTTTATAGAACATTCCCATTGCATACAGTACTTCTTGTTCATACTGAGAAAAAACATCAGGAAAGTAAAATTTACAGTAAGCAAGTTCTTCCATAATACGACTATCTACAGGACCGTCTTTGTACAGAACGGATATGTCCTTTTTTAAAACATCGTTAATTGTATTTACAGTAATATTATTTATCATTTATAACCACTCCGATTATGTAAAACTCATCATAATTCTTGATTTGCATTATTTCATTAGATAGTATAACACAAAATTTTAGATTTTGCAATAGCATTTTGGGGGTTAAGGACAAAGTATTAGGCTCCAAAAGTAAAAAATATCAATTAAAATTTGTTGATTTTGATATTTTCGGGTAAAATTTTGAGTTTTTTATAGGTTATAATTATTTCGTAAGTATGTAAAGGAGTGTAATTTATGGCTATTAAGTTAAGCGAAATTCCTAAGAATACGGAAATTGTTAAGGCTACTTGCCCCTCGTGCGGAAAAACCATACACGCCGTAGGCTTTACCAAAGGGAGTAAGTGCGACGGCATTACCGTGATGTGTAAACTTTGCGGTAAATGCTACGAGATTAAAGCAGACTAAACAAAGATATTTGTGCCAATATCCAAGAGATTTGAGCCCCTATCCTTGCCAGTGAGGATATAGGGGCTTTTTTCTATAAAAAACAAAAATAAATTACGGAGGTTATCGGTTATGAAGAGCAACGCTATCCATAAGGGAAATCCCTACCAGAACAACAAGGGCGGAATTATTAAGGCTCCCAAGCCTGTAAAGGACCAGCCTAAGTCAAATGTTGTTAAGGGCTCCGACCTTAGAAACGGAAAGAAATAATAAAGCCAAAATAGGAGGACACAAAAATGGCAGATAATTTGGAAAGAGGCGATATTACCCCCGACATCGAAGAATCGGACGACGATTTAGACGAGGGTTTTGATGTGGATAACGACGAGGGTTTAGACCTTGACGGCGACCAAGACGAGGACATCGACACGACCACCGACGACGATAGCGAGGAGTATATAGACGAGGTTGACGAGGAGGACGAACTGGACGAATCCGACGAAACCGACGAAGAAACGGACGAGGACGACGGCGACGACGATACCGACAGTGATACCGACGACGCACCTGCTCAGCCTGACGATAAGGACGCTATTATTGAGGACTTAAAGAGGCAACTTGCTACCGAAAAGAGCAACAACGCCAACCTTAAAAACCTCAGTAAAGAAACGCTCGAAAAAATGGGTATTTCCGTTGAGGGCGATGTGGCGGACACTATGGAAAGGACTGTTGCGGAATCCGAGGGCATTAGCGTAGAGGAATACCGCAAGCGTAGGCAGGACTCAATCAGCCTCGCACAAGAGAAAGAGACTGCAAAAAGGCAGGCGTTTGAAACGCTCGCCGCAAGCGACCTCTCGGAACTTAAAAAATCGTTTCCCGACCTTTTAGAAAAGGGCAGGATTAACGACTGTTTCGACAGTTTCGACGATTTCGTGGAGTTTGGCAGGCTCCGAGACGCAGGCATTTCGCCTAAAAAGGCGTATCTTGCAGTAAATGGCGATAAAGTGCGTAATCAGCAGGCAATCGCCGCACAGCGTAAAGCAACAAGCGACGGAAAGAAACATCTTACCTCCGTTGCCCCGAAGAAAGCCTCGGACGACAGCGTAGTTATGCCGAAAGAGACTTTAAGAGAGTGGCGAGATTTATTCCCTGACAAGAGCGACAAGGAAATCCGTGCTCTTTATAAACAATCACTATAAAAATTTTAATAAGGAGTAATCAGTATGTTTAATTTAACCAAAATCGTAAACGGAAGAATTAACGTGCCTGAGCCTGAATACCTCCCGACCACGCCGTCGGAGGTTTATACAGAGGGCGAGGCTCTTGTTCTTTCTTCTGGTAAACTTACCAAAGCGTCGGGCACTACTAAGCCTACGCATATCGCAATGAAATCTTACACTGCACCTGCAACCGACAACAAGGATTTGCCTGTTGCTCGCATTGATAAGAATATGGTGTTTGAGGCACCTGTAACCTATTCGGGCACCCCTGTTGCCGTTGTTCTCGGAACGAAACTTACCCTTGCAACTGACGGCTGTGGTGTTACCGATGTAACCACAAGCGGCGTGGCTACCGTTGTAGATACGCTTAACGCAAACAAGAACGCAGGCGACAAAGTGCTTGTAATCTTTGAATAATTCTAAGGAGGATAAATAGTTATGCCTATTGTATATTCTAAACTCTCGGGCAAGAACGACGCTATGTATGGCAAGTTTGAACACCCGATTAAGGCACTTATTCAGAACGAATCAAATGCCCTTGAAAAGAAGAAATCCATTCTCGATGTTCTTTATAACGTCGAGAAATCTAACCGCTACGCTGAAACCGTTATGGGTCAGTCCGACTTTGATGTGTTCCAGAGCGTAAAAGAGGGGCAGGGTGCTGAAAACGACAGCGTAGAAAGCACTTTCAAAAAGACCATTGAACATATCGCATTTATGAAAGAATTTACCATTACTAAGGAAATGGTGGACGACGCTAAATTCGGTATGGGCTCCAATATGAAATCTAAGCCTCAGGGCTTTGTGCGTGCTTATTATAAGACTCGCACAAAGATTGCGGCGTGGGCTCTTGCAAACGGCACCAAGACTCAGGACAAATTCGGCGGTAAGACGCTCGTAGATTTGGCTGTGGCTGACGGTAAGCCTCTTTTCCACAACGGACACACTTACTCTCTTGACAAGTTTAAGGGCAAGACTCAGTCCAACTATTTTTACAGTGGCTCGCTTTGTGCAAGCACTGCGGAATTTGAAAAGTCTCTCGGTATTCTTGCAAACAAAATGAGAAACTTTAAGGACGAAAACGGCGAATCTCTCGACTATGTTCCTGACATTCTCATTCTTCCTTGCAACCGCCCTGAACTTGAACAGATTGCTAAAAAGGTTGTTGGCTCCGAAAGAACGACCAACACCGATTTTAACGACATCAACACCCAGTATGGTAACTGGACTATCGTTATTCTTCCTGGTTGGGAAACTACGGACGATAGATTTATGCTTATGTCGTCCGACGCAAACAAGCAACTTTTGGGCTCGATGTTCTATAATCGTGTAAACCTCGATATTAGAAACTACATCGACGAGCACACTCGTAACTTTGTTTGGAACGGCTATTGTCGTTTCGGTATCGGCTTTACTACTTGGAAACATATGCTCCTTGCTGTTGATTCCGATAGTGCCGTAACCAACGCAACGGCTCTCTAATACTAAAAACGCATAATCAGCGTTATGCGTTTTTTACCTACTCAACCTTAGCGTGGGGCTTGCGGTTATGAGACGCAAGCCCTGCTAAGGACTTTTCTAAAATCTTAAAAGGAGGCAGTTATATGACTATCAAAGAATTATACGAATCGGTTGCACAACTCGGCTTTGAGACGGAGTTAGAGGACAACAGCAGATTTTATTTTGCTGTCAATCGTGCAATCTTGCAAGTAAACCGCATAAGACCTGCCACCTCAATTTACAAACTCAACCATTTTCCGCTCGAAAACAGGTTGACCGACAACACTTTTGAGCCTGTCATTAAAGACGACGAGGCTCTTGTTTTCGTTGCTGAGAGGGCTAAAAGTTATTACTTTGAGTGCAACGGCAACGGACTTGCAACTATCGAAAAATCAACCGACGGCGAGACCTGGGAAACGATTAAATCAATCGACCTTGTTTCCGCAAATGGTCGGTTTATTGCATATAAAGGCTTAATCCTCGACGGCGAAAATCCTTATTTAGGAGCCGTTCGTATTAAGTTTTCGGGCGATTATGTTTACTATGTGCAAAATGTCGCTTTATACGGCGGACTTTTGGGGGCAGGAGCCGAAAATGTGCCTGCTTATAGCAAATATATTGCCTATGACTTAGCCAGCCTCACGGACGATTTTATGTCGTTTGTGTGTCCTCCGATAGTGGACGCAACAAGGGGTAAGGGCTTTGTGCTTAACGACGATTATTTTGTCGAGGGAGCAACTAAAATCCTTATTCCTGCGTCCACTGTTGGTATTTTTGATGTCTGCTACAACAGGAGGGTAAAAGAGGTAAACGCCGAGGACGATATGGAAACTACCATAATCGACCTTGAAAGCGATTTGTCTGCAATCTTACCAAACCTCGTAGCGAGTTATATTTGGGTTGACGACGAGCCTGCAAAGGCTGAGTATTACTTAACGCTTTATCGTGAACAAGCGGCGGAAATTCGTGCTACAAGAGAGCACTTAACGCCTGTCGTTTACAGGAATAAATCAGGGTGGTAAACGGTATGGCTAATTCTTTCAAAACTAATTTGAGTAGTAGTGCCACCGAATACAGCCGTTATTATGGCGGTTTTCGTGGCGTGGATTTTTCCAACGACCACACGCAAGTCAACCAATCGAGGCTCGCTTACCTCGTAAATATGTATAAAGATTACAAGAGCGGACAGGGCGAGGCTCTCGAAACTATTGCAGGATATAGACGGCGTGCCGATTTTTCAAAGAGCGTAGCCGTAAACTTAAACGGAGTAGCAACCGCAACGGAAGAAGCGGCAAACAAGGAAATATACGGCATTTTCAATTTTAAGTGCAAGGTTGGTGGGAATGTAATTGAGCGTGTTGTTGTGCATAGTGGTAAAAAACTTTATTTATGGCACAACTATCCTTACTCAATCAACGTTAAAGCCACGACGAGCATAACTGCTCCCGAGGCAACAGGTAGCACAACAGTCGGGGAAACGACGATAAACGAATTTTCACTCGTTTTACCGTTTGACTGTGAGGCTATCATAAATCTTAAAACACAATCGGGCGACAGTATTATTACAGGGGCACGTTATCAAAAGTCAACGAAAACCCTTATATTTACATCGTCCGATGTTAGAAAAAACGATGTGCTCGAATTAGAGTATTACGAGGGGGTTTTGGGCTCTGCGGATATTCTTTTTAGCACTATGAACGAGAGGAAAAGCGAGTCGTTTATATGTAATAATTTACTTTACTTAATAGACGGCAAAAATTTTCTCGTTTACGACGGCACTACGCTTAAAAATGTAAAAAGCGTTGCGTATGTGCCTACTACATACAAAGACATCGTGCCTGACACCGATAATGCGGACACAGGTTGGTATAACGAGCAAAGAAACTTTTTAACGCCAAAATTCAAACATACCTTTGTTGCAACAGGAACGGCAACCGAGTTTTGTATGAACGAAAACGCTCTTGATAGCATTGTTTCGGTTAAGGTTTACGGCGTTGAAACTGCCGATTATACGGCGGATTTGGTAAACGGAAAAATTACCTTTAATACGGCTCCAAAAAAGCCAGAAGAAACCGAAACGGAGGACGGAGGGGTTTATCCGCAAGGCTACGCAGGTATAGAAATTACAGCCTCTAAGGTATGGAAATCTATTGACGGCGTAAAGCAGGAAACGGATATAGCCGATATTATTACAGGGTGCACGCTTTGCACTACTTACGATAATAGAGTTTTCTTTTCGGGCAATCCCGATTATCATAACCTTTTGTTCTGGTGTAAGTTAAGTAATGTAAGCGGACGAGCCGACCCGACATATTGGGGCGTGCAGGACTTTCAACCAGACGGCGTAGGACACGCTCCTATTACAGGGCTTATGTGCGTTTCCGATACGCTAATGGTGTTAAAGGCTGACACTCAGCAGGATTCGGCAATTTATTTCCACACAGGACAAAATACAAACGATAACGTGCAACCGAGGATTTATCCGTCGGTGCAAGGCTTATCTGGTCTTGGTTGCGTAGGTGCCTGCTGTAATTTCCTTGACGACCCAATATTTATATCGAGGCTCGGCGTAGAGGGCGTTTCACAGTTAAAAATTGCCTCCGAGCGTGCTAACGAGCACCGCTCTCGTCTAATCGACGCAAAACTCGTAAATACCGACTTGTCAAAGGTTAGTCTTGAAGAATGGGGCGGATATTTATGCGTGTTGACGGACGGCAAGATTTTCCTTGCGGATAGCCGACAACGTTATCAGGACACATCGGGCTCTATGGAGTATGAGTGGTATTATCTTGAAAATATCGGCGTTTGGCGTAATCAATACAAAGAGTTTTCCTATTCTTCGGTTTTACCCGAGGAACTTATTGGGGCAAAGGTGGAGCACGACGGCGTAGAATACGCCATAGAACTTGCCGACCAGGTGTATTATCCGCAGGAATACGAAACCAAGAGCCTTTGCGGAAATATAGTAAATCCGCCAGACGACAACGGCGACAACACGGCAGACATCTTTACCAAAATAATTACAGTAAATATAGGCGATACGCCGATTTCGGTAGCGGTATCTTATACCGTTTACGACATAAAGGATTCTATTACAGGCGAAATAGCCGAGCGTCATATCTATTTATGCGAAAGCAGGGGCAATCATACAGGCGGAGTATTCCAAAAGGCTGTTGTATTGCGTTCTATGAGTGATAATTTGTTTTTTGGCTGTATAAACGGAACGATATGCTCGTTTAATTTCGACCAAAGAGACGAGGACGGCGAACTGCCTCCCTCTACCTACAACTTTGACGAAAGAACGATTATGTGCGGTTGTGCAACTCTTATGGATAATTGCCAAATACCGCACCTTACAAAAACCACAATTAAGCGTTCCACCGTCATAAAAACGAAATCCTTTAAGAGTAGCACGGCAAAGGTAAAAGTAAGAACAAACAAAAAGCCATACGAACAAATTTCTCGTATAAATAGTGCGATGTTTTCGTTTGACGATGTAGATTTTTCCGACTTTTCTTTCATTACCAACGAGCAATCATTGTTTGCGGTAAAAGAAAAAGAGAAACAGTGGGTTGAAAAACAATATTACATCTATTCGGACGAATATTTGAAACCTTTTGCCTTATATTATATTTCTTTCCGTTATCGTGTCGCAGGACGCTATAAAGACTAAGGAGGCTTATTATGAGCACAACGAAAAAACTAACAAAAATTACGCCTAATCAAATTGCAGAGAAAGGCGTTCAGGCGTTATCTAACCGCCCAAACTCGCCCTCTCAATACGGCGTAGGCGGTTTGAGTGCCGTAAACCTCAAATTGTGGTTTGATAAACTTGCGTCGTTTTTAGCCGAAAAGGTCAACGAATTGCAGGACACACTCTCGGGGAACGAGGCGGCGGAATATATCCGTATTTTGCTTGACGATTACAGTGTGGAAAACCTAAACGACCTTGTTTTGTCGTTTACAAACGGCAATTTTGCAAAAAAAATCTTGAAATTATATCCGTCTGCAAGTGCGGTAACACGACTAACGTTGCAGGCAATAATCGACCAAATCGCCGCCGATACGGCAAGCCTTTTCGCTCACATAGAGCGTCTCGACAACGCCAAATTGAGCAAAATTACATCTACGGCACCTTATAAGAGGGCTTATATAATCAACCCAGACGGAACGCAAACGGAAATTTATATTATCGACACAATGTCAGCCGACCCGATTATCGGTGGAGCGATTCCCCTATATTCGACCAACGGACAATTATTTACCTCGGTTCCTATGGCAAAAAATCACGCCAGCAATAAGGAATACACCGACAATCGAGATAAACTGCTTGGCTCTAATATTGAATTATCTATCGACCCAACTACCTATGTAATGACGGTAAGACTCAAAAATACAGTAGGGGCTGTGTTGAGCACGGCGACGGTAGATTTACCGCTCGAAAGTATGATTATCGGAGGCAGTTATGCCGACGGCGTTCTTACTTTAAGATTGCGTAACGAGGACGGACATATCGACGACAATGTTATAAATATTGACATTTCCGACCTTATCGACGGACTTGTAAACATAACCACATATAACGCTGGCGTAGCCACTCTTAACGCTCGCATAGACGGCACAAATAATAATTTGCAGGCGTTTATAGACGAAATAGAATTAAGCAAAATTTACGCCCACGCCGCTTTTCACGCCGAAGAATCGGAAACGACTCGTAATTTTACCCGAGGAGGTGGAATTGATAAGCAGTTTAAGGAAATCCTTGCAGGCAACGGAATGAGCATAGGGCTGTCAATGGATAGCAATTACAAACTAACTATTGACCTTAAAAACAAGAAAGGTGCGGTTATCAGCAGTGGTATGATTGACCTACCTATCAAAAGTCTTATTACAAACGCCTCTTATGGCAATAAAATCCTTACACTCACTTTCCAAAGCGGACAGACGTTAAAGGTAAGTATTGCCGATATTGTAAGCGGTTTGGTGCCCGAAACGAGAAAGGTAAACGGAAAGGCTCTCTCGTCGGATATAACACTTTCTGCGGAAGATGTCGGAGCGTATCCTAAAAGCGACACTTACCAAAAAACCGAGGTCGGCAATCTTTTATCTGCAACAAAAACGGAACTCAGGCAGGATATTGAGGGTAAACAGGTTGTTGGATATGCTTATTTTTCGACTGAAACCGAAAAAGCAAGCGGATATATAAAGGGCGGACAAATAGACAAAGAATTTACGGCAATAAAAAAGGCTCTGGCGTCTCTTAACGTCAGTGAAACTTAAAATATAGGAGGACAATATTTATGTTGTTAGAAA
>ENA-UONV01001335-UONV01001335.1-human-gut-metagenome-genome-assembly--contig:-CS4-NODE-1335-length-22039-cov-5.979440_pt1 | contig 22039 bp, 19 predicted proteins | sample MGYA00242461_ERZ724008 | MGnify/ENA metagenome assembly ERZ724008 | reverse complement strand
GGTCCCGAGGGACCTCGAGGAGAACAGGGCATCCAAGGTGAGAAAAGCGACACCGGCGAAACGCCGGTCATCACCGTCGCGTAGGACACCCCACTGAGCTACAAGCTGCACTTCCAAACCAGCGAGCAGGAGTTGACGACGCCTAATCTATTCGCGCCGTTCACCGAGTACCATGTCGACCTCTCCGCGGCAGACAGCACGCTGAATATTCCGCTCAGGGACCTGATTTTAACCTATCAGCGCGCTGCGCATCAGCATCGTGCCGAAGAACACCGCCGCGCCCGTTTTGGTCGACCTGCGCAGAACGACCATCTACGACGGCAGCACGATCGAGACACAGACGCTCAACGGCAGCAGCATTTCCGCAAGCATTGCGATCGACGGCACCGTGTACACAAACTCGCAGGAGACGCACAACATGCGCATCCACCAGCAGAATCCCGTCACGAAGCTCTGGTCGATGTGTGAGATCAATTCGTTCCTTTCCGCGGGCGGCGCACGCTGCTCCATCCGCATCCAGTGGAGCGAGTACGACGTGGCCTACGCCGCGCCGACGGTGTAACCACACCGATACCATATAAAGATACCGTCCGCGTTCCGGAAAGATATCCGAAACGCGGGCGGTATTTATTGTTTTATCCGGATCGTTTCTCCGTCATACACGCCTTGCAGGCATTCGCCGTTTCCGATGTGGTAGGCATAAAAGTCCTTCTTCGGACGCGCATAGGCCTCCATGATCGCCATGATGACGCCGCCGTGGACGACGAAGCCCACGCACGAGCCGTCCTGCACATTTTTGATCGTCTCCGCAAACGCCTCGCAGCAACGCGTTTTGAAGTCCGCCACGCTCTCCCCGTCTGGGATGGGCGTCAGGCACATCGCATCGACCCACGCCTGATAGGCGGGGGCGCCCGAGAGCTCGTCGGCGGACTTGCCCTCAAAGCGGCCAAAGTCTGTCTCGGCAAGGCCGTCCACGACGGTATAGGGCATCTGCGGGAACAGCAGTTCCGCCGTCTGCCGCGTGCGCAGCAGCGGGCTGACGAACAATTTGTCGACCGAACGTCCCTGTTTTCGCAGTGTCTCGACCTGCGCGACGCCCGCCTCGCACAGCGGCTCGTCTGTGCGGCCGATGTAGCGGTGGTGGAGATTTCCCTCCGTCGCGCCGTGGCGGATAAAAAGAAGCTCGATCACAGCAGTCCTCCGATCCAGACGCCGATCAGGCCGCAGAGCTCGCAGAGCTGCAAAAAGAAGCCCGACGTATCCCCCGTCACGCCGCCGAACTGCGCCAGCGCAAATCTGCGATACTTGAGCGCGGAAAGCACCGCAACCGCCGCCGCCATTCCGCCGACTGCGGGAGACATCCAAACCATCGTCGCAACTGCGGTAAGGCCGGCGAGCGTGAGCGCGGCTGTCGCCGTGCGGCGCTGGACGCCGCTTGTGAAGGCGCAGAGCATGCCGGACTTTCGCGCATTCGGCAGATTCACCGCGCACAGGCCCGACAGCGCGCGAGAGAGCACGAACAGCGGGCAAATCAGCAAAATATGCCCCGCGGCGAACACCTCGTAGGCAAAGCCCGCGTAGGCGAGCAGGTACACGCCGCCGTAGATGACCGCGAACGCGCCGCAGTTGGCATCCTTCATGATCGCGAGCTTTTTCTCGCGCGTCTGGTGCGACGAAAGTGCGTCCACCGTGTCGAGATAACCGTCCATGTGGATGCCGCCTGTCACTAAAATCGGCAGACATGCCGCGATTGCCGCGAACAGCACGCCGCTCATGCCCGTCGCCTGCGCAAGTACAGCCCACAACCAGAGCGCCGCGCCGCAGAGAACGCCTACCGCGGGGAAAAAGCAGATCGCGTAGCGCATATTTTTTTCGTTCCAATCAAGCTGCGGAACGGGCACCGCGCTGTACGTCGACAGCGCGATCAAAAGCGATTCAAATAATCTCATCGAGGTCTCCCTTTTCGGCAAACGGCGCGCCGTCTTTCATTGCGACCGCCGCCGCGGCGCGGTCGTACAGTCTTTGATTCAGGCCGTTCAGCGCGCGGATGTAAGCCGCCGTCTCGCCGTCGTAGCCGTCGGCGCACAGGCCTGTGATCGTCACGGCGACGAGCAGACGACAGCGCGAGCACAGCGCTTCGATGTCCGCGTACACGCTTGCTTCATCCCCGCCGCGCTCGAACATCGCGTTTGCCAGCAGATTCGACACATCCTCAAGCAGCACGACGCCGTCCCTTTCGACCGCCGCCGCGCCGACCTGATATGGGCATTCGAGCGTCGTAAATTGCAGGTCCTTTCGCTGCTCGCGGTGCTTTTCGATGCGCTGCAAATTTTCCTCCGAGCAGGGGCGCATCGTGGCGATGTAATAGTGCTCGCCTGTCGTGCGCGCGACGATGCACTCGGCATAACGGCTCTTGCCGCTGCCGTTTGCACCGGAGATCATGATCAGCGTTCCCATGCGCGTTCCCTTCTCTCAGGGCGTGAACTGGTCGCCCCGGCGAATTTCGTCCAGATAGTCGTCGTTGATGCCCGCCTCGTCAAAGGTCGCCATGTCGTTGATGACAGCGCACGCAGCGTCGAGCACCTGAAAGGCGAGCGGACAGCCGCTCCCCTCGCCCAATCGCATGCCGAGGTCAAACAGCGGGCGCAGGTCCATCGCCTCCATCGCGAGGCGGTAGCCGATCTCAAACGAGGCGTGGCTCGGCACCAGATAGCCGCGCACATTTGGGCACAGCCTGACGGCGCACAGCGCCGCCGCGGCGGAAATGAGGCCGTCGATGACCGTCGGCCGGCGTGCCGCCGCCGCGCCCAAAAATGCGCCGCACATCGCCGCGAGGTCAAAGCCGCCGACCTTGGAAAGGACGCCGACAACGTTGTCCCTGTCCGGCCGATTTACCTCAATGGCGGTGCGGATGACCGCTTTCTTTTTGCGAAAGGTCTCCTCCGTGATACCGCCGCCGCGGCCCGTCACGGCCTCGACGTCCGCTCCCAGCAGCACGGCCAGCACCGCCGAAGAGGTTGTCGTGTTGCCGATGCCCATTTCGCCGACACCGATCACGTCCGCGTCGACCGTCCTCGCGATCTCTGCGCCGGTCAGGATGGCCTGTAAGGTTTGCTCCCGCGTCATCGCGGGGCCGGTGCAGATATTTTGCGTGCCGTAGGCGATCTTGCGGTTCAAAACGGTACTCTCGTAAATATCGGCATTCACGCCGACATCGCACACGGTCAAGCCGCAGCCAAAGTGCTTTGCCAGCACCGCAGCTCCCGTCTTGCCCCGCATCAGGTTGATGGTCTGCTGCTTCGTCACGGACTGCGGCGCGCTGGAAACGCCCTCGGCCACCACGCCGTTGTCCGCAGCGAAGACGAGCAGCTGCTTTTTATTGAGCGCATTGTGCACCCGCCCTGTGATCCCCGCAAGCTGGATGGAGATCTCTTCGAGCCGCCCGAGGCTGCCGGGGGGCTTTGCAAGCCGCGCCTGATACGCTTCCGCCGCCGTCATCGCGCTGCGATCAAGCGGCAAAACTTCGCGCACAAGCGCGTCCAATTCCTTCTGAATGGCTCTCCCCTCCTTAAAATTCGACGCCGCGTCGCGCCGCGATTCCTCGGTCAAATGGGTGCTTGCGCTTTCGCATCTCCGTCACATAGTCGGCGGCGTCCAGCAAATGCTGCGACGGATCTCGCCCCGTCAGCACCACTTCGAGCGTTTCCGGCCTGCGGCGCAGAAAGTCGATCAGCGTTGCCTCTTCGATCAATCCGTGGTTGCAGGCGGCGACCGCCTCGTCGAGCACGAGCAGATCAACGCCCTCCACGCTCTTTCGCATCACGTCTTCCAGCAGCGCGGAATAGGCCAGCCGCGCCGCCGCTTTCGTCTGCCCGTCCATCGCCTTGAAGAAGCCGAAGTTCTGCTCGCAGCATGCAACCTCGACATTTTGCAGCGCGCGCAGGATGTTCAGTTCCGACGAGCTGCCGTCCTTCAAAAACTGCACAAACAGCACGCGCTTTCCAGCGCCCGCCGCGCGGACGCTCAGTCCGACCGCCGCGGTCGTCTTGCCTTTGCCATCGCCGCAGTACAGATGAATCAGTCCCTGCATGCTCACACCTCCCGATTCAAAATGCGGTAGATGAGCGGCATATCGAGCCCCGCGCGCACCGCGTCTGCCAGCAGATCATACTGCCGCTCCTTGTAGGCCCTCGCGTCAAAGGTGCCGAGCGATTCAAAGGAAACGCCCTTTTTCGTGCACAGCGCCTTTAAGACCGTGTCGGCGACCTCCTGCTCATCGAAAATACCGTGGACATAGCTGCCGTAGACATTGCCCACGCTGATGAGCGCGCCGCGCGCTTCTTCGCTGCGGCCCATGTGGATCTCGTAGCCCGCGTAGCGCTTGCCGTTCAGCTCAGAAAGCAGTCCCGCGACGCCGGAGAAGACGCCGTTTGTCTGCGTCTGCACCTTTTCGCCCTGAAATACTGTTTCGAGCGGCAGAAGGCCCATTCCGTCGATCTCCGTCACGCCCGCGGCCTCGACCTGTTCGGGGTCGGAAATGTGCCACCCGAGCATCTGATAGCCGCCGCAGACGCTGAAAACCAGCGTGCCGCCGCTCGCGGCCTTTTGGATCGACGCCTCCAGCCCGCTCTGGCGGAGCCATTGGAGGTCGGCGATCGTACTCTTCGTACCGGGAATCACGATCATATCCGGCGCGCGCAGGTCCCGCGCCCGCTCCACATAGCGGAGCGAGACATTCTCGTAGCGCTCAAACGGCGAAAAATCCGTAAAGTTCGAAATGCGCGGCAGGCGGATGACCGCAATGTCGATGAGCCGCGGCTCCTTATCCCGCCCGAAGCGTTCGCTCAAGCTATCCTCGTCGTCGATGTCGACATGGAGGTATGGCACAACGCCCGCCACGGGTACGCCGCAGAGCTCCTCAAGCGTTTCGAGCCCCGGTTCCAGAATGGCGCGGTCACCGCGGAATTTGTTGACAACAACGCCCTTGATGCGCCTTCTGTCCTCTTCACTTTGCAGCGCGACCGTGCCGTAGAGCTGGGCGAACACGCCGCCGCGGTCGATGTCGCCCACCAGCAGCACCGGCGCATCCACCATGCGGGCAAGACCCATGTTGACGATGTCGTTTTCCTGCAAATTGATTTCCGCGGGGCTGCCCGCGCCCTCGATGACGATGATGTCGTACTCGCGTGCCAAGCTCTCATAGGCCTCCATCACCGCGGGGATAAAGTCGCGCTTTCTGCGATAGTATTCCATCGCGGGCATATTGCCCTGTACGCGTCCGTTCACGATGACCTGACTGCCGACGTCCGTCGTCGGCTTCAGTAAAATCGGATTCATGCGCACATCCGGCTCGATGCCCGCGGCCTCAGCCTGCACCACCTGCGCGCGCCCCATCTCGCCGCCATCTTTCGTGATGAACGAGTTGAGCGCCATATTCTGGCTCTTGAACGGGGCAACACGATAGCCGTCCTGCCTCAAAACGCGGCAGAGCCCCGCGGCCAGCAGACTCTTGCCCGCGTTGGACATCGTCCCCTGGATCATGATAGTTTTTGCCATGCGCTCACTCCTTTCCCACGCTTCTGATTGCCGCGATAAGCTGTTCGTTTTCCTCGTACTGCCGGACCGCGACGCGATACCAGCCGGATGTCAGGCCCTCGAAATTTGCGCAGTCGCGGATCGCGATGCCGCGCGCTCGCAGCTGTTCCGTCAAGCCCACATCGCCACGGAATAAGATGTAATTCACCTGCGATGGGCACACCCAAAAGCCGAATTTCCTCAGTTTTTCCTCGAGCCACGGGCGCTCCGCGCGGATGATGGTTCGGTTTTTCTCCAGAAACTCCGCATCGCCCAGCGCGGCGACGCCCGCCGCCTGTGCAAGCGTCGAGACATCCCACGGCGGCACCGCCGCCGACATCTTCCGCAGCAATGCCTCGTCCGCGCTCAGGCCATATCCCAGCCGCAGCCCCGCCATGCCAAAGCTCTTCGTAAAGGCCTTGAGGATAAAAAGCTGCGGGAAGTCAGATAGGGACGGCGTCAGATCAACGCCGCCGTCCGACAGGCTCAAAAAGCACTCGTCGACAAAAAGCGCGATATTTTTCTCGCGGCAGCGCAGCAGGATCTTTTCAAGCAGCTCCCCCGGGATCAGCCGCCCCGTCGGGTTGTTGGGGTTGCAGAGGAACAGCGCGTCGATCCCTTCGCGCGAAAGGCGCGGCAGAAGATCCTCTTGCAGGTCAAAGTTCTGCTCCGCAGCAAGCGTATGGCGCACGATCTCGCAGCCTGTCCGCCGCAAGGCGAGCGAATACTCCGAAAACGTCGGTGCGAGCTCCATCGCGCGCTTTGGCCGCACGGCCCCGCAGTAGGCGTAGATCAGCTCGGACGCGCCATTGCCGCAGAGGACAAAGTTCTTCGGCACCCCCTCATATTCCGAGATCGTCTGTACGAGTGTCCGGCAGTAGGGGTCTGGGTAGCGGTAGAGCTCGGGCAGCGCGCGTTCGATCGCGTCGGTCACGCTTCTCGGCGTGCCGAGCGGGCTCACATTCGCCGAAAAGTCGAGCGCAATACCGCCGTCGTAGATATCTCCGCCGTGGCGGTTTTCCGTTTGATAAAGCATTCTCTTCCCTCACAGCGAAAAAATCAGCAGCCGGACCGCGCAGCCAAGCAGCAGCGCCAGCAGCGTCGTGCCGTACATCAGCCGGCAGGCGCGCGGGATATCCTCATGATCGATCTGCCGCAGTGCGTCGCCGATGTACTCCTTTTTGTGCAGCACGCCGTGATACCACGCGTCGCCCGCAAGGCGCACATCCAAAAGGCCCGCGCAGACCGACTCCGTCTGCGCGGAGTTCGGGCTCGCGTGCTTGTAGCGGTCGCGGCGGAATATCTTCCAGCCGTTTTTCACGTCCATGCGCAGAAGTCCGCCCGCCGCGAGCATCAGCAATGCAGAGATGCGCGCGGGCAGATAGTTCGCAATATCATCCGCCTTCGCGGGCACAAGGCCGATGTCCTTATATGGCGGCTCGACGTAGCCGAGCATCGAGTCCATCGTGTTCACCGCCTTGTAGAAAAAGCCCAGCGGCGCGCCGCCGATGGCAAGGTACAGCAGCGGTGCGACCACGCCGTCTGACGTGTTCTCCGCCACGGTCTCGACCGCGGCGCGCGTCACGCCCGCATCGTCGAGCGCCGCCGTGTCGCGTCCCACGATCATCGAAACGGCGCGGCGCGCGGATTCGATGCTGCCGTGCTCGAGTTCGTGATACACCTTCATGCTCTCATCCCGCAGCGACTTTGCCGCCAAGATCTGCCAGCACATGACGCTCTCGACCGCGAGGCGCAGCCACGGACTCACCCTGCCGCACAAACACAGAAGCAGCGCGGGCACCGCCGCCGCAAGAAATGCGACGATCCCCCACAGCACTGCGCCCGCCGCGCGCTCGCCGCGCGGCGTTTTGGCGAAAATTCTCCGCAGGACGCACTCCAGCGCGCTGATCGTCTTCCCGATCAGCACGACCGGATGCGGCAGGCTGTGCGGATCGCCCAGAACGCAGTCGATGCCAAAGCCGATGAGAAGCGGCAAAATTGGCGCAATCATAGCTTCTCCTCCGACTGCATCGTAAACACATACACGGGGTTCTGCCCCGTCATCAGGTGATACGGCCCCGCCTTTTTGCCGCGGGCGATCTGGACGGAGACGGCCTCCGCCTCGGTAAAGGCAAAATCCTTCATGCACGCCGTCAGCTCGGCGATGCTCTCAAGCGAGACGGCCGTCGCCACGATGCGGACGTGCGGATTTTTGGCAAGCAGCATCGACAGAATATCACGCAGGTTGCCCGCGCTGCCGCCAATAAAGACGTGCGTCGGTGCAGGCAGATCGCGGCACGCCTCCGGCGCAGTGCCGGAAATGACCGTCAGGTTCTCCACATGGAACGCCGCTTGATTCTTTTTCAACAGCTCGACCGCGTCGTCTCTGCGCTCAACGGCGTAGACATGACCGTGCTTCGCCTGAAGCGCCATCTCGATGGCAACCGAACCCGTTCCCGCGCCGATATCATAGCAGACGGCGCGCTCGGTCAGGCGGAGCTTCGAGAGCGCGACGGCGCGCACCTCGCTCTTGGTCATCGGCACAACGCCGCCCTCGCCCGCGCCTCGCAAAAACGCCTCGTCCGGCAGTCCATGCGTCACGATGGCATCGGGATGGTCGTTTTCGATCAGCACGGCGCTCAAGGGCGCAAAGGCCTTACTTTGCAGCTCCTCCGCCATGCCGGTGGTAATGGTCTCATCCTCGTAGCTCAGCTGTTCGCCGACGCTCACCGTCACGGTGCCGAGGCCGTTTTCCGCCAGCGTTCGGCACAGGCCGTTCACGCCATTCTCGCCGCCGACGAGCGCGAAAACGCGCGCGTGCGCGCGCACGTCTGCCGTGATGTCGTGCGCGCGGCCATGCAGGCTGACGACATGAACGTCCTCATAGGACGTTTGCAGCTTTGCACAGAGGTAGGAAAGCGAGCTCAGGCCCGGCAGCACGCTGACCTCGCAGTCAGAAAGCAGCGGCAGCAGCTTCCTCGTGCCGCTGAAAAAGCCCGTGTCGCCCGACATCACGACCGCGCTTTGCCGGTATTCGCAGTGCGCGTGAATGAAGTCCGCGATCTCCTGTGGTGCGATGGCGGCATAAGTCTTCTGCCCGCCGCGCGCGGCGGCATCCAGCATGCGTCTCGCGCCGATGAGGCAGTCCGCCTCTTCGATCGCGCGGCGCGCCTCCTGCGTCATCGCATCCCTGCTGCCCGGCCCGATACCGACGATCTTCACACTCTGCGCGAATCGGAAACCAAAGCAGCACTCCAAGCTGTCCAACACCTGGGAAAAGGACTTCCCCTCCCGCTGCTTTGGCCGTCCGATCACGAGCACATTTGCCCCGGCCTTTCGCGCCGCGGCGACCTTGGCGGCAAAGCCGCCCGCCTCGCCGCCGTCCTTCGTCACAAGCCACTTAGCCGACACGGCGCGCAGCATGGCCGTGTCCATCTCCTCGGAAAACGGCCCCTGCATCGCTAAAATGTGCGACGGCTGCACGCCCGCCTCGCGACAGAGCGCGAGCGACGCGTCCAGCGGCAGCACGCGCGCATAGGCTCTATCTGTAAAGTCTTTTACCTTGCTATACGTTTTCAGATCCTTGCTGCCGGTCGTCAGCAGGATATTTCCGTCCGTCTTCGACAGGAACAGCGCTGCTGCTTCCGCATTCAACACGCAAGTAAAGTCAGATACCTTGTCAGACTCCTCGCGCAGGAGGCGCAGATATTCTGTCCCTGTCTCCGCGCAGGCGCGCGCAACGCTCTCGGTGATCGATGCCGCGTAGGGGTGCGTCGCGTCGATCACCAAATCAAATTTCGTGTCGGAGAGCATTTGAATGATCCCGTCCACCGGGATACGCCCCGAGCGCACCGTCACGTTGCCCCCTTCGGGCAGGAGCGTTTCACCGTATTCCGTTGCTACGCAGGCCGTGACGGAGACCGGCTGGGTGCTCAAAAGCTCCACGAGTCGGCGCGCCTCCGTCGTGCCTGCGAAAATGCAGATCTTACACATTTTTGTACCCTCGCGGCGTGATGAGCCGCCCCGCAATTTCCTTCGTTGATACGTTGCCGACGATCACCGTGCAGAACATATCGACCTCTGCCTCTCTGAGCTCCCCGAGCGTCAGGGTGCGCCAGCTTTCCCCCGCACGGCTGATGTTGCGCGCAATGCCGCAGAGGCGACTGTCCGGCAGGTCGCGCAGCAGGATATCACACGCGCGCTTCAGATGCTCGGGGCGGGAGCGGCTCGCGGGATTGTAAAGGGCGATGGTCAGGTCGGCCTTTGCCGCGTGCGTCAGGCGCTTTTCGATGGTCTCCCACGGCGTCAGCCGGTCGCTCAGGCTGATGACGGCAAAATCGTGCGTCAGCGGTGCGCCCAGCAATGCCGCGGCGCTGCACGCCGCGGTCAGGCCGGGGATCACCTCGATCTCCGGTTCTCTGCTCTCGCCGCGCAGCTCGTAAACAAGCGCCGCCATGCCGTAAATGCCGCTGTCACCCGAGCAGACCATGGCCGCGGTCTTGCCCGCGCGCGCAAGTTCGAGCGCAAGCGCGCAGCGCTTTGCCTCCTGCGTCATGGGCGTTTCATAAAACGCCTTGTCCGGATAGCGCTCCTTCACAAGGTTGACATAAACTCCGTAACCAACGATGGTGTCGCTTCCGCGCAGCGCGCGGTCGGCGCGGATCGTCATATCCTCATAGCTTCCCGGGCCGATGCCCACCACGATCACTTTACCCAAAGGTAACCTCCCAATTCTCTGCCGCCACGGCGACGGTCACACCGTTTTCCGCCGTTTTTTTCACGATCAGCTTTGCCGCGCCGCGCATCGCTGCGCGCTCGCAGACGTTGCCGACGCCCGTCATCTCCTGCACGAAGGGGGAATCCGTAAATTCGCCCGGTACGCTGCGCAATTCCTCTGCCGTGTAAAATACCGTCGGCCAGTTGTGCTTCGCGCAGGCGGCAAGCAGCCCCGCCTCCTGCTGCTTTAAGTCAATGGAATAGACGCCCTTGACCGCGCTTGGATCCAGCTGATGCGCAGAAAGCACCGCCGCAACGGCGGCTTCAATGGTTTCCTGTGCAGTTCCCCTGCGGCAGCCGATGCCGACACGCAATACTCTCGGCGTGAGGCGCAGCGTTTCGGCAAACGGTTCTTTCGTGCAGTATCCGATCACAATTCCCAGCGCGCCCTGCGTTTTTTCCACAATTCCGCCGGGCAATGCACCCTTGATCGGAAAATCGCTCACAAGCGGTACATCGCGCTCCAGAATTTCCGCTGCGACCTTTTTTGCAAGCAGCATACTCGAAATGGCGCATTCATTTTTTGCTGCCCAGGCATCGGCGGCAAATTTACCGTTCACGTCCGTTGCCGTCGTGATGACCGCCGATGCGCCGAGCGCCGCGGCAAGGCGGCGCGCCAGATCGTTCGCCCCGCCGATATGACCGGAGAGCATCGGAATGACAAACTGCATTTTCTCGTCGATGCAGAGCACCGCGGGATCGGTCTTTTTGCTCACAAGATACGGCGCGATCTCACGCACGGCGATACCGCACGCGCCGATGAAGATGAGCGCATCCATCGACGAAAAGCGCTCGCGGTAGATGTCCTTCGCAAGCGGCAGGAAGCCCGCTTCTTCCAATCGCGGTACCGCGTAGCAGACGGTTTCCGCCTCCGCCAGCACCGCGCGAACGCGCCGCGCTGCCGCGCAGCCGCCGTGGCTGTAGGCAAAAATTGCGATCTTCATGCCTTCCCCTTGCGGTATTCCGTCGTAAAGTCGGGGTGGTAGAGCAGCGAGCGCAGATATTCGTCGCCAAGGCAGCCGCCCACCACGATCAACGCCGTCTTTTTCATGCCGTTTTCCGTCGCTGTCTTATGCAGCGTGCCCACCGTGCAGCGGAAGATCTTCTCCTCCGGCCATGTCGCCTTGTAAACGACGGCCGCAGGCGTTGTCTCTCCATAGCCGCCCGCAAGGAGCTCGCCTTGCAGCTTTTCTGTGAGTGAGGTGCTCAAAAACAGCACCATCGTCGCCCCGTGCGCAGCAAGAGAGCGGATCGACTCCCGCTCCGGCACCGGCGTGCGGCCCGCCGTGCGCGTGATGATGACCGTCTGGCTCACGTTCGGCAGTGTGTATTCCGCCCGCAGCGCCGCCGCAGCGCCGCAGAACGAGCTGACGCCGGGGCAGACGTCAAAGTTAATGCCGCACTCTGTGAGCGCGTCGAACTGCTCGCGCACCGCGCCGTAAATGCTCGGGTCGCCCGTGTGCAGGCGCACCGTTGTCTTGCCCATGCGCTCTGCTGCCTCGACGAGGGCAATGACCTCCTCAAGCGTCAGCTTTGCGCTGTCGTGAAGCTCGCAGCCCGGTTTCGCGAGCGTCAAGAGCTCGGGATTCACCAGCGAACCCGCGTAGATCACCACATCTGCTTCGCCAAGGAGCCTTGCGCCCCGCAGCGTGATGAGATCCGGCGCGCCGCTTCCGGCGCCAACAAAATGTACCACGTTCAGCCCTCCCTGATCTGTTTGAGCAGTTCCTCCGCGCCTTCCGTCTCGCAGAGGAAGCCGTATTCTTTCGAAAATAAGATCGCGCCGCTCTGGAGTTCGCCGCTCTTATAGCCGAGCATCGTGCCGATGCGCTGTCCCAGACGCACGAGGAAGGCATCCTTCAGCCCCTCTTCGTCCAGGATGCGCAGCGCGTCGTCGCAGGTGGCGCAGTGCAGAATTTCCTCCGTGCATTCTGCGCGCAGGCCCAGCGCCGCGCTGTGCGAGGCGATGATCTCCATGCGGCAGTCGCCGAATTTCGAGTGCGTGTTCCACATGCCGCCCGCGAGCTTGACGAACTTACCAATGTGCCCGATGAGCAGCGCGCCGTGAAAACCGAATTCCTTGCAGAATTCCAGGCTGTCGCCGATGAAGTTCGACGTCAGCACCGCCGTCTTCGGGGCAAGCCCGATAAAATCGCGGATGTAGTCTGCGCCGTAGTTGCCGGGCGCAAGGAGGATGTAGTCCGCGCCGTTCTCGCGCCGCTGCCGCAGTTCCACGTGGATGGTGTCAAGCAATGCCTGCTCGCTCATCGGCTCGACGATGCCGGTCGTGCCCAGAATGGAGATGCCGCCCTCGATGCCGAGGCGCGGGTTAAAAGTCTTTTTCGCGAGCGCCTCGCCCCCCGGCGCGGAGATCGTCACGTCAATGCCGCCGTCGTAGCCGACAAGCGCGCAGACCTCGCGCACGTTTTCTTCGATCATGCGACGCGGCACAGAGTTGATGGCCGCCGCGCCCACGGGCTGGTCAAGTCCCGGCTTCGTCACGCGGCCGACGCCCTCGCCGCCGTCGATGGTCACGCCGGGCGTGGCCGATTTTCTCACCGCGGCAAAAATGAGCGTACCGCGCGTCACGTCGGGGTCGTCACCGCTGTCCTTTCGGATGGCGCAGCACACCTCGTCCGCGGACCGCTGAATGTCCAGCACGTCCAAATTGAGCTCGATGCCTTTCGGCGTTTGCAGGCGGATGGACTCCTTCCTCCTGCCCGTCAGCAGCATCCACGCCGCAGCCTTGGCCGCCGCGGCGGCGCACGAGCCGGTCGTGTAGCCGAGGCGCAGGCGCGTACCGTCCTTTACGAGATATTCTTCCATCATCTTACCGCTTGATCTGATAGAGCAGGGCATTGCAGATGGCCGCGGCCACGTTGCTGCCGCCCTTGCGTCCACGCGCGACGATGTACGGCGCGCGCGCCTTTTCGATGATGCGCTCCTTGCTTATCTCCACATTCACAAAGCCCACCGGCACACCGATGATGAGCGCGGGGGCGGCTTTTCCCTCTTCCATCAGCTGCTCTAACGACAGCAGCGCCGTCGGCGCGTTGCCGATAGCGAAGATGCAGGGCTTTTCAAGCGCCGCCGCCTTTTCCATCGAGACGAACGCCCGCGTCACGCCGCGCGATCTCGCCTCCTGCGCGACGTCGGGGTCGGACATGAAGCAATGCACCTCGCCGCCGAGGCTTGCGAGGATCGTCTTGTTGATGCCAGCTTTCGCCATCTGCGTGTCGGTGACGATGTCGCAGCCGCTTTTCAGCGCAGCGATACCCTTTTGCACCGCGTGGTCGGAAAACGTCAGATTGTCGGCATAGTCAAAGTCCGCCGTCGTGTGGATGACACGCTTGATGACAAGCTCGTTTTCGGGGTCGAGCACGCGGTTTCCCAGCAGCTCCGTGATGATCTCGAAGCTGCGCTGTTCAATTTCCATCGGCTTCATCGGCTCACTCATGGCGGGGTTTCTCCTTTCGGCAGGCTTCAACAAAGCGCACCGCGGCGCTCAGGTTTGCGTAAAAGTGGAAATGCGGATAGCCCGCGTAGAGCGTTTCGCCCGCATACGCGCAGCGCCAGCTTCTTCCGCTCGGCTTTTCCGCGAGGAAGTCCTCGCCCGGATTTTCCGCATCCCAGCGGTGGAACTCGTGCGCGGGGATCTGCTCGCCCGCGTCAAACAGCATCGAATCCCGCTGCGCCGTCAATGTCGCGTAGCCAAAGCGCGTCAGCTTCCCCGCGTCGAAGCAGCTGCCCGATAAAACGCCCGCCATCGCATGTCCCGCGATGGACTGCGTCAGGTACATAAAGCCGCCGCACTCGGCGACGCAGGGCAGTCCCCTTTCCACCGCCGCGCGGATAGAAGCGCGCATGGCGGCGTTTGCCTCCAACCGCTCCGCGTAGAGCTCGGGATAGCCGCCGCCGAGATATAACCCATGCAGGTCTTCCGGTAAGCGTTCATCCGACAGCGGGCTGAACGTTACGATCTCCGCACCGAGGCGACACAGCAGGTCCAGACTGTCCTCATAGTAAAAGCAAAATGCCCTGTCGCGCGCGACGCCGATGCGCACATGCTCGCCCGCCGCCGGAATGTCCGGCGGCGTGAATGTAAGCGGCGGCGCGCTCTTCGCGATTTGCAGCAGCGCGTTCAAATCGATCGTCTCCCGCGCCTTGGCGGCGAGACGCTGCATCTTCTCTTTCAGATCATTCACCTCTGCCGCGGTGATGAGGCCGAGGTGGCGGCTCTCGAGCGAGCAGTCGGGCATTTGCGGCAGAAAGCCGCAGGCGCGCACGCCGAAGCGTTCTTCGATCGCCCGCGCAAGCGTCGGATAGCTCATCGCCGTGCAGCCGTTCAGGATGACACCGCGGATGCGGTTTTCCGGCGCAAAGTGCAGAAAACCGTCGAGCACGGCCAGCACTGACAATCCCGCGCCCTTCGCGTTCAACACGAGCACGACGGGGCTCTCCGTCCGCTGCGCGACCTCAAAGGTGCTCGCGCGCGAGGAATCAAGGCCGATGCCGTCGTAATAGCCCATCACACCCTCGATGACCGTCACGTCCTTCCCTGCGCCGTTTTGCGCGAGAAGGAAACGCAGCGTGTCATCGTCAAAAAAGAAGGGGTCTAAATTACAGCCCGCCGCGCCGGTGATCTCGCGGTGGAACATGGGGTCAATGTAATCGGGACCGCACTTCGCCGCGGCGACGGGCACACCGGTGTCGACCAAAGCCTGCAAGATCGCGCAGGTCACCGTCGTCTTGCCGCACCCGCTATTCGTCCCGGCAATGAGCAATCTCGGCGCTGCCTTCTGCATGTTCCGTCCTCCTTTTATCGTATCTGTAAAGCAGTTTTCCTTGTATGATTTACGGTACAAATTCTAACGTGCTGAAGCACTCGTCGTACTTCCCGCGCTCCAAATGGTAGAGCTGCGCGATGTAGTCGCTCGTGAAAATTTCCTCCGGCGGGCCGATGCGGTCGATGCGGTCGCCCGCCACACACACGATCGTGTCCGAAATGCGCCGCGCCAGATCGAGCTCGTGGAGCGAGAGCAGCACGGCGAGGTCGTTTTCGCGCACCATGCGCTTGAGGACAGAGAGCAGTTCGAGCTTGTAGCTGATGTCCAAAAAGCTCGTCGGCTCGTCGAGCACGATAAGCTGCGGCTGCTGGCACAGGGCCCTTGCGAGCAGAATGCGCTGCCGCTGGCCGTCGCTGACGGCGGAAAACGGCGCGTCGGCGAACGCGAGCGCGTCCACCTGAGAAAGCGACTGCTCGACGATCTTCTTATCTTCGTCCCGCAGGACGCCGAGCCTTCCCGTGTAGGGATAGCGGCCCGAGCTGACCACATCGCGGCAGGTCATGAGCTCCGGTTCGACGCGCGCGGTCATCAAGATCGCCATGCGGCGTGCGATATCATTTCGGCTGCGCGAGCGCATCGTCTCGCCGTCCAGATACACAATGCCGGAAAGCTCCGGCAGCTGGCCGATGACGGTCTTTAAGATCGTCGACTTGCCCGAGCCGTTCGGCCCGATCAGCGTGACGATCTTGCCCTTCTGCACGCGGAGGGACACATCCTCAATGAGAGGTCTTCCGTGGTAGCCGACGGATAAATTCTTTGTCTCCAAATAGCCGCTCATTCCCGCCCCGCCTTTCTGCGCACCATCATGTAGATGACGACCGGCGCGCCGAACACCGCCGTGACCGAGCTGATGCTGACTTCCGTGGGCGCAAAGGCCATGCGCGCGATGAGGTCGCACGCAAGGCAGAAGATGCCCCCGCCGAGGAAGCTCGCCGGGATCAGCAAAAGCGGCTCCGCCGTTTTGAAGAGTGCCTTCATCAGGTGCGGCAGCGCGATGCCGACAAACGAAATGGGGCCCGCGAAGGCTGTCACGCAGGCAGATAACACGCTGGAAAGCAGGATGAGCGCCGCGCGAAACGCCTTGATCGGCACGCCCATGTTGCGCGCGTAGACCTCGCCGAGCTGATAGGCGCGGATCGGCTTGGAGAGGAAAAATGTCAAAATCAGCGCGATCCCGCACACCCAGGCCATCGTCGTCACATTTTCCCACTTCATGCCGGAAAACGAGCCGTTCGACCAGTTGTGCAGGTTCACGATGTTTGAATCGTCCGCGAACGTGACGAGAAAATCCGTCAGCGCTGAGCAGATGTAGCCGATCATCACGCCGCAGACGACGAGAAGGCTCATCTGATTGACCCGCTGCGAGATGAGCAGGATGAGGCCCATCGAGAGCATCGCGCCGATGAACGCCGCGCCGATCAGCAGCGCCGACGACGATCTGACGCCGCGGCTGAGGAAAACAATCATCGCGATCGAAACCGCGAGCTTCGCCCCCGACGAGATGCCCAGCACGAACGGCCCCGCGATGGGATTGTGGAAAAACGTTTGCAGAAGATACCCCGACACGGACAGCGCACCGCCTAAAATGAGCGCCGACGCCATGCGCGGCAATCTAATTTGCATAATGATCTGCTTTTGCGTCAGGTCATCCCCGCCGCCGAGCAGAATTTGTCCTATCTGAGACGCGGAGAGCTGCACGCTGCCCGCGAATAAATTCCAGATCAAAAAAACAGCCAAAAGGACGAGCAGCAGCAAAAAGCCGCACCACGTCCGTGTTTTCCGCTTCTGCTCCATGCTCGTCCCTCCTGTCTGTTTCAACTTTCCAGTCAAAAATTATTGCAGCTTTGTCAAAAACCGGAGCGGCGTATCCGCCCCGCTCAAAACGGTGTGGAGATCCACGACGAGGTCGCTCAATTCGAGCGATTCCTGATAAAAGTCCTTCGTCAGGCACCAGACGTTCCCGTTCTGCACGGCCTTAAAGTCGCCAAGCAGCGGTTCGAGTGCTAAAAGCTCGTCGATCGTCGTAAGCCCGCCGTCGATGATGCTGTTGTAGATGAGCACATCCGCGTCGTGCGCGCCGCTGTAAAATGCCTCCATCTGGATGGTGACGGTGGACTGGGAGTTCTCCTCTTCCGTGTTGTCAAAGGAGACGTACTCCCCGCCCGCCATGGCGATGGACTTAGCGACATAGTCCGTCGACTTTCGCACATTGACCGCGCCGTTGCTCGTCACATAGAAGAATGTGACGGTCTTTCCCGTGGGCGCAGCGCCCAGAATGCCTGAAACGCTGTCCATTTTCTCCTCAAACAGCGCCGCGGCCTCGTTCTCCTTGCCGATGAGCGCACCGTAGAGCTTGACCCACTCCATGCGGCCAAACGGCTCGCTCTCGTAGCTGGACATTTCCACGAGCACGGGGATACCCAGCGTTTCAAACTGCTCGATGACCTCGGGCGAGTGGTAGATCATCGTGTTTTCAAGCACCAGATCGCAGCCCTGCGACAAGATAAGCTCGTAATCGGGCTCGGAGTATTTGCCCGCGTAAAGCATGTCACCCGCGCTCATGGCCTCCTTCGCCTGCTCGATGTACCAGTCCGACTCCTTGCGTCCGCTGAAGCGGATGCTGTCGACCGCGTCCAGCTGGGCAAAGCTGTCCATCGCCGCGCTGGCGACCAGATAAATTTCATCGAGCGGCTGCTGCAAGATCGTCACGCCCTCCGGCACGCCACTGGGCACAGCCGCGCCCTCCGCCACAAGCAGGAATTCCTGATCCTGCCCGATGGTGATGTGCTTGTAGTCGTCGCCCGCGTAGGAAACCGAAAACTGCGTGGCATAGTCAAGCGGCATGGTCTTGTCAAACGACAGAGTATCCCACGCGACCGCCGCGTCTTCGCCGTTCGAACCGTCCTGCGCTTTGTCCCCGCAGGCGCAGAGCGTCAGCACGGCCAGCAGCGTGAGAAGCGCACGCGGCAGGCGTTTCAACCGTTCACCTCAGCACTCGAGGCGTCGAACGTCAGCGCGTAGTCGATCTCGTGCGGCGTGCTCATGGCGGTGGTGTCGCCGACCACGGCAAGCGGCGTATCCAGCGCGGCGACGGGAATCTCAAACGTCGAGCCGTTTTCGGTCGAGAGTACGTCGCAGCGCTCGCCGTCCACGAGCATATAGTCATAGTGGCTGCTGCTCCAGACGATGGTGGCGGTCATTTTGCCGTCCGCGACCGTCAGCGTGCAGGGCGACTGGATGTTCGCCTTGCCGCTGCCGCCCTCGAGCGTCACGGCAATCGTGTAGGTGCCGTCGGCCAGCGTCTCGGCGGGCGCGGCGGCGTCGTCTTCCTTCAAAACGGCGTTCGTCACGGAGACCTTGTGGTCGTACCACTTGCCCTTCGTGCCGATGATGGCGACGTCGAACTCCTCGTCCAGCGCGGGCACGGGGATATCAAAGCCGTTGACCTCCTCGCTCAGGCCGTCGGAATAGGTGACGGTGTCGGTCGTGGGCTGCAAGAGCGCCGCGCCGTCCTTCTGCGCGTCCTCCGCCGTGCCGCAGAAGAGGTTCAGAATGCTCTTGGACGGCAGGCTGATGTGGATCGTCATCTGGCCGTTTTCGACCGTCAGCGTACCCTTGCCCTCGCAGGCCTCGTTCACGTGGAACATACTGCTGTCGGTGTTGAAGTCTGCGGTGTAAACGCCGTCGGCGAGCGCGGACTCAGTGTCGTTGTCCTGCGGATTGCCGTCCTCATTCTTCTGCCCGCAGCCGAAAAGCAGCGTGCAGAGCACCAGGGCGGTCAGCATCAGTGTCAGTGTTCTTTTCATTGGGAAATACCTCCATCCGGAAAAGGCTCCGAAGCGGTGCACAATCGCTTCGGAGCCCCTTTTTGATCCTTTTTATGCGTTCAGGGCGTCAATGGCGGCCTGGGTGTGGGCGATGTAGAGCGCCTGCACATTGGCGATCTCGCCGAGGCCCGCGATCTGGCAGTCGACGGTGAAGTCGGCAGCCTCGAACATAGTCTTCCAGGAATCGTCGTCGCTGCCGGCCATGTCGTTGTTGGCGTGGTCACCGGCAACGACCATCAGCGGGCGCAGGATGACGTTGGTGTAGCCCGCGGCCTTGACGGCCTCGATGACGGACTCGCAGGAGGTCTCCTCCGGCTCGCCCTCGACCGTGCCGATGAAGACGTTCTCATAGCCAAGGTTCTGCATCTGGGCGCTCATCTGGCTGTAGCTGACCTTGGCGACGTGTGCGGTGCCGTGGCCCATGAAGACGAACGCGGTGCCGGCTTCCTTGGCAGCCTCGAGAGAGTCAAAGCCGCTTGCCTCGACCGCGGCGGCGGTGATGGCCTTGGCGACAACTTCCTTGTCGGCGTTGATGACGGTCGCGTCGCTGCCGACCTCACCGAGCAGTGGCTCCGCGATGGAGACGGACTCGAACTGATCGCGATACTCGTCGATGACGGTGCACATTTCGTCATACTCCGCGCCGTGCATCAGGTGCGTCGGCTGCACGACGAGGTTCTTGACGCCGTTGGCCACAGCGCGGTCGAGCGCCTGGGTCATGTTGTCGATCTTCTCGCCGTCGCGGGCCTGAATGTGGTTGATAATGATCTGAGCCGTGAAGGCGCGGCGGACGGACCAGTCGGGATAGGCCTCCTGCAGGGCGTCCTCGATGCTCTTGATATCGTTGACGCGGCTGTCGTTGTAGGACGTGCCGAAGGAGACGACCAGAAGCTCGTTCTCGCCGATGTCATCCTGGTTGCGGGGATCGTCCTTGGACGCATCGCCCGTGTCAAGGCCGAAGTACTCAGGGCTCGCTTCCTCACCCTCGACCATGGCCTTCTGCTCGTCGGTCAGCGCATCCCAGGCAGCCTTGGCAGCCTCGCACTGCGCGTCGGTCTCATCGGTGCGCTCCTGAACGTAGATCGCGTCGATGAGCGCGGCGACATTGTCGGCCGCGGCCTTGTCGGCGGCCTCCGTGTTCTGCGTGTCGTCGGCAGCATCGTCCTTCTTGCTGCCGCAGGCGGTCAGCACGCCCAGCAGCATTACGGCTGCGAGCAGGATTGCAAGTGCTTTTTTCATGTTTCTCTTTACCTTCTTCTTCAAAAATCGTTCTGAAAGAAATATAAAAGCGGCCATGGTGACCCACAGCCGCTCTCATGATTCCAACCAGCAACACCGCGCCGCGAAAAAATCGCGCCGCGGGTAAACTCGCAGAAATATCAGCCTGTGTGCAGCGGGCTTGAGATTCCTCACAGAGGCAGGTCTCCTGACTTCGTTCATCGCGGCGCTGCCCTTCCCAGTTTCCCAGTGGCTACGCAGGCCGTTCCCGTACACAGTGACTGCATCGTTCCGGATTCGCACCGGATTCTCTATTCTCCGCCTCGCGGCGGCACCTCTGCGATACAATTTTACATTTTTTCAGACATAGCAGATTATAGCATTTCCCGTCGAATTGTCAATGAGAAAAGCGCGGCAGCGTGGGATGAAGCGGCAAAAATCCGCCCGGTCCGCAGGCCGATAAGGCGTGCAGACCGGGCGGTGGGTGAACCTCACTGGTTTTACTTTTTTTGCGTAGCACGCCATCAGCCAATGCCACAAAGATGACGAGTACCGGCAACAGCAGGCCGAGAAATGCATAGGGCAGATAGCTCAGCGTGGCAACGCCGAGAATACCGAAGCAGTAGATGCCGCATCTGTTCCACGGGACAAGCGGAGACGTGATCGCACCGCCGCAAAGCAGCGCACGGCTCAGATCGACGCGGGACATCCCGCGACGGTCATATTCCTCGGCATACATTTGACCAAGGACAGAGATACCAAGATACTGATCCGGCAAGATCATGTTCATGCAGACACAGGAGATTGCGGTCAGCGCAGTCAGTCCGCCACAGCCCTTGACGTGGGAGACGATCGGCGCGATCATCGCCGAGATCTGCCCCGTCTTCTGCATCAGTCCGCCGAATGCCATGGCAATGATAATGATGGAGATAGCGTGCATCATCGACTCGAGACCGCCCGCCGTCAGCAGCTCGTCGAGCAACGCAACGCCGGTATAACCAACATAGCCGGAAAAGCCGATGGTAAAGATATCGCCGAACGGCATACCCTGCACCGTGACCGCGATGATGATACCAGAGATGATACCGGCAACGACTGCCGGAATGGCAGGGAATTTGATGCTGATGCATGCGATCATAACTATGATTGGAATCAAACTGACCGGCGAGATGAGAAATGCGCTGTCCAGCCCGTCAAGCAGCGGAGCGATATTCTCTGCCACACCTGAAGCATCGCCTTCTCCGTAGCGAAGGCCGGCAATAAAGTAGAACACTTCTGATATTGCAAAGCCCACAAGCGCAATCGGCATAGCTCGCTTCATCAGGTCAAAACTCCCGCAGTCCACGACTGCCGCGGTGAGGTTCGTCGCATCAGAGAGAGGGGAAATAATCTCCCCAAGATAGGAGCCAGTAATGATACTGCCAGCAACTATTGGAGACGGCACGCCCAGGGAAATACCGATGCTCATAAATGCAAGACCGACCGTGCCAACCGTTCCCCATGCGCCGATGAGCACGCCGATAAGCAGTAGGATCATCACTGCCTCTAACGACTGGGCGATACCGGAAAGCATCCCCTCAAGGATCTCCTCCCAGGAATGTCCAAGCCAAAGTGCGACAAGCGCTGCAATCGTACAGCTGAAGATCAGCGGGATCTGCGGTTCCGCACCGCAAACCACCACACCGATAAAAATCAGCACCGCCGTGCTCACAAGGCTGATGAGTCCATGGTAAAATTTTGCTTCATGTTTGTACAACTACGACCGCCCCCGCGGTCGGGTTTTGGTAGGCGGGGGGC
>ENA-UONV01001332-UONV01001332.1-human-gut-metagenome-genome-assembly--contig:-CS4-NODE-1332-length-22058-cov-4.648184_pt1 | contig 22058 bp, 15 predicted proteins | sample MGYA00242461_ERZ724008 | MGnify/ENA metagenome assembly ERZ724008 | reverse complement strand
GGAAATATTTATTAACCTTGAGAGAGGCGAAAGATCAACTATACTGTTATTGCGTAGATTTAGTGTAGTAAGTTTCTTTAGTTCTGCAAGAGGCGAAATGTCGGTTATATTGTTTGAAGAGGCATCAAGAGCAATTAGATTGACAAGTGCAGCAATTGGAGCGATATCTTGCACTCCAGTATCACTTATGTTTAAATTTGTCACTGAAAGGAAATTATCTCTTGTAAGATCACCGTTTTCAACATTTGCACGCATACGAATAGCCGATTCGATTTCCGGGTATTCTTTGATTGAACGTATATCGAATCCATTTATAATATATTCATCTTCAATACTACCTTCGGATTCAGATATTCTCTCATTATCCGTCTGTTTTGAGTCATCAAGCTGTTTCTCATTGCAACCGCCAACGCAGACAGAAAGGCACAGTAATACGAGAGCAAGAATAGAAATTTGAAATTTTTTCATAAAGCACCTCTATCAGTAATTTCATAAACTTTGTTAACAGCAAAAAACAAATATAGTCAAGTGCATTTTCGGTACTTCCACATAATAATTATACACTACATAGGCAGTAATGTAAATAAGTTCATTAAAATCTTTTTTATAGCCAATAGACATAACGCAAAGGGTCGCACTTGTGTGCGGCCTTTTTCATTCCAGAGATGGGAGGTTGATTCGACCCCTTCTCCATTGCGGCAGTCGGATCCGCAACAGCGAGTTGCTTGCCATTGTGCCGCCTTTGCGTTATAATAAGCTTGAGGTGATACTACTGTGGATACCAAAAACATTATTCTGAATCTCCGGACGAAGCACGGCATGTCGCAGGACGCGCTTGCGGAGAAAGTGTTCGTGACCCGCCAGGCGGTTTCCCGCTGGGAAACCGGCGAAACCACACCGAACACAGAAACGCTCAAGCTGCTGTCAAAGCTGTTTGATGTGTCCATCAACACGCTTCTCGGGTCGCCGCGGCGGCTCATTTGCCAATGCTGCGGAATGCCGCTGGAGGACGCCAGCATCAGCCGGGAAAAAGACGGTTTTTTCAATGAGGAATACTGCAAATGGTGCTACGCCGACGGCGAATACATGTATCATGACATGGACGATCTGATCGAGGTTTGCGTGCAGAACATGACAAGTGAAACCTGTTCGCCGGAGCAGGCGCGCCGGTACATGCAGGATCTGCTGCCCAAGTTGAATTATTGGAAGCGGTATGAATACCTCGGCGGCGCGGAAAAATTTGAGGAATACAAGCGAAAACTCATCGGTGAATTCAATGACTTGCATATTGAAGGGCTGCCGAAAGTGGAGAAACTGAACGCGCTCGTAGGCAAGTACATCAACCTTGCACACCGCCTTCCAAACGGAAAAACCGTGAAGTTTCTCGATGATGACGCCACCTATCTCGGCAATCAGTTGGAATGCACATTCGGCGGCGACCGCTGTTTCGGCATTGTGGCAAATATGGATTTTCTGCTGGTTTGCACCTATGAGGCAAACGGCGAAAACCCGGAACTGGTCGTATACAAAAAGAGATAGAAAAGCCCTCTTGTTCCCTGTCTCTGTCCGCTGCCCGTCAAGCCGTGTTTGTGGCAAGAAAAAATCCGAAAGCAGATGCTTTCGGATTTTTTCTTTCAGAAATGCTTGCGGAGCGTATACAGGTCGATGCAGCCGACGGGGCAGACCTCGTGGCACTTGCCGCAGCCGATGCACTTGTCGTAATCGACCTTGGCGCAGAAGTTTTCGACCGTGACGGCACCGACTTCGCACGCCTTGACGCACTTCATGCAGCCGATGCAGCCCGCCGTGCAGTCCTTGCGCGTCTGCGCGCCCTTATCGTGGTTCCTGCACAGCACCGCCGCCTTGGTGGTGTCGAGCGGGAACAGGTCGATGAGCTGCCGCGGGCAGGTCTTGATGCACAGCTTGCAGGCGCGGCACTTATCCGGGTTGATGCGTGCAACGCCGTCGCAGAGGAAGATTGCCGCGTAGGGGCAGACCGCCGCGCAGTCGCCAAATCCGAGACAGCCGTAGGTGCAGGTTTTCGGCCCGCCGAACAGCTGCGCCGCCATTTTGCAGGACTGCACGCCCTCGTAATCGAGCTTAGTACCGACATTTTCGCAGTTGCCGCGGCACATGACGGCGGCAACCTGCGGCTTGACGGTGCCCGCCTCTCTGCCGAGCACGCCCGCAACAGCGGCGGCGACATCGTTGCCGCCGGGGACGCAGAGGTTACATTCGATTTTTTCATCGGCGGCAAGCGCGGCGGCATAGCCGTCGCAGCCGCTGTAGCCGCAGGCGCCGCAGTTGGCGCCGGGGAGGCAGTCGCGCACCTTTTTCTCGGTTTCATTGACCGGGACGGCGAAGACCGCCGAGGCGACCGCAAGCCCGAGGCCTGCAACAAGCCCGATGGCGGCGACGATGAGCACGGGAATGAGAATACCTGACATTATCGCACCCCCTCAACCAAAAATCGTCTCAACGATGCCCGTGAAGCCGAGGAAGGACACCGAGACGAGCGAAGCCGCGACCAGCGTGATGGGCAGCCCCTGCATAAACTTCGGAATATCGCAGGATTCCATGCGTTCCCGCACGCCCGCGAACATGACCATCGCCAGCATGAAGCCGAGCCCCGCGCCGACCGAGTTGAACATCGACTCTGCAAAGCCGTAGCCCTTGTCAATGTTGAGCAGAACGACGCCGAGCACCGCGCAGTTGGTAGTGATGAGCGGCAGATAGATACCGAGCGCGCTGTAGAGCGCGGGCATGTACTTTTTGAGCACGATCTCGACAAACTGCACCAGCGCCGCAATCACGAGGATGAAGACGATGGTCTGCAGATAGGCGAGGTCACATCGCACAAGCAGCTGATTGATGGGATAGGTGACCGCCGTGGACAGCGCCATGACGAAGATGACCGCCGCGCTCATGCCGACCGCGGTATTCAGCTTTTTCGAGACGCCGAGGAACGGACAGATGCCGAGGAACTGCGACAGGACGAAGTTCTGCGTGAGAATCGCCGTGAGCAGGATGCTAAGAAGTCCTTTTGTCATTTCCATCAGTTCTGCGCCTCCTTTGCATCGGTTTTGCCGCAGGTTTCATGCGCTGTGAGTGTGCAGGACGCCGCCATGGGACATGCCTCACAGCCGCGCAGCTCGGCGCGCGGCTTGCCGCGCTTCTCGGCGAGGCGGTTGACCACCGCCATCAGAATGCCGAAGACGAAGAAGCCGCCGGGCGGCAGAATGAAGATGAGCATCGGGTTCTCGGACAGCACGGGAATGCTCAGCCCGAGGAAGGAGCCCGCGCCGAGAATCTCGCGCACGGAGCTCATCAGAAAGAGCGCCGCCGTGAAGCCGACACCCATGCCGAGTCCGTCCGCCGCGGACGCGAGGACGGGATTCTTACCCGCGAAGGCCTCGGCACGGCCGAGGATGATGCAGTTGACGACGATCAGCGGCAGGTACACGCCGAGGCTCTCGTCGAGCGACGGCAAAAACGCCTTAACTAGCATCTGCACGATGGTGACGAAGGACGCGATGATGACGACATAGGCGGGGATGCGCACCTTCTCGGGGATGACCTTGCGCAGCGCCGAAATGACGACATTGGAGCAGACCAGGACAACCGCCGCGGCGACGCCCATGCCGACGGCGCTCTGCACCGAGGTCGTGGTCGCCAGCGTCGGGCAGGTGCCGAGCACCAGGCGGAGTACCGGGTTTTCGGCGAGGATGCCCTTGGAAAATTCTTGGATGAGCGACTTCTTCTCTGCCATCAGGATGCACCCCCTTCGATTGCGCGGTCGGCGGCAAGTGCCGCATTGACTGCGCTTGTGACTGCCTTTGATGTAATGGTCGCGGCGGTGATTGCCTGCACATTTTCGCCGTCGTTTGAGGTCTTGCTGACGGTGAGCGTGCCGGATTTGCCGACGAACCGGTTCTTGAACGCGGGCTTTGTCGAGTTGGCACCTAGGCCCGGCGTCTCGCTGTGCGAGAGGATCTCGATGCCGGTGATTTTGCCGTCCGCGCCGATGCCGACCATGACGCCGACCGTGCCGCCGTAGCCCTTGGCGGCGGCGGTGTAGACGCGGCCGACGATGCTGCCGTCTGCGTCAAGCGCGGCGCAGTATGTAAGGGACTCGTAGGTCTGCTCTTCGCCGAAGTCGGCGGCATCGGGCATGACCGTGCGGCGTGAGGCAAGCGCTTTTTCCCGCTCGGTCTCGGCGATGCGGGCCGCGGTGACGCCGTTGGTCAGCGCGAGCAGCGCGGTCGCCACCACGCAGATGATGAGCAGCGCTGCGGCGGGCTTCAGAATTTCTTTCGGAGACAGCTTCATTTCGTCGCCTCCTTCTTTTTCTTTTCCGCACCGAAGGCGCGCGGCAGGGTCAGCCGCTCGATGTGCGGGACGAGGATGTTCATTAAAATAATCGAGAAGGACACGCCCTCCGGCAGCGAGCCGTACAGACGGATCACCGAGGTAATGACGCCGCAGCCGATGCCGAAAATCCATTTGCCCTTTGCCGTGATCGGCGAGGTGGCATAATCGGTCGCCATGAAGAACGCGCCGAGCAGCAGACCGCCGCCGAGCAGCTCGTAGGCGACGAAGCGGAGGTCACCCCGCCCTGCCGCCAGCATCCAGACGGCGACCGTGCCGATATAGGCTGCCGGAATGATCGGCGAGATCACGCGGCGGATGATGAGATACACGCCGCCGACGAGCAGCGCCAGCGCGCAGACCTCACCCATCGAGCCGCCGTGGTAACCGACAAGCATCCGCCAGAGTGAGGGCAGGTCGGCGGAGAGATTGCCGCCCGACGACGCGGCAAGCGACGCCATCGGCGTCGCCGTGGTGACGGCGTCGGCGCTCCACGCGCTCACAAGCGGGGCCGTCCAGCGCGCCATCGCCGTGGGGAACGAAACCATCAGAATGATGCGCGCCGTCATGGCAGGGTTGACGAAGTTCTGCCCGATGCCGCCGAACATCTGCTTGACGACGACGATGGCAACGACGCTGCCGATTGCCGCCATCCACAGCGGGAGCGAGGCGGGCAGGTTGAGCGCGAGGATAAGCCCGGTGACAACCGCGCTGAGGTCGCCGAGAGTGTTCGGGCGTTTCATCACGCGGCGGGAGAGCCACTCGGCAAGCACAGCCGTGCCGATGCAGACTGCCGTGAGCACGAGCGCACGGCTGCCGAACCAGACCACCGCCATCACGAGGGCGGGCAGCAGCGAAATGAGCACATCGCCCATCACCCCGGTTGTCGTCTCGGGGCTGTGAATATGCGGCGATGCGCTGACAAGCAGCTTTTTCATCCCTTGTTCCCTCCTTCTTTCAGAATCTGTTTGCCGAGGCGCATGTACTGCACCAGCGGCCGTCCGGACGGACAGGCAAACGCGCAGGAGCCGCATTCCATGCAGGTCATGACGTTCAATTTCGTGAGCGCATCGGTATCCTTGACACGCGAATAGCGTTCGATCAGTGTGGGCATCAGGCTCATCGGGCAGACCTCGACGCAGCGGCCGCAGCGGATGCAGTCGCGCACCGTCTTCTCCATGTCGCGCTCGTCCGCGAAGGCGAGCAGCGCGTTATTCTGCTTGCAGAGCGGCGCGTCGATGCCGCAGACGGCGATGCCCATCATCGGGCCGCCCGAGATGATCTTGCGCGGCTCGGTCTTGAAGCCGCCGCAGAAGTCCACGATGTCCGAGAGCGAGGTGCCGATCGGCACGCGCAGGTTCTTCGGCTCGGCAACGGCGGAGCCGTCCACCGTGACCGAGCGGCTGACCAGCGGCTTTCCGGTCTTGAGGTAGCGCGAGATGAACGCGACCGAGGCGACATTCATCACGATGCAGCCGACATCCGCAGGCAGCTTGCCGGGCGGCACGCGCCTGCCCGTGGCGGACAGCACCATCATCTTCTCCGCGCCCTGCGGATAGCGGGAGCGCAGCGTCATGACGCGCACGATGTTGCCCGCGTCCAGATCCTCGTCGGCGATGGCGCTGAGCTTTTTAATAGCCGACGGCTTGTTGTCCTCCACCGCGATGATCACGCGGGAGAAGCCGAAGAACTTTTTCAGCACGTTGATGCCGCCGAGAATATCGTAGGCGTGCTCGAGGCACTCGCGGTAGTCCACGGTGATATAAGGCTCGCATTCCGCGGCGTTGACAATCAGCGTATCGACCGGTTTGTCCGGCGGGACGCTGAGCTTGACATGGCAGGGGAAGCCCGCGCCGCCGAGACCGACCAGTCCCGATGCGCGCACGGCGGCAATCAGATCCTCTTTGGAGTTGACAACGGGCGGCGTCAGCCCGTCAACAACCCGCATTTCGCCGTCGGATTTGATGGTCACGCCCTTGGTGATAAGCCCGTTTGCCAGTTTGACATCGCCGACTGCCGTGACTATGCCGGAAATGCTTGCATGAATCGGCGCGCTGACGAATTTGTCGCTGTCGCCGACGACCTGCCCGACCGCCACGGTATCGCCGACCTTGACGGTCGGCGTGCAGGGCGCGCCGATATGCTGCTGCATCGGGAGTACCACGGTCTCCGGCGCGGGCATGCGCACGACCGGCATCTCTGCCGTGTTCTTGCGATGCGGCACGCGGACGCCGCCGCGCCCGCGCGCGACTGCATGCAGAATGCCTGTTTCTTTGTTCATGGATGTGCATCCTTTCCTCGAAAATGCTTATCAAACACCGCACGGATGCGCGGCATCACGATATTTAAGATTACGCCGGTGACAAAACCGGTGAGTGCCGCAAGCGGCAGAAGATACTTGCCATAGTGAAAGAGCGCGGGTGTGCCGGAGAGTGCGGCAGCCGCAAGCAGCTGCCCCGCATTGTGGCAGACGGCGGCAAGCACCGATACGCCGATGTAGCTGAGCCGCCGCTGCGGCAGGCGCAGAAGCAACCATAGTGCGACGGCGGCAAGCATACCGCCCGCAAGACTCATAAGCCCCGCCGTGCCGCCGCGCGTAAGCCCGGCAAACGCCGCCTTGCAAAGCGTGACATACACGCCGCCGCCGAGCGAGAACGCCGAGACGGCGAAAGTCGTGACGAGATTGGACAGCCCCGGCTTTGCACCCGGCGGCAGAAACGGCAGTGCGGGCAGGAGCGCGGATTCAAGCGCGGCAATGACCACCGCCAGCGCGCCGAGCAAGCCGAAGGCGGCGATGCTGCGCACGCCGCGCGAAAGTTTTCTCTGCTTCATACATACCTCACCCGGTCACGGCGTCTGCGCCGCCGTCGCCCGTCAAAAGGACGGTTACACGCATCGGCACGCACGCCATGCAGTCGCCGACATGCGTCAGCTCGCCGCGGCGCACGCAGAGTTTGTCTTTGCAGTCCGCCTCGGTAAAGGCGACAGCCCCGCGCCGCACCGACAGCGTGCAGCCGCCGACGGTCAGCGTATACGGTGCGCCGACTGCGGCAAGGTCAATGACACAGGCAACCTCGCCGTCGGCATAGATCACGGCGCGCAAGCGCCCGCCTCCCGAAAAGTCCAGGCAAAACAGCGCCGCCGACAGAAGGAGGATAAGGCACAAAACGACGATGTCGCCGCGGCGGATGCCGATCTGATTCATCCCGCTCATTGCCTTGCAAACGCCACATTGCCGACCACCTCGATTGTGCCGTCCGTAAGGACGAAGACCGCGCCCGCGTCGAATGCCTCGACAAGCGCTGTGCCGTGCGCGCTGCCGAGCACGAAGCAGGCGGTGGAGAGCGCGTCGCTGAGCAGACCGCTCTTGCAGACCACCGTCACCGAGATGAGGTCGCTCTCTGCCGGGTAGCCTGTGGCGGGGTCCAGCAGATGATGATAGCGCACGCCGTCTTTTTCAAAATACTTTTCGTAGTCGCCCGAGGTGGAGACGCAGCCCTCGTCAAGCGTGATGATGCCGAGATAGCTGTCCGCCTCTCGGGGATGGCGCACGGCGATGCGCCATTTGTCGCCCGCGGCGTTGCGCCTGCCGTAGGCAAGCACGCTGCCGCCGACAGAGACGACAGCCCCTTTGACGCCGCGCGCCGCAAGCACCTCGCGCGCCGCGTCGCATGCTGCGCCCTTGCCGACCGCACCGAGGTCAACTTTCGTCCCCTGCTCTGCCGTGACGGTGTCACCGTCCACGGCGAGTCGGTTGTAATCTATGTAAGAAAGGGCGCTTTCGATGTCGCCCGCGTCCGGCAGCACGCCGCCGTTGTCAAAGTCCCACAGCCCTGTGATGCCGCCGACGGTGATGTCAAATGCGCCGTCCGACGCCGCGGAAACGGCGCGGCACGCGGCGACCGCATCGGCAAGCACTTCGCTTTCGGCGCGTCCCGTGCGGTTCAGTGCCGAAACGGCGGAGGTGTCGATATTCCGCGAGATCTCGTTTTCCAGCGCCGTGACCGCTGCCGTGACGGCAGCGGCATCGTCGGCAGTTCCGCCGTACAGCTTGGCGGTGACGACCGTGCCCATGGCAAAGCCGCTTTTCTCTGCCGCCGGATAAGCGGTGTGCAGCCGACCGGTCAGCAAAACGGCGACAAGCGCCGCCAGCGCAAGCGCAAAAATGAGCAGTTTCCGCTTTTTTGTCATCGCCGCACCGCCTCCCGAATAGGTTCATTTCCAACCTATTATAGCGCATGCCGCGACAAAATTCAAGGCATGAAACGCCGCAAATTCCCAAATTTGCACCGTTTGGCGAAATATCGGCGCTTTGCACAGAATCGTTAAAAAAATACCGTTTGCACAGACCGTCAAGCCGCTTCTTGGCGCACGGTCTTTTTCTTTGGCAACGCGCGGAATCTGTGGTAGAATAGGCGCAACCCTTATAAAACAAAAACGAGGCGCACTATGATTCACGATCTCACGCGGGGACGCATCACATCCTCGCTCTTGCGGTTTGCCCTGCCGATGATGTCGGGCAACCTCTTACAGCAGCTCTACAACATTGCGGACACGCTGATCGTCGGGCGCGTGCTCGGCAGGGACGCGCTCGCCGCTCTGGTTTCTCGGCATCTCCGCCCTGCTCAATGTCGGGCCGGATCTGCTGTTTGTCGCCATGCTGCCCCTTGGCATCGGCTGCCTGTTCCTGTTCTACGGCTACTATCGCGCCGTGGATCGCGCGGGCATGTCGGTGGTGCTGACCGTCGTCTCGCTCGGGCTGCGCGTTCTGCTCGCCTATCTGCTCTCCGCCACCGCGCTGCGCGAGGCCGGCATCCGGCTCTCCATCCCGATCGGCCGGGTTATCGCAGATGTCGTCGGGCTTCTCTGCATGCAAAAGCGCCGCGCATAGCGCAAAAAGCGGCGCACCGTGCGGTGCGCCGCTTTGGCTTTGCGTTATGCTTCGGGTTTCTCTTCGGGTGCGGGGGGCTCCGGCGTCTGCACGACAACGGTGGTTTCGCCGGGCTTTGCCGCGAGCTTTGCGCCGAGTGCTCCGGCAATCAGTGCCTTCAGGTCAATGCCCATACCGGCGGTCAGTCCCTCGGTAACCTGCGTGGTGCCGTTGACAATATCGCCGAGCAGCTTTGCGCTGTTGCCCTCGCCGTACATCGTAATCTTGTCGACCTTGGAGAGCGGCTCGGCAACATTCTTGGCAATCTCGGGGAGTGCGCCCATGACCATCTCGACGATGGCCGCCTCGCCGTACTTCTTCATTGCCTCTGCCTTCTTGTCGATACCCTGCGCCTCTGCAAGTGCCTTTGCCTCGATGGCTTCTGCCTCCGCTTTACCGACGGCGGCGATACCGGCGGCCTCCTGCTCCTTCATGTAACGGATGGCTTCCGCCTCGGCGCGCTTGGCCTCGGCTGCCTTCTGCTGCTCAAAGAGACGCGCTTCCGCATCTTTCTGCCGCTTGTAGAGGTCTGCTTCGGCCTCCTGTTCGGCGCGATAGCGCTCTGCATCGGCCTGCGCACGGATCTCCGCGTCGAGGACGGATTTCTTGACCTCGACCTCGCGGCCCTTCAGCTCGGTCTCACGCTCCGCCTTGGCAATCTGCGCGTTGACCGTCGCGGTCTCGATGGCGCGCTGCTGCTCCTGCGCCTGGATCTTATAGGCGGCGTCCGCCTCCGCCTTCTTGGTGTCTTCCTGCACCTTCAGCTCGGACTGCTTGATCGCAAGGTCGTTCTGCTTCTGCGCGATCTGCATATCGGCCTCGACCTTTGCATCGTTGGAGGCCTTGGCGGCCTGTGCCTGGGCGATGGCGACGTCCCTCTCCGCCTCCGCCTTGGCGATGGCGGCGTCCTTCTGAATCTTGCTCATGTTATCCTGACCGAGCGAGTTGATGAGGCTGTTCTCATCGGTGACGCGCTGAATGTTGCAGGAAATGATCTGAATGCCCAGCGCATTCATGTCGGTCTGCGCCTTGGACTGCACCTCGTCGCCGAATTTCTTGCGGTCGTTGCAGATTTCCTTCAGCGTGATCGTGCCGATGATCTCGCGCATGTTACCCTGCAGCGAGTCCACAATCGCGCGGTTGAAGTCCTCCTCGGTCATGTTGAGGAAGTTCTTCATCGCGAGCTGGATGCCGTCCGGGTCGGTCATGACGCGCACCTTGGCGACTGCGTCCACATCCACGCCGATAAAGTCCTGCGTGGGGATATAGCCCTCGGACTTGATGTCGATCGAGATCTGGCGCACGACCAGCTTATCCACGCGCTCAAAGAACGGAATCTTCACGCCTGCGCGGCCGATCAATACCTTCGGATGGCGGCGCAGACCCGAGATGATGTATGCCACGTCCGGCGGCGCCTTGACATAACCGAGCAGAAAGAATACGATGATGACGACTGCCGCCGTAATGAGGACGGGTGCTGCCTGTACCAAAAAGTTCATAGTTTTCTCCTTTTCCGTCGCTTGCCTGCCGCCCGTATGGCGGCGTCGGCTTTGCGAGATTCTGCCTGTGTAACGCATCGGCGCACATGTTTTCGCAGGCGCGCTGCAAAAAATCTGTGCATGCTGTATTCAGTATAGCATATCCGGGCGAGAGCGTCAAGATACCGCGGGTTGAAATCAGTTTGGATTTGTGGTATAGTGGCAGCAGCAATCTATCCCTTTGCAGGAGGTTCCGTTCATGACCGAAATCGAGATTTTAGAGCACGCGAAAAGCTACATAGACAAGCTGGCAAACGGCATCGACCCCATGACCGACATGCCGGTCGGCGAGGGCGACGCGGTGAACAATGTCCGCGTTTCGCGCTGCCTGTTTTATGTCTCCGATGTGCTTGGGAAAGTCATTGCAAGCGGCGGCATTCCGGCCGCACCGAAGCCGAAGAAGCGTCCGTTTTTCCTGACGGCGGAGCAGCTGTCCCGCTATCCGTATGCGGACAGGGCGATAACCGTCAGCGAGATTGCCGACAATCTGAATGCGCTTGCCGATGCGGAGCAGTGCCTGAAGATGCCCTACACGCATATCACCGGCTGGCTTATCGGCATCGGCGCGCTGGAGCTCTGCACCGTGGAGGGTAAGAGCGTCAAGCGCCCGACGGCGCGCGGCGGCGAGCTCGGCATCGCAACCGAGCAGCGCACGGGCAGAAACGGCGATTACACCGTCGTGGTCTACAACAGAGCCGCGCAGCAGTTCATCACGGACAATCTCGAAGCCATCGAGGCTGCCGCCCATGCGGAAAAAGAGCAGCGCAAAGAAGCCGCAAAAAGCCAGGGGCAGCCCTGGTCGCCGGAGCAGGACGCGCGCCTTGCCGAGCTGTATCGCGCGGGCATGTCCGTCATCAACATCGCCATTGAGCTTGCGCGCACGCCCGGCGGTATCCGGGCGCGGCTGAAGCATCTCGGGCTGATAAGCGACAACTCTCTGTAACGCCGGAAATAAAGCATGCGGGGAATCGGCAAATCCGATTCCCCGCATCATTTTTTCATCCGTAATACTGCGTTTTTGTCTTGAAAGCATACAGTCTGCTATGTTATAATGTAGAAAATATGGTTTTCGGTGCCGTCTGTCCGCCCCGCGGCAAGCACGGTCCCCTTGCCGACCGAAAACGAGCAAATTTTTTCGCAAACCGGCGAAAAAACACGAAAAAGGGCTTGCATCGCACATGGATGTACGATGTATGATAGAGTATGCGGAAATCCTGCAAAAGCGGCAGGCTGTCCGCGCCGAAAATTTTACCCGAACATCTCGGGTTGAAGATAGAAACTGCAAGGACATGGTTTCAAGGAGGTCACTATGAAAAAACGAGTATTGAGTCTGCTGCTGGCGCTCACGCTCTGCTTTTCCATGCTGCCGATGGCAGTATTGGCAGAAGAAGCAGGCGTGACTGTCGCGCAGACGGCACAGAGCGGTACTGCCGACGGCGGCAGCGGCGATGCGGATACCATCGACGCGGGCACCGTTGACGAAGGCACTGCCGTGCCGGACGAGACGGACGGCGGCATCACGCTGTTTGCCGAGCATACCGGCAATCACGGCATTGCCCTGCCCGCGGGCGAGACCTGGCAAGGTATTACCAGCCTGTCTTCCATCAGCGGCGCAGGCTACTACTACCTGACGAAGAATGTGAAGGTCTACGCAAAGAAATGGGAGCCGAAGAACGGCGTTGTGCTCGACCTCAACGGCTACACGCTCAGCAGTATCTACAGCGGCGACTTCAATAACGGCGTCATCACGATCGGCAAGGGCGTGACCTTTACCCTGACCGACTGCAACGGCAGCGGCAACGGTAAGGGCATTGTCACCCGCGACAGCGGGCAGAACGGCCGCGGCGTGTATGTCGCCGGCGGCGGCGTCTTCTATATGTACGGCGGCACCATCTCCGGCAACAGTGCCAAGGTAGGCGACCCCGTCTACGGCGGCGGCGTGTATGTGGAGGGATCCACCAAAAATTCCGGCACGGTCGGTACCTTCCATATGTACGCCGGCGCCATCTCTGACAATACGGCCTACAACAGCAAGGGCAATAGCGGCGGCGCGGGCGTGTATGTGGGCGAAGGCGCAGCATTCTATCTGCATGACGGTTCCATTTCCGGCAACAGAGTGCTGAAATCCGCAGGCAGCAGCAGCGGCGGCGGTGTGTATGTCGGGAGCAAGGGGACATTCGTGTTTGAAAAGGGCTCCGTCTCCTACAACTACGCTGACAATGGCGGCGGCATCTTTGTGGACACGGACGGCGTATTCACGATGGCGAGCGGCATCATCGGCGGCAACACGGAAGGCGCTGCCAATACCGCAAAATTCGGCGGCGGCGTGTATACCAAGGGCGACTGCACCCTGTCCGGCGATGCCGCCGTCAGCGGCAACGAGGCGATCAGCAGCGGCGAAATCACCAACAAAGACGGCCACGGCGGCGGTGTATACATAGAGAGCGGCACATTTGTCCTGTCCGGCAATGCAAAGGTCTCGGGCAACACTGCCAAATACGGCGGCGGCGTGTCCTTCTTCACCGAGGATACCTCGGCGTCGTTCACCATGTCCGACAGTGCTGCCGTCAGCGGCAACACAGCTGTAAGCTATGGCGGCATCGCCGTCCTCGGCGGCAGCTTTACCATGGAAAGCGGCAAAGTCACGCTGAACAAGGCGACCGCAGGCAGCGCCGGCGGTGTTGGCGTCGGCAACGGCGGCAGCTTCACCATGCAGGGCGGCATCATCTCCGGCAACCAGGCGCGCAGCACGAACGAGCCCGAGGGCGGCGGCGTGATGTGCGGCGTTTACCACGGCGATTATGCCGACACCAGCAAGGTTGACGCCACCGGCACCTTCACCATGACCGGCGGCACCATCACCGGCAACAATATCACCGGTCCGGACGCAAAAGGCGGCGGCGTGCTTCTGGGACCCGGCAGCACCATGACCGTCTCCGGGAATGTGCGGATTGCAGACAACTGGCGCGGCGGCGTGCTCTCCGGCGATGTCTACGAAAAAGGCACGGACGGAACCGCGAACAATCTCTGGCTGGACGCATACAAGGACTTTGACGGCGTGCTGCAATGGGCTTGTCTCACCGTCGCCGGGCAGCTGTCCGACACGGTCGCCATCGGTGTGACGGCGACAGCAGCGACCAAATCCACCCCTGCCATTATCGCCATCGGCGACGGCTATGTGCTGACCGCGGCGGACAAGGCTCACTTCACAAGCGACAGCGGCAACTATCGTGTGAAATATGACGGCGGAAACAGCCGGATGCTGCTCGTCAGCACGGAGCATGTCGCCCATCCCATCTGCGGCGCAAGCTGTTCAGACGGTGCCCATGCAGAAGAAGCCTACTGGCACGGCGTTTCCGACCTGTCGGCAATCAACGTGCCGGGCAACTACTATCTGACGAAGGACATTGAGCTCACGAGTACATGGACCCCGGTCTACGGTGTGGTTCTCTGCCTGAACGGGCACAGCATCACCAGCAAAGCTTACAACACCATCCAGGTCAAGGCAAACTGCAGCCTGACCCTCACGGACTGCAACAGAAGCGGCGAGGGTAACGGCAAGCTGAAGCATGCAGTTGACCCCAACAACAGTGCCTACTTTATTTCCGGCAACGCCGTGTATGTGGCCAAGGACGGCACCTTTGTCCTGTACGGCGGCACCATCACCGAGAATGAAGTTCTTTACAACGGCAATTCCGGCGGCGCCGTATCTGTGGACAAGGGCGGTACCTTCCGGATGCACGGCGGCAGCATCACCGGCAACCGACTTCTCTTCGGTCTCGGCGGCGTCGTCTATGTCGCCGGTGACTTTGTCATGACCGGCGGCGAAATCACCGGCAATCAGGCAGTCCGGACCGAGCGCGCAGGTGCAAATTCCTACGATAAGGATCTGGCGTTTGGCGGCGGCGTGTATGTGGCACAGAGCGGCACCATGACGGTCTCGGGCAATGTGAAAATCGCACGGAACGAGCGCATCGTCATCGACAATGCGACAAACTACAATATTCTGTCCCGCGCCACCGGCAATGTCTGTCTGACAGACGGCAGAACCATCACCGTCGGCGGCGCGCTGACCGGCGGAGATAAGAGCATCGGCGTGACAGTGGCGAACCCGCCTGTAGATGAAAGCACAGTCACGGTCGCCGCGGGCAGCGGCTATACGCTGACGGACACCGACGCCGCAGCGTTTGCTGCCGACGCAGGCAGCGACTATCGCGTGCAGCCAAACGGCAACACGCTCGAGCTGGCGGTGAAAATCCACAAGCACTACCTCTGCGGCGGCAGCACCTGCAACGGTGCGGGCGGGCACACCTGTGAGGAGACCATCTTCACAAAGTGGAGCGACGCCGCCAACCTGCCCGACAGCGCAGGCAACTGGTATCTGACCACCGATGTGGTCATCAGCGCAGCATGGGAGCCAAAGGACGGCACCGTGCTCGACCTCAACGGGCACAGCATCGCCGTCAACGGAACGGCAACGCAGGGCACGAACGCAATCACTGTCAAGAAGGGCGTGCGCTTCACGCTGACCGACTGCAACGGCGATGACGGCGTGCACCGCTTCACCAAGTATGTCCAGACGCCGAGCAAAGGGCTGAACGATCTGTTTATCCCGGACGACGCAGGCGGCATCGAAATCACCGGCGGCGTCATCACCCGCTTCGGCGATTCAGAGCACAGGCTTGGGCGCGGCGTGTATGTGTACGGCGCCTCCTCCGTCTTCACCATGTACGGCGGCACCATCTGCGGCAACTATTTCACCAACGGCGGCGCAGGCATGACGATCGAAAGCGGCACCGTCAATATGTACGGCGGTGAAATCCGCGGCAACTGCGTAAGCGTTTCCGCCGGTGCAGGCGTGCGGATTGAGGAGTTCGGCAACTTCAACATGGCGGGCGATGCAGTCATCCGCGAGAATGTCAGCATCAGCACCACCGACTACGGCTCTAAGTACGGTGGCGGCGGCGGTGTGTATGTCTACGGCAAGTTCACCATGTCCGAGCATGCAAGAATCGAGGACAACCGCGCCGACAGAGGCGACGGAGGCGGCGTACTTGTGAACAGCAAGGGCACCTTCAAGATGATCGGCGGCAACAATTACACCGTCGCCCTCTACAACACCTACGCCAGAGACAACGGCGGCGGCGTGTATATGGACGGTACCTTTGAAATCTCCGGCGGAGTGCAGAGCTGGATCAACAGCAATGGCGGCACGAGCAATATCTATCTGACCGCCGGCAAGACAATCACCATCACCGGCAACCTCTTAAACTTCCGCAACCTCGGTCTGACACTGGAGACGATGCCCACGGCAGGCAACCCCGTTGCCTTTGCCAAGGCGGGCAAAAATGTCACGCTGTCCGACCGCGACGCAGATGCCTTCTATGCCGACGAACATTACAGCGACGACGCCTACAGCGTGCAGCGCGACGGCAATACGCTGTACCTGTACTTCGGCACGCCGCACAAACACCCTGTCTGCGGCAAGAGCTGCGCAGATACCGCGCATGACAGCGTGCTGTGGACCGGCATCGCAAGCCTGTCCGAGATTGCCGGGGACGGCAGCTACTATCTGACGAATGTTGTGACGCTGGATGAGAAGTGGGTTTGCAGCTATGATGTCAACCTCTGCCTGAACGGCTACAGCATCACGGCAGACGGCGACTTTGACGCCATCGAGGTCGGCGCGGGCAAGTCCTTCACCCTCTCCGACTGCAACGGCACAAACGGACAGTATAAGTTCGGTTGGCGCGAGGCGCTGGGGCCGAAGTGGAATCTCACAAAGCCGGACGACTCAACCAACCCCAACTTCACCATCGACGGCGGTGTCATCACCCATGCAAAGAGCATGTCGGGACGCGGCGTGCTCGTATCCGACGGCGCAAGCTTCACGATGTACGGCGGCGCCATTGTCGGCAACATCGTGGAGACGGCGGGCGCGGGCGTATCCGTTGCCGCATCCGCAAGCTTCTCCATGTACGGCGGTGAGATCACCTCAAATGTCCTGTCTGCCGAAGGCAGCACGGGCGGCGGCATCTGGTCCGCAGGCACCGTGGTCATCGGCGGCAGCGCGCAAATTTTGAGAAACTCTGCCCTGCGCGGCGACGGCGGCAGCGGTGGCGGTATTTGGTCAAGCGGCACGCTGACCCTGACGGGCAGCGCCGCTGTCCGCAACAACCTCATCCGCGAAAACAGCAGCAGAACAGGCGCTGCTTTCGGCGGCGGCATTTATTCCACCGGCACGCTGACCATTGAAGAAAACGCCGCGGTCACCGACAATTCGATCAACAACAGCGGCGGCAACGGCGGCGGCGTGTATGTGGCAGGCGGCTCGATGACGCTCCGCGACAACGCGAAGATTACGGACAACTCGATTCTGAATGCAACGAATATGCTGCGCAGCGGCGGCGTCTTCGTTGCCGACGGTGCGGCGCTCTCCGTCTCCGGCGCGGTGCAGGTGACCGGCAACCGGGACAGCTACGGCACCTCTGCCAATGTTCTGCTGAGCGGCACGGACAGTGTCAACCCCATCACCGTTATCGGTGCGCTGAACGGCGCAAGCATCGGCGTGCGCGTGCCCGGCTCTGTGCTGGGCACCATTGACGACACGCATACGGTCGTCATCGCCGCGGCAGAAACCGAGGGCTGGATTGCCGCCGACAGCTTCACCGGCGACAACGACGAGTACCCCCTGCGCACAAGCGCCGACGGCAAGACCGCACAACTCTTCAACCACATCCACACATGGACTTATGCCACATCCGAGGGAGACACGGCGGACGGCGAGACCGCTTACACCATTGCGGCAGCCTGCACAAAGACCGGCTGCACGGCAAGCGGCGGCTCCGTCACCCTCTCGGTGCAAAAGGTCTACACCTATGACGGCAATGCAAAGCCGGTCACCGTGACAGACACGCTGACAACCGGCGACAAGGTTTCTGCCGTTACCTACACGCGCAAGAACGGCGCAAATCCCATCACACTGGACGGCGCCCCCACCGATGCGGGCGAATACATCGCAAGCATCACCGTGGGCGAGGGTACAGACGCTGTCGCAGCCGAGGTGATTTACAAGATCGACAGGCTCACGCCCGAGGCAAGCGACTTCACCTTTATCCCGCCGACGCGTCTTGACTATGACGGCAATGAAAAGCATGCCGCCTTCGACACAACGCTGCCGGTCACCTTTGATATACGGTACAGCTATGCAGGCAGTGCCGGCTACATCATTCCCATCGGCGTGGGTACCTATATCGCTAAGGTTTCTGTAAACTACGGTTCAAACTGGAACAGCGTCACGCTGACTGACCCCAACTGGACCTTCTCCATCCTGCCGGTAGACTACAGTGTGGACATCCCGGCAGCGTGGAATGAGCAGCGCGTCATCGAGGGCAGTTCCGTCTTCTTTGCGCTCAACAACATCGGCGCGTTCAATGTCAAGTGGACCGGCGTAAACAACGAGCAGCGCTGGAACACCCTCAAATGGTACACCGACAGCAGCTGCACGACCGAGGTGGACAGAGACACGGCATTCGGCACGGCAGGCTCGACAACCCTGTACTGGAAATTTGAGTTTGACAGTCCGGACGGCAATTACATAGAGGGCAGCAAGACCGGAAGCATCGTCGTCACCGTTGTGAAGGGCGCTGCGCAGAATGTGCAGTTCCAGAATCGCGAGACGGAGGGCACAAAGACCTACGGCAGCGCGCCGTTCACGCTCGGTGCAAAGAATTACGCCTACGAAGACGGCGCGATTGACGACGGCACGCTGATCTACACCAGCAGCAACCCGTCCGTCGCGACGATTGATGCAAGCACCGGTGAGATTACGCTGCACAGCGTCGGCACGACGGTTATCACCGCCACCGCGCCGATGGTGCCCGGCAAGTATACCGAGACCTCTGCAACCTATACGCTGACAGTCACGCCGAAGGAACTGTACCAGAATTACCTTGAGATCATCAGCGGCGGCGAAAAATTCTATGACGGCACAGACAGCGCTGACATCGTCGTCGCCGTGGAGTCCAAATACCTCGCCCCCGGCGATACGCTTACTGTCAGCGGCAGCGCAAAGTATTCGAGCTCCAATGTCTGGGAAAGTTCCTCGATTATCTTCACCCCGGATGCAATCACCACCGGCAACTACCGTCTGTCGTCCGACCCGGTCTCCTTCTACGGTGTGCGCATCCTCCCTGTCACGATCACCGTGACTCCGGATGCGGGACAGCATAAGACCTACGGCAAGGCAGACCCGGTTCTGACCTATACGCACTCTTCCGCCGTGAACGGCGAAGTTCCCACGTTTGACGGCGTGCTTGCAAGAGACGCAGGCGAGAATGCAGGCAGCTATGCCATCAATGTGGGCACGCTTGCATGCAAAGATGAAGGCAGCTTCCTCGCGCAGAACTACACGCTGGAGTTCAGCACCGATGTGGTGAACTTCACCATTGACAAAGCCACGCCGACGATTACGGCTGCGGCTTCACCGAAGGTTATCAAGAACGGCCTCGACACGGACATCTCCGGCTGGGCAAGCTTTGACAACACCGACAGCGACGCAAAGCTGGTTTACACGCTGGAGGGCGCGCCCGCAGGCATCACGCTGACGGGCAGCATGCTGAAGGCTGCCAATGCCGCCACCACGGCAGGCAGCTTCACGGTTCGCGTGAGCGCCGCCGCCACCGACAACTTCAACGCACCGGCTGATGTGCTTATCACCGTGACTGCGGTGGAGAAAGCGAACGCGGGCGTGCGCATCACGAATGCGCCCGGCAGCAAGACCTACGGTGACAAAAACTTCACGCTGACTGCCACCAAGACCGCGCCCGACGGCGGCACATGGAGTTGGACGAGCACCGATGCGGACATTTTGGAAATTGTCTCCGGTGCGGATACCGAGACGCCCACCATCGCGGTGAAGAAGGCGGATGCCGCCGGTGCAGCGCTGACGGTGGTCTACACAAGCGCGACGCACTACGGCACCGACACCGTCACCATCACCGTGGCGGCAAAGGCCGTCACCGCCGACATGATTGCCGACATGCCCGCAGCATCCTACACCGGCAGCGCAATTCTGCCCACCCCGGCAGTCAAGCATGGCGCAGCGGCGCTGGTTCCCGGCACGGACTTTGACTTCGGCTATGCCGACAATACAAATGCAGGCACCGCCACGCTGACCGTCACCGGTAAGGGCAACTACACCGGCACGGCTGCAAAGGCGTTCACCATCCTGCCGAAGTCACTGGGCGGCGCGGCAGTCACGCTGGATTCCGCCGTACTTCCCTACAGCGGCACCGAGCAGACGGTGAACGTCGTCTCCGTGACGCTGGCGGGCTGGACACCTGCTATTACGGCTGCCGACTACGAGATTGCGGACAGCAGCAACAAGGCGACCGACGCGGCGGACAGCATCACGCTGACCATCCGCGGCAAGGGCAACTACACCGGCACCGCCACAACGACCTGGAAGATTGACAGAATCGATCCCGAGGCGGCGGACTTTGATGTGACCCCTGCCCTCCCGGCGGCGCCGGTCTATGACGGCAATTCCAAGACCGTGACGGTTGCACCCAAGTCGGGTCTTCGCGGCATGGGCGCTGTCAAGGTGTACTATGCGGGCATCTTCGACATCACCTATCCCAAGAGCGAGACCGCGCCCACCGATGCGGGCACCTACAAGGTGACGGCATCCGTGGCGGACGGCTCCAACTACAAAGCGGCAGAGCTTGACCTCGGCACGCTGACCATCGAACAGGCAGCAGGCGACACACTGACGGCGTACAATCTCAGTCAGAAGTACAGCGACCTGACGCCGAAGACCATCGCCCCGGACTACGGCGAACTTCCGGCAGGTCAGAAGTGGACTTACAGCATCACCGACACCGCATTCACCGGCGCGGCTGCGGTTGACCCCGCTTCTGTCACCATAGGTGCCGATACCGGCGTGATGACCTATCGGCTGATCGCGGGCGAGAAGGATGACACCGTCACCTGGACGGTGACCGTCTCCTGCCGCAACTATACGGAATTCACCAAGGAAGTGGTTCTGACCCTGACCAAGGATCAGCAGGCGGCACTGTGTGTGACCGGCAAGACGACCGTTGTTTACGGGGAGACGCTGCAGCTCGGCACCGAGGGCGGCTCGGGCACGGGCGCGGTGACCTACGCCGTTGTCGGCGGCACCGGCAATGCGACCATTGACGAAAACGGCGTTCTGACGCCCGTCAAGGTCGGCACCGTCAAGGTAACCGCCACCAAGGCAGGCGACGTGGACTTCGACCCCGTCACCGGCGCCGAGGTGGAGATCACCATCACGCAGGCTGCCTCCACGGGCGAGCCTAAGCACACGCGAATCACCTCCGGTGGTAAGACGCTGGACGACGCCAAGCTGACAACCGTCGGCAGCACCCTCTCCCCTGCGGAAGGCGTGCTGGAATGGATTGACGACGCGGGCAACGTGCTCCCCGGCGACACCAAAGTTGAGGCCGGCAAGTCCTACAAGTGGCGCTTTACGCCCACGGACGGCAACTACGCGCCTCTGACCGGCGAAATCAGACTGTTCAGCAGATCCGGAAACGGCAATTACACCTACTACTACATTGAAGCAACCGCCGGCGAAAACGGCTCCATCTCTCCTGCCGGTCACGTCTCCGTCCGCAAGGATATGGACATGCCCTTCACCATCACCCCGGACGAGGGGTACACCGTCGTCAAGGTGCTGGTGGACGGCAAGGATGTAGGCGCCGTGACCTCCTATACGTTTGAGAAAGTCACAAAGGCGCACACCATCGAGGCAGTCTTCGCAAAGCCCGGCGAAACTTCCGGCAAGTTTGTAGATGTCCCGGCGGACAGCTACTACAAGGAGGCCGTCGACTGGGCGGCGGAGAACGGCATTGTCAGCGGCGTGAGCGACACCCGCTTTGACCCCGACGGTTTCTGCACACGCGCACAGGCGATCACCCTGCTGTGGCGCATGGCGGGCAGCCCGGCTCCCAAGAGCACAAGCCATAACTTCACCGATGTGAAGCCCGGCAGCTACTATGAGCAGGCGGTTCTCTGGGGCGTGGAAAACGGCATCATTATCGGCACCTCGAAAACCGCCTTCACCCCCGACGGCATCTGCACGAGAGCACATGCAGTGGCACTGCTCTACCGCGCAGCGGGCAATCCCGCCGTCAGCGGCACTGCCCGCTTCAGCGATGTAGCGGCTGACGCCTACTACG
>ENA-UONV01001328-UONV01001328.1-human-gut-metagenome-genome-assembly--contig:-CS4-NODE-1328-length-22111-cov-6.090497_pt1 | contig 22111 bp, 31 predicted proteins | sample MGYA00242461_ERZ724008 | MGnify/ENA metagenome assembly ERZ724008 | reverse complement strand
AAGGGCTTCAAATTCGGCATACGTCATAAACACATAGCCGCCTTTAGGTTTTGTAGAATTCATTTTCTCTTCTGTTTTAGCTCCGCAACGCGACGGAGGATGTATTCCCTCTTTCCTGCTTGGATGTACCTACGGGTTTTGTTATAGTCCCATCCAACATATTCTGCAACTGCACTCAAAAGCGCATACGGGTATTCTGTGTATGCCTCCCGCCGAAGTCGGCGCAGTAGTTTGGTTTTCATGCCTCATAGGGATTTGTAGGTAAATCGTGAACACTAACTGCAAGCCCGGCGGGGATTAGGCCGCGATAGTCGAACAGCCATTCGGCGAGGCGATCTAAAATAGCCACTTGATTTCGCAACTCCATAGGTGTAGACGTTGTTCCGGCGAAACTTGTGCCGTCATAGTGGACGTCATCCAAGATAAAATCCCCGTCTTCGTAGCGGAACTCCTCGCCCTCAAAAGGGTTTGTGGTAGTCGCTCTCCCGTCTCGTATCGCCCATTTATCTGATGGGTACGATAAATGGGCGAGAACGAGAAGCGGTGTGATCTTCTCGCCTCGGTGTGTGATCTCTTTGGTGAGGTCGGACATGGGACGGAGTATAGGTCTTGCTTGACCGTGCTTCATCCATTCCCATGCAGTCGAGAGGCTGTGTTGTGAACCGTAATCTACTTCGTCGGTCGTCGAAATAAGACGTACAGACTTCATGTTCGTCCATTGGTAATTCAACCCATACGGCAGATACCCCGCGATGTCGGTTAGTGTAAGTTTTCGTTTCATATGTTATGTGTTTTGTAGGTTTACCACCTTGAACGAGGCGTTTCAATATCAATGCAATCTATATCCCGGTCTACTATGGGTGGGTTGTAGTCGATAGCTACACCATTCACCACAATATCTAAATGTTCGCAGTCGTTCTCGACCGCCCAGTCGTAAAGTTCTTTCGGTGTCATAATTTATTCGTACTCGAATTCTTCAATCTTCACACTCCCCGTATTGGGGTTATTCCGTAGCCGTTCGACAAGGCATCCTTTCGCATACATTACCGCATTAAATTTGTTGAACTTCATTCCTATGGAATTGTCCTCGTCGAACTTGTCTTTGGTGACGTCAAGGGTTATTTGTGCCACTACTTTGATTCTGTAGCCTTTCATATTGCTGCCTTTATTGGTGAATCATCCTCCAGCCAAGAATATTTTGACTGTTGATAGTGACGCCCGTCCCACTGATAGCGTAAATGTAGCCCCCTGCATCGCCAGCCGAACGCCACGCAATCGTAATATGTTCACATCCATCAGAAGCCTTATATTTTACCATGACATTCTCGTAAATCGGAGGTAACTCTTTTTTCGGGTCGTTCCAGCGCGTCAGCTCTGCGTGTTGAGATTTTCCGAACTGGATAAGCCATTCAAGGGCGGAGAATGTCGGAATACAGTATCCTAAACATTTCCGGTCACAATTCTTTCGGTCTCCGCATTCCATGCAGATGTTTTTTTCGCAAAATTCTTTTGCTCTTTCCTCAATCGTTTTCATTTCTCGTTCAGTTTATGGATGAAATTTCTTCGGTGGTACTCGTAATCCGGTTCGAACTCTCCGTTCTCAAACCACATATCGTCGAATGCACTGATCGCTTTCGCCCGCATCCGCTCCTCAGCCTCTTGCTCGGCGGTTTCAAAGCTGTTTCAGCGGTATACTTTGCTACGTATCCCTCCATCGGGTATACGCATTCGTTATCATCTATGTATTTTTGTGTTTTTTCGCTTTTCATAACTTGATGGTTTATTAAAATACTACTATCATCGACGGGAACGGTGCGCTGTTCGCTTGGTTCCCGAACTTCAACCGCCCTTTCAGAAATCGAATTTCGCGGGCCTTACGGTAGATATATTTGTGAAAATAACAGGTGTCGGTGCGTGCTGGAATCAGCATTACAACCGTTGTTTTGGGTTTCTGCGCTTCTTCGTAACATTTGCGTACCCAGTCGTAAATCTCCCTGCCGTATGGCGGATTGCAAAAGACAATTTCCCCCCCCCAGTTTTGCCGAAGTCCGTCCTGCTCTTTGGTGTAGAACTTTGCACATTTAGCGTTTTCTGGTGTGGCGCACGGGTCGAGGGTAAAACCGAAATCGGCATTGAGTTTCTCGTAGAAATCCTGCGGCGTAGCCCATAAATCCGTTTTGGACGAAAACATCGCATCGATATTCATAATTTTTGCTCTCTTATTACGTTTTTATTTGTGACTATGAAAACCAACTCTTTGCGAATTGGCAATTACGTTCTTCACGCCGGGAAAGTGATTGCTGTCAACAGCGTATTCCCCAAGGGGATCAACGCCCATACCGACCAAATCAGCGGAAAGGTATCGTACATCCACGCAGACCAGATCGAACCGGTACCTCTGTCTACGGACATGCTCCAGCGGCTTGGTCTGCGTCGTAATGCGATTCGATGGGTCAAATACGGCGTAGATAACCTTTACGTCGACCGCGCTGTAGATAAGTTCTACATATCCATCGGTAGGCTTGGCGACCGTGTATGCCATGTGCGGTTTGTTCATCAGTTGCAGAATTTATTTGCCGACGGCTGGGGTGTAGAGATTAAAATGAGGAGGTAATCATCTATTCGCATTTCATTGTTTTAAAAAGTTATTTATTTCCCACATAAATTGTTCAAGCGTTCGGAACAAATTTTATTTAAAACCTTGCGCTTCTACCAATACCTGCCACGCATTTTGGTTGTCGGACTGCTGGTAGCCTCGCTATTCTTTTTTCATTTCGATACATAGGCCGTTATACCCGTTACGGGCAACCAGTAAAATCAAATCCGACACGCCGGGGGTCACCCCCTCGCCCTGCATGATCGCCGCCTCGATTTTCGAACGGCTACCGCCATTCGGCACGGCAAAGAGCAGTTTTGCCAAACTCCGATGCTGCATTCGGAACCATGTAACGCAGGCTGTTTGTAGCCTCGATTCGTTATGCCTACTCATTGGTTCTTGAATTGTAGGATTTATCGTATCGCCGGTGCTGATTTCCCCAGCGGCGGCCAACTCTGCACCAATTCGCTCGACCTCTGTACGGGAAAGGGATAGGGCATGTACCAATTCCATAGAGAGCGCCGCAGACGGCACGATCCGGCGAGCCTTTTTATCTTTAATGATATTTTGCATTGCCACGAGAAAACGGACATGTAGGGGCTTTAAAATCATTTGTTCCTGCGGTTACTTTCACCAGTCATTAAAATCGTCGTCATATCCTTGAGCCGATCGAATACCCGCTCGCCATACTTCGCAAGGAAATCCGGCTCTCCTAAGTTGCTGACGATGATTGTGGGTTTATTTTCGTTGCTTCGGTGCAGAATAATGTCGGTGAGTGGACGAATTTCCGAACCATAGTATTTTACCTCCGTCGGCTCTACACCGACATCGTCAATCGCCAAGACGGGAATAGATGACGCGTTTTTCAGTGTGAAATTTGTATCCCCACGCAGGAATGAATCGGCAATCATCAGTGCCGGATGGATAGGCAGACCGACACGCCCGAACGGTTGCGTTTGGTTGTAGCGCCAAATAAACTCCCGGATAGCATACAGCAGCGTTGTTTTTCCGGTACCCGGTGTGCCGAGTATCTTGAGGCTTACCCGTTCAGGATTTACAAGCCAATGCGCCGCCTTTTCAATCGCTTTGACTACCATCGGAGAAATATCCGCAACTTTGCCCGTCTGCGCACACTGGAGCGAAAACAGGTACGTTATAGCTTCTGCAACTTGCGGTTCCCGCATATCGATTTCAAAAGGCCTCGCTATACTCGCCCGTGAAGCACTTTCTTTGATCCCCGCCAGCAGTCGTTCGGCCGTTGTCATATTGTTTTGTTTTGTCATCGTAATTCCGTTCTAAAGTTTTGATGAAATTCGTAGGTTTAAATAGCCAGTCGAAAGTAGCTGTCCATTGATGTGTATTCTGCCCGGCAAGAAATTTCGACCGTCCTGCAATTTCGAGCATTTCCATAACCGCGGCCTCGCCGTGTTCCTGCATCCGCGCCATGATGGCCTGTTGACGCTTCGGCGTCATGGTTCTTATGGGCGGAAGCCCTTTGCAATGCCGATGATATGTTTCCCGTACCCGTTTGCATATCTCCGCCCTTTTTTTTAGGGGATCTTCTGAAACAATACCGAGCGGTAATTCACCGTCACCCGCAGGGGGACAATCAGGAGGAATATGTTTCTGTTTCTGTTTTAAGCCGTCTTTATCGTTAGATAAAGACCTATATATAGGTGTGTCGTCCTCTTTACTCAGGTTTATACTTGGGTTTATACCCCGGCTTATACTTGGGTTTATACTTGGATTTTCAAAGTATAAAATGGAGTAAACGGGAGATTTCGCCTTACGACAACCACTTACGAATTTGATAAAACCCTTTTGCTGTAATCTATTGCGCACATCTATCAAAGTGGATTCGCTCACTCCGATAGTCGCGCAGATTAACCCGTTGGGACACTCAAAGGGATTGAGCCAGCCGCGGAGGTTGCACTCTTGCAGCAGGCAGAAGTACAGGTCTGCCTCCGCGCTGGTCAATCGCACTCTACGTCGTGTTTGCCAAAATTGGTTTATCAACTCGATGTAGTTCATTTCCTATTTTCCCTTTTCAGCTTTGGCCAATTCTATTTCTGCAATACGGGCGTCGATCTTTTCCTTGCGGCGCAGGTAAACCTCTCTGTACTTTAATTCCACCTCTGGAATAATAGACTTATCCCGGCTGTTCACCCAGTCGAAGAAGAGGTCTGTTTTGAAGTCCCGCCGGAAATGGTCGCCAACTTGGTTGAGAATATTGCATCGGTGAATGTAGGCGAGCTGCTCCGGCGTGACATTCATTACTGCGTTCCACGCTTCCTCGTCGGACATCGAGTAATGCTGAACCGTTCCTAATTTCTCCTGTTGTTCTTTATTGAGGTTTCGAACCAAGATAAACAATGTCAGTTGCGACTCATAGGCTGTAAGCTCTCCGGCAGACAGCGTTTCGATATCCATTTTTTTGATGGTGTCGCGTACTTCCGATACGGTCTTTTCCTCTTCAAGCTCCTTGTTTCGCTTGTCCTTGTTCTGAAGATCTTTTATTGTGCTGTCTGCTTCGGATTGGATGCCGGCACCATTCCTTTCGATATATCCGAAATATGGATCATCGCTATACAACCAGATGGCAAGACGTGCGGTGCCGTTCTCGACTTTACTTTTGAGTTCCTTGGTTACAACCGCCCCTATACGGTTCGGCCATCCCGGCCAAATCTTGACTTCGTGGCCTTGCTTCTCCAATTCGGCCTTTTTGGGGCAATCCTTGTGCATCGTGTAGAAATCTGCTTCGGGGTGCTGCTTTTGAAGTTTCAAGGCAATGCCAAGTTCATATTCGCGCTTTTTCCGTTGCAGGCAGGAATCATTTTGACATGTTACCTCACCATCCCCGCCAGCGAAAAGGCTGAAATTCTTGGAGCAGTTCGGACATGTATCGCATTCGCTCTTGTCGAATTTGTATCGATCAAGTATTTTCGTATAGGACTGAACTACTCGCTGGTACAGGGATTTGGCATTCAAATCATGCCATGAGTTCCAGCATTGCTGGGCAAAATGCTGTTCATACATTTTGCCTTGAATGTCCGCATCGAACTTGGCGATTTCCATTGCTTGAGAGATTGAGATTTCCCCGGCGTCGAGCATCTTGCGGAAATCGTCGCTTATGGCGAGCAGTTTCATGCGCCCTCGAACATAAAACTCACTCTTGCCGAAGCGTCCGCACAAGTCGGCGATGCTCTGCCCTTTGTCGAGCAGATATTTGAATGCGTCGGCCTCTTCGAGAGGCGAAACGTCTTTACGTTGCAGGTTCTCCGTGATGGCAACATCTACGGCCTCATCGTCGGTCAGTTCGCGGATAATCGCGGGAATTTCTTTGAGGCCGGCCATGGCCGCAGCACGCCAGCGGCGCTCACCGCATACAAGCTGGTACTTTTCGCCGTGTTCCTCTGTAGGTCTCGGCCGCACAGTGATAGGCTGTAAAACGCCCACGACTTTGATGCTTTCCGAGAGTTCACCCAGCGCCCGCGGATCGAATGTTTTACGCGGGTTCATAGGGTTGATCCCTATCGACGTGATGTCGAGAAATACAAATTTGTTTTCCATAATGTCAATTTATTTTTGGTTAAAAATGTTCATGATGGCATCGACAACATTTTCTTCAACCTGATCCACGGTGCCGGTCACAGTTTGCGCGATGCTTTTTTTCGTTTGGATGATTTTGTAAATGTCCTCGTCGATTGTCTTTTCGCCGAGAAAGTAGTAGCACGATACATTGTTTTTCTGCCCGATACGGTGGGCGCGATCCTCGCATTGCTCACAGTCGGCATATGTCCACGGGAACTCTACGAACGCCACGCGGGACGATGCTGTGAGGGTCAAGCCGACCCCGGCAGCTTTGATATTGCAAATTGCCAGTTTGCAGATGGGGTCGTGTTGGAACAAATCAACGGAACGCTGTTTATCTTCGGCCGACATCCCGCCGCGGATTACAACTGCATCCGGGTACAGTTTTTTGAAAGCATCGCCCAGTTCGATCAGGTTCATAAATAGGATGAGTTTCTCGCCCGATTCGATCAGGTCGTCAATGAATTCCTTTACCTCTTTGACCTTGCCGCGCGCACATATCTGACGCAGGACGTTGATACGTACAATCACCTCACCCCGTTTAGCCCGACGCTGCTGTTCATCCGAGGCATCCCGGTATTCCCGCAGGTACTTGATAAGGTCGCGTTCGGCATCCATGTATTCTTTACGGTTGGTTATGTCACAGAGGATTGTCTGACGGGTCTTGGCCGGGAGGTCTTTCAGAACGTCCTCCTTTGCCCGCTGGTAGAAACAATGCAGGTTCAGCAGGTAATTCAACTCCCGGAGATTGCTTGCTTCGTTCGGCCCGGAGCAATAGCGATTCACGAAATACTTATACCCTCCGAACTTCGACAGCATACCCATGATATGTAACTGCGGTATCAGGTCTTTCGGCTTGTTCACCAAAGGAGTACCCGACAACAGATATGTTACGGGTTTTTCCTTGCTGATACCCATGCAGAACTTGGACTGCTGGGCAGAACCATTTTTGCATCGGTGGCTTTCGTCGATAATCACCGACTTGAAAATGTCGATCGTCGGCCGGAATTTGATATGCGAAAGCATCAGCTTCTGCCCCTCTTTGTTGGTGAACTTCTCCACGAAGTACTTTTTGAGACTTTCGTAATTCACCACGAAGAACTGCGCCATCCCGGCTTCATAGAACAGATGCCATGTCCGGCGGTTTTTGTCGTTGATGATTATGGCGTTCATTTTATCGCCGCCCCATTGCTTTACCTCACGCGCCCAGTTGATTTTCAGCGTCGCCGGCGCGATGATAAGGCACGGGAACGCGCGTTGAGCAATCACAGCCGCGATGCTCTGCGCCGTCTTTCCAAGTCCCGGTTTATCGCCGATTATCGTGTGCGGATGCTCAAGACAGTACGCCACGCCCTGCTTCTGATAATGATACAATTCCAGTGCAAGGGGAATTTCAACCTGCAATTCCGGCATCGGAGGAATCTCTCCGACCATTTCAGCCCGCGCCGACTGATCCCCCATCCGAAAGCCATACCGCCGGGCAAAGGCCTCGACTGCCGCCCGCTCCCGCGTCGGCACGACCCAAAATTTATTTACTGGGTCATACCGACGACCGGGCAGGTTCTTCACCGCCTCAACCAAATGCCGGCAGTAGCGGAATGCAATGTGGAAGTCTGTATTTACTTGGGTGATCAACATGGTGTTCTATGCCTACGGTTATGCGGACAGTTTTACCGACTTGCCTTTCTTGCGGCCACGTTTGGGGAAATGTGTGCCCTCGGTTTCTGCGGGTGCTTCGGCTGCGGGTTGCTCCGCGGGTTCTGCCGCCTCTTCCGGCGCATCACCCTCGACGCCGGAGATATCCTCGTCGAAATCAAATTCCGCCTGCTTTACGGCACATTTGCCATCAAACAGATAGGCGTTGATCTCCGCGCGGATATTTTCAAGCACCTCGAAAAGTTCACTCACATACGGGTATTCAGTGTCGATATCCGCCACACTCGGCGCACAGAGATTCAGCACCCGGCCTTTGTCCGTGGTCTTACCGCCGATGATCGTCAGTACTTCGCCCTTCAGTCCATAGGACACCTTGATGCCGCTGATGAATACTTTGTCGAGGCTTTCCCCGAAATCGTAACGGTCAAGGTCGATAATAACCCCTTCGATGCCGCCTACTTCCTTGAGGTCGCACAGCATAGCCATGTGAGGTTTGAGCCGCTCCAGCGCATGGATCAAATCTTCATGGCAGAGCGTACCTTTGTTTACTGCGTACTCGTTTGTTACGGTCGCCGTGCCGTCCGAGATCGTTTCATCGTAAGCCACTTTGAGCGTACGGGCCGAAAGTGTGGCACTTTTAATTTTGATTGTTTTCATCTAAATTCTGTTTTTGTATTGTTCTTCGAATTGGTAGAAAAATTCATCTTCCGGAACCGGTAGCAGGATTCCCATTTCGGCCGAAGCCCAAACCTGCACTTTGTTCATAAACTCGGACATCTGTTTCGTATCGAGGGCAGAGGTCGAGGGCAACGAAAATGTTTTGTGGCCGAATAGTCCGTATTCTTTATAGCCGAGAAACATTTCTTTGAGCAATATTTTGATCCGGGCCTTATCCTCGCCCGTTTCGTCGGCTATGCAGGAACACCACAAGTGAAAAAGGTTGTTTTGGCTCAGCGTCCGTTTCTCCCGGTGGAGTTTCACGACCACATCGTAACGCTTGCCGTCCGGCAGACGGTCGAGGTAGGCCTTAACAGCCTCTTTGTCTTTGGGTGTCGTGATACGGAAATCTTTCATCGCTTAAAATGGGCTTTCTTCGTACGGTGGGAAAGGAGCTGCGACGGGTGCCGGGGCCGGCGGTCGATACCCCTGCGGTGCTTGGCCGTACTGTGGTTGCTGATAGCCTCCGGCGGCGGGTGACTGCGACCGGGCTGTGCCCTGCTGGTCGCGGGGTTCCTGCTTGAAGCCTTGCAGCACACCGTCCCACCAATTGCCCATCGGCAGGGCATTGATATTGATAAGGTATGAGCCGTCGTCGAAAGTTACGGACGTGCCGACCGGCACCCACTGGGTCTTAACCTCTCCTTGTGAGGTGGTGTATTCCTTCGCCGCGCATACGTTGTGGCGGCCTATAATCTGTTTTGCCATGATTACTCTTGATTAAAGATTTTCGTGTCTGTGATTTTATGGCGGTTGGCCTCGATAAACTCGATGAACTGCTCGCAGTGCGCCGTCAGCAACATTCGCGTTTCTTCCGGCAGATAGGGGTAAAACTCCGTGAAACTTGCAGTCTTCACTGCGCCGCTTTGCAGTCGCTTGATCTCGCAGATGTTGTACTCGAAGTATTTTACAAGGGTTCCCATCTGCTCCATGCAGAATGGATATGCGTGGTGCTGCCAATGTTTACGGAAGTTCCCCGCTTGATAACCGCCCGTAGTCTTGATATCGTGGATGCCGAACGGCATCAACTCATCGATGTACCCATAAAGCCGGACATCGCCGTATTTGGTCGGCAGAACACCCTCGCAGAATACCTGCGGCAATGCCCCTTTATAGTACTTGGCGAACTCCCAGCAAATCGACATCGGAAATTCATAGGTCTGTCCCCGAAAGTCGGCCGAGAAGATTTGACGCTCTTTGTCAGAACGAAGTACCATATCCTCGCGGCATGTAGCCTTATTCAGTACAAGGCAATCGACAATCTCATTGAAGCATGTTCCCTGATCGGCCGCGGCACTTTGGAATGGCACGCGGTTGATGCGGTCGAGGACGTCCTGCTTGCTTTTCTCACAGAACTCGTCCGGAGTGAGGGTTTCGGGTTTTGTGGAGCTGCCCCAATATTTCTCCCAAATCTCGTCACTGCTCAAATAGCTTTGAAAGCTGTCGAGCAAAGTGGCGTAGAATTGATACCGGATGTTAGGCACCTTGCTCATAGCGACGGGTCGTTTTGTTGAAGGTCAATTTGAGGGCACGGCATTTCTCGCTGAGAAGTTGGCCGGCGGCAACTTTCGATGCGCCGACGTGGTCGAACGTGTCGATGCGATCGACAAAATCGTTTGCCGAAATGTCGTCCGTGATGGCCGCGATGTTCTCCTTGAGCTGCGACATAATCGCCGCGTACTTGTGTCCCTGCTCCTGCAGGCGCGAAAGGTGGTTGTTGTAGGCCTTGATTACTGCGTCGGAAAGGAAGCGGTTCGGCAGGCCGTTGCCCGTGGCCGGATCGACGACACACGGAATGTCGAGCATGGCCGGCAGGTTGCAGGTATTCTTACCGTCGTTGCGGCTCGTGCCGTTGAAGGTGATTGTGCGTTTGTTGCCGTTGGCCTCAATATAGCCCAAAAGGTCGAGTTCGGTCACAACAGCGTCGTAGTTCGAACCGCTGAACAGGGGAACGTAGCGCGTTTCGTCACCCTCGGTACGGGTTTGGCGGTGTGCTACAAAGATCAGATGCTTGTCTTTTGACATCACCAATTTACAGAACTGCGAAAACTCGGCTTTGATTTCGCCGTAGCCCTGCAATGTGGGGGCTCCGTTTGCACGGCCAAGCTTCGGATTGCGGGCTATTACGTATGCTGCGATGAAGTCGAGAAGTTTTCCCGCCGTGTCGATCACGAGGGACTTGTACGGGCTTAAATCCTCGTTCAGAACCGCCAGCACGTCGTTGTAGGACGAAACCTGCACGGTGTCGCTGATATGCGCCGGATTCACGCGCTGTACACCGTTGTCGCAGTCGATAAGCAGCGGATCGGGGGCAGAAAGTGCCATAGTGGTTTTTCCCATACCGGGCTGGCCGTAAATCAGCATCTTGATTTTACCCTGAATCTGAATCTCATTGGGTTTTCGGATCAATGTCATAGTGTTTGATTTTAAATGGTTGAACAATGTTGTGGGGAGGGCGGGAATCGAACCCGCAACCGTTGCAATCGGTTTCATATGATGAGTAAGCGCGGACTCTTGTGGGCTTTATTTCCGGGTTTATCCCACTCGTGCCGGACACGTGCCGCTTTATATCTGCGAATAAATGAGCTTGGGTCCCATCCCTGACGCTCTCGGTTATCCATCATCATATGGCGTCTGCCATTCCGCCACCTCTCCGATTGCCCCGTATCGTGGGGCCGACGGCTTGGGCGACCCTCACGGGCGGCTTACACTTTGAGTACCCGTTCGTACTCCCGATGTTGTAAAAGGTTTGTTGTATGGTATTCCATGATCGCGGAGCTTTTCGGCATCGAAATCATTTTGCAGTTCCTCTTCATCATCCGAGAACCACATATGGAACTCCGCCCAAATTGGGGCAATCTCTTTGAGGCGAGTAGCATCACCGTCCGGGCGGCGGTCTACCTCGTAGTAAGCATAGAATTTGATTGAATACTCCCAAGCATAGGTGCCGTTGTCCCGCTCGATTTTCATTTCATAGTATGGACGGCCTTCAACTTTATCAATCAATTCCTCGGCAATCGTTTCGTATACTTTCTGCGGGATATGAATGATGGGCATACCAGATACTGTGTGTTGCCGTTCGCCGGTGATGTGTTGCTCCGTTCCTGTCGTATTTTCGTGGGTATTCATGACTTGGGGTATTTTGTGACAATGTTGTTTTATGCCGGTTGCGTGTAAGCCCGTCTGGCTTGATTAAGATTGTAGAGGGTTACATACCCTCCGGTATAAGTCTTGCGCGGTTTAGTTTTGAAAATCCCCGCATCTGCGTAACGCCGTGCCGTCCATCTGCTAATTCCAAGTTCTTTACATAGGCGGGTCTGTGTTACCCATTCAATCTTATCCATGATGTAATTTTTCGATTTGGACGATGTTGTTGAACTGAAGTTCAAACCCGCGCGGATTTAAGCCCTCCCGCATGCGTTGCAACGCTACTTTATCCATATCATCTACCGCTTGACGAAGAATTGCTTTGCGTTTGCGCGTGTCCAGTTTGTTGAAGTCAATGATTTCGAAGTTGTCCATAGTGTCGTGTCGTTTTAGTTTATAGTTTCGGGAAACATTTCAGAGGTCGGGACATCAAACAGTTCGGCGAGTATCTCCCGGCTCTTGGGTTTGGGTTTTCGGCATCCGGACTTCCATGATTGAATTGTCCAAAGGCTGACGTTGCATCGATTTATAATTTCAGCCGTGATGCGGTTTTTCTCTGTCGGCGGCAATGCTTCGTAAAGCGCCGCAAAGGTTTGGGTATTCCGTTCCATAGAACTATTTCTGTTTTGAGTTCTTCCGTCTTTGAGAAAGTTGAAACTGCATTTGTTCTGATTGTCCACGTAGTACTCTGCATTTGATAATGAGTTCCGCATCGTGCGGTGTTGTGAAGTTTTGGGCCGATATCCGCCGCTCGTAGTTTTCGAGCGACTCAATAGCTGTATCTATACTTTTCAGCAGGAGCAATGCTATTTCGTTATTCAATTCCTGCGTGGCGGCGACTTTAGAGGATTTCATAGTTGGCGTTGATGTTATTTTAGTTATATTTGTATTGTACTTTTGTTTGACATTGCAAATATAAAGGAATCCTTTGAATTAACCAAGCATTTCAAAGGATTATTTTTAATTGAAAATAACAACAATCCATAATATGTCTGTAAAAGAGCGACTTATAGAATTTATTGACTACAAAAAAATTTCTAAAAGTGAGTTTTGTAGGACTATCGGAGTGTCAAATGCCTTTGTAACTTCGATAGTAAAATCGATTCAGCCGGATAAAATAGAAAGGATTACTTTAAATTATCCTGAATTAAATACGGAATGGCTTTTAACAGGGAATGGTCGAATGATAAAAAACGACAGCCTTTCTCGACCAGATGAATACGCCGACATCAAATTAATACCGCTTCTGCCTTTGGCAGCACAAGGAGGCTCTTTGAGCGACTTTGTGGTGTCGGTCAAGGCAGATGATTGCGAAAAGATTGTATCACCCATAAAGGGCGTAGATTTCGCTATGACGGTAAGTGGTGATAGTATGGAGCCGGAATATCCGAGCGGTGCGAAAATCCTGCTCAAGAAAATAAACGAAAAGGCATTTATCGAGTGGGGTAGGGTTTATGTTCTCGATACCTGCAATGGCTCTGTCATAAAAAAAATAATGCCCGGCCCAACGGCCGAGGTAGTCACTTGTATATCTATCAATCAGCATTATCCCCCGTTTGAAGTCGCATTTGCTGATATGTTCGGAATGTATCGCGTACTTATGCTGATGAGCGAAAAATAGCCCGTGCGTCCGGGCAACAATCCCAAAATTAACTACTCTCAATTAATCTCATATCCCTTATGAAAAAATTTCGCCTCACTGCCTTAGCTGTTTTTCTTTCATTATCGTGCTTCGCGCAAAAATTTGAACTAACGCCGAATGGAATTGTAAACTCACAAGATCACACAAAAAACTATGTCGTAATAGAAATATCGGATTTGAGTAAAGATGATATATTTACCAAGGCACACCAGTATATAACGACAAAGTATATCTCACCGCAAGACGTAATGAGCGTTTCAGGAACAGACCTTATCGCTATAAATGGATTTTTAAAAGCACCATACAACGACGGTATGCATAATTGTGATGCCAATATAAGGTATCGAATAAATCTTTCATTCAAAGATGGGCGCTTCAAAATTGAATATAATACTGTTTCGATGGAAATGTATTATAATCATCGAACATATCCCTTATCATTCACAAAAAAAGGCCTCACGAACGGCCTATTTAAGAAAGATGGCTCACTCACTAAAGGTGGTGAACTTGCAAAGCCTGCTATCATAAGTATTCCGAACGGCATTATTGACGGAATTAAAAATAATCAAGTCAATTCAGAGGATTGGTAAAAACAATAACGCCCGCCATTATCGGGCACACCGCGTGCAAATTTGCGTGAAAGTAGTTTGATGGCATCTGTACACCTCAATATCTCAACCGTTTACATCGGCCCGCATATTCTTCGGGAGTTGGAGGTCGCTGGTTCGAATCCAGTCTCCCCGACAAATTGTAAAGGTTCGGAATGAGGATATACAAACTCATTTTGAGCCTTTTTTTGTATGTTGTCGCATTCTCTCTTGAGCGGATCTTTTTCTTGCAGCTGTCCTCTTCTTCGTTTCGGCCTGCTGCCTGCGGTTCGCTTCTTGCGTCAGTCTTCACGTCCCGACGCAAAAACCCCTGCCGAAGCAGGGGTGCCGGAAGCGGCGGCCAGCCGGCGGCGTCCCGCCGTTGACTGAACCTCAATAAATGGGAGTCTTTCCGCCTTCCGGCTGTAATGCCGGTCCGGAAACCGGCCGGAAGTCTGGGGCGAACCCCGGACCGCCGGTCCGAATCCCCGATTCTAGTGCGTGAATACCTTGCCCTTCTGGTGCTCCATGTTGTCGTACTTGATGCGCGACGTAGTGGGGTATTCGAGCTGTTCGAACTCTGCGACGGCGTTGCGGATGTCGCCCATCAGCATGTCGGCCATGTCGCGCGACATGCCCTGACGTACCACGATGCGCATCACGACCACGTTCTCGATGTTCTTGGGCATGGTGTACGCGGGAACCATCCAGCCGCTCTGCTGCAGTTTGGCCTGCAGGTCGAAGAGCGTCCATTTGGCCTTCTTGTCGTATTCGGGATCCATCATCCAGATGAAGAGCGGATTGACGACCTCCTTCGAGTAGTTCTTGAAGCACTTCATCGTGCCGATCTGCTGGTGGCAGTACTTGGCGACGTCCATCGAGTTCTGCTGAATCTCCTTGTAGCCCTCGAATCCCAGCCGGATGAAGTTGTAGTACTGGCCCAGAATCTGCGCCGCGGGACGCGAGAAGTTCAGACCCACCTGCGTGATGTTGGCGCCGAGGTAATTGACCGAGAACGACATTTCGTCGGGCAGATACTTCTTGTCCTTCCAGACCACCCAGCCAAGGCCCGGATATACCAGGCCGTATTTGTGGCCCGACGTGGAGATCGACAGCACCCATTTGAGGCGGAAGTCCCACTTCTTTTCGGGTTTGAGGAACGGCAGGATGAAACCGCCCGACGCGGCGTCCACGTGGATCGGAATTTCGTAACCCGTCTTGGCGTTGTATTCGTCGAGCGCCTTGTCCAGCCCCTCGATGTCGTCGTCCAGACCCGTCCACGTCACACCGGCTATGGGTACGATGCAGATCGTGTTTTCGTCGCACATCTCCAGCGCCTGCTTGGGATCGAGCGTGATGTGATCCAGCGTCAGGGGCACGGTGCGCAGTTCGATCTGCCACAGCTGGCAGAATTTCTCCCATACGACCTGAAATCCGGCGCTCATCACCAGATTCGGCTTGTCGAAGGGTTTGCCTGCGGCCTTGCGGCGGTTGCGCCAGCGCAGCCATGCGGCCACGCCGCCCAGCATGCAGGCTTCCGACGAACCGATGCCCAGCGCTCCGGTCTTCCACTCGGCCTTTTCGGGGGTGTTCCACAGATTGGCGACGATATTCAGACAGCGGCCGCACATCACCGCGACACGCGGATACTCCGTCTCGTCGATATAGTTGACGTTGATCGCCTCGTTCATCAGGCGCGTGGCGTAATCATCCATGTAGGTCGTCACGAACGTCGCCAGATTGAGCCGCGGCTGCGTCTGCGGATAGGTTTCGTCCTTGACTAACTGGTAGGCGATTTCGGGCGATGTCTTGCCTTTGGGGATAAACTCCGTGGGCGCGGGATTGCGCATCTCTTCCGAACCGAAAATATCGGTCAGCGTGTCCTCGTTGGTGTGTCTTTGCTGATTCATAACGTAAATTTATTTTTGGTTTACGAGCATACGACCTTGCATGAACCGTGCCGCGTCGGAGTTGCCCGGACCTGAAATCCGGCGCGTTTTTTTCGCTCTGCAGCCTCCGGCGGCGGCCTCGAACCCCTTTCCGCTTCGTACTCAACCTGCTGCCGGACCGGTTTCCCGCAAATGCTGCCGCTTTTTGCGTCTCTCCTGTTCTTCTTATTCTCCCCATTCTCTCTTATTCGCCCCCCCCTGAAAAAAGCGGGGGAATATTTGGAATCCCGGAAAAATTCGATATATTTGTGATATCAAAATAATATCACCTAAAACTTACGGATATGGAGAATGGAAATTTTGTCTACAAGGGCTGGAAATGCAATGGTTTTCTGGCTTTGACGCTGATCCTCGTCGGGTTGGCGCTGGGTGTGTGCGCGATCGTGTTCGGCGCGCAGCGTATCGACGCAGGGCTGGCGTTCGGCGTCGGGCCGGTCGTGATCGGCTCGGTCTGGTGTCTCTGCATGCTGATCTGCATGGCGGGCTTCATGCTGCTCGAACCCAACGAAGCCCGCGTCATGGTCTTCTTCGGCAAATACAAGGGTACCTTCTACGAAACGGGCTACTGGTGGGTCAATCCATTTATGTCGGCCAAGCAGATTTCGATCCGCGCCCGCAACCTGAACGTCGATCCGATCAAGGTGAACGACAAGACGGGCAATCCGATTATGATCGGTCTGGTGCTGGTGTGGAAGATCAAGCGCGACGATATCTATAAGGCGGTCTTCGAGATCGACGCTCCGACGACTGCCGGACAAACCGGGGTTTCGGCTTCGGCCCGCATGAACATCCTCGAAAATTTCGTGGGTGTGCAGAGCGACGCCGCGCTGCGTCAGGTCGCCGGCTGCTATGCTTATGACAATAACGGGGTTAAGGACGATGAATTGACGCTGCGCTCGAATAGCGAGGCGATCAACGACCAGCTCGAACACACGCTCAACGAACGCTTGGCGATGGCCGGCATCGAGGTGGTCGAAGCCCGCATCAACTATCTGGCCTATGCTCCCGAAATCGCCGCCGTGATGCTGCGCCGCCAGCAGGCCGACGCCATTATTTCGGCCCGCGAAAAGATCGTCGAGGGCGCCGTGTCGATGGTCCACATGGCCTTGGAGCGTCTGGGCAGCGAACACATCGTCGAACTGGACGAGGAGCGCAAGGCGGCGATGGTCACCAACCTGCTCGTCGTGCTCTGCGCCGACGAAGCCGCGCAGCCGGTAGTCAATGCCGGAACCCTGCACCATTGATTTAACTGCCGATGGCTAAAGAGAACAATAACAAGAGTTTCGTGCTTCGCATCGACGCCGCGACCATGGAGGCGCTCGAAGGGTGGGCGGCCGACGAGTTCCGCTCGATCAACGGGCAGCTGCAGTGGATCATCGCCGACGCCCTGCGCCGCAGCGGCCGCCTGAAAAAGCCCCGTCCCTCCGGACTCCGGTCCGGCGATTCGGCGGGTCTTTCACCGGATAATGATGCGGAAGTTAAGGCGGGTGACTCGTTTGGCGGTCGGCCGGACGATGTTGCGGGAATGCGGCCGGATGAATCGGTTGTCGGTCGTTCGGGTGATGCCGTTTCTGCAAAACCCCCGGTTCCGCCCCGGAGCGATCATTCCGATGATATGTAAACTCATACTCTAATTGGTGTGAATAATCTGTTGAACAAAAAACGAATAGGGCAGTGCGAAAGACTCCATGACTCGCACTCGGTACGGGGCATGTCCGCTTTCCGTCCGGTGCGGAGTATGTCCGGTCTGCGTCCGGTGCGGAGCATGTCCGGTCTGCGGTATGGGCGGATTGTCTCCGGTTTGCAGGTCGTGGGCGGACTGCTGGTCTTTTTTCTCCTGCTTCGGCCCGACTGGCTGCCCCGCTGGGTCTATTGGGGTGTGCTGGCGCTGGGCGCCGCCCTCACCCTCGGCGAAATGGCGCTCGATTACCGCCGCCGTCGTCCGCGCTGGCGGTGGCGCGATGCGGGGCTGTTGCTGTTGTCGCTTTCGGTGGTCTGGATCGTCATTATGCCGCCGTTCTTTTTCTGGGGTGTATCCGACGAGAAGGAGTTGGCCCGCGCCACGCTGGGATTGGGCATCGCGACGCTCGTCGCATGCGTCGTCTGCCTGCTGCGCTGGCGGCGTTTGCGCGCCGAGGCTGAAATGCGCCTTTGGGAGCTGAAAACCGAACGCCGAAGACGCGACATGCTTTGCGCCCGTGCCGCGGCGGAAGGAGGCGGGCGATGAGACTCCGGAGATGGTTTTATGCGATTGCTTCGGTGTTTGCGGTCGCGCTGGTGATGTTCCCGCTCAATTTTTTGTGGGTGGGGCAGTCGCCGCTGCATGCGGCGGTAAGTTCCCTGCTGTTCGGCCTGCCCGCACTGCTCTCTGCATGGACGCCCAAGGAGCGGCGCACCGGCAGGCGCAACGAATCCCGTGGGACTGCCGTGTGTGCGCAATCCCGCAGATGTGCCGGAGCCGGCATCCATGCCGCATCTGCCGGGCGTATTGACTCCGCCGCGAATGCCGGGGCCGCCATGCCAGCCGGGGTCGCAAGGTGCAGCGAATCCGCCGGTCATGCCGGAACAGTGGGAGGGCGCGAATCCGCCGGTCATGCCGGCGCTGAAAGGTTCGGCGAATCCGCTGTGCATCCGGAATCCTGCGGTCGCACTGCGTCCGCGGACGGCATCGAACCCGCCCGGCGGAAATCCCTGTTGTCGAAAGCCGCGCTGGGGATCGCTTTTTGTGTGCTGGCGGCGATGCTGGCGTACGATATTGTGACCGAAGGCGTGGCCGTCGGCGTTACGAAAGCGGTCGGATTCGTCCTGTTGATATTGGTTGCCGCATTGGGAAGTAGATTGGGTTACCTAAAGTTTTAGTTAATGAAAAGAATAGTCGTTTTTACGGGCGCCGGGGTGAGCGCCGACAGCGGCCTTGCCACGTTCCGCGATTCGGACGGCCTGTGGGCCGACTACCGCATCGAGGATGTCTGCACGCCCGAAGCCTTGGCGCACAACCGCGCCACCGTGATCGAATTTTACAACAAACGCCGCCGCGAGATGCTCGCCGCCGAGCCGAACGCCGGGCATCGGGCCATCGCGGAGCTGGAGCGGGATTTCGAGGTCGAGGTGCTGACGCAGAACGTCGATAACCTCCACGAGCGCGCCGGATCGTCGCGGGTGACGCATCTGCACGGCGAGCTGACCCGCCTGCGTTCGTCGCGCGATTCCGGGCTGATCGTCCCGATCGAAGGGTGGGAGCAGCGGCTCGACGCCACGGCTCCCGACGGGTCGCTGCTGCGGCCGCATATCGTCTTTTTCGGCGAGTCGGTGCCGATGTTCGAACGTGCGGCGGAGATCGCGCAGACGGCGGATATCATGGTCGTCGTGGGCACTTCGCTGGCGGTCTATCCTGCGGCGTCGCTGGTGCGTTACGTGCGGCCCGACATTCCGATTTACGTCGTTGATCCCGGCAACCCCGATACGGCGGGCATCCGCAATCCGCTGACCCTGATCCGCAAACGCGCTGCCGAAGGCATGCCCGAACTGGCTGCCCTGCTGCGGGAACGCTATGCCGGATAGATAAGGGGTTGCTACGAAAGAGGGTGTCTGCCGCAGTGCAGACACCCTCTTTTTTGTTCGTATTTCTCCCAGAACGTTTCCGCAATCCGCAGTTCGCGCGGCGTGCGTCGGCCGGAGGACTATTTCAGGTCCTTGAAATAGATGTCCAGCAGCTCCTTGGCGGCGATGAACGACGAGATCTTGTCGTCCAGCACGCGCTGTTCGTATTCGGCGATGCGCGATTCGACCGCGGGATCGTGGTAGAACGAGTTGCGCAGCACTTCGTTGATCGACTCGTACATCCAGTATTTGTTCTGGCGGTTGCGGTTGTGGCGGAAATAGCCGTTGGCCTGGATGTGGTCGAGGAACTCCTCGACGCCTTTCCAGACCTCTTCGAGCCCCGTCGCGGCCACGGCCGAGCAGGTGTATACTTTGGGCCGCCAGCCCGACTCGGGCACGGGGAACAGCCTCAGTGCCCCCTGGAACTGGGTCTTGGCCAGTTCGGCCTTGTGGATGTTCTCGCCGTCGGCCTTGGTGATGACCATGATGTCGGCCATCTCCATGATGCCGCGCTTGATGCCCTGCAGCTCGTCGCCCGCACCCGAAATCTGCAGCAGCATGAACATGTCGACCATCGAATGTACGGCCGTTTCGGACTGTCCGACGCCCACCGTCTCGATGAAGATCACGTCGAATCCCGCGGCTTCGCACAGCACGATCGTCTCGCGCGTCTTGCGGGCCACGCCGCCCAGCGATCCCGCCGAGGGCGAAGGGCGGATGAAGACGTCGGGATTGCCCGAAATGCTCTCCATGCGGGTTTTGTCGCCGAGGATCGAGCCGCCGCTGCGTTCCGACGAAGGGTCGATGGCCAGCACGGCGAGCTTGTGCCGCAGCGAGGTGACCATGTTGCCGACGGCTTCGATGAAGGTCGATTTGCCGGCTCCGGGGACGCCCGTGATGCCGATGCGGACCGATTTCCCGGCGTGGGGCAGGCAGCGCTCGATGATCTCCTGCGCCTGCGCGTAGTGCGCCGGGTTGTTGGACTCGATGAGCGTGATGGCCTGCGAAAGGGTGGTGATGTTGCCGGCGAGAATGCCCTCGACGTATTGGTCGGTCGAGAGCTTCGGCTTCTTGCGGCGCGTGAAGTAAGGGTTTACGATCGGCTGATCTTCAACGCCTTCGGTGACGTTCAGAGCCGTGTCGTGGTGCATGTCGGCGTACTCTTTTTCGTAATGGTTTATCTTGGTGAAGGACATGTTGTTATTTGCTTGATTTCTCGATGATTTCGGGTGTCAGTTGAAGTGAATTTCCCTGCCAGAGCGCCCTGTTTTTGGAATCGACCAGCACCCCGAACGGAACGTACTGCACGCCGAACGCCGTGAAGATCTTGCCTCCGGCGTCTATTGCCACGGAGATTTGCGGCGATAGGTAGGGTCTGAGCAGGGGGCCTATTTTGTCCTCTTTTTCCTGCGTTATGACAACCACGCGCAGTTTGGTACCCAATTTGTCCGTCATCGCCCGGAGCTGTTTGAGCGACGTGATGCAGGCCGCGTTCGACGACTGGAAGAACTCGACGTAGGTCAGCCGCGGCGTGGCTGCGGGTTTCTGTCCGTCGAGCCATGCCGGGACTTTCAGTTCGGGCACACGCTCGCCCAAAGCGATATTCTGCGCGTCGGCCGCCGCAAAAGGCAGCAGGGCCGCGAAGAGTAAAATAAGCAGTACTTTCTTCATAAGAGCGGACTTATTTTCAGCGAAGATAACAATTATTTGCCACATAGACGAAATTTTTTACTTGGACTTATGAAAATCGGATTCGACGACACCCCGGCCGCACCTGCCGGAACCTATTCCCAACACCTTGCCAGACTTTTGGCCGAGTATGCCCCGGAGCATGAATATATCATTGACGGAAAGCGCTGTAAGGAGTTCGACCTCTACCACGGCTTCCGGCCCGGACTTCCCTTTCCGGTGCTGCTGCGCCGCATACCGTGCGTCATGACGGTCCACAACCTCAATTTCCTGCGCTACCCGCATCTCTATTCGCTGGGCGAGCGTCTGGTGCTGCTGCGCCTGTACCGGCGGATGCTGCGTTCGGCCAGCCGGGTGATTACGGTCAACCGCGACGCGCGGGAGGAGCTTTCGGACCGGCTGCGGATCGACCCCGGCAGGATCGAGGTCGTGATGCCGCTCGCGGCGCGTATGCCGCAGAATCCGCCCGACGGCGCCGAGCTGGAAGGCGTGCGGCGCAAATATGCGCTGCCGCGCGATTTCGTGCTGATGCTGGGGACGGTCGAGCCGCGCCACAATCAGGAGGTGCTGTTCGAGGCGCTGGCCCTGCTCCGGGAGCGGGAGCGCGAGATGCTCGAAACGAGAGGGGCGGAGATGCCGACGGCAGCGGAACGGACTGAGGTGCGGGCTGCGGAGCGAACCGGGGCGCAAGCCGGGATGCAAAGCGGGACGGAAGCTGGGACAGAAACCGGGGCGGAAACCGGGACTGAAGCTGGGGCGGAAACTGGGATGCGAACCGGGGCGCGGACCGGGGAACAACCTGCAGGAGGTGCTGCGGAGCGAACCGGGGAGCGGGCAGCCGGATGGAATGCGGAATCGGCTGCGGATGCGGAGACTGTTGCGCAATCCGTGCGGAAGCAGGACGGCGGCGGGGACCTGAACCCTGAAAATGCAGTCT
>ENA-UONV01001326-UONV01001326.1-human-gut-metagenome-genome-assembly--contig:-CS4-NODE-1326-length-22143-cov-8.214732_pt1 | contig 22143 bp, 21 predicted proteins | sample MGYA00242461_ERZ724008 | MGnify/ENA metagenome assembly ERZ724008 | reverse complement strand
TAATCTTATCGACAGAGGCTGACGGATAAACCGGATAGGAGTTGTATACACTGTCATTAATCCGGCATTCAATCGTTCCGACGGGATCCGAGGTGCTGACCGGTGCCGTGACTGACGCAGGAAGCCGGTAATGGATTTCAAGTGTTTCAAAGGACGCCAGCGGAAGCGTGATCGGTTCCGGGACACGGAGAAATACCTGATTTTCGATACCGTCAGCGACACGAAGAGGTGTTTTACTGAAATCCTGAAAAGAAATCTTTTGTTTTTTAAAGTGTGTAAAGCCATAATCCATCAGTGCCTTTGTATCGGCCCATTTGCGGCTCTTATCCGGAGGCCAGCCGCTGGCAAGGACACAGCTGGTGAGCGTGAGATCTTTCCGCTTTGCAGCTCCGACAAAGCAATATCCGGCGTTTCCGGTGAAACCGGTTTTGATTCCCAAAGCTCCGTTGTAAGAGGTGAGAAAGGCATCGTGATTGGTCAAAGAATACGAATGACCTTTTTTGTCCGAGATCGTTTTGGACGGTGTCTGAATGATCTTCAGGAAATCTTTGTTTTGGCAGGCGTAGGAAGCAAGCCGGCACATATCTGCCGGTGTGCTCTGATGGCCCTCTGCATCCAGTCCGTTGGGCGTTACGAAATGGGTAGCGTTCAAGCCGAGCTGTGCCGCTTTTTGGTTCATTTTATCCGCGAAACCTTCAACTGAGCCGCCAACATGCTCGGCAACAGCGACAGCTGTGTCATTGTGGGATTCCAGCATAAGGGAGTGCAGGAGATCATTCATGGTAAAAGAACTGCCTTTTGAAGCACCTAAATGCACTTTTGGCATGGAAACGGCACGGGAAGAGAAAGAAACTTCTTCCGATGGAGAACTTTGTTCCAAAGCAAGAAGGCAGGTCATAATCTTAGTTGTACTTGCCATCGGACGAGGTGTCTGTTCCTCTTTTCCATAAAGTATACGGCCGCTTTCCGCATCCATCAGACAGGCTCCGGAGGCAAAGAGAGAGAGCGGCTTTGGTGTGTCAGAGGAGGCGGAGATGGTATCGTCTGCAAGAGAAAAGTCAGGAATTACGGTACTTTTCTTCAGAGGATGTGTATACATACAGCAGAGGATCAAAAAAAGGATTCCTGCCAAAAGGGAGAAGCAGATCAAAGATTTTGAATTTTTCAACAAAGACCTCCCGTTAATACTTTATATTATTTTGTATCTATCCTATGAAACTTTACATTATTTAATGCACAAAAAATTCATGTAAATGTTTTGCAAAATGTTAAAATTATTGTTGCTATTTTTTCAAAAAAGCATTACAATTACAATTGGAAAAAATTTTGTTTTAACAAAACATAACTATAAAAAAGTGGAGGACTGCAGTATGAGTAATTCAGCAAAAATGTCAGCAAGACAGAGAATTGAATCTCTTGTTGACGCAAACAGTTTTGTTGAGATCGGCGCTCTTGTAACAAAGAGAAATACAGATTTCAACATGCAGGAAAAAGCAGTGCCAGCTGATGGTGTCATTACAGGTTATGGAGTGATCAACTCCGGACTGGTATATGTTTACAGCCAGGATGTGACCGCGATGAATGGTTCTGTCGGCGAAATGCACGCAAAGAAGATTGCCCGTCTTTATGAGATGGCGATGAAAGCAGGTGCACCAGTGATTGGATTGATCGATTGTGCCGGTGTACGTGTTCAGGAAGCCGTAGATGCATTGGCTGGATTTGGTGAGATTTACATGAGTAAAGTCAAAGCAAGTGGTGTGATTCCACAGATCAGTGCTATTCTAGGCTCATGTGGAGGAGGAGTGGCGGTATCAACACTTCTGAGCGACTTCACTTTTATGGAGGCAGAAAATGGAAAATTGTTTGTTAATTCTCCAAATGCTGTTGATGGGAACCGCGTAGAAGCTTGTGATACAGCAAGTGCAGCATTCCAGGCAGAAGCAGGAAATGTCGATTTTGTCGGCGAAAATGAAGCAGATGTACTTGCTCAGATTCGTAACCTGATCGAAGTACTTCCGGCAAATTATGAGGATGTGGCAGCAAACGAAGTAGAAGATGACATGAACCGTGTAATTCCGAATTTCGAAAGTCTCATCGGTGATCCTGTGGCAGCATTGACACAGATCGCAGATGCGAACGTATTTATCGAGACGAAAAAGGATCATGCAAAAGATATGATCACCGGATTTATGACTCTTGGCGGTGTGACAGTAGGTGCTTTGGCAAACAGTGCAGAGCAGACACTTTCTACTGCCGGATGCCGTAAAGCAGAGAAGTTCATCTATTTCTGTGATGCATTCGGAATTCCGATGATCACACTTACCAATGTAAAGAAATATGCTTCTTCCATGGAAGAAGAAAAGACCATCGGACAGGCTGTAGCAGATCTGACCTGTGCTTTTGCCAGCGCAGAGAGTGCGAAAGTGAATGTAATTACCGGTGAAGCTTACGGAAGTGCCTATGTAGCAATGAATTCAAAACATATCGGAGCAGATCTTGTACTTGCTCTTGAAAATGCCAAAGTCGGCGTGATGGAGGCAAAGAGTGCGGTTTCCGTTATGTATGAAGATGATATTAACAAAGAGGCAGATAAACTTGCTGCTTTGGATGAAAAAACAAAAGAGTTTGAGGAGATGCAGTGTAAAGCCTCGATCGCAGCAAAACGCGGCTATGTAGATAATATTATCGAGGGTTCTGAAATCCGCAAACAGTTGATTTATGCAATGCAGATGTTCGGAATGAGGTGATAGGATGATAGTATTAGCAGCGACAGCACAAGCAGCGGGAGAAGATTATACGACGATCCCGCAGGCCCTTGTCAATACTGTTATAGCCATGGGAACGGTATTTCTTGTACTGATTCTGATCAGTTTCATCATTTCTTTGCTTAAATTTATTCCTATCTTGATGGATAAACTGACAAAGAAAGAAGAACCGGTACAGCCGGTTCCACAGGCTCAGCCGGTATCGGCACCAAAGCCTGTAGTGCAGACACCGGCAGCACCTGCTGACGATACACAGCTGATTGCTGTGATCACAGCGGCCGTTGCAGCAGCGATGGAACAGGACGGAGTTGCCGTACCTGCAGATGGATTGGTAATCCGTTCCATCAAAAAGCGTTCGTATTAATTTGAAATATATCTTTAGGAGGAAAAATTCATGAAAACTTATACAATTACCGTAAATGGAACGGCTTATGATGTTACCGTAGAAGAGACAGCAGGCGGCGCAGCTCCTGCACCAGCAGCAAAAGCAGCCCCGGCGGCACCTGCTCCGGCAGCACCTGCTCCGGCAGCACCGGCAAAAACAGCAGGCGGCGCAGCAGGATCTGTAGAGATCAATGCACCGATGCCCGGTAAGATCCTGGATGTAAAAGCACAGCCGGGTGCAAGCGTTTCCCGTGGAGACGTTGTGTTGATCCTTGAGGCGATGAAGATGGAAAACGAAGTCGTAGCACCTCAGGATGGAACCATCGCAAGCATCAATGTAAATGTTGGTGATATGGTTGAGCCAGGAGCAGTTTTGGCGACAATGAACTAGTCTATAGACATAAGAACGGAGGATTAAGATGGAAGTTTTACAAAATCTTATTCACCAGACAGCATTTGCAAACAATACATTGGATTGGCGTAATGTCGTCATGATCTTTGTGGCATTCCTCTTTTTGTTCCTTGCGATTAAAAAAGGGTATGAACCACTGCTTCTTGTGCCAATTGCGTTTGGTATGTTACTGGTTAATATTTATCCGCCAATCATGGAAGAGGGCGGATTGTTGGAATATTTCTTTAAACTGGACGAATGGTCGATCCTGCCATCTCTTATTTTCCTTGGAGTTGGTGCGATGACCGACTTTGGTCCATTGATCGCAAATCCAAAGAGTTTTCTTTTGGGTGCAGCAGCACAGTTTGGTATCTTTGCTGCATACCTGCTTGCAATTGTACTTGGCTTCAATGGAAAAGCAGCAGCAGCGATCTCAATCATCGGTGGAGCTGATGGTCCTACCTCTATTTTCCTTGCCGGGAAATTGGGACAGGCGCAAACGCTTATGGGACCGATTGCCGTGGCAGCGTATTCGTACATGTCACTGGTACCGATCATTCAGCCACCAATTATGAAACTTCTTACAACAAAGAAGGAAAGAGAAATCAAGATGGAGCAGCTTCGCCCGGTTTCCAAATTGGAGCGAATCCTTTTCCCAATCGTTGTTACGACTGTGGTATGTTTGATCCTTCCAAGTACAGCACCTCTTGTAGGTATGTTGATGCTTGGTAACCTCTTCCGTGAATCCGGAGTGGTTCCACAGTTGATGGAAACAGCATCCAATGCGATGATGTATATCGTAGTTATCCTTCTTGGTACATCGGTAGGAGCAAAGACAAGTGGTGCAAACTTTATCCAGACAACGACATTGAAGATCGTTGTACTTGGTCTGGTTGCATTTGCTGTCGGTACAGCAGCCGGCGTTCTCTTTGGTAAATTGATGTGCAAAGTGACAAAGGGTAAAGTAAATCCTTTGATTGGTTCTGCCGGAGTATCGGCCGTTCCTATGGCGGCCCGCGTATCTCAGAAAGTTGGTTCGGAAGCAGATCCGACAAACTTCCTTTTGATGCATGCGATGGGACCAAACGTAGCCGGAGTTATCGGTACTGCAGTAGCAGCCGGTGTATTTATGGCAATATTTGGAGTTTAATAAAATTATAGGAGGAAACTATCATGGCAGAAAAGATTGAAAAAAAGCCGATTAAAATAACAGAAACCATTCTTCGTGATGCACACCAGTCATTGATCGCTACTCGTATGACGACCGAGCAGATGCTTCCTATCGTAGATAAGATGGATCAGGTCGGATTCCATGCAGTAGAGTGCTGGGGCGGTGCTACATTTGATGCCTCTCTTCGTTTCTTGAAAGAAGATCCATGGGAGAGACTTCGTAAATTGCGTGCCGGTTTTAAAAATACAAAATTGCAGATGCTGTTCCGTGGACAGAACATCCTTGGATACAATCATTATGCAGATGATGTAGTAGAATATTTCGTTCAGAAGTCAATTGCAAATGGTATCGATATCATCCGTATTTTTGACTGTTTGAATGATATGCGTAACCTGGAAACTGCAGTAAAAGCAGCAAACAAAGAAAATGGTCATGCACAGATCGCCCTTTCTTATACACTGGGTGATGCTTATACATTAGATTATTGGAAAGATATGGCAAAGAAGATCGAAGATCTTGGTGCAAAATCACTTTGTATCAAAGATATGGCTGGTCTTTTGACACCATACAAAGCAACCGAATTGGTTACCGCTCTGAAAGAGTCTGTAGACATTCCGATTGACCTGCATACTCATTATACTTCCGGTGTAGCTTCCATGACTTATCTGAAAGCCGTAGAAGCAGGATGTGATATCATTGATACCGCAATGTCTCCATTCGCTCTCGGAACAAGCCAGCCGGCTACCGAAGTTATGGTAGAGACATTCCGTGGAACACCATACGATACCGGATTGGATCAGAATCTTCTTGCTGAGATTGCAGAATACTTCCGCCCAATGCGTGAAGAAGCACTTGCAAGCGGTCTTATGAATACCAAAGTGCTTGGTGTTAATATCAAGACATTGATGTATCAGGTACCTGGTGGTATGCTTAGTAACCTTGTATCCCAGTTGAAAGAAATGGGACAGGAAGACAAGTACGAAGCTGTACTGGAAGAAGTACCTCGTGTAAGAAAAGACTTTGGTGAGCCACCATTGGTTACTCCTTCTTCTCAGATCGTTGGTACTCAGGCCGTGCTCAATGTCGTATCCGGTGAGCGTTATAAGATGGTTACCAAAGAATCTAAGAAACTTCTTTCCGGTGAGTTCGGACAGACTGTAAAACCGTTTAATCCGGAAGTTCAGAAGAAGTGTATCGGTGATACGAAGCCAATCACATGCCGTCCGGCCGATCTGATCAAGCCACAGCTTGCAGATATCGAAAAAGAGATGGCTCAGTGGAAACAGCAGGACGAAGATGTATTGTCTTATGCATTGTTCCCACAGGTAGCTACGGAGTTCTTCAAATACCGTGAGGCACAGAAGACCAAAGTAGATCCAACTCTTGCAGACAAAGAAAACAAAGTATATCCGGTATAAGATATATAATTTGACAGAATGATAAGCCCGGGCAGACGTGTTACACTGCAAAGTGAAGCAAGGTTTGCCCGGGTTTCTTTGTGGTTTAAAAGTAACTATTCAGGTCTCCCACCGTCCTCATTCGCATTTTCGAACACTTCGTGTTCTTTCCCGCCTTTGACAAGGCTAAAAATGCTCATAAGGGGGTGGAAAACCCTATTAGAACCGCTGTGCAGGAACCAATGGTTCTTACGTGCAAGCACGATAATCCATTGGTTTTGCACAGCGGACCTGAATAGTTACAATAAAAATAATAAATTTGTAACCATTTTCCATTCGATATGTAGTAAAGTATAGTTGATAAAAATTGGCAGAAAACAGAATAAGCCGGAAAGAGGAACTTTATGAAACGAAAGACAGAAATATGGATGGTTGTATTTATGGCAATATTATTGGTGACAGGATTGACTGCCTGCGGCGGTTACCAAATTGAGACGGGAAGTGTATCCGGTGGTGCAGTCAGCGGACAGGCAGTATCGGGTTCGGCTGTCAGTGATTCTACGGCGTTAAATGTTCATGTGATGACAGAGGGAAAAGTGACGATTCCCAATCCGGCAGATGTCGAAGGATCCGCCGATGTTTATTTGAGAAAATCACCGGATGACAACATTTACGTTGAGGATCATTATGAAGATGAGATAGTGCCGTCTGTGTATGAAGATTTTGTGGCAGATCTATCTTTTCTCGGTTTTGACGAGCCTGTATTTGTCAGTTCCTATGCCGTAGGAAATCTGACGAAAGTTACGGATTCTATTACACATGTGATGACACAGACCAAAAAGGGAATCAAAGAAAAAGAGATCAAGGGAGATTGTCTGGCACTATTTGTGACAGCGGGAATACCGACAGCGGAAGATTACAGGAAAGATGTGGTAAACGGCATTGACAGCCGGTCTTATATTGTTGTGCTGGATTATGGGGCAGGAAAAACTTATAAAGCACAGACATATTTTTGGCTGCATAATATTCAAAACTGGAATGACTTGGAAGCGGTAGATCTGACAGGAGATGGGGTACAGGAATTGGCTGTTCAGCACTGCTATAATAAAACAATTCAATATGGAGCTTATCGTGTCAATCGGGAAAACGAGGAACTTCGGGAAATTTATTCTACGCTGTTGTCGGAAGAAGCAGGAAGATACCGGAAAGAAGATGGATTTAAGGGAACGCTGCTGGATGACTACAAAGTAAAATTGGAATTTCCGGATATTGGATATTCTGAGACGATTTCTATGATAAAAGATGCTGGATATAAGGAAGAGGAATTGCAGACAGAGAAGAGAATGTATGAGGATGGCTCCTATAATTTTGTGGCGTTGTGGAAGGATGGAACTTTAAAGGGACACGGAACGGTATTTTTATATACCATGGATCATGTGGATTATATCAAAAATAAGGATGGCAGCGTCTGGGTGGATTTTGCATGGACGTTAGCTGTGGATCATCGTTCATGTGATATTGGAACAATGCACGTTTATTACGAGTATGGTAAGGCGAAGGATACTCTTGTTTTGGCAGGGGCAAAGTATGAAGATATGGATCAGGCAATGAAAAAGTGGGAAGAGTGGAAAGAAGAATGAGGATAAGAGAGGTAGTTGTGATGAAGAAAAAATGGAATCGAGTTTTGACTTTGATGGTAATGACAGCAGCCACTATGCTGGCTTTGACCGCCTGCGGTGGTTACCAGATTGAGACAGGAAGTGTATCGGGTGGTGCAGTCAGCGGACAGGCAGTGTCAGAAAAGCCGGAGGAGACAGGAAGGTTTTGCAATGACACGCATCTGTATTACCAGCCATGGGAATCGGACGACGAGATGGAGACCATAATGAATACGGCAGGGCGAGTTATGTAAATGGCGGAAAAGTATTTTTGACAGGTTCCCTGTTATACAATGAAGGGGGAGACGCAGAAGTGGCAAATACAGAGGTGGAGTTATATCTCCCGCCTTGTAAAGAATTTCCGGATGGAAAACTGCAAAAAGTAAGTACTCAGGATGAATTAAAGACGGTATTGGAACAAGAAGGATATTTAGATGCTTTGAAAGAATATGAGATATATATATTTAATGTTTTTTTTAGAAAGGATACGGTATATTATCAAGTTTTTCTTTTTGACGAAAAAAATAAGGGTTTTTATCAGTATAACGTAATACTTAGTAAAAGTTTGCAGCCGGGCAGTGAATTAAAAGTTGAGAAAGAATTGACAAAAAATATTGCCCAATAAAAAGGAAAATCAACAAGACTATGGAATTTGTCAGGCGATGACAGACAAATATGCGATTATGTTAGTGAAGAATGGGGATGACAAAGAACAATTTTTGTATTATGATTTTAATACGGGAGAAGTGAAAACAATGACGGAAAAAGAGAAAGAATGGTATTTGCCATATTGTAACGATCGCTATCATTGAGAGGGATTGGATAATTTATTAAAGTAAGCAAAAATGGAGATTAGAACATGGAAAAAGTAAGACAACTACTGGAGAAAAATTTAAACGAAAATACCCTGCGTGCCGTGGTAAGTAACCGCCGCAGCAAACAGGTTTCGCAGAAACTGGTATTCCGCCCTTTTATGGAAAAGAATAAGTTAATGTTTCAGCGGGAAGAGTATGCGAACAATCAGGTTTTTCATGAGAATATGGAAAAGGAGACAGCTGTAGAACAAATCTGCACTTTTTTGGAAAAAGATTATAAGCAACTGGATCTGTTGTGTGAACAGAGTTCTTTCAGCACATTAGTCAGCAAGAAAGGAAAATCTACCATAAAGGAAAATAAGAACCAAATCGCAAAGAAAATTGATCTTTCACACAATCGTAAGAAAAGATACATTTTGGACACGGATGAAGTGATTCCGTTTTTGGTGGACCTCGGGGTACAGACCAAAGAGGGAAAGATTGTAGACAAAAAATATAAAAAATACAAGCAGATCAACCGGTTTCTTGAATTTGTGAAAGATGTGCTTCCGGAACTTCCGAAAGACCGCCCGGTCAAGATCATTGATTTTGGCTGTGGAAAATCCTACCTGACGTTTGCTGTATATTATTATCTTCATATTATGAACGGAAGAGACGTGGAGATGATCGGACTGGATCTGAAAAAAGATGTCATCGCGCATTGTAATCGTATGGCAGAAAAATATGAGTATACGAGTTTACATTTTCTGGAAGGTGATATCAGTACATACGATGGCGCAGACAGTACCGATATGGTGATCACGCTTCATGCCTGTGATGTAGCCACGGATTTTGCCCTGGATAAGGCGGTGCACTGGAATGCAAAAGTGATTTTGTCGGTTCCGTGCTGCCAGCATGAACTGAATGCACAGATTGAAAATGATATGTTAGAACCGCTTTTGAAATATGGGATCTTAAAAGAGCGGTTTGCAGCATTGCTGACGGATGCGCTGCGGGCAAATCTGCTGGAACAGAATGGCTATGAAGTGCAGATCCTGGAATTTATCGACATGGAACATACGCCGAAAAATCTTTTGATACGTGCAGTAAAGCGGGGCGAAAAGGCGGATAAAAAGCAGGAAAAACTCGAAAACTCCTACAAAACACTGTGCGACGAGCTGAATGCACACGGAACATTGGAAAAAATATTAAACATGTGAGGTTATGGTCTAAGCATCGACAGAAACGAGAGCTATCTCACGATAAAAATATCGATTTATAATGTTCGATAGCAAGTTCTGTCGCTGGCTAGATCATAAACCCATAATATATTTTTACAGTTTTGGTATATAGAAAAAATAAGTCCCTGCTTTGCTATGAGGGATTTAGAACACCGTCGGTACATAGAGGGCGTAGTTTGCCCTCATGTACCGCTACGAGTGTTCTTCTAAGCGGAAGCGGTCCCGAATGGAAAAGCAGGGGCTTATTATTCTATACAACAAACTTGTAAAATTTCATTGAAGCTCTAAGTTATTGGATTGACATAAAAGCGGTCAGGTGCTATTATAATAGTTAGAAAGGTGCTACCGATAGACGGTTAGCCTGATAAAATTAGTAAGTCAAAAATGACCGCTCAGTTTTCCAGACTAGGGGCGGTCATTTTTGTGTCCTGCTATCTCTCGTACCAAAAGAATAGCCAAGACTAAAACAAGTCAGGCACAGGCTGATAACAGCTATGAATCCTTCGATCGTGAGCATGAGCACGTACCTCCTCCGATGGATTTCCCCAAAGGGATTTCTATGTAAACAGAGCTAAAACTCTCTGGAAGAGGCTAACCGCCTACCGTATATGGTAACGCCTTAGATACATTATATCAAACACATGTTCGAAACACAAGAGAAAGTTGAAAAATCGGCATAGAAAATATGCTTATGGCCTAACCATCGACAGAAACGAGAGCTATCTCACGATAAAAATATCGATTTATAATGTTCGATAGCAAGTTTCGTCGCTGGCTAGACCGTAAACCTATATAAGCTTTTTAACCTTGTATAAGGCGGTAATGTTGTAAGTAATTGCTTAAACATAATATATTTTTACAGTTTTGGTATATAGAAAAAATAAGTCCCTGCTTTGCTATGAGGGATTTAGAACACCGTCGGTACATAGAGGGCGTAGTTTGCCCTCATGTACCGCTACGAGTGTTCTTCTAAGCGGAAGCGGTCCCGAATGGAAAAGCAGGGACTTATTATTCTATACAACAAACTTGTAAAATTTTATTAAAGATGTAAAGAAAAACTCTTGACATCCACCGCCAAATACGTTATACTCTGTAAAGGAAATTACTTAACAGGGTGATTTCGTAAAAGCAGGCAGGAGATGAGAAGATGACAAAGACCAGTGTAAATGATTTGGATGAGATCGTGCGTTTGTCTTACTTGTACGATTTTTATGGTCCCCTGCTCAAAGAAAAACAGCGGCAGATTTTTGAAAATTATGTTCTGGATGATTATTCCCTAAGTGAGATCGCCGGTGAATACGGCATGACGAGGCAGGGGGTTCACGATATCGTAAAGCGAAGCAGTGAAAAATTGGAAGAATATGAATCAAAATTAAAGTTATATAGAAGATTCCGGGGTGCCAGAGAGCGGCTGGAAAAAGTAGAAGAACTGGTCGGAGATGAAAATCTGCAGAATGCAGAAAAGATTCGTTCTTTGACACATGAAGTATATGAAATGTTATAAAAAAGATCTGACAGGAGGTGACCGGAGTGGCATTTGACAGCCTGAGTGAAAAGTTACAAAATGTTTTTAAGGGATTACGAAGCAAAGGACGTCTTACGGAAGCTGATGTTAAGACGGCATTAAAAGAAGTAAAGATGGCTTTGCTGGAAGCCGATGTCAATTTTAAAGTAGTAAAGAATTTTGTGAAGGCAGTACAGGAAAAGGCAACCGGCGAGGATGTGTTAAACAGCCTGACACCGGGGCAGACCGTTATCAAATATGTAAATGAAGAACTGGTTTCCATGATGGGAGGTACGACAACAGAGATTTCCCTGCTTCCCGGCAATGAAATCACCGTCATTATGATGTGCGGTCTTCAGGGAGCCGGTAAAACGACGACGGTAGCCAAACTCGCTGCCAAATTTAAGGAAAAAGGGAAAAAGCCGTTATTGGTGGCCTGCGACATTTACCGACCGGCAGCGATCGAACAGCTGCAGACCAATGGTGAAAAAGTAGGTGTACCGGTATTTTCGATGGGAACCGGACATAATCCGGTTGATATCGCCAAAGCGGCGGTAGAACACGCAAAAGCAAATCAGTACAACCTTGTATTTTTAGATACCGCCGGTCGACTTCATATTGATGAAGAATTGATGAATGAGTTGAAAAATATCAAGGCAGAGGTGGATGTCCACCAGACGATCTTGACAGTAGACTCCATGACCGGTCAGGATGCGGTCAATGTTGCTTCGACATTCGATGAAGCATTGAATATAGATGGTGTCATCTTAACGAAGTTAGATGGTGACACACGTGGTGGTGCGGCGCTTTCCATCCGCGCAGTCACGGGAAAACCGATTTTCTATGTCGGTATGGGAGAAAAACTTTCGGATCTGGAGCAGTTTTATCCGGATCGTATGGCATCCCGTATTCTCGGCATGGGAGATGTTATGACGCTGATTGAGAAGGCGGAGGCCCAGATTGATGAGGAAAAGGCGGCAGAACTCGGGAAGAAATTCAAAAACAATGAATTGGATTTTAATGATTTCTTAGAGCAGATGCAGCAAATGAAGAAAATGGGCGGTCTTACAAGCATTTTGAGCATGCTTCCGGGCATGGGACTGCCGGCAGATCTTGATATTGACGATGATGCGCTGAAAGGAACAGAGGCCATTATCTATTCGATGACCAAAGAAGAGAGAACCAAGCCTTCCATCATCAATCCATCGCGCAAACGCCGTATTGCGGCAGGTGCCGGAGTGGATATCAGCGAAGTAAACAGACTCATCAAACAGTTTGAACAGAGCAAAAAGATGATGAAGCAGATGTCCGGCATGATGTCGGGCAAGAAGATGAAACGCGGAAAATTCAAATTTCCGTTTGGAGGAATGTGATTCAAATAGTTGTTATACTTTTTGAATAGATGAAATTACGTTAAAGGAGGTGAAACGACGTGGTAAAGATCAGATTGAAAAGATTAGGTCAGAAAAAGGCTCCATTTTATAGAATTGTAGTAGCTGATGAAAGATCTCCTAGAAATGGTAGAAACATCGACGAGATCGGTACTTACGACCCAAATCAGGAACCTGCTGTAGTAAAAGTTGACGAAGAGGCAGCTAAGAAGTGGATTGCCAATGGTGCAAAACCAACCGATACAGTAGCTCGTTTGTTCAAAGAGGCAGGTATTGTAAAATAATGCGGTCCTAAGGGAGGTTAGCAGTATGAAAGAATTAGTTGAAATGATTGCTAGTGCATTAGTAGACAATCCCGACGAAGTTGTCGTAACAGAGACAGAGACAGAAAACGAGATTGTATTGAAACTGAGCGTGGCTCCTGCCGACATGGGCAAAGTTATTGGCAAGCAGGGAAAGATTGCGAAAGCGATTCGAACTGTAGTGCGTGCTTCGGCATCCAAGAGCGACAAAAAAATACTGGTAGACATTCAGTAATGACAAGTGATATGTGCCTGCGAAAGTGCCATAAGGTATCGCAGGCATATTTTTTATCAAAGGGTACATTCGGCAGCGAATAGGTAGAAAAGGAGAACAACGATGGAACAGCTTTTACGCGTGGGAGTTATAACGACAACACATGGAATCCGGGGAGAAGTTAAAGTATTTCCGACGACAGACGACATTCACCGCTTTGATGACCTGGAAGAAGTGATTTTGCAAAATAAAAAAGAGCAGCTTACACTGCATATTGAACATGTAAAATATTTTAAAAACATTGTAATTGTAAAATTTAAGGAATATAATAATATTAATGACGTCGAAATGTTCCGCAAATGCGATCTTCTCGTGACGAGAGAGCATGCGGTACCATTGGAAGAAGGAGAATATTTTATCTGCGACGTGATTGGGGCAAAGGTCATTAACGAGGAAGATGGCAGTGTGATCGGAACGGTAAAAGAGATTTTGGAGACAGGGGCAAATAATGTCTTTCAGATTGAGACAGAAGAGGGGAAAGAACTGCTTTTCCCATCCATTCCTGAATGCATAAAAAAAGTGGATGTCGAAAAAGGTGAAGTGACGGCACACATTATGCCCGGCCTTTTGGATCTTGCAAAGTAAAAAGAAAATGAGGAAATAACGATGCATTTTTATATTATGACTTTGTTTCCGGAAATGTTTCCGGGAATTATGGATGCCAGTATACTGGGGCGTGCAAAAACACAGGGGCTTCTTGAGTGGGAAGCGGTCAATATCCGTGACTATACCTTGGACAAACATATGAAAGTAGACGATTATCCGTATGGTGGTGGTGCCGGAATGGTGATGCAGGCAGAACCGATTTACCGCTGTTATGAGGCACTGAAGCAGAAAATGAAACCGGAACCAAAGAAAAAACGGGTGATTTATGTCACACCGCAGGGGCATGTCTTTGACCAGAAAATGGCAGAAGATTTTGCCAAAGAAGAGGAACTCGTCTTTTTATGCGGGCATTACGAGGGTGTGGACGAACGCGTACTGGAAGAAATTGTAACAGACTATGTTTCTGTCGGTGATTATGTGCTTACCGGAGGAGAACTGCCGGCGATGGTTATGATGGATACGATTTCCCGTCTTGTACCGGGAGTGCTGCATAACAAAGATTCGGCAGAGACAGAGAGCTTTGCAGACGGGCTTCTGGAATACCCGCAGTACACGAGACCCGAAGAATATCATGGAAAAAAAGTGCCGGAAGTGCTCTTGTCCGGACATCATAAAAACATTGAGGCGTGGCGGCTGGAGCGGTCATTGGAACGTACTAAAAAGTACCGTCCGGACTTGTATGAAGAATATTTGCAAAGATAAAAGAGAAAGTTTATGACTTTCTCTTGCATTATATATAAAAAAATGATAAAATAAAAAAGAATATTTAGACATACTTTACAATTTGCAAGGAGGACATCACTGTGGGAAGACGTGCATGCTGCAAACGTGAGACAAAAGAAACGCAGATCGAGATTACATTGGATATCGATGGAACCGGAAAATATAATGTTCATACGGGAATCGGTTTTTTTGATCATATGCTGGAGGGATTTTCCAGACATGGTCTGTTTGATCTGGACATTCAGGTTCATGGAGATATCGAAGTGGATGCACATCACACAGTGGAAGATACCGGAATTGTGCTTGGTCAGGCATTTAAAGAGGCATTGGGAAACAAAGAAGGTATTGCCCGCTTTGGGTATTTTATCCTGCCGATGGACGATGCGCTTGTGCTGGCGTCATTGGATATATCCGGGCGGATGTATTTTGATTTTGAAGCGGAACTTCCGGCAGAACGCCTTGGAACGATGGAAACAGAGACAGTACGGGAATTTTTTATGGGATTTGCTTCCGGACTGGGAATGAACTTACATATCCGCCAGATGGCAGGCATGAATACACATCATATTGTGGAAGCCATGTTTAAGGCGGTTGCGAAAGCCATGGATCAGGCAGTTCGTGTGGACGAACGCATTCAGGGCGTATTGTCTACCAAAGGAACACTGTAAAGGAGGGGGTACTCATGAGTTACAAAAAAATAATTCCTTATATCAATGGTGAAAATGAGCTTGCTGCCAATGTAGTCATGCAGGCAGAGCAGTATTGCTTTGCAGGTGCGGATGCATTGTTTTTATATAATTATTCGAAAATTGAAGCAGAGCGGGAAGAATTTTTGGCAACTTTAAAAGAAGTAGCTGAAAAGATTGATATTCCGTTTATGGCAGGAATGTATATGGAACGCTTTGAAGATGCGAAAAAAGTGTTTTATACCGGAGCGGAAAAAATTGTAGTAAAATATGATCTTGTAAAGGACGAAAGCCTTTTAAAAGAGATGATTGCCCGTTTTGGTTCGGATAAGATCCTTGTTGAAGTGGATGCGGATATTGATTTTGATAAGATCCCTCTTCATGTAGATACCTTTCTTGTCAAACATGTGGATATCGATGCAGAATTCGAGCGCAAGATGATGCGCGCAGGAAAACAGATTATCATTCGCGACAGCTTGCTTAGGAACGATTTGGAAATTTTACTTAAATTGGAAAAAGTAGAAGGGGTATCCACAAATTATTATTTGGGAAAAGAGTTATTTAAGATAAAGAAAAATATGAAAGAAGCAGGAATCAATGTAAACACATTTGAATCTGCGATTGACTTTTCGGAGTTTAAACTGGACGACCATGGCTTAATCCCTTGTATCGCCCAGGATTACAAAACCGGAGAAGTTTTGATGCTTGCCTATATGAATGAGCAGTCTTTTGCGGCGACTTGTGCGACGGGACGCATGACGTATTTTAGCAGAAGCCGTCAGGAACTGTGGTGCAAAGGAGATACTTCCGGACATTATCAATATGTCAAGGAACTTCGTTTGGACTGTGATCATGATACTCTTTTGGCAAAAGTGCATCAGGTTGGAGCAGCCTGTCATACGGGAGCGCGCAGTTGTTTCTTTAATGAATTGGCGAAAAAAGAATACAATTCGAGCAATCCGTTAATGATATTAAATGATGTTTTTGAAACGATCGCAGATCGGAAAAAACATCCAAAAGAAGGATCTTATACCAATTATTTGTTTGATAAAGGAATCGATAAGATACTGAAAAAATGTGGAGAAGAAGCCACAGAAATTGTGATTGCGGCAAAAAATCCGGATTCCGAAGAATTAAAATATGAAATTTCCGACTTTTTATATCATATGATGGTTTTGATGGCCCAATGCGGACTGGATTGGGATGATGTGATCAAAGAGTTGGCAAATAGGCATTAGGAGGCGTATTATTATGACATTATTGCAGGCATTTGTATATTACATCGTACGTTTGGTTTTGTACGCAGCCGTTGCGGCAGGCGGGATTGCTATAGGAATCCGCTGGCGCAGACATAAAAATGCAAAGACGAATGAAGAATAGGTGATAGAGTATGGCAGTTAGAACTCGTAAGAGATTAGGAGATATTTTAACAGAGGCAAATGTCATCACACAGGAACAGTTGATGCAGGCATTGGCCAAACAAAAAGAGATTGGGAAACGACTCGGTGAAACACTGATTGAGATGAAACTGACCGATGAGATGGAGATTGCAGAAGCCATCGGTGAGCAGATGAAATTAAAAATTGCAAAAATCCGTGAAGCTAAATTAGCACCGGAAGTCATTGCGCTTTTGCCGGAAAATATTGTGCGCAAACACAATGCCGTTCCGTTTGAAGTGGACGAAGATAATCCTAATATCCTGCGTGTGGCGATGGCAGATCCGCTTGATATCATCGCAGTGGACGACCTTTCTATCATTACGAACATGCAGATAGAACCGATGGTTGCGACGCCGTCCGATATCATGTATGCGATTGAAAAGTATTACGGAAATGAGCAGTCGGCAAAACTGGCAGAAAGTTATTCTCAGGAGCGTGCCGAGAAGAGTCAGAAATTAAAGGGAAATAAAGAGGACGAGGGAAATGATGAAGTAGACAATTCCCCAATCGTACTTCTTGTTAATAAGATCATTGAGCAGGCGGTCAACGAGCGTGCCAGTGATATACATATCGAGGCATTGGAAGATCAGGTACGTGTGCGTTTCCGAATCGACGGATCGATGCAGGAAGTAATGCGGTATCCGAAAGAACTTCAGGATGCGATCGTAGCACGTATTAAGATCGTCAGCGGAATGAACATTTCCGAAAAGCGTGCGCCACAGGACGGACGTATGACATTGATATTTAACCGGGTTGAGTATGACCTCCGTGTATCGTCTCTTCCGACGACATTTGGCGAGAAGGTCGTTATGCGTATCGCTTCGAAATCCGGATTGAATAAAGAAAAGAGTGAACTTGGTTTCCAGGAAGAAGAATTGAAACGATTTGATAATATTCTGAAAAATCCGCATGGAATCATTTTGGTAACCGGACCTACAGGTAGTGGTAAATCTACAACACTGTATACGGTTTTGAATGAATTAAATGGCGGCGATGTTAATATTATCACAGTAGAAGACCCTGTCGAGGCCGATGTAGATGGTATCAATCAGGTACAGGTAAATGAAAAAGCGGGACTTACGTTTGCTTCCGCCCTTCGTTCTATCCTGCGTCAGGACCCGGACATTATCATGATCGGAGAGATTCGAGACGAGGAAACCGCAAGTATTGCCGTTAAAGCGGCTATCACAGGACACTTGGTAGTAAGTACCCTTCATACCAATAGTGCCGCATCGACGGTAACCCGTCTGGAAGACATGGGAATTGAACCTTACATGGTTGCGGATTCTGTCGTAGGAATTATCGCACAGCGACTGGTAAAACGAATCTGTCCCAAATGTCATGTTCAGAAACAGATGACTGATACCGACAAATTCCGTCTTCGTCTGCGAGGAGATTCAAATCCGATGATTTATGAACCAAATCCGGGCGGATGTGCATATTGCAATAATACCGGATACCGTGGACGTATCGGTGTATATGAGATCATGCCGATCACACCGGCGCTTCGTGAGGTGATCAGCCGGGGAGGCGGAGCAGAAGAAATCCAGAAAGTGGCGCTTAAAGAAGGTCTTACGACATTGCGTCTTGGAGCAGCCAAACTGGTATTAAAAGGAGTAACATCCATTTCAGAAGTAGAGAGAATTGCAGCAGAATAATCGCTGTAACGATAAAGTAAAATGAGAAAAGTAAAATAATAAAGTAAGGAGGAAGGGGTATGACACTCGATGATATTTTGTTACAGGCACGTAAAGTTGGCGCGTCTGACGTACATGTATCGGTAGGTATACCTATCAAATGCAGAATCCATGGTACTTTACAGGATCTGACAAGCGCACCATTGAACGGGGAGGATACAAAGACGTTAATTCAGCAGATGATTCCAAAACGTCTGGTAGCGTCCTTTAATGAGACAGGAGAGGCGGATTTCTCGTATGCGATCCCGGGACATGGACGATTCCGTGTAAACGTATTTAAGCAGAAAGGCTCCATGGCTTTCGTAATCCGTCTGATCAATACAGAAATTCCGGAACCGGAAAGTCTGGGACTGACACCATCCGTTATTGACCTGGTAAATAAAAAGAGAGGACTGATCTTGGTAACAGGACCGACAGGTAGTGGTAAATCTACAACACTGGCTTCTCTGATCAATAAAATTAATGAAAATTACAGTCATCATATCATCACTTTGGAGGACCCGATCGAGTACTTGCACCAGCATAAAAAATCGATCGTCAACCAACGTGAAATTGGTATGGATACAGATAGTTATGCCAATGCACTTCGTGCCGCACTTCGTGAAGACCCGGATGTTATCCTCGTCGGAGAGATGCGTGACCTCGATACGATTGCCACAGCAGTAACCGCAGCCGAGACAGGTCACCTTGTATTTTCCACGTTGCATACCATCGGTGCCGCAGCAACTATCGACCGTATTATCGACGTTTTCCCGCCGCATCAGCAGCCACAGATTCGTCTGCAGCTGGCAACTTTGTTGGAATCCATCATTTCCCAGCAGTTGTTGAAGACAGCGGATGGAAAAGGTCGTGTCGCAGCATTTGAGATTCTTCATGCGAACAGCGCGATTCGTTCCCTGATCCGTGAAGGAAAGAGCCACCAGATTCCATCTATTGTACAGACAAGTCGTAAAAGCGGCATGATCACAATGGATGATTCCATCTATGAATTGTACCAGGCTGGAAAAGTAACAAAGGATGAAGCGATTACCTTTGCTCAGGATAAAGTGGCACTGGAGAAACGATTGTTTTAATCGTATCGGAAGGAGGAAAGTAATATGGCTACTTATAAGTACCGTATCACGGACAAATTTGGCCGTGATAAAAAGGGAACCTTAGAGGCCGGTTCCCCGGAGGCAGCAACCGCCAAACTGAAAGGCGAAGGAGCTGTCGTGCATTCTGTCGAAGAGACTACAAGTGTAGAAGATGCCTCTTGGAACATAACGATAGGTAACCCGGTCAAATTGAAAGACATTACCTTGTTCTGCCGTCAGTTCAATAGTATATTGAATGCCGGTGTAACGGTTATCGAAGGACTTAAGATGATGCAGGAATCCACCGAAAACAAAGTTCTGCGTAAGTCCATCTACAATGTACAGGTAAACGTAGAGAAAGGCGAGACGCTTGCGAATGCCATGGCGTTGGAAGGAAAAGTATTTCCGGACCTTCTGATCAACATGGTTGCTGCCGGTGAGGCAACCGGTAATTTGAGTGTTGCGTTTGAACGTATCTGTACGCAGTTTGAAAAAGACATGAAATTGAAGTCCATGATCACATCCGCGATGATCTACCCGGTTGTTGTATTGGTCGTTGCCGTGATTGTTGTAATCATTCTGATGGCAAAAGTTATTCCAAGCTTTCAGGAAATCTTTGATATGTTGGAAGGAAAGTTGCCTTTGCCAACTCGTATTGTAATTGCAGTCAGTGATTTTGTGGTTGCAAATCTTGTATGGGTAATTGGTGGTATCATTGCAGTAATTGCATTGATTGCATATGCAAAAAACACCGAATCCGGGAAACAACTTTCTAGCCGGATGTGCTTAAAAATTCCGATTATAAAGGATTTCTCTATCAAAAATGCATCAGCAAAATTTAGTATGACAATGTCCACATTGGTTATGTCCGGTGTGCCACTGGTAGAGGCGTTGGGAATCGTGGCGAATGTCGTAGAAAATCGTGTGGTTCGAAAAGTGCTGAATGATGCACGAGAAGATGTTATGCAGGGAATCCCGATGTCAGAACCTATCGAAGCATCCGGTGTGTTTCCAATGATGGTTCATCATATGCTTCGTATCGGTGAGGAAACCGGTAATGTAGAGCAGATGCTTGAAAAAGTTGCAGTTTATTATGAAGATGAGGTGGAAGTGGCTACGAAAAACCTGACAACAGCGATGGAGCCGGCAGTTATCTGTCTGCTTGCCGTAGTTGTAGGAGGTATTGTAGGTGCGATCGTAATGCCTATGATGCAGATTTACTCTATGGCAGCATGATGGAAAGCGAATAAAAGAAACAGAATGTAGAAAAATAATCGAGTTAGTCAGAAAAAGTGACCTTTTTCTGATGGCTCGATTTCATGTTTTATTAAATTATAGGAAGAAGGGAAATAGGATGACTCAAAGTGGTTCAAAGTTCAACCCAATACTTACAGAAGAATATATTTTGACAGAGAATGAAAACAAATACTTTGACCGAAAATCAGCTCAGATTAGAGTTGCAGAATTGGCACCACATATTTCTGCTTTTGCAAATGCAGACGGGGGGACGTTGGCGATTGGAATTAGCGATAAAAAAAGAATTGTAGAGGGAATTAATGCTTGTGGAAATGAAAAAATTAATGAATTAATAAATGCACCAAGAGATTGTTGTCGTCCAATGCCACGATATCAAGAGGAATTTATTGATATTATTAATGTAAAAGGGAAGTGGGATCGAATATTACTTTTGCATATTGAACCAAGTAAAGGACAAGTAATACGAACATTTAATGATCGTACATATTTAAGAATTGGTGATAAATCCAAGGAGATGTTAGGGGAAAATCTCAGAAATTTAGAATATGCGAAAGGCGCGAGACATTTTGAAGATGAAATAAATGCATACGCTGTATTGGAAGATTTAGATGAGAATTTGTTAAATGTATATAAGAAAAATATAGGTGCGGAAAATTTAACAACAAAGCAGGTTCTAAGTGCTAGAGGCTTTTTACAATGGAAAGGAGACAGAGAATGTATTACAAATGCGGCAGTATTGTTGTTCGCAAAAAATATTATGCAATTTTATCCAAATTGTCGTGTGCGTTTTTTGCGTATTGATGGAAGAAATTTGCAAGTGGGTTCAAAGTTAAATGTTATTAAAGATAAGAGTATTGATTTACCGATTCTGAGCATTATTGATCAAGCTAAAAAATATATTTCGGAACAACTACGCGTTTTTACTACTCAAGATAGTAAAACGGGTAAATTTATTGAAACACCAGAATATCCAGAGTTTCCATGGCTTGAGGGACTTGTTAATGCTGTAGCACATCGGGATTATGCGATGATGGGGGGATATATTAAAATTAGTATGTACGATGATCGATTGGAGATTGAGAGCCCAGGATGTCTTCCGGATGTTGTGACAATTGATAATATTCGTGAAACACGTTTTTCGAGAAACCCCAAGATATCACGAGTGCTTACAGAGTTTGGATGGGTTCGTGAATTGAATGAAGGTGTTAAAAAGATTTATTCTGACATGGCAGAAGAAGAATTGTCTGAACCAGAGTATCGTGATTCTGCAAATACAGTCTGCCTTATATTGAGAAATAGCATTGATGATAGAATTTCTTATCGAGATGAATCAAAAAATGAATCAAAAAATGAATCAAAAAATGAATCAAAAAATGAATCAAAAAATGAA
>ENA-UONV01001323-UONV01001323.1-human-gut-metagenome-genome-assembly--contig:-CS4-NODE-1323-length-22217-cov-22.651566_pt1 | contig 22217 bp, 36 predicted proteins | sample MGYA00242461_ERZ724008 | MGnify/ENA metagenome assembly ERZ724008 | reverse complement strand
TTTCGTCCTGCGCGCCGCCTGTTGTCTGTAGCAGTTTGTTGCTTGTCCGCGCCGCATTCTGTCAGCTGTTTGCGCAAAAAATGCTGTTTTACGGGTGGTATCAATAGAATGTCGCCACTGTATCTTCGGGGGGAAGGGGCTGGGCTTTTTCTATTTTCACGGCGTCCAGAACGGGACCTTCCCCGCGGTAGACGGCGTTGTATTCATAGCCTATCTTTGCCGTTACAATCAGCCAGTCCTTGGTCTTAACGTCCGAAACGAGGTCATTGGTCTTAAGCGCAAAGCCGTCGTATGCAATGTCCGCCTCGCAGCAGGTCATGATGTATCTGCCTATGACTATAAATCCTGCGGGGACTTTCTTCGAGGTTGCCGCCATGCCCTTGAATTTGACCGTCTTGCCGATATATTTGCCCGTGTTTTCGTTCATGTCGCTGTAAAACAGAGCAAAATCTCTGTCGGCTATCTCGATTATCGGCGCTTCCATGTCGTAGGGCAGGGGGTCTTCTATGTCGTCGAATTCCGCCTTGCCGCCGATATATTCGTAAACTATGTCCGTCCTGCGCGATATTGCGCGCACGACTTTGTGGAATTCTTCCTTGCTCATTTCGCCCTTGAAGCGGTTGAAAACTACCATCTGCGTCATGGCTATCTTGTCGTAGACGAGCTGGCGCATGTTCTGGTTATAACTTAAAAAAGTACCCGCGTCGAAGAAGGTCATCATCTGGTTAATCGCCCAGCTCTCGGGCATCGCGTCGAAGAAATCCTGCAAAAGCCACGTGCCGTTGTATTCCACGACGACGCGCTGCGCCCTGTGCTTTCTCGTCAGATATTCGAGGTTGTATGTGTTCAGCCTGTCCTTGTCCTCGATAGTTTCCACGGCGACGTTCTTCACGGCAAACTTTGCCTTGTCGTACTCTTCAATGCCCTCTTCGCAGATCAATAAGAGGGTGCGCTCGCCGTTTTCCATGCGCGGGTCTTCAAGCGTTTCCTGTATGAATTTTGTCTTGCCGGCTTCCAGAAAGCCGAGAAATAAAAATACCGAAATTTCCATAATTCAATAATTGTCCGCGCGCCGTGCGGTCATAATTCAATAATTGCCCGCGCGGTGCGCGGGCATTGGTTAAATTCAGTTCGTGCGGCAATATCCCGCCGCCAATGCGCATTTTATACCCCGAAAAGCTCTTTAAGGGCGTCTTCTTTTATGCCTGCGCCTATAACGCACAGTCTGCCCGTGTAAGCCGCCGAGCCTGTGCGCACATTGTTTTCATCGGGGACATAGTCAAAGTGCAGCCACTTTCCGTCTGCGCCCTCGACAATGCCCTTCGCGCGCAAAACTGTGCCGTACTTCTGTTCTTCCCCGAGGGAGGTCAGAATGCTCTCAAGCTCGCGCGCGGTGAACTTCCTGCCCGTCTCAACGCCCCAGCTCGTAAACACTTCGTCCGCGTGGTGGTGTCCCTCGTGGTCGTGGTGATGGTGGTGTCCGTCGTGGTGGTGGCAGCAGTGGTGTTCGCCCTCGTCCTCGTCGTGGTGGTGGCAGCAGTGGTGTTCGTCCTCGTCTTCGTCGTGGTCGTGGTGGTGGCAGCAGTGATGCTCGCCTTCGTCCTCGTCGTGGTGGCAATGATGTTCATGCTCCTCATCGTGGTCGTGGTGGCAGCAGTGGTGCTCGCCTTCGTCCTCGTCGTGATGGTGATGATGTTCCTCGTGCGCCTGTGCGGCGAGCTTTTCAAGCTCCTCGGCGAGGGTGGAGGTGTGTTCCATGGCAGAAAGAATTTCCTTGCCGTCGAGCGATTTCAGGTTGGTGGTTACTATGGTTGCGCCCGCGTTCTGCGCGCGGACAAGCTCTACCGCCTGGGCGAGCTTTTCTTCCGAGCAGACGTCGGTGTGGCTGAAAACTATGCACGCCGCGCTCTTTATCTGGTCGTTGAAGAACTCGCCGAAGTTCTTCATGTACATCCTGCACTTGTTCGCGTCCACGACGGCGGTCATGGAATTTATGACGGCGTCGGAAAGGTGCGCGCTCTCGACGGCGCGCGCGACGTCCGAAAGTTTGCCCACGCCCGAGGGTTCTATCAGAATGCGGTCGGGCTTGTACTGTTCGTCAACCTTTTTGAGCGCCTTTGCGAAGTCGCCCACGAGCGAACAGCATATGCAGCCCGAGTTAAGCTCGTTTACGGTAATGCCTGCATCCTGCATAAAGCCGCCGTCCACGCCGATTTCGCCGAACTCGTTCTCGATAAGCACGATTTTTTCGCCTGCATAGGCTTCCTTTATCAATTTTTTGATGAGCGTCGTCTTTCCCGCTCCGAGAAAGCCGGAAAAAATATCTATTTTAACCATAATTACCTCTTATTGTCCGTGCGGCGAAAAGCAAACTTATTGCCGCCTCTTTTTTCGGTGTTTATTTTATACTTTAATTTAAGTAAAGTCAAGCGGCGGAGTGCCTTGCCGCACTCCGCCGCCATGGCTGATTTGTTATGAAGTTTTTAATTTTGCATTATTCGATTTCTATGAACTGGCTTTCGGGCAGCTTGGGCTGCGACTTGGGTACGGTGAGGGTAAGAATACCGTTTTCGTACTTCGCCTTAATGTCCTGACGGCTGACGTCCTGACCTACATAGTAGCTTCTCGAGCAGCTCTCGCTTATTTCCTTGCGGAGATAGCGTTTGCCCTCGCCTTCATCCTTGGTCTCTTTCTTTGCGCTTACGGTAAGATAACCGTTTTCGAGCGAAACTTTAATGTTTTCCTTTGCGTAACCGGGCATTTCCATGTCGAGTTCATAGTTGTTTTCAGTTTCCTTGATGTTGGTTTTCAGATCGCGCTGTTCGTCGTAAAATACGGGGCGGAAGAAATCGTCGAATGCGTCAAACAAATCGTAGTTGTTCTGTCTTTTCTGTAAATAGTTTTTCATAATTATATCTCCTTATATGCTGAAAAATTCAACTTAAGGAGGGAAGGCTTTCGTCTTCCTTCCGCGTTCAATATAATTATAAGTCGGTTTGGCACAATTAAAACATTTTTCGCGGCAAATTTTTAAAAAAATGCTGCTTTCAGTCCGCGCCGAACGGCAAAACCCGCGCAACTTCGGGGCGTGTCGGCGGGCGGCGGCGCGGGCTTGAGAGCGGTCATACGCGGAAAAGTTGGCGAGGTAAATAACGCGCGCACGCGTAGTGTGCGCGCGTAAAAATTAATGTACGCGCAATGTGCGCGCATAAACGCGCGCATGCTTACAAAAAATGGAAAGCACTATTGAAAGATGAAAAGCGCTGACCTGCAAAAAACAAAACCCGTGCGGAGGGGCGGCAGAACCCGCGGAAGTGTGACAGGCGTGGCGAAGACGCGCCGAGGCGGTAAAAACCCGTGCGGAGGGGCGTGCGGCGGTAAAAATTCGCGGCGCGGCGAAAAACTTCGGGTAAAGGCGGCAGGCATAGTTTGTCGGCTCGCCTCATGCGCGGCGCGCTGAGCGTCAAAGGGCATGAATTGACGGCAAAAAGGTGCGCGCGCGGACGAAAATGCGTCCGCGCGCTTAAATGTCATAAAATTTGGCAATAATAACATATATGATAATTTGCAACACAAAAACGCGTTAAAAACGCACAAAAACTCTGTTATATAACATTTTTAAAAATGTATAAGAAAATATTATACATAAATCTGCAAAAAAATTTGCGTCAAAAATCGCCTTTTAAGGCGGTTAAAAAGCCGTAAAAAAGTCAATATGTTGTGGTTGAAGGGCGCGGGCGGCACTAATATCCGCGGCGACCCGCATTTTGGCTCAAAATTAATCAAAAACAAGGCAAAACGGCATGCAAATGCAGAAAAACCGCTCAAAAAACGGCAAAAAATCAGTTGACATGAGGGCGGCGTTATTATATAATAGTCGAGCGTGTTGAAAAAAAGTGCGTATGGGATGAGGCGTAAAGTTACTTCAATTTCCCCACAAAGCTACGGGAAAAGATAATTTACGCTGACAAATGTAGGGGCTTTGACCCCTGCGACTAACCGTGGCTTATTACGATTACGCCATCTTTATGGCGTTTTTTGATGTAAAAAGCGCGATACACACGGATAAGTTGACCACGCGAGAAAGAAATTTTTTGTTAGTATAAAAGGAGTACACAATGGCAGGACAGAAAATCAGAATTAAACTTGTTGCATACGACCATGAGCTCGTAGACCTCGCAGCTTCGAGGATAGTAGAGACCATGAAAAAGAGCGGCGCTAAGATTTCGGGACCCATTCCCCTTCCCACCGAGCGCGAAATAATCACCATTCTCCGCAGCCCCCACAAATACAAGGACAGCCGCGAACAGTTCGAACAGAGAACTTATAAGAGAATTATCGACATCTACACCCCCAACGCAAAGCTTTTAGACACCGTTCAGCTTCCCGCAGGCGTAGACATCAAAATCAAGTTATAAAAGTTCAAACCGATACTCTACGAACCCGTGCCGACGGGCGGCGCAAGCTGAAAGCCCGGCGCAACGCGGGGTCGCGGTATCGCAGGAAATATCAATCGGAGGATCTTTAACATTATGATTAAAGCAATCATCGGTCGTAAAGCTGGCATGACCCAGATATTTACGGCAGACGGCAAGGTAATACCCGTAACCGTCATCGAGGCAGGTCCCTGCCCCGTCGTCCAGATCAAAACTGTAGAAAAAGACGGCTATGCCGCTCTGAAGGTCGGTTTTGACAAGACGAGCGAAAAGGCTTTGACCAAACCCCAGCTCGGTCAGTTCAAGAAGGCCGGCGTAGAACCCTGCAAGGTTCTCAAAGAATTCAGACTTGACGACCCCTCGGCTTACACCGTAGGCGCAGAAATCAAGGCTGACGTGTTCGCCGCAGGCGACAGAGTAGACGTTCACGGCGTAACCAAGGGCCACGGCTATTCGGGCGTAATCAAGAGATGGAACCAGCGCCGCCTCAAGGAAACCCACGGCGTAGGTCCCGTACACAGAGAACCCGGTTCCATGGGCGCAAACAGCTCTCCCTCGAGAGTATTCAAGAACAAGCACCTGGCAGGTCAGTACGGTTGCGAAAACGTTACCGTTCAGAATCTTGAAGTGGTAAGAGTAGACGCAGACAGAAACTGCATTCTCATCAAGGGCTCTGTTCCCGGACCCGACGGCAGCGTCGTTACCATCAACGATACCGTTAAATAAGGAGGACTTACGAAATGCCCAGCATTAAAGTATATAAAATGGACGGCACGGAAGCCGGCTCGATGAAACTGAGCGACAAGGTTTTCGGCGCCGAATATAAAGAAGAACTCATTCATCAGGCAGTAGTTACCAGACTTGCCAACGAAAGACAGGGTACAAAGTCCACCCTTACCCGCACGGAAGTAAGAGGCGGCGGCAGGAAGCCCTGGCGCCAGAAGGGTACGGGCAACGCCCGTCAGGGTTCGATACGCGCTCCCCAGTGGATCAAGGGCGGCGTAGTGTTCGCTCCCAAGAGCAGAGATTTCTCTAAGGATATGAACAAGAAGGCAAAGGTTGCCGCACTCGTATCCGCTCTTTCCAAGAAGGTTGCAGACGGCGAACTCGTAGTTGTCGATAAGCTCGCTGTAGCCGAAGGCAAGACCAAGGAAATGGCTGCTTTCCAGAAGGCTCTCGGTCTTGATAAGACCGCGGTAGTCGTAATGGATACGGCAGACGAAAAGGTAATTCTCGCCGCAAGAAACCTTGAAAACCTTTCCACTCTCCCCGTAGAACAGATTTCTACCTACGAAGTGGTCGCAAACGCAAAGGTTGTTCTCACCAAGGCGGCAGTCAAGAAGATAGAGGAGGTTTACGGAGAATAATGTTACCTCAGGACATCATTATAAGACCCCTTCTCACCGAAAAGGGTTACGACGGCATTGCAGACAAGAAGTATTCCTTCATAGTCGCAAAGTCGGCAAACAAGATCGAAATCAAACAGGCGGTCGAAAAACTTTTCGGCGTCCAGGTTGAAAGCGTAAACACGATAAACTGCAAAGGCAAGCTCAAGAGAATGGGCAGGACTTCGGGTTACACGCCCGACTACAAGAAGGCAGTCGTTCAGCTCAAGGCTGATTCCAAGACGATTGAATTCTTCGACTCGTTATCCTGACAGGAGGTTAGATAAATGGCAGTTAAAAGATATAAACCTACATCCCCTTCCCGCCGTTTCATGACGGTAAGCACCTATACGGAGCTGAGCGGGGATAAGCCCGAAAGAAGCCTTCTTCACGATAAGAGAAAAACGGGCGGCAGAAACAACACCGGCAAGATTACCGTTCGTCATATCGGCGGCGGCAACAGAACCAAATACAGAATTATAGATTTCAAGCGCAACAAGGACGGCATCCCCGCAACGGTCAAGTCGATACAGTACGATCCCAACAGATCTGCTCACATCGCTCTCCTCGCTTATGCAGACGGCGAAAAGAGATACATTCTCGCACCCGTAGGTCTCAGCGTAGGCGACAAGGTAGTTTCCGGCGCAGGCGCAGACATCAAGGCGGGCAACGCGCTCGCACTTGCTGACATCCCCGTAGGTACAGTCGTTCACGCAATCGAGCTTAAGCCCGGCAGAGGCGCGCAGATAGCCAGAGCCGCAGGCATTTCCGCTCAGATAATGGCAAAGGAAGGCGCGTACGCAACCCTCAAGATGCCCTCGGGCGAAATGAGACTGGTCAGCGTAAAGTGCAAGGCTACCGTCGGTCAGGTCGGCAACCTCGAGCATGAAATCGTTCACCTCGGCAAGGCGGGCAAGACGCGTTATCTCGGCGTAAGACCCACCGTCCGCGGTTCGGTCATGAACCCCAACGACCACCCTCACGGCGGCGGCGAAGGCAAGTCCCCTGTCGGACATGCAGGTCCTATGACGCCTTGGGGCAAGCCTGCTCTCGGTTACAAGACGAGAAAGAAGAAGAATACTTCTTCCAAGTACATCTTAAAGAGAATCAACTAATAAAAGGAGAATAGAAAATGTCAAGAAGCGTTAAGAAAGGGCCTTACTACGAAGAAAGGCTTATGTCGAGAATTGAAGCGATGAACGCGTCGGGCGAAAAGAAAGTCGTTAAGACCTGGTCGCGCGCGACTACTATATTCCCCCAGATGGTTGGTCATACGATAGCCGTTTACGACGGAAGAAAGCACGTTCCCGTATACGTTACCGAAGACATGGTAGGCTGCAAGCTCGGCGAGTTTGCTCCCACCAGAACTTTCAAGGGTCATGCGGCAAAGACCGTCGCCAAGAAGTAAGGAGAAATAAGTTATGGCAAGCAATATGAAGAAAAAGACGGAAAAGATTGCCGCAACAAAGGATAAACGTCCTTACGCAACGGCAAAATATATCAGAATTTCGCCCTACAAGGTAAGAACCGTACTTGCCCTCATCAGAGGCAAGAGCGTTGAAGACGCAGCGGCAATCCTCACCTATTGCAACAAGGGCGGCAGCGATGAGGTCAAGAAGGTGCTTCTCAGCGCCGCAGCAAACGCAGAACACAACTTCGGCATGGACAGAAGCGATCTGTTCGTTGCAGAAACGTTCGCGGACGGCGGTCCCCACCTCAAGAGAATGCAGCCCGTTTCCAAGGGTCGCGGTCACGCAATCCTCAAGAGAACGAGCCACATCACCGTAATACTCGACGCTAAGGAAATTTAAAGGAGAAGTGAAGAATGGGACAGAAAGTTAATCCTCATGGTTTGAGAGTAGGCGTAATCTCCCCCTGGAGCACGCAGTGGTACGCAGACAAAAAGGACTTCGGCAAGCAGCTCAAGGAAGATAACGTCATCCGCAACTTCATCAAGTCGAAGTATTACGAAGCGGCTATTTCGAGCATAGCGATCGTCAGAGCGGCTAACAAAATTGAAGTTACCATCTACACCGGTCGTCCCGGCGTGCTCATCGGCAAAGCCGGCTCCGAAATAGACGTAATAAAGAAGAGCCTTGCAAAGCTCACCGGCGGCAAGGTAATCATCATCAACGTAAAGAAGATAGACAAGATAGATCAGGACGCACAGCTCGTTGCGGAAGCAGTCGCTTCGCAGCTCGAAAAGCGCGTATCCTACAGAAGGGCAATCAAGCAGCAGCTTTCCAAGGTTGCAAAGTCGGGCGTAAAGGGCGTTAAAATCGCAGTTTCCGGTCGTCTCGACGGCAGAGAAATCGCAGGCAGCGAAAGCTACCACGAAGGCTCCATTCCCCTTCAGACGCTCAGAGCGGACATCGATTACGGCTTCGCCGAAGCTCACACCACGTTCGGCGTGCTCGGCGTTAAGTGCTGGATATACAAGGGCGAAGTGCTTTCCGGCTCTAAGAAACTGATTATATCGGACGGAGGCGAAGAGTAATATGTTAATTCCCAAGAGAGTAAAAAGAAGAATGCAGCACCGCGGCAGAATAAGAGGCAGAGCGCAGAAGGGCAACAAGATTGCCTACGGCGAATACGGTCTCGTTGCCCTGGAAGGCGGCAGAATTACCTCTAACCAGATAGAAGCAGCCCGTATCGCTATGACGAGATTTATCAAGCGCGGCGGTCAGGTCTGGATAGATATATTCCCCCACAAACCTATAACGAAGCACCCCGCAGAATCCCGTATGGGTTCCGGTAAGGGCGCCGTCGAATACTGGGTAGCAATCGTCAAGCCCGACAGAGTTATGTTCGAAATGGCTGGCGTAAGCGAAGACGTTGCACGCGAAGCAATGCGCCTTGCAGCGCACAAACTTCCCGTAAAGTGCAAATTTATAAAGAAAGAAGAAGGCGGTGAGGCTAATGAAGGCTAAAGAACTTGTTAATTTGACCGACGCAGAGCTTGAAGCAAGGCTCAGCGAGTTGAAGACGGAGCTTTTCAATTTACGTTTCCGCCACGCAAGCGGTCAGCTGGAAAACCCCATGCGCATCAACCTCGTCAAGAAGGACATCGCAAGGGTTAACACCGTAATCCGCGCAAGGCAGATAAATGGTTAAGGAGAAAGGTATGGAAAGAACTACGCTCAGGAAAGAAAGAGTTGGCTTGGTAGTTTCCGACAAGATGGATAAGACGGTAGTCGTTGCCATCACCGAGAAAAGCAAGCACCCCCTGTATAAAAAGACCATAACCAAGACGACGAAGTTCAAGGCGCACGACGAAGAAAACGCCTGCGGCGTCGGCGATACGGTCAGAATAGTTGAAACGAGAAAGCTCTCCAAGGACAAGAACTGGAGAGTGGCAGAAATCATCGAAAAGGCAAAATAATTTTTTGATGGTTTCGCGGCAAGGATACGTCTTATTTATGCCGTATGCGCGGGAGCGCGACCTTTAATATAAGGTTGCGCGGCTCCCAAAGGTTCCGCGCGTACAGGGTAAACAGCCGCCGCGCGGCAGGACGCATCCCTATACCGTATAAAGAGTTGTAAGTGACATAAAAGGAGAATTATATGATACAACCTCAGACGAGGCTCAAGGCCGCAGACAACAGCGGCGCTAAAGAGCTTATGTGCATAAAGGTGCTGGGCGGCTCGTTCAGAAAGACGGGCAACATCGGCGACGTAATCGTATGTTCCGTCAAGACTGCCACCCCCGGCGGCGCAGTCAAGAAGGGCGACGTGGTCAAAGCCGTAATCGTAAGAAGCACCAAGGGTATCCGCCGCAACGACGGTACTTATATCCGCTTTGACGACAACGCAGCCGTAATAATCGGTTCCAACCAGGAACCCCGCGGCACGCGTATCTTTGGACCGATTGCAAGGGAACTTCGCGAAAAGAACTACATGAAGATAATCTCCCTCGCACCCGAGGTTCTTTAATCTAAGGAGAAGAGCTATGAACGTAAAATTGAATGATACTGTTTTGGTTATCACCGGTAAGGATGCGGGCAAGCAGGGCAAGGTAATTGCCACTTCTCCCAAGAACGGCAAGGTGGTAGTTGAAGGCGTAAACCTTCAGAAGAAATGCAAAAAAGCAAGAAGAGCTAACGAAACTTCGCAGATAATCGAAAAGGAAGGCGCAATCGACGTTTCCAACGTAATGGTGGTCTGCGACGCATGCTCCAAACCCGTAAGAGTAAAATACAGCGTCGAAGGCGGCAAAAAGGTAAGAGTTTGCCCCAAGTGCGGCGCGGTTCTCGACAAGGCATATGCAGGCAAGAAGGGCGCAAAGGCGGCAGAAACCAAAGAAGCACCTAAAAAGCGTACCCGTAAGCGTGCAGCCAAGAAGGCGGAAGAGACCGCCGAGGGCGAGGCTGAATAAGGAGGACGTCACAGAATATGGCACAGAAAGAATATATAAGCAGGGTCGCTCAGCAGTATGCTGAAGAAGCCGTACCCGCGCTCACCAAGAAATTCGGCTATAAGAACCCCATGGAAGTTCCCAAGCTGGTAAAGATAGTAATCAGCTCGGGTCTCGGCGACATCAAGGACAACGCCAAATCCATTCAGCTCGCAGTAAACGAAATCAAGCAGATTACCGGCCAGCAGCCCATACTCACCAAGGCTAAGAAGTCTGTCGCAAACTTCAAAGTGCGCGAAGGAATGTCCGTCGGCATCAAAGTTACCTTGAGAGGCAAAATGATGTACGACTTCTACGATAAATTCGTATCCATCGCTCTTCCCAGAGTGCGCGACTTCCGCGGCGTATCCGCAGACAGCTTCGACGGCAAGGGCAACTACTGCATGGGCGTCAAGGAACAGCTCATCTTCCCCGAAATCCAGTACGACCAGGTTGAAAAAATCCGCGGCATGGACATATGCTTCGTAACGACGGCAAAGACCGACGAAGAAGCGAGAGAGCTTTTAAGGGCACTCGGTATGCCCTTCAAGAAGTAAGGAGAATTAACAATATGGCAAAGAAAGCAATGATAAACAAGCAGCAGAAGCCTGCCAAATTCTCGACGAGGGCGTACACCAGATGTTCCATCTGCGGAAGACCCCACGCCGTTCTGCGTAAATACGGAGTATGCCGTATCTGCTTCAGAAACCTTGCTTACAAGGGTGAAATTCCCGGCGTAAAGAAATCGAGCTGGTAAGAAAGGAGGACAGACAGATGACAGATCCCATCGCAGATATGCTCACGCGCATCAGAAACGCGCTTATGGTAAATAAAGAAACCGTTGAAGTGCCTTCGTCCAACATGAAAAAGGCAATCGCGGAAATCATGCTCAAAGAAGGTTACCTTTCCGACGTCAAACTCGTAGAGGACGGCTTCGGCGGCAAACTCGTGCTCACGCTCAAATATGTCGGCAGAAAGCAGTCGGTTATCAACGGACTTAAGAGAATTTCCAAGCCCGGTCTCCGCACCTATGCCGGCGTGGAAGATATGCCCAAGGTCATGGACGGTCTCGGCATCGCAATCCTTTCCACCAACAAGGGCGTAATGACGGATAAGCAGGCAAAGGCTGCCAACGTAGGCGGCGAAGTGCTTTGCTACATCTGGTAAGGAGGTAATTTAGAATATGTCAAGAATAGGTAAATTACCCGTACAGCTCCCCGCAGGCGTAACGGTAACGTTCGCAAACGGCGTTCTCACCGTCAAAGGCGGCAAGGGCACTCTTACTCAGGAAGTAGCAGGCGACATCGACTTCAAGGTAGAGGGCAACGAAGCTCTCGTAGTCAAGAAGACGGACAGCGCAGAACTCGACGCAAAGCACGGTCTTTACCGCGCATTGCTCCACAACATGGTTGTGGGCGTAACCCAGGGCTACACCAAGTCGCTCAAGGTTAACGGCGTCGGCTGGAAGGTCGCAAAGCAGGGCAACAAGGTAGTGCTCAACGTAGGTTTCTCCCATCCCGTAGAGGTTGCAGAACCCGCAGGCATCACCCTCACCTGCCCCACACCCAACGAAATCGTGGTTGCCGGCATCGATAAGACCCTCGTAGGTCAGACGGCGGCAAACATCAGATCGATAAGAACCCCCGAACCTTACCACGGCTACGGCATCGCATACAGCGACGAAGTAATCGAGCGCAAGGAAGGCAAGACGGGCGGCAAGGGCAAGAAATAATTTCGGATATGCGGCATAGCGCCGCGGCTTAAACTCTGACCGCCGCGTTCACTCCGGACGCGGAAAGGCAGGTTGCCAAATCCGAAGGACGCGCCGCCGCAAGCGGCGGATTGCTCATATATTTTAAGGAGACATCATGATAAGTAAAATCGATAAGAATAAGGAAAGACAGCGTCGTCACGTCAGAGTGCGCAAAAAGATATCCGGCACCGGCGAGACGCCCAGATTCAACGTCTATCGCAGCCTCAACCACATCTATGTTCAGGTCATCGACGACGTAAAGGGAGTAACCTTGTGTTCTGCATCCACCATGGAAAAGGAAATTCAGGCGGAAATCAAGGATATGACCAAAACCGAAGCGGCAAAGGTCGTAGGCAAGAAAGCAGCCGAGCGCGCAATCGCAGCGGGCATCAAGGCAGTTGTTTTCGACAGAGGCGGTTACCTTTATACCGGCCGCGTACAGGCAGTAGCCGACGGCGCAAGAGAAGCCGGACTTAATTTCTAAGGAGCACAGGTATGGAAGAAAAGAAAGAAAGGACGCAGAGAAGAGATTCAAGACCCAGAAGAAGAGACGAGGATGACGGCTTCATCAAAAAGCTCATCCAGGTCAACAGGGTAACCAAGACCGTCAAGGGCGGACGCAACATGCGCTTTGCAGCGCTCGTAGTTGTCGGCGACGGCAAGGGTTCGGTAGGCTACGGCATGGGAAAGAGCAAGGAAGTTCCCGAAGCAATCGAAAAGGCTACCGCGCAGGCTAAGCGCAACCTCACCAAGTGCAACTTAAAGGATACATCCATTCCTCACACCGTCATCGGCGTATACGGCAGAGGCTCCGTGCTTATGATGCCCGCCGCACAAGGTACCGGCGTTATCGCGGGCGGTCCCGTGCGTGCCGTGATGGAAGCAGCAGGCGTTAAGGATATCCGTACAAAATCCCACGGAACCAACAACCCCATCAACTGCGTAAAGGCAGCCGTAGCGGGACTGGTTTCGCTCAAGGCTCCCGAAGACGTTGCAGCCGCACGCGGCAAGACGTTAGAGGAAATTATAGGCTAAACGGAGGACGTTATGGTAAAGATTACGTTGATAAAGAGCGTATCCAACGAAAACAAGAGCATAAAAGCTACTGTCGAAGCGTTGGGACTTAAAAAAATCCGTTCGACCAAGACCCTCGAAGCGACCCCCGCAAACATGGGTCAGATAAAGAAGGTTGCATACCTTCTTAAGGTTGAAGAAGTTTAAGGAGAAGAGCAAAAATGAGAATTGATACATTACAGCCCGCAGAGGGCGCAACGACTTCTCCCAAGAGATTAGGCAGAGGCATAGGCTCGGGCAAGGGCAAGACGTCCGGCAAGGGTCACAAAGGTCAGTGGGCGCGTTCGGGCGGCGGCGTACGTCCCGGTTTCGAAGGCGGTCAGATGCCCCTCCACAGAAGAATCCCCAAGAGAGGTTTCCACAACAAGTGGGCAACGTCTTATCTTATTATCAATCTGTCGCAGCTTTCTTCCGTTCCCGCAGGCACGGTTGTCGACTACGATTACGTAGTTGCAAACTCGCTTGCAAAGAACGTCAAGAACAACGGCGGACTTAAAGTTCTCGGCAGCGGCGAAGTAACCGTCGCTCTCACGGTAAAAGCATCGGCATTCTCTGCATCCGCAAAGGAAGCAATCGAAAAAGCCGGCGGCACAGCCGAGATTGTTTAATTAATAGACGCAGGCGCAATTTCGCGCCGAAGGAGAGCCAATAAATGTTTGAAACAATAAAAAATTGTTTTAAAAACAAGGAAATACGCAAGAAAATCTGGATAACCCTCCTCATTCTGCTCGTATTCCGTCTGGGCTGCTACATTCCCGTTCCCGGCATGAACGCCGAGAGCTTTGCCGGACAGATAAGCGACGTTTCGTTCCTCGAAATCATGTCGTCTATAACCGGCGGCTCGCTCGCAAACGCAACGCTGTTCGCGCTGGGCATCAGCCCCTATATTAACGCCTCCATTATAATTCAGCTTTTAACCGTAGGCATTCCTTACCTCGAAAACCTCTCCAAACAGGGCGAAGAGGGCAGGAAGAAGATAGCTCAGATTACCAGATACGTTACGATAATTCTCGCAGTGCTTCAGGCAGTCGGCATCATCGTAAACTTCGGTATCAAGGGCGATTCGATAGAGCTTCACCTGTTCGGCGAACAGGCGATAGGCACTACGGGCGCAAGCTGGGTTGCAGGCATATTCCTGACCGTTGTTTACACCGCGGGCGCAATGCTCGTAATGTGGCTGGGCGAAAGAATTACCGAATACGGCGTGTCCAACGGCATATCGCTCATCATCTTCGTGGGCATCATTTCCACGGCGGGAAGCCAGCTCGTAGGCAAATTCAGCGAAGCGTTCACGGGTAATCCTTCCGTTCTTTGGGAAGTACTCGGATTTATCATCCTCACCATCGTCGAATTTACGGCAATCGTCGCAGTCGACCTTTCGGAAAGAAGAATACCCGTTCAGTACGCAAAGCAGGTCAAGGGCAGAAAGATGTACGGCGGTCAGTCGTCGGTAATTCCCTTAAGAATTGCAGGCGGCGGCGTAATGCCTCTCATCTTCGCATTCGCATTCATCAGCGTTCCCGCAATGCTCGCCAGCCTCTTCTGGCCGGGCAGCCCGTTCGAAGTGGGCGTTGCTCAGTGGTTCTCGGGTTCATCGCCTTACTGGTACGGTCAGCTCATCTACATGGTTGTTCTGTGCCTGCTCATATTCGCTTGTGCGTTCCTGTATTCCTCGATGCAGTTCAATGCAGAGGACGTATCCAAGACGATACAGCAGAACGGCGGCTTCATCCAGGGCATCCGTCCCGGCAAGCCCACGGCAGTGTACCTCAAGAAAATCAACAACAGAATAACGCTGTTCGGCGCGATATATCTGTCGCTCGTCGCGTTCATACCTTCCATTCTCGGCATGGTCGCAACAGCGCTCAGCTGGGGAACGGACCTCATAAGCGTCTTCTCCACGACGGGTATACTCATCGTCGTATCGGTTGCGCTCGAACTCGACAAACAGATGCAGTCGCAGCTGATGATGAAGAATTATAAAGGCTTCCTCAAATAATAAACACAAAAGGCGGCGTAAAATGAACATAGTTTTACTCGGCGCTCCCGGCGCCGGCAAGGGTACGCAGGCAAAATTCATCGAGGAAAAATATTCCCTTTCGCACGTTTCGACGGGCGATATATTCAGGGCTAACATCAAGGGCGGCACGCCGATAGGCGTTATAGCCAAGGGCTATATCGACCGCGGCGAGCTCGTTCCCGACGAAGTAACCTGCGAACTCGTAAAAGACAGGCTTGTAAACGGCGAAACCGGCAAAGGTTTCATGCTCGACGGCTTTCCCCGCAACATATTCCAGGCTGAACAGCTCGACGGCTTTGCGCAAATAGATTTGTGCATAAACATCGCCGTAGACAAGTCCCTTCTGATGGACAGAATTTGCGGCAGAAGGATGTGTTCGTGCGGAGCGAGCTATCACGTATCCATGCTCAACGGCGCGACCAAGTGCGCGAAGTGCGGCAGGGAACTGTACAGGCGCGAGGACGACAACCCCGAAACGGTAGAAGCAAGGCTCAACACTTACGCCACCCAGACGGCGCCCCTTACCGAATATTACAGGGCGCAGGGAAAGCTCTTCACGGTAGACGGCGGCGCGGGTACGCCCGAAGAGGTATTCGCCGTCATAGAAAGAGAGCTGGATAAATACATAAAATGATTAAAGCAAAAAGTCCCGAAGAAATCGCGCTCATGCGCGAATCGTGCAGGATTGTCAAAGAGACGCTCGATTTCGTGGGCAGAAACATACGCGCAGGGATGACCACCAAGGAAGTGGACGACATGGTTTACCGCTACATAACTTCGTGCGGAGCATATCCTTCGTCGCTCGGTTACGGCGGTTTCCCCGCAAGCGCGTGCGTATCTGTCAACGAAGTTGTCGTTCACGGCATTCCTTCCGACAGAATAATCGAAAACGGCGACATCGTCAGCGTAGACATAACCGCCGAAAAGAACGGCTATAACGGCGACGCGGCGCGTACCTTCATGATAGGCGACGTCTCCGAAGAAAAAAGGCAGCTCGTAAAAGTTACCGAAGAATGCTTTTTCAAGGCAATCGAAGGGCTCAGGGCGGGTACGCCGCTCTACGACATAGGTTATGCGGTGCAGACGCACGCCGAAAGCCACGGCTACGGCGTCGTGCGCGCGCTGGTCGGACACGGCATCGGCAAAGACATGCACGAAGACCCCTCCGTTCCCAATTTCGGGAAGAAGGGCACGGGTATGCGCCTCAAGGCGGGCATGACGATATGCATCGAACCGATGATAAATGCGGGAACGTACAAGGTAGTGTTCCACGACGACGGCTGGACGGTTACGACTATGGACGGCAAGCCTTCGGCGCACTACGAAAACACCGTGCTCATAACAGAGGACGGAGTAGAAATTCTTACCCTGTAAGGGTGCAAAATGAAAGTTAAGACTCCCCGAGAGGGCACGATTTGCGTGAGCGCTCAGGGCAGGGACGAAGGCGTGACGTATGCGGTAGTGAGCGTCGTTTCGCCGCAGTTCGTGCTCGTAGCGGACGGCAACCGCAAAAAGCTGAGTTGTCCCAAACGGAAAAATTTAAAGCACCTTCGCCTCACGCCGTCAAACGCGGCGGAGTACGGTGCGGATATTTCAAACGGCAGTGCGGACGATTGCTCTCTGGCTTACGCCATAAAGCAATATCTGCAGAGTAAAAAATAAAGTCGGAGGAAAACAATTTGTCTAAGGACGATGTAATTGAAGCGGAAGGAAAGGTAATAGAGTGCCTTCCCAACGCCAACTTCAAAGTACAGCTTTCTAACGGTTACGTAATCACGGCATACATTTCAGGCAAACTTCGCATGAACTATATCAGAATTATAGAAGGCGACACAGTCAAGCTCGAAATGAGTCCTTACGATCTGACCAAAGGCAGAATCACCTGGCGCAGCAAGGGTTAATCCTTCCCGCCGGAAATCACAAAACAGGAGATTAATTATGAAAGTTAGACCTTCAGTAAAGCCTATGTGCGACAAGTGCAAAGTCATCAAAAGAAACGGCAAAGTAATGGTTATCTGTTCCAAGAACAAGAGCCACAAACAGCGCCAGGGTTAATTGAATGCCTTCGGGCATGATAAGTTTTTTTCACGTTTATAATGACAGAGCTGATTTCGCTTTAAAAGCGGGATGGTGCCGTACTTTGTGCGACGGAACTCTTAATTATAAAAATAATTTCGGCGGCGAAAGGAGCGGTGCATTCCACAATTTTTCCGCAACGACGAGCCGCGCGGTTGACATAAGTAATATTTTTTTAAAATCAAACGGAGGAAATAAATCGTTATGGCACGTATTGCCGGTGTAGATTTACCCAGAGAAAAGAGAATAGAAATAGGTTTAACCTACATTTACGGTATCGGTCTTACGACGAGCAAAAAGATACTCGCCGCAACCGGTATCAACCCCGACACGAGAGTTAAGGATCTCGACGAAACAGCAGTATCCAAGCTCCGTGAATATATTGACCACAATTACAGAGTAGAGGGCGAACTCCGCAGCGAAGTATCGCTCAATATCAAGCGCCTCATGGAAATAGGTTCGTACCGCGGCATCCGCCACAGAAAGGGTCTGCCCGTACGCGGCCAGTCCACCAAGAGAAACGCGAGAACCCGCAAGGGTCCCCGCCGCACGGTAGCCAAGAAGAAGGGCGCAAAGTAATAGGGAGGACTTAAAATGGCAGCAGCAACTAAAAGAACTACAGTTTCCAGAAAGCGCAAAGAGCTTAAAAAGGTTGACAAAGGTCAGGTTCACATTCAGTCATCCTTCAACAATACTTTGGTAACCGTAACCGATATGCAGGGCAACGCACTCGCACAGTCGAGCGCAGGCGCACTCGGTTTCAAGGGGTCCAGAAAGGGCACGCCCTTCGCAGCACAGATGGCATGCGAAACGGCTGTCAAAGCGGCAAAAGAACACGGACTTCGCTCTGTCGAAGTATATGTAAAGGGTCCCGGAGCGGGCAGAGAGTCCGCAATCCGCGCAATCGCGGCTTGCGAAGTAGAAATTTCGCTCATCAGCGACGTATCTCCCATTCCTCACAACGGTTGCAGACCCCCCAAGCGCAGAAGAGTATAATCGGAGGAGAAACAGAATATGGCAACTTATAGAGAAGCAAAATGCCGCCTTTGCAGAAGAGAAGGCGCAAAGCTCTTTTTGAAGGGCGATAAATGTTATAACGGCAAATGCCCTTTTGAAAAACGTCCCGTAGCTCCCGGCACGCACGGTGCAGGCAGAAAGAAGGTTTCCGAATACGGCCAGCAGCTTCGCGAAAAGCAGAAGGTTAAGCGTATCTACGGCGTTCAGGAAGGACAGTTCAGAACATATTACGAAAAAGCAGACCGCATGAAGGGCATAACCGGTGAAAACATGCTCTCCCTCCTCGAAAGAAGGCTGGACAACGTAGTCTACAGAATGGGTATATGCGTAAGCCGCGCACAGGCGCGTCAGCTCGTCAACCACGGGCATTTCACCGTCAACGGCAAAAAGGTCAACATTCCCTCTTACATCGTCAAAGCAGGCGACGTAGTTGCAGTAAAGGAAAGCAAGGCTTCCAACAAGTACTTTGAAGAAGTAAAGGCTTCCAAGGTTGCAAACCTTCCCAAGTGGCTGGAATTCAACCCCGAAAAGCTCGAAGGTAAAGTTGTAGCGCTTCCTGTAAGAGAGGACATCGACAGCCAGATTGCCGAGCATATGATTGTCGAATTGTACTCCAAGTAATCACAATTTAAGTTAAGGAGGTAGTTTATGATCGAAATGGATATGCCCAAAATCGAAGTGGAAGAAAGCGAGGACCAGTCCTATTCCAGGATAGTCGTCGAACCTCTCGAAAAGGGCTTCGGTCTCACAATAGGCAACTGCTTAAGAAGAATACTCCTGTCTGCGCTCCCCGGCGCAGCCGCACAGGGCATCAGATTTTTAGATGGTTCCGTAAAGCACGAGTTTTCGGCAGTTGCGGGTGTTAAGGAGGACGTAACCGAGATTATCCTTAACTTAAAATCGCTTGCAATCAAAACCAAGATACTCGACAAGGACTATGTAAAGGTTGTTCACCTCTACAAGGAAGGTCCCTGCGAAGTCAAGGCGAGCGATATATCGCAGGACGCCGAGATTGAAATAATCAACGGCGACCAGCACATATGCACGGTAGACGCGGGCGGCAAGATCGACATGGAAATTACCATCGGTCGCGGACGCGGCTACAAGGGCGCGGATCATGCCCGCACCGAACTCATCGACTATATTCCCATCGACTCCATATATACGCCCGTCAAGAAGGTCAACTACAACGTGGAAAATACCCGCGTGGGACAGAACACCGACTACGACAAGCTCACGCTGGAGGTATGGACGAACGGAGCGTTCTCCGCAAAGGAAATCGTTTCGCTCGCGGCTAAAATCATGCAGGACCACATATCGCTCTTCGTAGACCTTTCGGATACGATAAAGGATATGGACATACTCGTAAAGAACGAAGACGACCGCCAGCAGAAGATACTTGCCATGGCAATCGAGGATATGGATTTATCCGTTCGTTCGTACAACTGCCTGAAACGCGCCAACATTCACACGGTGGAAGATTTAACCAGAAAGACGGAAGACGAAATGCTCAAGGTAAGAAACCTCGGCAGAAAGTCTTTGGACGAAGTTATATTGAAGTTGCAGTCCTATGGTCTTTCATTATCAAACAAGGAGGACTAAAATATCATGCCCGGTAAATTAGGAAGAACGTCAGAACAGAGAAACGCAATGCTCAGGAACCAGGCTTCCGAGCTTCTGTGGTACGGCAAAATAACAACCACGCAGGCAAAAGCAAAAGAGCTTCAGCCCTACGTTGAAAAGATAATCACCAAAGCAATCAATACCTATGACCTCAACGAGGAAAAGGAAGTCGTAAAGACGGACAGCAAGGGTAAGGAAGTTACGGTAAAGGTTATCAAGGACAGCCCCAAAAAGCTCGCGGCGCGCCGCGCCATCATGGCAAAGCTTCGCGACCTTCAGGAGGTTAAGGGCTTCAACGAAAAGAAGTCCGAGTTCAAGGCTCGCACCCAGGACGTAAAGCATCCCCTCATGGAAAAGCTGTTCAATGAAATTGCTCCCAAGTACGCTCAGCGCAAGGAAGAAGTAGGTCAGGGCGGCGGTTACACCCGCATCTACCTGCTCGGTCAGCGCCGCGGCGACGGTGCCGAAGAAGCAATCATTGAGCTTGTTTAATCGATAAGGCATTCAAAAGCGCCCCGCGCGGAAGTTTCCGCGCGGGGCGCTATAATTATGCCCGTAAACGCATTGGGAGGTGCGCTATAATTATGCCCGTAAACGCATTGGGAGGTGCGCTTAAAATGTATGCCTGTAAACACAATGAGGGCTATATGTGCGTAAAGAGATTAGGGGCGTGCGCTTAAAATAAATGTAAAAGGATTGGCGCGACGCTTGATTTTGCCATAAACAGACAATGCGCGCCTCAACGCTTGCCGTCTTAAAAATGCCTGCAAATTATATTCCGCGCAGAAGTTTCCGCGCGGGTATAGTTTGCGCGGACATAAGGCGCAGTTTATTTCGCCGCGGCATATGTGCGGGGCAATTAATTTTTTGCCCCGTCAGGGTTTTGCGTGTGAGATAATGCGACCGCGCGTCGGGAAAAGCAATTTATTTCTCGTCGGTATTGACAAATTATGCCCGCAATATTATAATGTGTTCAATAAAAGGTAAATTTATCATAAAGGAGCACGGAGATGAAAAAAGTTATATCCTGTATCGTCCTTGCGCTGTGCATGATTTTTGCGGCATTAGCCTTTTCGGGTTGCGGCACGCCGAGCGTAGAGGGAAACACATATGTGTATGAAAGCTTAACCGTAACGGGCGGCACCGAACAGGAGAACGCCGATGTGTCCGAAAATCTGGAAGGGATGTACGCAGGCATGCAGATTTCTTTCGATACAGACGGCAGCGTTACAGTAAGCCAGGGCAGCAACGTTACCAAAGGCACATACACCCAGGATGGCAACAAAATCAATATCGATTTAAGCGGTCTTAAAAACGAGTTTACCGTCAACGGAAATGCCATTGAGTACAAAATGCAAATAGAAAGTTTTGTCGCGACGGTTAAATTTAAGCAGACAGAGCAGAGCGTAACGCCCGAAAATCCCGACGGACCAGATAACCCCGACGGACCAAATAACCCCGACGGACCAAATAACCCCGACGGACAAATTACCTCTCTCGCGAACAAAATTTTCTATGTCAGCGATATTAAAATCGAAGATATGACGGGCAATTTGTCGCAGGCAGAGATCGCCGATCTGGAAAGCCAGTTCAGCGTCATGGTTGAAGGCGCATACCTTGCGTTTTACGACGAAAGCGTCTGCGTCGTCAGTCTTGGCGGCAACATAATGACGGGCAATTATGCCTTTGCGGCAAATACAATCACCATAACATTAGAGAACGATAACGAAGATTTTATCCTCGAAGGAAACAAAATCATCAAGTCGGACGAAATTCTTATGGGCGACGTAACTGGCATTTATCTTACCATGGAATATACCCTTGAAGAAAACGGGTCAATGCCGGAAATTCCCTCTACCACTCTGTCGGGAAAAGTCTTTTCATTCTACGGCACGGAAGTGGAAGTTTTGTCGGGCGATTTAACGCAGGCGGAAATTGACGAAGTGATAAGCATGAACAATATGATAGGTGAAGGTTCGTATTTTACTTTCACAAACGATACTTCCTGCTCATATACTATTCAGGGATATACAATGTACGGCATTTACAGTATTGAAGGAAACGTACTTTATGTAACAATAAACGGAAGTACCGAAGAATTTATTCTCACCTCCGATACAATCAGTCAGACCCAACAGGATATTGTAGGCAATGCCGATATTGAAATAAACATCATATATTCGCTTTCAAACAATTGATTTTAAAGGGATGTCGCCGCGGGCTAATTGCCCGCGGCGGCATTTTTTAATGCTTTTCAGACACATAGTATCTCACCCTTTTGCGCCAGAAGCTTTAATATGTCCTGCGCAACCCTCATTTATTTATAAAATGGTGTGTTTTTCAGCGCATGCCCGCCGCATGATTGCGCGCAATCATGCGGCGGGCGCGAATAAAAATGTAAAATATTTCCGATAATAATTGCATGAAGAACAAGCACAAA
>ENA-UONV01001311-UONV01001311.1-human-gut-metagenome-genome-assembly--contig:-CS4-NODE-1311-length-22380-cov-19.622217_pt1 | contig 22380 bp, 19 predicted proteins | sample MGYA00242461_ERZ724008 | MGnify/ENA metagenome assembly ERZ724008 | reverse complement strand
GCTGTAATCCCAGAACACGGTGCCGAACAGCAGCTCGGTGACGGCGCTGCACACATACTCATACGCACCGCCGAGGATGACGCCGAACCAGAAGATGCGGCTCTCACTCTGGTGCTCGCTGCCCCGCAGAAGGACGGCGGCCAGCACCAGCGCCAGCCCCCACACCACGCTGAACGGGCCCCACACCAGGCTCGACCGGCTCATCCAGACACCGGCCGTGATGCGGCAAAACAGGGTCTCCACCACATCACCGAGGAAGGCCCCCACCACGAACAGCCAGACCAGGTCGGATACGCTCATCGCCTTTTCGGCGCTGGTGGTCGGCTCCGGGCGGGCCGCTGCGGGGTAGGCCCGCTGGATGCGACGCTCCACGCGGGCGGCGATCTTCTGCTGCAGCCGGTCGGTGCCCTTGCCCAGCTCCTGCCCCAGCTGTTCCAGCCGGGGGTGTCTGGCGGCATACTGCCCCACGACCACCACCGCACCGATCTGGTCCAGCACGGCGACCGTCATGCTGACCCATACCGCGATGTGGAGCAGCAGCGGCGGCAGCCAGGCGCAGAACCGCAGCAGCAGGTCGTTGCCCCAGCGGACTGCTACTGCGCCCAGCACGCCCCACAGGGCAGAATATTGCAGGCAGACGTAGCCGTCCAGGTTGAACTTTTTATCGGAATAATCCCACCAGCGGCGGTGGTGCACCCGTTCCAGCAGCTTCGCCGTGATCCACTCGACCACAGTCGCGATCAGAAAACTGCCCGCGAACAGCGCGAACCAGTTGTTGCGCAGGTCGGCCAGACCCACGGCCAGCAGAACGCCCGCCGTGCCGTAGACGAAGCAGAACGGGCCGGAGGCCACACCGCGGTTGGTGAACCGGCGGCCTTTGGCGGTGGCTACGACCGTCTCCCCCACCCAGCCCAAAAACGAGTAGACCAGATAGATGACGCTGAGGGTATAGAAATTCAATTCCATCGGCTGTTGCCCTCCTGAAACAAAGTATACTCTGATTGTACCCGGTTTCGGGGCGCTTGACAAGCCCGAACCGCAAAAATGCCACCTCCGGCGCTGCGGCCGAAGATGGCATTTTGAGGTTTTGGATATTACTGCGGGCCGGACCGGAGCGGGTTACAGCTGGCTCTTGTACAGCTCCACGATCTCTTCCACGCTGGTGTCACGCGGGTTGCCGGGGCGGCAGGCGTCGGCGTAAGCGGACTCTGCCAGGAACTGGATGTCCTCTTCCTTCAGGATGCCGTGCAGGTTGGCGGGGATGCCCACATCTGCACCCAGCTGCTTGACGGCGGCGATGGTGGCATCGGCTGCCTCGGCGTCGTTCATCTCGTCGATGCCCTGGACGCCCATGGCCTTGCCGACAGCGCGGTAGCGCTCACCGGCCACGCTCTTGTTGTATTCCAGACCGACCGGCAGCAGAATGGCGCAGGCCACACCGTGCGGGGTGTCATACAGAGCGGACAGGCCGTGTGCCATGGAGTGGACGATGCCCAGACCGACGTTGGAGAAGCCCATACCGGCGATGTACTGGCCCAGCGCCATGCCCTCACGGCCTTCCGGGGTGTTCTGGACGGCACCGCGCAGGTTCTCGCTGATGAGCTTGATGGCTTCCAGATGGAACATATCGGAGATGGTGCAATGGCCCTTGGTGATGTAGCCCTCAATGGCGTGGGTCAGAGCGTCCATACCGGTGGCAGCGGTCAGGCCCTTGGGCATGGAGGACATCATATCGGGGTCCACGACGGCGATCTCCGGGATGTCGTTGGTATCGACGCAGACGAACTTGCGCTTCTTCTCGACATCGGTGATGACGTAGTTGATGGTGACTTCGGCCGCAGTACCGGCGGTGGTGGGCACAGCGATGGTGAAGACGGCGTGCTTCTTGGTGGGTGCGACACCTTCCAGAGAGCGGACATCCGCGAACTCCGGGTTGTTGATGATGATGCCGATGGCCTTTGCGGTATCCATGGAGGAGCCGCCGCCGATGGTCACGATGCAGTCTGCCTCAGCAGCCTTGAAGGCCGCCACGCCGTCCTGCACATTGGCGATGGTGGGGTTGGGCTTGATCTCGCTGTACACAGCGTAGGCAAAGTTTGCCGCATCCAGCAGGTCGGTGACTTTCTTGGTCACGCCGAACTTGATGAGGTCGGGGTCGGAGCAGACGAACGCCTTCTTGTAGCCGCGGGCGGTCAGTTCGGGAACGATGTTCTCGATGGCACCGTGGCCATGGTAGGAAATGGTATTCAGTACGATACGATCAGCCATAATTACGATCCTCCAAATCTTTGTACCCGTTTTCAGCCGGGTCTCTCTGCCTTTTACTTTACCACATTGTTAAAAACTATGCAATGTCAAATTCTTATGATTTTTATGAATTTTTTATACATATCCCACTGTTTCTGGACAAATGTTCTGTTTTTGTGCAAAAAAGCACCCTCTCAGTCAAACCCTGTGGGTTTGACAGCTCCCCCGATGGGGGAGCCCTTGGCAGGCCGGACAGGCTCTGCTGGATGCTGAAAGCGGTTTGAATTGGAAACAAAAGTGCTCCGTCGTCAAGACCAACGGCATCGATACAATGGCTCTGACAAAAGAGCGTTTGTACGGATGCTGTAAATCGAAACAGCGGAGCATTCTATTTTATGATTCCAAGAAACGTTGCTCATCCAGCACGACCAGAACCGGCTCGCCAGTGGCTCGCCCTCTGGGAGAGCTGGCGCGGAGCGCCTGAGAGGGTAAATCTTACCACAGCCGGATGACCTTGATGACGCCTTCGGCCTTATCGCGGGCCAGCTCCAGATGGTGCTGCAGCGCATCGGCGGCGGTGTCCCAGTTGTCGTTCAGGGCCGCATCCAGGATGTGCAGATGCTCCTCACAGGTCTGGTCCTGATTGATCATGCTCACCTTGCCGGTCATGATGCGGAACCGGGTGTTCAGGCCGGTGATGCGGTCATAGGCCGAGCGCAGGTACTTGTTGGGCAGGCTGCTCATCAGCAGCGCGTGGAAGTCGTCGTCCGACTTGCAGAAGTCGTCGATGCGGTCCGGGTGGTGCATCAGTTCCTTATAGTCTTCCAGTGCCTGCCGGGGGATCAGGTTGCCGTAATTGCGCAGCGCATACGGCTCCACCAGAAGGCGCATCTCGAACATGCTGTGCACATCCTCCTCCGTGATGCCGGAGACCATCAGGCCCTTTTTGGGCAGGATGGTGATGAGGCCCTCCTGCTCCAACCGGCCCAACGCATCCCGCATGGGGGTGCGGCTGATATTTCCCATCTCCGCACAGAGCTTCTGCTCGTTGAGAAACTCATTGGGACGGTACTCACAGTTCAGGATCTTTGTTTTCAGGTACTGGTAGGCCTGGAGCTTCAAGCTCTGCTTTGCCTGCTGTTCCATCTCTTTCATCTTTCCAATCTCCTAACCGAACAGATCATTTCATTCCGATGTTCGTCTCAAACAACACAAAGCCGCCCAAAAGGCAGCTTGTATCCCTGAAATAATCCAACTCATCTCATACGAATATTATCACACAACTTGTCAATCTTTACAAGAGTTTTTCCAAAAGATTGGGAGCTTTTCCGTTTTGCACAGATATTCTGCCGTATTTTCTTGCATTATTCACAAAGTTTTTTGTGCTTGTCGCCAACTCTCCCATCTTGTTTTGCATCGAAGGATAAATTGTGATACACTTGATGCAGAAAGGAAGGCGGATATCATGGCAGGTCGCGGCGGATACAACACCAAAACCCGGCAGCTCATCCTGGATTATCTCATCAACAACCGGCAGCATGCGGTCAGTGCGTCGAATATTCTGGAACATCTGGAGGCCGAGGGCGCCAGCCCCAACCCCACCACCGTCTACCGCTATCTCGACAAGCTGGCGGGCGAACAGCGCATCATGAAATACGTCGCCGACAAGGGTGAAAAAGCTGTGTTCCAGTATGTGGACGAAGGGCGGCACTGCCGGGAGCATCTGCACCTCAAATGTGTGCAGTGCGGGCGAATCTACCACCTGGACTGCCACTTCATGGACGAGGTGCGCGCCCATCTGATGGCCGAACACGGCTTTACGCTCCAGTGCGAGGGAAGCGTTTTGTACGGACTTTGCCGCCGCTGTGCGCAGCAAAATGAGCAGGCTGAACAAACCGCAGAAAATTCAAATTCGGCTGTTGACACGGACAAAAAGCCGTGATACAATTCAGGCAAGAAAAGCGTTGACCGGGAAAAGTAAGGTCCAACCGCTCTTTTTCAGAGAGCGCGGGCAGGTGTGAGCCGCGCAGAGAGCCGGACCCGAACAAACCCCCGTGAGCTTCCCCCTGAACCCGCGCAAGGCGGCAAGTAAGGGCAGACGTGCGCCGCTCGTTATCGCGGCAGTGCTTTCAACGGGGAGAGCGCACAAAAGTGACTGACATGCCCAGCGTGTCGGTAATTTAGGTGGCACCACGGATACGGCAGCATTCGTCCTAGCAAAATGGGATGAAAGCTGCCGTATTTTTTATTTGAGACCGCTCCGATCCGGAGAGGCGGCATTGCCAAGCAATGACGGAGAGGTCACTTGAGAGGGGTAAGAAATATGTGTTGTGTAATGGGTTACACCGGGCACGATCTGAGTGCCGCCAAGTTCAAGGATTATCTGCTGCGCACCGTGATGCGCGGCCCGGACGACCAGCGGGTCGTGGAAGGGCCGTTCGGCCTGATGGGCTTTGGCCGGCTGGCCATCATGGGCCTGACGCCCGAAGGGATGCAGCCGTTCTACCGCGGAGCCGACTGTGTGGTCTGCAACGGCGAGCTGTACGGCTTCCGCTTTGAAAAAGAGATCCTGAAGCGCCGGGGCTACAAGTTCCAGTCCGACTGCGACTGCGAGATCCTGCTGCCGCTTTATTATGAGTACGGCCTCGACATGTTCCGCCATCTGGACGCCGAGTTCGCCCTCATCCTCTACGATTCCCGCAAGGACCGCCTCATCGCAGCCCGCGACCCCATCGGCATCCGCCCGCTGTTCTACGGCTACTCCAAGTCCAGCCACCAGATCGCATTCGCGTCCGAGATGCAGAACCTCATCGGCTGGTGCGACGACATCCGGCCCTTCCCCATTGGCAGCTACTACTGCGACGGCCGTTTCGTCCGCTATGAGGACATCGCCGATGTGCCCGCCCCCATGGAAGACGACATGGCGACCACCTTGACCAATATCCGCGAAAAGCTCATCGCCGGTGTGGAAAAGCGTCTGGACGCCGACGCACCGGTCGGCTTCCTGCTTTCGGGCGGTCTGGACTCCTCGCTGGTCTGCTCCATCGCAGCCAAAAAGCTGGGCAAACCCATCCGCACCTTTGCCATCGGCATGGACACCGACGCCATCGACCTGAAGTATGCCCGCCAGACCGCCGACTATCTGGGCAGCGAGCATCACGAGGTCATCATCAACCGGGAGATGGTCCTCCAGAGCCTGGAAGAAGTCATCCGCCTGCTGGGCACCTGGGATATCACCACCATCCGCGCCAGCATGGGCATGTACCTGCTGTGCAAGGCCATCCACGAGCAGACCGATGTCCGTGTCCTGCTGACGGGCGAGATCTCCGATGAGCTGTTCGGCTACAAGTACACCGACTATGCCCCCACCGCCGATGCCTTCCAGCAGGAGAGCCAGAAGCGCATCCGCGAGCTTTATATGTACGATGTCCTCCGCGCCGACCGCTGCATCTCCTCCAACAGCATTGAGGCCCGTGTGCCCTTCGGTGATCTGGACTTCGTCCGCTACGTGATGGCCATTGACCCCGAAAAGAAGCTGAACAGCTACGGCAAGGGCAAGTACCTGCTGCGCAAAGCCTTCGAGGGCGACTGGCTGCCGCCGGAGATCCTGTGGCGTGAAAAGGCCGCCTTCTCTGACGCCGTGGGCCACAGCATGGTAGACGACATCAAGGAGTATACCGAGAGCCTTTACACCGACGAGGAGTTCCAGCTCCGCCGGGCAAACTATTCGGCCCACTGCATGCCGTTCACCAAGGAGAGCCTGTTCTACCGCGAGATCTTCGAGAAATACTACCACGACCAGAGCCGCACCATCGTCGATTTCTGGATGCCCAACAAGGCATGGCCCGGCTGCAACGTCAACGACCCCTCCGCCCGTGTGCTGGCAAACTACGGCGCATCGGGGGTGTGATTTTTATTTTCGCTCTAGATGCAACAATTTTGCATCTAGAGTTTTTTGTGCAAACAAATAAGTTCAAAGAATTTTAGCAAATTCTAACAAGATTGATTTCAAAAAACAGCGGCCGCTTTCCAATTTGGAAAACTGCCGCTGTTTTGCTTTTTCTGCGTCTTGCACACCCGCCCCCAACATGCTACGCATTGTGCAGAAGGAAGCAGTCCCCAGCACTTTGCTGGAACGTCAAGTCGTTTTTTGTTGTGCTAAGGTGTCCCGGAATTCCTTCCATAGGCCGCTGCGCCCGGTCAAACGGTCCGCTGTTTCCTCGCCGAAGGTGAGTTTCAGCTTTTGATAGGCTTCCCGCAGATTGACCGGCCGGGACGTGGTGTTATGTGCATCCGATGCTACCACATCAATGACACCGCTGCTCAGCCAGCGTTCCACCCGCCGCCGCTTCCAAAAGCTACCCGGCTCCAGCACCGTGGAACCGTTCATCTGGCAGGCCACAGGATACCGGGCCTTCAGCTTTTCCAGAAGGCCCCGCGATTCCAGGCAGCGGTAGCGCTCCACATGGGCCATCAGAATGGAGTAGTCGCACACAGCCACTTCTTCCAGCCCGTTTTCCAGCTCTTTGGCGGAAGTCTGCGGTAAAAACTCCATCAGCACCCAGTCTGTACCGGCCAGCGTGGGCAGGCCGTTTTCTCTGGCCGCATCCCGCAGCATGGGGTTGTACAGCAGCTCCGCACCGGGGTACAGCCGCAATCCATACCCCTGCTGTTGACAATAGGCCTGCGCTGCATCCAGGTGGCGCTGATAGCGCTCCTGTGGAAACTCCTCCAAGCCCGGTGTCGCGTGGGTGGTGGCCACCAATGTGGTGATGCCGTTGGCAGCAGCTGCGTCCAGCATCGCCCGCATCTGTTCTTCCGTGCGGGCACCATCGTCCACTCCATAGACCACATGCGTATGCAGATCTAAAAACTGTTCTGTCATGGGCTCAGCTCTTCTTTTCTTCTGCCTCTTTTTCGTAGGCCTTGTAATAACTGGAATAATGCGATTTGTAATAATACTTCTTGTTGGCAAAGCCCTCGTAATCCACCTGATTGAGGATGGTGCCGAGGATGGGGCAGCCCGTTTGTTCCAACTGGTTTTTGGCGTCGATCAGCTCCTGCCGGTGGACCTGATTGTAGCTCACCACCAGCAGAATGCCATCGCAGACCTTGGCGATCTCCGCAGCATCAATGACCACGCCCACCGGAGCCGCATCCACGATCACGTAATCGTACTGCTCTGCCAGTCCATCCAGCAGGTTCTGAAACCGCTCAGAGCTCAGCAGCGGGATGGGATTCAGCAGTTCGTGGCCCATAGGGATAAAGTCCATGCCCGGAACATTGGTGTGGAACAGGACTTCCTCCTTTTCGGCAATGCCGGCCAGATAGTGAGACAGGCCCTGCTTTTTGGAATCCGGCGCAAACTGCACCCCATAAACAGTGGTGATCATGCTCCGCCGCAGGTCCGTATCCACCAGGACCACCCGCTTGCCTCGCTCTGCCAGCTTCCGGCACAGCGTAAGGCTGGTAAAGCTCTTGCCCTCGGATGCGTGGGAACTGGTAAGCATGATCTTTTTGATATCCCGACCCAAAAAGGAGACATTGGTGGAAAGGGTGTTGAAGGCCTCATTGACCGGGTAGCTCAACTGGGGAAGTTTTCGAAATTCAAGTCTGTTCACAGCGTTTTCCCTCCCGGCAGCTTCAGGCCGATCTGCTTGTCTGCCCTCTGGTGTTTTGGCTCATCGCCCTTTTCCAGCGGGATCACCGCCATCGTCACCAGGCCGGTGTATTTCTTGATGTCCTCCGTCGTCTTGTAGGTGTCATCCAGCAATGTCATCACAACAACGACACCTGCACTGGCCACAAGGCCCAACAGTGCCCCCAGCAGGACGCTTTTGGTCTTGTTCGGGCTGACCGGCACCGTAGGAACCAGTGCTGTGGACATGATGGAGGGCTTGTCCGTTGCCATCTTTTTGGCAATGTAGTCCCGCACCACTTCGGCATACTCATTGGCGATGTCTGCTGCTTCCTGCGCAGACTCCGATGTCACGGTGATCTTCAGCATCCGGGTATTAGAGGCATTGGTCACAGAGAGCATCTTATCCAGCTGGTTGTAAGTATAGGGCAGGTCCAAGTTGGAGATCACCTTCTCCTGTACCTCCCACATATGAAAGACCTGGATATAGTCATCGGTCAGGGCCGTACCGATCTGCAGATCGGAGATGTTGATGGCCGAGTCTTTCCGGCTGATGACGTAAATGGTGGACGACGCCTGATACTTGGGCGTCACAAAAAACAGCACCCCAATGGCCGCGATCAGGGCGCAGGCCACGGTTGCTGCTGCGATCTCCCGCCACTTTCCCAGTAGCGCATAAAACAGCTCCAGAAGGTCAATGACATCCTCGTTTTTTTTGCCGGGCTGGGGCGAATTCACCGCTTTGGGGGGCATCTGGTATTCTGACACAGTTTCGTTCTCCCTTTGATTTATTCTGAAACAGAAAGAAGGCAGTGGCAGCAGATGCCACTGCCTTCTGTATACCTACAAAAGGTACTTTCTCAAACTCAGACCTTTGCAGTCTTCTTGGTTGCGACCATGGTCACGCTCTTCTTGCCGATCTTCTTGAGCTGTGCGCCGGTCAGCTTGACCTGGACCTTGCCGCCCTTCACAACGCCGGTGACGACCATCTTCTCATAGGACACATTGCCGTCCTTGTCCACAACAGGGATCATGACCACAACGGCCACTTCCTCGTTCTCCTTATAAGCAGCCTCCACAACGGCACTGCTCAGGGTCACGGTAGCGGTGGTGCGGTTGAACAGGGGAGTCTGGGCAACCGTCACGGTCTGAACGGCAGTGATCTCCACCTGCTCCTCTTTCGCTGCACCCACAGCAGTGCTCAGCTCTGCCGGAGCAGCAGCCAGCTCCTTCACGACCGCAGCAGACTGCGCGACGGTAGCCTCGGTCTCCTCGGTCTTGATCTCAACGCGATCGAAACCGGTGGTCTCAACAGAAGCCACAGCCTTGACCTCGTCCGCAACGGACTTGCTGGGAGTCGCTGCAAAAGCAGCAACGCCCATGCTCAGGACCAGTGCGCCCGTCAGAACCACACTTGCAATACGTTTCATTTTCATAATAGAAAACTCCTTTCACGCCTCAACCACACCCCTTATGGAAGATGCAGCCTTTGATGTAGCTTTTATTGTAAATGCCGGAAAACGGCACTCACTTCAGTTCGTTTCCACAGGTTCCCAGAACAGCTCCAGCACGGCCTGCCGGATGGAATCCGCATCCGGATAAAACTCCGTGAAGCCATCCTCTGCCACTCTGTGTTCTCCTGTGATCTGACACGGCTCCTCCAGCGTATACGCTCTGGCGTTCCATGTCTCATTGATGATCCGCCCGCGCGCCATATCCGTTACCAGATAGGGCTGCAGGGCGTCGTACAGATCCGCCGTGAACTGCTCACTGGCACGGATCTTTTCTCCCAGCTGCGAAGCCAGCTGGGAAAGGAACGCCCCCTGGCGTTCCATGCGGCTGGCGTTGGTCCCATCTCCGACCGTCATCCGGTTGCGGACAAAGGTCTCTGCCTGATCTCCATGCAGCGTCAGGGTCGTTCCCTTGGTCATTGCAGGGTCTATGGAGGAGAAATCATCCTCCAATGTCACGGTGACACCGCCTGCCAGATCGTTCAGCTCCGAGATGCCATCCATGTTCATGGCCACGTAAAAATCAATGGACTCTCCCAGCAGAAGACCTTCCACTGCCTCACGGGCATACTCGCAACTTTCCTCCTTACCATCGCCGAAGCCATGCGCAAGGCTGATCTGCATTTCTTTGGTGCCGATGGGGCTGCCAAGGTAGCCCAGCACAGTGCATTCTGTCATAGTATCCCGGTCGATCTTCAACTGACGGATGACCTGACGTTCCGGATCGATGACGATCAGCCGCTGGAAATCTCCCTGGCCGCCCTGGTAAGCGCCCTCGCTCTCCACAGCACTGTCATGGTCCACGCCCATCACGAGGATGGAGGTCAGCCCCTCCCGGCGCTGGTATGTGACGCCGTTGTACTCCTGCGTTTCCACCGCTTCCGTCTGGGTCAGATCCCCGCGTGCTTCTTCAACGCTCCTGGTCTCCAGCCAGCGTCCCCCTGCATACAGGATCACACCCAACAGAAGGATGCCTGCCGCAATGACCAAGATCAGCCACTTTGCTTTTCCTGCCTGGTCATATCGTTTCAAAAAATTTTTCCCCTCCTCAGGGTACAATGACATCCGAGGTATAAAGCCTCGTTCATAGAATATCACCTTTTTTTGCTATTTGTCAATGTTTTCCTCCATGTTTTTTCATTTTTTCCTACCCCTAAGAAAATATGAAACGCATACAAAAAAATCATTTTCTTTATGATTTATATCCGTCATTCTGCGTTTTCTGCATTGGAGTTTCATATGAAATGCTGTTCCCGGCACAACGAGGAGCGCCCCCGCACAAAACAGTTTCTGTGCGGAGGCGCTCCCTTTTTATTTTCTTATTTCATTTGTCCGCTCAGGCATCCGAGCGAGAGAAGGCATTCTTCATATTGCAGCTCAGTTCAAAGAGGACCTTGTCCAGCGTATCGGCGGCGCGGGCCTTCAGCTCTTTGGCGATGGCCTCGTTGGCCTCCGTGCGCAGGGCGGCACGGAGGGCCGGGTCGGCCTCCTGAGCCTGTTTTTCATCGTAGGCGTTCAACAGAGCGCGTGTGGCGGAGAGGACGCCTTCCTCGTAGCGCTCGACATGGAAGATAGACTTGCCGTAAGCGGCATCGGCCATGGCGGCGATCATCCTGCTGACCCAGTAAAAGCTCTCGGTGGAGACTTCGCCGGTGGTACAGGCGAGGTAGGCCGGGGTGGTGTCCACATTGGCATAGAACGGCACCATCGTGTTGAAGGCGTTGGACGCATAGGCGATCCACTCCACCGTGCGGAACTCCTCCGGCAGATCCGGGCGCATCTGGGTCAGCGCCATGAAGCTGTTGCGGTTGATGCCGATCGTACGGTAGGCACCCTTACTCTTCGGGTCGCCATAGGCGGCATACGGGTCATACGGGGTGCCCTGATAGTGCGAAGACAGCAGGTATTTCACGTCTTCCGGTGTGATCTTCCGCTCCGGGACCATACACCAGGGCAGGTCGTCCGAATGCGGGGTATAGTCTGCATCGGGGCCTTCCCAGACCCAGGTGTTTGGGTTCAGATGCCGCAGCATGAACCAGGCGCGCGGTGTGTTATACACATGGTCAGCATCGTCGTGGCTGCCGAAGGCATCGCGCGGGTTGAAGCTGCCGTCCAGCGAGAGGTCGAGGTGGTACTTGTCCACAAAGGCCTTCAGGTCCTCCGAGCACATGTAGTTTTCCTGTGCGCCGCAGGCGTCGGCAAAGTCGAAGCTGTCGATGCCGAGCTGGTTGGGCATCACGACATAACTGTCGTCCGGCACACGACGGGCCATCCAATGGTGGCCGCCGATGGTCTCCAGCCACCAGATCTCGTTCACATCCTGAAACGCGATGCCGTTCATCTCATAGGTGCCGTACGTCCGGAGCAACTCGCCCAGGCGCACCACGCCCTCGCGGGCCGAGCGGATATAGGGCAGCACGAGGCAGACGATGTCCTCCTCGCCGATGCCTCCGGGCACTTCCGGCCGTTCCCCTTTGGCGGGCTGGTACACCACCAACGGGTCTGCGCCCAGAACGCGCGGGTTGGACGTGATGGTCTCGGTGGCCGTCATGCCCACATGGGCCGCATTGACACCCGCTGCCGCCCAGATGCCCTCGCCTTCCACCGCGTTGGGCATGGCCGTCATCCGCAGCGCATGGCCGGGCAGCGGCACCTCCACATGGGAGATCACCGACCGATAGACGGCCGGGTGTTCCTCCGGCTGCACGACCACGAACTTTTTGGCCGTGAAATGCCCCGAACCCGAATCGTCGTTGCGGGCGACCATGGTGGAGCCATCGTATGATGCGTTTTTGCCGACTAAGATTGTAGTACAAGCCATTGTTCTGTCCTCCGAAATTGTTTCCTTATCTTTTCGGTTTGCCGAGGCTATTGTAAGCCTTTTTTGGGGAAAAGGCAAGATTTTTTGAGAAGGGAGCGTGGAAGTACGATTTATGGGACACAACAGAATTTATACTGAAATTATAGGAAGGATGCCAATTGACAACAACTTCCATTTCTCGTATGGTAACGGTATCATATCGTTCAGGAGGGATCTCTTATGAAGCTGCTCGCGCACATCAGTGATGACAAGACCCGCACTCAGACCATCGAAGAACACCTGACCAGCACGGCTGCACTGGCCGGAAACTTTGCCACAGCGTTTGGCGCACAAGCAGAAGCAGCGTATACCGCCCTGCTTCATGACATCGGAAAATATAGCGCTGGTTTCCAGCAACGCTTGCAGGGCGGCCCGCCCGTTGACCACTCCACTGCCGGAGCCAAGGCCGCGATCCAGGACGGAAACATTCCCGCCGCGCTGGCCATTGCCGGACATCACAGTGGCATCCCCGACCTCGGAAATCCGCATGACACTGCCGACGAAAGCACGTTGGTCGGCCGCTCCAAGCGGCGGATCGAAGATTGCTCCCAGTGGAAACAGGAGATCTCCCCTGCCAAAGCCGCTCTGCCGCCGTGGCTGCTCCGCCAGCCGGACAATCTGACCATGGCCTTTTTCACCCGGATGCTCTACTCCAGCCTGGTCGATGCCGATTTCATCGACACCGAGACCTTCATGGACGGTAAAGCAGCCCCGCGTGGGATGGGGGAACCACTTTCCGCTCTGCTGGAAAAAGTCCGGGCACAGGCCAAACGCTACCTTGACAGCCCTGCCGCTTCCCCTGTCGCGCAGGAGCGGAACAAAGTACTGCGGGCCTGCATGGAACAGGGTGCTCATGCACCACAGGGGCTTTATACACTCACAGTTCCCACGGGCGGCGGCAAAACCTTCGCGTCCCTCGCCTTTGCGCTGGAACATGCTGTGGCACAAAAGCCGCAGATGGAGCGCATCATTTACGTCATCCCCTACACTTCCATTATCGACCAGACGGCGCAGACGTTCGCAGATCTTCTGGGAGAAGACAATGTGCTGGCCCACTTTTCCGGTGTAGACTACAAACTGACCGAAAAAGACGACCTGACACCTGCTCAGTACCGGAAACTGCTTTCCAGTGAAAACTGGGACGCTCCCATCGTGGTGACGACCGCTGTGCAGTTCTTCGAATCCCTCTACGCCAACCGCAGCAGCCGGTGCCGCAAACTGCACAACATTGCCAACAGTGTCATTCTTTTTGATGAAGCACAGACGTTCCCTACCGATTACCTGAAGCCCTGCGTTTCCGCCATCGCACAACTGGTCCAGCACTACCACACCACCGCCGTTCTCTGTACCGCAACGCAGCCCGCCTTGACGCCGCTGCTTCAGGAGCTTGCCCCCGGCCTGACCGCAAAAGAACTCAGCCCCGACCCGGCTCACCTCTATGAAGTCCTTCGCCGCGTGACCCGGCAAGATCTGGGCATCCTCTCCGCTGAGGCCCTCTGCACACAGCTTTCGTCTGCCGAACAGGTACTCTGTGTGGTCAACCGGCGCAAGACCGCCCAGGATCTGTTTGCACAGCTCCCCGCCGAAGGCAGCTACTGCCTGACCACCTTCCTCTGTGCCGCTGACCGCCGCCGACAGTTGGACGAGATCCGCCAACGGCTCAAGGCGGGGCTTCCCTGCCGGGTCGTCTCCACCTCCTTGATCGAAGCAGGCGTCGATGTGGACTTTCCGCTTGCCTACCGTGAAGCCGCGGGGCTGGATTCCCTGCTCCAGACCGCCGGGCGCTGCAACCGGGAGGGCAGACGCGACCCGAAAAAAAGCATCGTTGCTTCTTTCCATCTGGAAGGTCTGGCACCGCTCCCCATGCTTTCGCAGAATGTCAACGCCATGAATGCCACCGAGCGGGCCTACGACCTGCTCGACACACCGGATGCCATTCACAGCTATTTTGAATCCTTCTATCGCACCCGTGCAACGCTTGACAAACAGAACATTCTGGACGCTTTTCAGCATGGTATCAATGGATGTCAATTTCCCTTTGCACAGGTTGCCGGAAAGTTCCACCTCATTGATAACCACACTTACACGATCTATCTTCCCATTGAGGAAGGTGCCGACCTCTGCGCATCGCTTCGCGGCGGTCACATCAGCCGTGCTCAGCTCCGCCGCCTGGGCATTTACAGCGTAGAATGCTATGAAACGCAGTTCCGTTCGCTGGACGCCGCCGGTGCATTGGAACGTTCTCCGGATTTCCCCGATGATTCCGCCATCCTCGCTGATCCAGACTTGTACAGCCGCAAGACCGGCCTTTCGATGGAGATCGAAGAAGGCAGGGCGATCATCCTCTGAAAAGGAAAAAGCAGCAGAGCACGCGACTCCACTGCTTTTCCCTCTAGGCTTTACAAATCTCCTAAATATTTCAATCCACATTCCCATCAGTTTCTTCAAAACTGGCAGAATGACCAAATTTATTATAGTAGATTTTACTATGTACCGCAAGGTTTTTGCAGAAAGTCCTTGATTTCCATTTTTACCCATGTTATAATCAGGGCCAGAAGATATATTTTACATATCTCATAAATGAAGTCGAAACAAAGAGGTGGTTGCAATGGGCAAATTCGATGTTCGCCTGAAAGTCCGACAACCGTTTGAAAGGAGGTGATGCGCATGTCCATGCGCATTGAAGTCTGGGGACCCTATGGATGCTTCTCCCGGCCCGAAATGAAGACTGAACGTGTCAGTTACGACATCATCACGCCGTCGGCCGCAAGAGGGCTCGTTGAAGCGATCTACTGGCACCCTGGCCTGAAGTACCACATTGACCGCATCTACTTATTGAGTCCCATCCAGTTCACCAACATCCGGCGAAACGAGGTCCGCTCCACCCTGCTGGCTTCCGCAGCACTGTCTGCCGCCAAGGGAGGAACGCCGCCGGTGCTCTACACCAGCCAGGACATCCAGCAGCGCGCCGCTATGGTCCTGCAGGACGTCCACTATGTCATCGAGTGTCACTTCACCATGACCGACAAGGCAGCCCCCGGCGACAACCCCGGAAAATTCCAGGATATCCTTCGCCGCCGTTTGAGCAAAGGCCAGTGCTATCATCAGCCCTGCTTCGGCTGCCGCGAGTTCCCTGCCAACTTCCGGGAGTGGCCCGGCGGCGACATTCCTGCACTGGAAGAAGCCACGCAGGACCTCGGATTCATGCTGTATGATCTGGATTATTCTGACCCGGCCAACATCCGCTCGCAGTTCTTCCGGGCAAAGCTGGTCAACGGGGTGATGGATTGCCGGGATGTGGAGGTGTTCACATGATCTTACAGGCATTGACTGCTTATTATGAGCAGCTGCTCCGCACCGGACAGATCTCAGCCCCCGGCTGGGAGAATCAGTTCAAGGTCAGCTACTGGCTCCGCATCAACGCGGAAGGCCAGCTCATCGACCTCGTGGACTGCCGCCAGATGGTTCCGCGCGGCAAAAAAGAAGTGCTCGCCCCGCGGGAAATGGCAGTTCCTGCCCATGTCAAACGAGCTTCCGGCATTGCTGCAAATTTTCTGTGCGACAATTCCACCTATCTGCTGGGCGCAGACGAAAAAGGCAAGCCGGAGCGCTCCATCCAGTGCTTCGAAGCCTGTGCAAAGCTGCACCATGCCATTCTAGATGGGGTCGATTCCCCTGCGGCCAGAGCGGTCCTTGCGTTTTTTGACCATTGGAAGCCCGAAGAAGCATCGGCCCACCCGTTACTGGCTGACCGCTGGAAGGATATCACCGGAAACGCCAACCTTCTGTTCGACTATGAAGGGCCGGAGGGCAGCATCCTGTCCACTGAAGATGAAGCGATCCGAGCAGCATGGCAGCAGCACTACAGCAGCGCTTCGCCCGACGCTCCGCTGGTCCAGTGTCTCGTGACCGGCCAGCAGGCCCCAGCCGCCCGGCTGCATCCCTCCATCAAGGGTGTTCCCGGCGCACAGAGCTCCGGAGCCGCGCTCGTTTCCTTCAACGCCCCGGCATTTTGTTCCTATGGGCACGAGCAAGGCGAGAATGCCCCCGTCAGCGAATATGCCGCCTTTGCCTACACCACTGCATTGAACACGCTGCTGGCCAGCCGGGATCATTGCCGTATCCTCGGCGATACCGCTGTGGTCTGCTGGGACGAAAACGCGTCCCCCAGCTATTCCTCCCTCGGCATGATGGCCATGTTCGGCATCCCGGAAAACCACGGTCTTACCGAGGACGACCTGAGCAAAGCACTGGACAACCTTGCCAAAGGGCAGCCTTGCAGCTGGATGGGCGAAGATCTGCAGCCCGACCAGCACTTTTATGTGCTGGGGCTCTCGCCCAACGCGGCGCGTATTTCGGTACGTTTTTTCTACCGTGATACGATGGGCAAATTTGCCGCACACTTGCAGCAGCATGCGAAAGCACTGGAGATCGACCGTCCTCCTTACGACCAGGAACCACTTATCTCCATTTCAAAAATCGTCCGCGAAACATTAAACTTCAAAGAGCGCAATCCCAAACCATCCCCCCAGCTTTCTGGTGCGCTTCTGCGAGCCGCCCTTACAGGAGCCCCTTATCCTTCCACCCTCCTTCACAGCATTGCTTCCAGAATCCACGCTGACCAGAAAGTCACCCCAAATCGTGCCGCCATTCTGAAAGCGTATTATCTGAGGAACGCATCCACTCTTTCAAATCACAAGGAGATTTTGGACATGAAGTTAAACGATGATTCGAATTACTGCCCTTACGTACTCGGCCGCCTGTTTGCCACGTTAGAGCATATTCAAAGTGACGCCAATTCCGAAATCAACACAACGATTCGGGACCGTTACTTTAATGCCGCCTGCGAAACCCCCGAAGTTGTTTTTCCCACGTTGATCAATCTCGCACAAAAGCATCTGAAGAAGCTGACACCTGCACAACAAATCAATTACAATAAGCTTCTGACGCACCTTTTCTCCAAAATCGATGAAACCTTACCTGCACACACCACACTTCCCGAACAGGGCGCTTTCCAAATCGGCTACTATCATCAGATGCGAAAGTTTTACACCAAAAAGGATAAGGAGGACTAATTATGTCTGAACCCATCAAAAATCGTTACGACTTTGTTGTTCTATTCGACGTTGAGAACGGAAATCCGAACGGCGATCCCGATGCAGATAACATGCCTCGCATGGACCCCGAAACGGGTTACGGCATCGTGACCGACGTCTGCTTGAAGAGAAAGATTCGGAACTACGTCCAGACCGTAAAAGAAGATGCGCCCGGTTATCGGATTTATGTGAAGGACAGTGTTACGCTGAATCGAAGCGACCTGACCGCTGGCGATGAACTCGGCATCCACGATGATTTGGTTTCCATCCAAAAGGCCAGCACCAAAGAAGCCAAAGCAGTTGCTTCCAAGCTCAAATCTAAAGACCCGGATATCGACATCAAAATCCGCAACTTCATGTGTTCCGACTTTTATGATATCCGCACCTTTGGCGCTGTTATGACCACCTTTGTGAAGGGCGCACTCAACTGCGGCCAGGTTCGTGGTCCAGTTCAGTTCGGCTTTGCACATTCCATCGACCCCATTGAGCCCCGCAACATCACGCTTACTCGTGTGGCAATCACAAAAGAATCAGATGCGGAAAACAAAGATACCGAGTTCGGCCATAAGCACATCGTCCCCTATGCCCTCTACCGTGCAGAAGGTTATGTTTCCGCCAATCTCGCCCGCAAGACCACCGGTTTCTCGGAAGATGACCTGCAGCTGCTGTGGGAGGCCATCCTGAACATGTTCGAAAACGATCACAGCGCTGCGCGCGGTAAAATGGCCGTGCGGGAGCTCATCGTCTTCAAGCATTCTTCGGAGCTTGGCAACGCCCCCGCTTACAAGCTGTTCGATGCCGTGACCATCCAGCGCAAAGACCCCACCACCCCGGCGCGCAGCTATCGTGATTACACTGTCACCGTATCCGACGCCCTTCCGGAAGGAGTCACCTGCGAGAGGATGTCCTGATGTCCACCCCGGACGATTACCTGTTGATGTCCGGCATCCAGCATTTTTGCTTCTGCCGCCGTCAGTGGGCGCTCATCCACCTCGAACAGCAATGGTCTGAGAACCTTCGCACTGCGGAGGGGCGGCTGGAACATACCCGCTGCCATGACACCGCGCAGACCGAGCGGCGGGGCGATCTGCTCATCACGCGGGGGATGAAGGTCGTCAGCCACCGGCTGCGGCTCAGCGGAGACTGCGACGTTGTGGAATTCCGGGCGGACCCGGAGGGCATCCCGCTGCAGCACACCGAAGGCCGCTGGCGGCCCATGCCGGTGGAGTACAAACATGGCCGCGCCAAGGAGAACGACGCCGACCGGCTGCAGCTCTGTGCGCAGGCCATGGCTCTGGAAGAGATGCTGGCCTGTGATATCCCGCAGGCCGCGCTCTTCTATGAGGAAACGCGACGGCGGGAACTCGTCCCGCTGACGGACGCGCTGCGCCAAAAAACGCAGGCCATGGCCGACGAGATGAACCAGTATTTCGCCCGCGGCTACACGCCAAAAGTCAAGCCGGGAACCTTCTGCAACGCCTGCTCCCTCAAAGAGCTTTGCCTGCCCGCACTGTACAAACGCGCCGACCCCAGGGCCTACCTGAAAGCCTATCTGAACGAAGTGCAAGCGGAGGACACGCCATGAGACAGCTTTTGACCCAGCTTTACGTCACTTCGGAAGACGCCTATCTTTCGCTCGACGGTGAAAATGTCGTGGTCAGCCGCCAGAAGACCGAGATCGGGCGGGTCCCGCTCCACACGCTGGAAGGGATCGTCTGCTTCAGCCGCTCCGGTGCAAGCCCGGCACTCATGGGCAAATGCGCGGCCAAGGGCATCGACCTCTGCTTTTTCAGCCCATACGGCCAGTTTTTGGCGCGCACCGTCGGCGAAGAGCGCGGCAATGTCCTGCTGCGACAGACCCAGTACCGCATCTCCGACAGCGAAGCGCTGAGCTGCCGCTATGCGCGGTACTTCATCCTTGGCAAAGTTTACAACGCCCGCTGGGTACTGGAACGCGCCACCCGCGACCACCCGCAGCGCGTACCTGTAGAGGAATTCAAACGCACGAGTGCCCAGCTTGCGGCGGCGCTCCCGCTCATCGAGCAGTGCGACGATCTTGACCAGCTGCGCGGTCTGGAAGGGGAAGCAGCACAGCGCTACTTTGACTGCTTCGACTCCCTCATTTTACAGCAGCATGAAGCGTTTCCGTTCGTGTCCCGAAACCGTCGGCCTCCACTAGACAATGTGAACGCGCTGCTCTCCTTTGCCTATTCTCTGCTGGCCCGCGACTGCGCTTCCGCACTGAGCAGCGTCGGGCTGGACCCGTATGTCGGCTTCCTGCACCGCGCCCGTCCCGGACGCCGCAGTCTGGCGCTGGACCTTATGGAAGAGCTTCGCGCCGTTTACGCAGACCGGTTCGTGCTGTCCTGCATCAACCAGAAACTGCTGACAGCGAAGCACTTCCAGAAACAGGAGAATGGTGCTGTTCTCCTGACCGACGATGGCCGCCGCGCGTTTCTCAAAGCCTGGCAGACCAAAAAGCAGGAGCAGATCACCCATCCCTTCCTGAAAGAGAAACTGCCCTGGGGACTGGTGCCTTACGTGCAGGCGCTCCTTCTGGCGCGGACTCTGCGCGGTGATCTGGAACTGTATCCGCCATTCTTCTGGAAGTGAGGTTCGTCTATGCTGGTCCTGATCACCTACGATGTCAACACCGAGACCGCTGCTGGGCGCAAACGCCTGCGCAAAGTCGCCAAAAAGTGCGTGGACCACGGGCAGCGGGTGCAGAATTCTGTCTTCGAGTGCCTGCTGGACGCCGCGCAGTTTGCTGTTCTGAAGTCCGAGCTTGCCGCCCTCATCGACCCCGATCTGGACAGTCTGCGGTTTTATCAACTGGGCAACAACTATAAGACCAAGGTCGAGCACATCGGGGTGCATCCCCTGTTTGAATCCGGAGACGTGCTGATCTTCTAGCCTGTTCCCTCGGTGCGAATGGAAAGCGCTCACCCTTTTTCCGTCTCCTTCGCACCATGTTTTTAAGCCGTTCTGTGCAGATTGCGGCTCTTTTTTCGGATGTTTTTGGACAAGCTCTTCCAAATCTGTGCAGATCGTTTTACAATGAAACAAAAGCGGAGATGTTTTTCTCCGTTTTTGCTGTCGCCCTCCTCGCGGAGGGCGTGGATAGAAATGACCGGGCTGTGCAGGATGCCCCGGTTGAGAGTTGTCGCCCTCCTCGCGGAGGGCGTGGATAGAAATCGATGTTTGGCTGTACATCAAAGAGCGAAACCTTGGTCGCCCTCCTCGCGGAGGGCGTGGATAGAAATACCCAGACAGCACCACCTCTGGCCCCACAGCTGGAGGTCGCCCTCCTCGCGGAGGGCGTGGATAGAAATAACAGGAACCTTCAGTGCTTCAGCGATCTTCGCGTCGCCCTCCTCGCGGAGGGCGTGGATAGAAATCAGCTGGCCTGCCGCACGAGCATCTCAACAGCAAAGGTCGCCCTCCTCGCGGAGGGCGTGGATAGAAATTTCGTAGAACGGGCGGGAACGGTCCTTGCGGTAGGTGTCGCCCTCCTCGCGGAGGGCGTGGATAGAAATCGGTTTCTATCTGGACACTGTGCGTGCAGCCTTTCGTCGCCCTCCTCGCGGAGGGCGTGGATAGAAATTCTTTGGCAGCATCAGACAGCCCCATTGCAGCATGTCGCCCTCCTCGCGGAGGGCGTGGATAGAAATAGGTAGTCGGATTTGAGGTTTGCAGTCAGCCTCGTCGCCCTCCTCGCGGAGGGCGTGGATAGAAATAGGCGCGGGTTGTTTTCGTATGGGTGCAGCTCAGAGTCGCCCTCCTCGCGGAGGGCGTGGATAGAAATTGCAGGAAGCGGTAGATGCGGTGGATGGCTTGGATGTCGCCCTCCTCGCGGAGGGCGTGGATAGAAATGTCGTTAGGGATTGAAGAGAGCGACAAAACGTATGGTCGCCCTCCTCGCGGAGGGCGTGGATAGAAATCCTTGAGTTCGATTCCTCTCAGCTTGCCACCATCAGTCGCCCTCCTCGCGGAGGGCGTGGATAGAAATAGGCGCGGGTTGTTTTCGTATGGGTGCAGCTCAGAGTCGCCCTCCTCGCGGAGGGCGTGGATAGAAATAATGCCAGGCATTATGCCGCCCCTCTCATACAGACGTCGCCCTCCTCGCGGAGGGCGTGGATAGAAATAAGTCATCATCGTTCGTGATGTGGGCAAAGTTCAGGGTCGCCCTCCTCGCGGAGGGCGTGGATAGAAATGTGACAAGCTCTGCAAAAAGGTCAAGGTCACCTCTGGGTCGCCCTCCTCGCGGAGGGCGTGGATAGAAATTTTTCCTCAGCCATCTTTCGCCACCTCTTTCGGCGTCGCCCTCCTCGCGGAGGGCGTGGATAGAAATCGCACCGTGCGGATTTTCTCTCCGATGGTTTTGGGTCGCCCTCCTCGCGGAGGGCGTGGATAGAAATTTATCCACAACGATGGGAACCTTGAAGCCAAACTGTCGCCCTCCTCGCGGAGGGCGTGGATAGAAATAGGGTGTCCGCGGTCACTACGTTCTCGGCTCTCCCGTCGCCCTCCTCGCGGAGGGCGTGGATAGAAATCTGCGCATGGGCATGAAGGTAGGCCATATCCACACGTCGCCCTCCTCGCGGAGGGCGTGGATAGAAATACAGATTATTTTTCGCAGGGTCGAGCTTTTCCACTTGTCGCCCTCCTCGCGGAGGGCGTGGATAGAAATAACGAAAAAGTCCAGGAACTTTTCGTTGATAGCCGTCGCCCTCCTCGCGGAGGGCGTGGATAGAAATTCCATTCCGCAGGGATAGGCGCTCCGCGCTGTCTGGTCGCCCTCCTCGCGGAGGGCGTGGATAGAAATAATGATGTTCAAAGTTTCAAACCTGATTTTGCAAGGTCGCCCTCCTCGCGGAGGGCGTGGATAGAAATAAGTGGTGCCCTTCTCAGGGTGCATGGCAGCGGCGTCGCCCTCCTCGCGGAGGGCGTGGATAGAAATAGGACGTAGACCTGAAAGAGCTGTCCACCTACATCGTCGTCCTCCTCGCGGAGGGCGTGGATAGAAAT
>ENA-UONV01001309-UONV01001309.1-human-gut-metagenome-genome-assembly--contig:-CS4-NODE-1309-length-22389-cov-5.663562_pt1 | contig 22389 bp, 19 predicted proteins | sample MGYA00242461_ERZ724008 | MGnify/ENA metagenome assembly ERZ724008 | reverse complement strand
TCATGTTCAGAATGCGGATGCTGCCAGAGTTGGATTGAGTGTAAAAGGGATACAGGTTGCCAATATTCATTCTCATCCAAGTCCTCTAGGCACAAAAGGAGGATCTTCGGATGATATGAGAAATGCCAAGCATAGCCCGACACGAAATGCGGTGTATTTCAAAGCAAATCAAACACTGTATGAATATAATAGTACCCAATCGCAGATTAAGGAGATGCCCACCAGTACATCGGATGATATTCTGAAACAGATGGGACTAAAATAAATATTGTAGATATGAATAATAAAGGAATTATAGTGTTTTGCCTCTTATGGCTACTTTCAAGTTGTGCACATAGACCGGACGATATATATGCGCAGTCTCTTGTAGACAGTGGGTATATTACCGATGAGTATATCCAATTATATGAATTAAGAACAAATGATTCCGGCAGCATATATTCTATTTTTGGTACAGATTCTCCGAATTCGGATTGTACAGAATATCCATCCCGAATAATAAAAGTGGGTGAGAAATATTTTTGCTTTACTGAATTAGATGAGCCAGAATTATCTGTAGAACAAATATATCGTATTACTAATGTTTATGATGCAGGGTTCGGATTTCGCAGTAATGACATTTGGTTTTTAGGAATTTCAAAATATAAAAATGCAGGAGCCATGGTGAAGAGATCACCGGATGTAGATTTCTTATTTGATTACCCTGAATTATGGCCCTATTTCTCAGGTAGGCAACCCGAAAGGCATGATTTTTACATGTGGCTATTTACTCATGATATGATCCTGACAGACCCTGTCTATTTGGAGTCAGATAGTCTGAAGTTTCATATAAAGAAATTAGTTGGACAAATTTATGTAGCGAATAAAACTGATTTTAGAGTTGTTTTATCTTCGGATTTCCTTGGACGAGGTTTTGTCGTTGCAAATGGTTCTGATACTCTTATGTTGGCTTTGAAAGATTCACTGCCGATTGTAATTCCTGCAAATCACTCTTTGATTTTACGTTATGAAAGTAAAGAAAATAACTCTTTTTTTCAAAATCTTCCGTATAAAAATACATGGATGTATTTGTATGGATTGTTGGGTGATTCTACTTTTAGTCTTTTGAGAATAAATGGTGAAGCAAAAAATATCCGTTTATCGTATGGTGGTCCTTCGTCTAATACTTTAAAATCCGATTCAGGTGAAACTTTGAAGGAATTTTGGAATGAAGGAATCTTTGATAAGGAACAACGAAGACAAAGATTTTGGAGAATAAGAGAATAGTGGATGATTTCTATCTATCCAACTGGATATGCTTCTGTTTAATCAAGGTAAAATTCGATTGACTGAATATCAAAATCTTCGTTCAGCCGGGTATTTTATCCGGCTGAACGAAGATTTTCTATAAATTTCTATCTCATTTTTATTTGTGAGATAGGTTTTATTGTTTCTATTATTTCCTTCATCATATCAAATGGAGAGTATATCTTTATCATGACAAGTAGTGGGATGTATTTTGTATCGGATTGCAAACCGGAGCAGCATGGTGCAGTGCCAGTCAGTCTGCGAAGACGGAGTATCTAGCAGATACAGCTTCACTGACAAGTTGGGTCTTCGATATTGACCTGCCAAATGCGAGGTGACGAAATGCACGACACCTATTATGTGTATGATGAAAAGAACAACCTGCGTTTTGTGCTCACGGCTTCTGCCTACAACAATGGTTCTGAACTCAAGGAGAGTGTCAAAGGCGTCTTGTATGCTTATGATGATAACAGCAATTTGATTAAAGATTCCAATAAAGACATTGTTGATATTCAATATAATTACTTAAATTTGCCAAGCAACGTGATCTTCTCCAATGGTAGCAGCATTACCTATACTTATGGGGCAGACGGGACAAAACTACACACAGTTCATAAGATAGGAAGTGTTACTACCACTACTGATTACAGTTTGAAAAAATGGTCAATGCGGATCATGATATAATTTTAAGCATTAGTTCAGAGAGTAAAATAGAAAAAGATAAGAATAGAAAAAAATATAGACTAGGAACCTATCAGAAACATTTTGTTGCTGATAAACTAAAGCCTGTTGATATTATTATCTTTGAAGGAACATTGAATGAGTTTACCAATGCAAACACTCCTAAGGCTAAAAAATACAAAGTATCAACAAAAAATAATGATGAGGCTATAGGAGCGGTTGCTACACACGAATCTGCACATGCCACCGATGAACAGAATATAAAAGAAAGCAAAGAAAATGTAGCAAATAAGACATCACATGATATTGAAAAAACTCCAAATGAAGCTGAAACAAATGTATTGAATGAATTATTCAATCAACATAATAAATTCTAAGATGACAGATATGATAAAATTTACAACGATACTATTTATACTGATTATTCCAATAGGTAATAATCTGTTCGGACAAGATTTTGAGAATAAAGAAATAAGGGATTTTCTCATTAGTACTGGTGAAATACAGGAAGGAGATAGATGTTCTTATTATGCTTATGAGTTAATAAAGTCAGATGAATTAAAATGTTCTGATATTTGTGGAATATATCGAATAGGAGCATATGCATCACATAGTTATACATATCTATTACTATTAGATAAACGAGGAAAAACATTTTTAGATTGTCATACCGATTTATATCAAACATTAAAATCTATATTCTCTTTTTTTGAGAAGAACAATCACTGTTTCACAGATTTAGAAAAGCTTTCTTATATAAAAGAAGCTATGGAGATTTATCATCGAAATAATACTGCTATTCCTTGGTAGTTTGCTACAGTGCGCTTTCCTTCATCAATTAAATATTAGATCTTTTAATGCACCAACCTGATGTATCCCTGTTTCTGAATATAGAATGTTTAGGAACAGGGATTTTTCACTATTTTTTCTAGCATAGAGATGATTCTATCAAATATACAAGCTCGCCCTTTCTTTGTCAAATAACAATCACCTCATTCTACCTTCCATAACCATCCTTCCAGCAAGGCTACACCCTTTTGCCCTAAAGGTGTAGCCATCACCGCAAAATGGTGTAGCCATCCGGAGCAAAAGGTGTAGCCCTACCAAAGTAGGGCCACAGGCACTTCTAAAGGGCATAAAAGAAATATTTATCTATACCATTCCAAATTCAGTCTGTACGACATTTTCAATCAGAATACTTCTTCACTCCGAAGTCCAAAAACAAATATCCAACAGATTTCCATTAAAAGATTCCATCAGGCATCTTACAGCGGATATTCTTCGAACGCATACAGCAACGTCGAAAGATAGCGTTCGCCCGTATCCGGCAATAATGCAACGATTGTTTTCCCGGCATTTTCAGGAAGAAGTGCCAGACGGGTAGCTGCACTGACTGCTGCTCCGGACGAAATTCCCACCAACAAACCTTCTAATTTAGCCAATTCACGGCCCGCACGAATAGCATCATCATTCGTTACCTGCAGAATTTCATCTACTACCGCCGGGTTGTAGTTCTTAGGAACAAAACCGGCACCGATTCCCTGTATCTTATGTGCTCCCGGTGCACCTCCCGAAAGCACAGGAGAGTCAGTAGGTTCCACTGCCACTACTTTCACAGCGGGATTATGTTTCTTCAGGGCGGCACCTACACCACTAACGGTTCCACCAGTACCGACACCGGCTACAAAAATATCAACAACACCTTCCGTATCCCTCCAGATTTCCTGTCCTGTAGTACGTTCGTGCATGGCAGGGTTTGCAGGGTTATCAAACTGCTGAAGAATCACCGCACCCGGAGTAGCAGCTTTCAGTTCTTCAGCACGGGCTATGGCACCCTTCATACCATTGGCACCCGGTGTAAGCACCAGTTCGGCACCAAGGGCTTTCAGCAGGTTACGGCGTTCGACACTCATGGTGTCGGGCATCGTAAGAATCAGCTTATAACCTTTTGCAGCAGCTACAAATGCAAGCCCAATTCCGGTGTTTCCACTGGTAGGTTCTATAATAGTGGCTCCGGGTTTCAGCAAACCGGAAGCTTCTGCATCTTCAATCATCGCCAATGCCACGCGGTCTTTCACACTTCCGGCAGGGTTAAATGACTCCAGTTTCACGATCAGACGGGCTTTTAAACCTTTCGCTTTATTGTAATTGCTCAGCTCCAGTAAGGGAGTGTTGCCCACAAGATCAGTGAGCTGTTTTGCTATCTTTTTCATAACTTATTGGGTTTTAATTTATACTCTTCTTTATAAAGTACAAAGATAGCGGGATAACGGTTCACAAGAAATACCATATTTGTGGGATTTTCATACTATAAATGAGGGATTTTCGCTGAGAATAGTTACCTTTGTGCCCACCTTATTATAAAAGGATATCCCAATGAGTCCATTGAACTTTACTCACATTTTGACACAGGCAGTCGATGAACTATCGGAAAGTTCATCTTACAGAGGACTGTTTCATCAGCACACGGACGGTAATCCATTGCCTTCGGCCAAAGCGTTGCATGACATCGTAGAGCTGTCGCGTGCCATACTTTTCCCCGGTTATTTCGGTAATTCCACAGTCAACAGTCGTACCGTAAAGTACCACATCGGAGTAAATGTTGAACGTTTGTTTGACTTACTGACCGGGCAAGTGCTTGCAGGTCTTTGCTTTACCGGCGACGGCGAATGCAGTTGCTGCACCGAACTTCAACGCGAGGAAGCTGCGCTGATTGCCGCCAAGTTTATCAGCCACCTGCCGGAAATGCGCCGTGTACTGGCTACGGATGTAGCGGCTGCCTACAATGGCGACCCTGCTGCACATAGTTTCGGAGAAGTAATCAGTTGCTACCCGGCCATACGCGCCATCAGCAACTACCGCATTGCGCACGAATTGCTGAGGCTCGGTGTTCCTCTCATTCCCCGCATTATCACCGAAATGGCCCATAGCGAAACAGGAATAGATATCCACCCGGGTGCCGTCATCGGCAGCCACTTCACCATAGACCACGGAACAGGTGTGGTAATTGGTGAGACATGCATCATCGGCAATAATGTGAAACTGTATCAGGGAGTGACACTTGGTGCCAAGAGTTTCCCGCTGGATGCAGACGGCAAGCCTATCAAAGGTATTCCACGCCATCCGATATTGGAAGACAATGTTATCGTCTATTCCAACGCCACCATCCTGGGACGCATCACCATCGGGCAGGGTGCCACAGTAGGTGGTAATATCTGGGTAACGGAAAATGTGCCGCCAGGAGCGAGAATCGTGCAAACAAAAGCCAAGAAATGAATCTATAACAGATAATGTTCGGAGTGACGCTGGATATATAGATACAGCACATTGAATATATAGATGCAATAAATTGCCAAACATAGAGAGAATCAATATAAAAAGTATAGTCAAACAGTTATTAAATAAATGAGCGAACAATTTCAAATGATTGCCAAAACCTTCCAAGGACTGGAAGAAGTACTGGCACAAGAACTGACTGCATTAGGGGCAAACGACATAGAAATAGGCCGACGCATGGTGTCTTTCAGTGGAGACAAGGAAATGATGTACAAAGCAAACTTCTGCCTGCGTACAGCAATCCGTATCCTAAAACCAATCAAGAGCTTCACTGCCAAGAACGCCGATGAAGTGTATGACCAAATCAAAGCTATCTGCTGGGAAGAGATCCTGAATGTAGAAAAAACCTTTGCCGTAGATGCCGTTGTATTCAGCGAAGAGTTCCGCCACTCCAAGTTCGTATCTTATAAAGTGAAGGATGCCATTGTGGACTATTTCCGTGATAAGTTTAACAAACGCCCGTCCGTACGTATCAACAAACCGGATGTATTGCTGAATATACACATTGCACAGACCACTTGTACGCTCTCTCTCGACTCATCGGGCGAGTCACTGCACCGCCGCGGGTATCGCCAGGAAGCAGTAGAGGCTCCACTAAACGAAGTACTGGCTGCCGGAATGATATTGATGACAGGATGGAAAGGGGAATGTGACTTGATAGACCCGATGTGTGGTTCGGGTACAATACCCATTGAAGCGGCACTGATTGCACGCAACATTGCTCCGGGAGTGTTCCGCAAGGAATTCGCTTTTGAGAAGTGGAATGACTTCGATCAGGATTTGTTCGACATGATTTACAATGACGATAGTCAGGAATGTGAATTTACGCATAAGATATATGGTTACGACAATAACCCGCAAGCTAATGAAATAGCTACACACAATGTGAAGGCAGCAGGTGTATCGAAAGATATTGTCTTGAAATTACAGCCGTTCCAGCAATTTGAGCAACCTGCGGAGAAATCAATGATCATCACCAACCCTCCTTATGGAGAACGTATCTCTACCAATAACTTGTTGGGATTGTATCAGATGATAGGTGAACGTTTGAAACATGCTTTCATCGGAAATACAGCATGGGTGCTCTCTTACCGCGAAGAGTGCTTCGATCAGATAGGGCTGAAACCGACCGCCAAGACACCTTTGTTCAACGGTGCATTGGAATGTGAATTCCGTAAATATGAGATCTTCGACGGAAAATATAAAGAATTCAAGAAGCAGGAAGGCGAGGGCGAAGAAGGAGAAGACTCCAAGGAATCCGGCTTCAAACCGAAAGAAGGAAGAGACTTCAAACCCAGAGAACCGCGGGAGTTTAAGCCGAGAGAGGGACGGGAGTTTAAACCGAGAGAACCTCGCAAACCGGGAGAGTTCAGGTCCAGAGATGACAAACCGAGAGAATTCAAGCCAAGAGAGTTCCGCAAGGATGGAGACCGGGAAAGAAAACCATTCGACAGGGAACGTTGCGACGGTGGAAAAGAGTTTAGATCGCGCGAAAGAAGAGAGTTCGACGGAGACCGTAAACCGAAAGGAACATCTTATCCGGAAAGAAAAAGAAGGGAGTTCGGAAAGAAGGAAGAATAACAAAAGATTATGGATATGAAGATAATCAGTAAATGGATGGGAGTGGTACTATTGGCATCGTCCGCTCTCTTCACAACAAATGTTATGGCACAAGATTTAAAGAAACCGACGCTGGAAGACTTGATTCCCGGCGGAGAGACGTATCGCTTTGCTGAAAACCTGTACGGACTGCAATGGTGGGGAGATACGTGCATCAAGCCCGGAATAGACTCCTTGTTTGCAGTAAACCCGAAGACAGGAAAAGAAACACTACTCCTGACGCGTGAGAAAATCAATCAGGCACTGGAACAGGAAAAGCTGGGTAAGTTGAATCATTTACATCAGGTAACCCTGCCTTGGGCCGAAAAAACACAACTGCTTATCTCTCTGCCCAGAAACTACGTTGTTTACGACTGGAAAGCCGATAAAATCATCAGCAAACAAGCCCTGCCCGAAAAAGCAGCCAACAAAGATTACAATATTGCAAGCGGTAACGTGGCTTATACCCAGGATAATAATCTGTACGTAAATAGCTACGCCGTAACCAACGAACCCGAAGGCATCGTATGCGGACAAAGCGTACACCGCAATGAATTCGGCATCAGCAAAGGAACCTATTGGAGCCCGAAGGGTGACCTGCTTGCTTTCTACCGCATGGACGAAAGTATGGTGACGCAGTATCCGTTGGTAGACATCACTGCACGGATAGGCGAACTGAATAATGTGCGCTACCCCATGGCAGGAATGACAAGCCATAAAGTAACCGTAGGCATCTACAATCCCGAAACTCAGAAAACGATTTATCTGAATGCGGGAGATCCCACCGACCGCTACTTTACTAATATCAGCTGGGCCCCGGATGCCAAAAGCCTCTATCTTATAGAATTGAACCGCGACCAGAACCATGCCAAGCTCTGTCAATACAATGCAGAAACAGGTGAATTGATGGGTACTCTCTTTGAAGAGACGCATCCCAAATATGTAGAGCCTCAGCATCCCATCGTATTCCTGCCATGGGATAGCAGCAAATTTATCTATCAGAGCCAGCGCGACGGCTTCAACCACCTGTATCTCTACGGCACAGACGGTAAACTGATTAAGCAACTCACAGAAGGGAAATGGTTGGTAAGTGATATCTTAGGATTCAATACTCAGAGAAAAGAAGTTATATTCAATGCCGTAGATGCACTGGGAAGCAGCAACTTTGCAGTCAGCGTAACCAGCGGAAAGCGTAGTCTGCCTTTCAATATCAACACCACAACTGAAGGTGTTCACAAAGGAGAACTCAGTGCATCGGGCACATACATCATTGACAACTATTCAACCCCTGGCATCCCCCGTAAGATAGACATAATCAACACTAAAACCTTCAAAAGCATCAATCTGCTGACAGCAAAGAATCCGTATCAGGATTTCAGCATGCCAAGTATCGAAGTAGGCACCATCAAGGCTGCCGACGGTGTGACCGACCTTTATTACCGTATCATAAAGCCCGCTGACTTCGATCCGAACAAGAAATACCCCACTATCATCTATGTATACGGCGGTCCGCACGCACAGATGGTCACCGGTGGCTGGCAAAACGGTGCACGCGGCTGGGACATCTACATGGCAAACAAAGGTTATATCATGTTCACCCTCGATAACCGCGGAAGCGATAACCGTGGTCTTGAATTTGAAAACGTCACCTTCCGCCATCTCGGCATCGAAGAAGGAAAAGACCAGGTGAAAGGTGTGGAATTCCTGAAAAGCCTGCCTTACGTAGACGGTAACCGTATCGGCGTACACGGATGGAGCTTTGGCGGACACATGACTACGGCCCTGATGCTCCGCTATCCGGAGATATTCAAAGTAGGTGTTGCAGGCGGTCCGGTCATTGACTGGGGATATTATGAAATCATGTACGGAGAACGCTACATGGATACGCCGCAAAGCAATCCGGAAGGTTACGAACAATGCAACCTGAAGAATCTGGCAGGCAACCTGAAAGGACATTTATTGTTGATTCATGACGACCATGACGATACCTGTGTGCCACAACACACACTTTCGTTCATAAAAGCCTGTGTGGATGCACGTACGTATCCCGATTTATTCATCTATCCCACGCATAAGCACAATGTCATAGGACGTGACCGGGTACATCTGCATGAGAAGATAACAAGATATTTTGAAGACAATTTATAGAATAAAATAGAAGCAATAAATTAAACGAAATATAAAGATGAAGATATTATTATTAGGAAGCGGCGGCCGCGAGCACGCTCTGGCATGGAAAATAGCCCAAAGTCCGAAAGTAGAGAAACTTTTTATCGCCCCCGGTAATGCCGGTACCAGTGCAGTAGGCGAGAATGTAGCTATCAAAGCTACCGACTTCCCTGCCCTGAAAGCTTTCGCCCTGAAAGAAAAAGTAGACATGATCGTGGTAGGCCCCGAAGATCCGTTGGTAGAAGGCATCTACGACAGCTTTACCGAAGACGCCGCCACACAACATATCGCCATCATCGGCCCTACTGCCAAGGGTGCCCAGTTGGAAGGCAGCAAGGAGTTTGCCAAGGGTTTCATGGAACGCCATGGCATCCCCACCGCCCGCTACAAAAGCATCAATGCCGAGAATCTGGAAGAAGGACTCGCTTTCCTTGAAACCCTTGAAGCACCCTATGTGCTGAAAGCCGACGGTCTTTGCGCAGGAAAAGGCGTACTGATCCTTCCTACACTCGAAGAAGCCAAAAAGGAACTGAAAGAAATGCTCGGTGGCATGTTCGGTCAGGCCAGTGCCACGGTAGTTATCGAAGAATTCCTCAGCGGCATCGAGTGCTCCGTATTTGTGCTGACAGACAGCAAGAACTATAAAGTTCTGCCCGTTGCCAAAGATTACAAACGCATCGGCGAAGGTGACAAAGGTCTGAATACCGGTGGTATGGGAAGTGTGACTCCCGTTCCTTTTGCCGACGAGGTATTTATGGAAAAAGTGCGTACCCGTATCATTGAGCCCACCATCCGCGGACTGCAAGAAGAAGACATCCTTTACAAAGGATTCATCTTCCTCGGACTGATCCGCGTGAAAGGCGAACCGATGGTCATAGAATATAATGTCCGCATGGGTGACCCAGAAACAGAAAGCGTCATGCTGCGTGTACAGAGCGACTTCGTGGAACTTCTGGAAGGTGTACGCGATGTGAACCTCGATACAAAGACATTGACAATGGATCCACGTACGGCTGCTTGCGTCATGCTCGTCAGCGGCGGATATCCCGAAGCTTACGAGAAAGGTAAAGTAATGACCGGGTTTGAAGAAGCTGCCGCTACAGACAGTATTCTCTTCCATGCCGGAACAGCAATGAAAGACGGCCAGGTGGTAACAAACGGCGGACGCGTGATTGCCGTATGTTCGTATGGTGAAACCAAAGAAGAAGCCCTTGCCAAGAGTTATAAAGTTGCGGAAATGATTCAATTCGACAAGAAGTATTTCCGCCGTGACATCGGCTTCGACCTTTAAATAAAAATGATAGAGTGATAAGATATCACATTACCACCTTATCACATTACCACATTTTTATATGATACGAAGTAAACGACTACAGAACCGGATCACAGCGGGACGTTTCACACTGCCCGCTGCCATCCTCTTGTCACTATTCTGCTGGATACTGACCTCTATTCTATTGCCTGAAGTTCCGGTAATAAAAAGTAGTTATCCCCTGTGGGATACTATCATAGATGGATATATTCCGGCATGGGCAAGCACGCCTTTAAGTTTCATCTTCTATGGCGTCGTCGGTTACTTCCTGATAGAACTAAACAATACTTTTGCCATCATCCGCATGCGGGCATCTGTACAAACGGCCATTTATTTCCTATTTATATCCGTTTGTCCGACCTTGCATCCAGTTTATGCCGGAGACTTTGCCTCGATAGCATTTCTTATATCCCTGTTCTTCCTGTTCAAGGGCTACCAGCATCCCCGTCCGGCAGGCACCATGTTCTATTCGTTCCTCTTTATCGGTTTGGGTAGTCTGTTCTTCCCGCAACTGACACTGTTTATTCCCCTCTACTGGATAGGTGCATACGGTTTCCAGGCACTCACTCCAAAGAGCTTTTTCAGCAGTCTGGTCGGTTGGACTTTACCCTACTGGTTTCTATTGGGGCATGCTTACTTCTACGATGAAATGGACTTATTTTACCAGCCTTTCATCGAACTGGCAACATTCCACCCTATCAATCTATGGGACTTCCCCTTGTGGGAAATAGCTACATTGGGCTATCTGTTCGTATTATACCTGGTCAGTTCCATCCACTGTCTGGTGGCAGGTTACGAAGATAAGATACGTACCCGCAGTTATCTGCATTTTCTTATTTTTCTGAGCTTCTGCATCTTTATCTATATCCTGCTACAGCCGATTCTGACGATTCATCTCCTGCCTCTGCTGCTGATAGGTGTCAGTATCCTGACGGGACATTTCGTGGTGTTGACGAACAGTCGGGCTTCCAATGTGTTTTTCATTTGTGCCCTTGCAGGGCTTGTACTTTTATTCGGATTTAATATATGGACGCTTTTGTAGATTCACTGGTTCAACTTCTGATAGACTGGGGTTATCTCGGTTTATTTATATCAGCCCTGCTGGCGGGAAGCATCGTTCCGTTCAGTTCAGAGCTGGTGATGATAGCATTGGTGAAAGTTGGGCTCAGTCCGGCGATGTGTGTACTCTTTGCTACCCTGGGTAACACAATTGGCGGTATGACGTGCTACTACATGGGACGGCTAGGCAATATAGTCTGGATAGAGAAATATTTCAAAGTAAAAAAGGAGAAAGTAGATAAGATGCAGGCTTTCCTGCAAGGGAAAGGGGCACTGATGGGTTTCTTCGCATTTCTACCTTTCGTGGGCGAAGCGATAGCCATTGCACTGGGCTTCATGCGTAGCAATGTATGGCTGACTACTTCGTCTATGTTTGCTGGAAAGCTGATACGGTATGCCGTAATGCTACTGGCATTGCAAGGAGTAATATCAATGTTTTAAGAGTTATGAAACGAATTATAGAACATACGGAAGATGGAAGTGCAACGCTGTTTGTGCCGGAACTGAATGAACATTACCATTCGGTGAAAGGAGCGCGTACAGAATCGCAACACATCTTTATAGATATGGGGTTGAAAGCTTCGGCCGCACCCCAGCCGCATGTTCTGGAAATAGGTTTCGGTACCGGGCTGAATGCCCTGCTTACACTGGAAGCTGCCGAACAAGAAAAGCGTCCCGTACACTATACCGGGATTGAGCTTTATCCTCTTACTTGGGAAGAAGTTGGTGCATTGGGATATAGTGACAACCCGTTATTTAAGCAATTACATACTGCACCATGGGAAGAAGATGTGAAGATAGCCCCGTACTTCACTCTGCGAAAAATACAGGCAGATGCAAATAGTGACAAGGTGTTAGTGATTAGTGATAAACATGATACAACCCACTCATCACTAATCACTAACACTTTATCACTAAATCCCGATCTCGTTTATTTCGATGCCTTCGCCCCCGAAAAGCAACCTGAAATGTGGAACGAGCAGCTATTTCACTCACTTTACGTATCTATGAATGCAGGGGGCATATTAACGACGTATTGCGCCAAAGGTGTTATCCGCCGTATGTTGCAAGCTGTCGGCTTTCTTGTGGAGCGCCTTCCGGGACCTCCGGGTGGAAAACGGGAAATACTGAGAGCAACCAAGAGAACAAATAACTAAGTTATAACGAATATTGGAAACCATAAATATAATAAAGAAATGAAACGAACATTCCTGTACATCCTCGCTGCTTTGCTTGCCATGTCTTGCAAGAACAACAGCGTTCAAAATAAGAATGAAGACGATAAACCCGTCATCACTGTTACCATCGAACCGTTACGCTACTTCACCGAAGCCATTGCAGGAGATAACTTCAACGTTGTCAGCATGGTACCCAAAGGTAGCAGTCCGGAAACGTACGACCCTACTCCACAACAACTTGTCGATCTTGCCAAGAGTAAAGCTTACTTCCGCATCGGTTATATCGGTTTTGAACAAACCTGGATGGATAAGCTGACAGATAATGCGCCGCATTTGCAGTTCTTCGATACTTCCCGCGGTATCGATTTGATTTTTGATTCCTCTCACGTCCACCACCATCACGGCGACGACGAAGCGCATGCCCACGATTCTATCCAGGAAGATGAACACCACATTCTCGGCGTAGAGCCACATATCTGGAGTTCCGCTTACAACGCGCAAATTATTGCCGGAAATATTGTAAACGCCCTGTGCACCATCGACAAGAATAACGAAGAAACTTACATGGAGCGTTATAAAAACCTCTGTAATCAGATAGAACATACCGACAGCCTTATCTGCCATATGCTTTCTGCCCCCAATGCAGACCGTGCCTTTATGATTTATCATCCGGCATTGTCCTACTTTGCACGCGACTACGGTTTACATCAGATTTCTATTGAAGAAGATGGAAAAGAGCCCTCTCCCTCCCATCTCAAAAACCTGATAGATACCTGCAAGGAAGAAAAGGTACGTGTCATCTTCGTACAACCCGAATTTGACCGTCGCAATGCAGAAATCATAGCAAAACAAACAGGTACGAAGGTAGTTCCTATCAATCCGCTTTCTTACGATTGGGAAGAAGAGATGCTGAACATTGCCAGGGAACTGGTCGTTAAGAAGTAACCGGAGACTGTAAAATAGAGTAAAGAAATGAGTACGCCCCTTATCGAAATAAAAAATCTCAGCGCCGGTTATGATAACCGTACAGTGCTGCGTAATGTAAACCTCACCGTTTACGACCGGGATTTTCTGGGCATCATCGGCCCCAACGGTGGCGGAAAAACAACGCTCATCAAGTGTATTCTTGGCCTGCTGAAACCTGCAGCAGGAGAAATTTTATATAGTGATAAGCGATTCGTGGCAAGTGACAAGCAGAGAGGCACAGCGCAACGCCCGGCATTGACTACCAATCGCTCCGTTCTAAAAATGGGGTATTTGCCTCAATACAATAGTATTGACCGCAAATTTCCTATAACAGTGGAAGAAGTGATTCTTTCAGGACTCAGTTCACAAAAGTCACTGATTTCACGCTTCACTGCGACGCATCGGGAAAAAGCCCGGCAAGTGATTGCCCGCATGGGATTGGAAGGTCTGGAAAAACGTGCTATCGGTGCATTGAGTGGCGGACAATTGCAACGTGCCCTACTGGGGCGTGCCATCATTTCCGATCCGGCACTTGTTGTCCTCGACGAGCCCAGTACGTATATAGACAAGCGCTTCGAAGCCCGGCTTTACGAATTGCTGGCTGAAATTAACCATGATTGCGCTATCATTCTTGTCAGCCATGACATCGGCACAGTGCTGCAACAGGTGAAATCCATCGCTTGCGTGAATGAGACGCTGGATTACCATCCCGACACGGGTGTAAGCGAAGAATGGCTGGAACGGAACTTCAATTGCCCGATAGAACTGCTGGGACATGGAGCTCTGCCGCATCGCATATTGGCGGAACATAAGCACGGAGATGGATGTGGATGTTGTAACAGCAAACATTGAAAAGAACAAGGAAGGATACAAATCATTACCAGAACAAGTACAAAAGTGGTGTTTTGCACATATTTCAAACAAAGTTATACATAGATGTATTATACATTCATGTATAATTTGTATATTTGTCCTTAGAATCAAGAACAAACAGCTTATGAAATCACCTTTTCAATACGGTACGCTGGTCGATAAAGAGAGTTTCGTCAACCGCATAGAAGAACGTAAGCAACTGAAAGAGTTGCTTGGATCGGGCATTAATGTAATGCTTATCTCTCCGCGTCGTTGGGGTAAGTCTTCGCTTGTAAAGGTAGCAATGGACGAGCTGATGCATGAAGACAAACATATCCGTGTATGCTTTATTGATGCATTCAGTATCAAAACCGAAGTCGAATTCTACCGTGCGTTTGTCCGGGAAGTCATCACATGTGCAGCCTCCACGCTCGAAAAGCGGCTGGAAGATGTAAAACACTTCCTGAAAACCATCTCTCCCAGTATTACTCTGAAAAGCGATGCCTCCGACATAATGTCTTTCGACCTAAAGTTCGAGTTGGAAGAAAGAGATGTCATGGAGATACTGGAATTACCCGAAAAAATAGCTTCTGCCAAAGGCATACAACTTATAGTATGCATTGATGAATTCCAACAATTGGCATTATTGCCCGACTATAAAAGTATGGAAGGCAAGATGCGCTCTGTCTGGCAGCAACAGCAGCGGGTAGCCTATTGTTTCTATGGGAGCAAGCGGCACATGATGATGGACATTTTCAACAATTCGTCCAATCCCTTTTATCGTTTCGGTCAAGTGCTGTTCCTACAAAAGATTAAGAAAGAGGAATGGGTACCTTTCATCATCAATGCCTTCCGCCGGACTGAGAAAGGAATCAGCGAAGAGCAAGCGGAACGTTTGTGTGACATCGTGAAGTGCCATTCGTGGTATCTGCAACAACTGTGCTACTTTATCTGGAGTGGCACTTCCGGACGAGTGACAGATGATATCATTGAAGTTCGTACCCGCCAACTAATAGATACCAACATGCCCATGTTCATGAACGACACCGAGAACCTAACCGCCGCCCAAACAGCCATGCTGCGTGCAGTTGCCGACGGTGAGTACCGCCTCAACTCTGCCGCCGTAGTGCGCAAATATGAACTGGGAAGTGCCCAAACTATCACACGCAACAAACGAATACTGACTGAACGTGACTTCATGGAGAAAGAGGGAGAACGGTACGTGTTCTCCGACCCGGTGTTCGAGTTGTGGTTCAGGAGGGAGTATTGCCGAATGTCCCACTAAGCAAAAAGTGCATAACTACCTGTGCTGTAGAGCACTTGATGTTCCACTATAATCTATCGCAGTGGGATATAGTTTCAGTCCCGATGGGAGATACATTCAGTCGTAGTGGGAAATGCCTTCAGTCGTAATGGGAAATACATTCAGCCGTAGTGGGAAATAGCCCCAGTTACAATATCATCAGGACTCGGTTAACCACATTGGCATGAAATCCTTCACTATCAAAATCAATGTATATCTTTTAACCTATCCTAATAAATATGCCTTACCTCCACAGTTTTAGCAGTTAAATCACTATATTTGCGCCCGTGTACGCTAAAATACAGAGATATAACTTAAAAACATAACGAATAATTTCCGAATGAAACAGTACAGAACCGTAAACAACCTCGTAGGTTGGATTACTTTCATCATTGCAGCCACGGTCTACTGCATGACTATAGAACCGACTGCAAGCTTTTGGGACTGCCCGGAGTTTATCACTACCGGCTACAAACTGGAAGTAGGACACCCACCCGGAGCACCTTTCTTCATGCTGGTAGCTAACCTCTTTTCACAATTTGCTTCAGACCCGAGCACCGTTGCTAAAATGGTGAATTATATGAGTGCACTGATGAGTGGCGCTTGTATCCTGTTCCTATTCTGGAGTATTACGCATCTGGTACGCAAACTTGTGGCTACAGATGAAAATAATATTACTAAAGGACAGTTGATTACCATCATGGGAAGCGGACTGGTAGGTGCACTGGCATAAACATTCATTGACACTTTCTGGTTTAGTGCCGATGAAGGAGAAGATTAAGCATTCTCTTCTCTCTTCACAGCCGTTGTATTCTGGCTGATACTGAAATGGGAAGATGTAGCTAACGAACCGCACAGCGACCGTTGGCTTATCCTGATTGCATATCTGACCGGATTGAGTATTGGTGTACACTTGTTGAACTTGCTTTGTTTACCCGCCATCGTACTGGTTTACTACTACAAGAAAGTGCCAAATGCAAATGCCAAAGGCTCATTGCTGGCATTGCTTGCTTCCGGCATTTTGGTAGCTGTCGTACTCTATGGCATGGTACCGGGTATTGTAAAAGTAGGCGGCTGGTTCGAACTGTTCTTCGTAAATACGTTAGGAATGTCCTTCAACAGCGGTGTAATGGTTTATATCATTGTACTGGCAGGCTCCATTATCTGGGGTATATACGAAAGCTACACGGAGAAAAACAAGATGCGTATGGCCATCTCCTTCGTGTTAACTATCGCCCTATTGGGTATCCCATTCTATGGACACGGAACAAGTGCTGTAGTAATAGGTATTATAGTTATCGCTTTCCTGTTCTTCTATCTCAGTCCGAAGATGCAGGCAAGCATGAAAGAGAAATATCGCATTTCCGCACGTACGCTGAACACATCATTGCTTTGTACAATGATGATCGTCATCGGATATTCTTCTTATGCCATCATCGTGATCCGCTCTACAGCCAATACGCCGATGGACCAGAACTCACCAGAAGACATTTTCACGCTGGGTGAATATCTGGGACGCGAACAATACGGAACCCGTCCGTTGTTCTACGGACAAGCATTCTCTTCTAAAGTTGCCCTCGATGTAAAAGACGGTTATTGCGAACCGCGCGTTTCATACAGTGGTACCAAATTTATCCGCAAAGAAAAAGCTACGCCCGATGAAAAGGATAGCTATATCGAAATTCCCGGACGTATCGAATACGAATATGCTCAGAACATGCTTTTCCCGCGCATGTACAGCAGTCAGCACACCAGGGAATATCAAGCCTGGGTAGACATAAAGGGTAATGACATTCCTTATGATCAATGCGGACAGATGATTATGGTGAATATGCCTACACAGTGGGAAAATATCAAGTTCTTCTTCACCTACCAGCTCAACTGGATGTACTGGCGCTATTTCATGTGGAACTTCGCCGGACGCCAGAACGATCTGCAGGGTAGTGGAGAAATAGAACATGGTAACTGGATCACAGGAATTTCGTTCATCGATAACTTCCTGGTAGGTGACCAAAGCCTATTGCCACAGGAGTTGCAAAATAATAAGGGACACAACGTCTTCTACTGTCTGCCTTTGTTGCTCGGTATCATTGGCCTGTTATGGCAGGCATACCGTGGACAAAAGGGCATCCAGCAATTCTGGGTGGTGTTCTTCCTATTCTTTATGACGGGTATCGCCATTGTGCTCTACCTGAACCAGACACCGAGTCAGCCGCGTGAACGTGACTATGCATATGCCGGGTCGTTCTATGCCTTTGCCATCTGGATAGGTATGGGTGTGGCAGGTATTGTCCGTCTGTTGCAGCATTATGCCAAGATGAAAGAACTTCCCGCAGCAACGCTGGTATCTGTTGTCTGCCTGCTTGTCCCCATACAGATGGCAAGCCAGACATGGGATGACCACGATCGCAGCGACCGCTATCTGGCACGTGACTTTGGCCAGAACTACCTGATGTCTCTGCAAGAAACCGGCAATCCGATTATCTTCACCAACGGTGATAACGATACATTCCCCTTATGGTACAATCAGGAGACAGAAGGTTTCCGTACCGATGCACGTACCTGTAACCTCAGCTACTTGCAAACGGACTGGTACATCGACCAGATGAAACGTCCTGCCTACGACTCTCCGTCACTGCCCATCACTTGGGACCGTATGGAGTATGTAGAAGGAACCAATGAATACATCCCTGTACAGCCTGACTATAAAAAGAGCATCGACGCCCTCTATGCTGAGGCTGAAAAGCAGGCACTGAACGGTAATCCTGAAGCATTGGTGAATGTGAAGAAAGAATTCGGAGAAAATCCGTACGAACTTCAGAACATCCTGAAATACTGGGTACGCAGCAAGAACGATGACCTTAAGGTGATTCCTACAGACAGCATCGTGATGAAAGTGGACAAGGAAGCTGTACGCCGCAGTGGTATGATGATACCGGGTGACAGTATCCCCGACTATATGCACATTTCACTGAAAGGTAAACGCGCCCTCTATAAGAGCGAACTGATGATGCTTGAAATGCTGGCGGAAGCCAATTGGGAACGTCCTATCTACATGGCAGTCAGCGTAGGTACGGAAAACCACCTTGGCATGGGCAACCACTTCGTTCAGGAAGGTCTGACTTACCGCTTCACTCCGTTTGATACTGAAAAGACTGGTGTCAAGCTGGATAGCGAAAAGATGTACGACAACCTGATGAACAAGTTCAAATTCGGTGGCATCGACAAGGAAGGTATCTATATTGATGAGAATGCTATGCGTATGTGTTATTCTCACCGCCGTATCTTCTCACAACTCATTGGTCAGTTGATACGCGAAGGCAAAAAGGATAAAGCTAAAGCAGCCTTAGAGTACGCCGAGAAGATGATTCCTGCCTATAACGTACCTTATGACTGGCAAAATGGTGCTATGCAAATGGCAGAAGCATACTATCAGTTGGGTGAAAAAGAGAAAGGCGACAACATCATGAAGGCACTTGCCGATAAAGCTGTGGAATACCTCACATGGTATCTGAGCCTGGATGACCAACGCTTTGCAATGTCCAGCCATGAAGTTGTTGACTATCAACTGCCTATCCTCAGCACAGAAGTTAAACTCATGCAGAAGTATAACTCCGAACTGGCTCCTGTATACGACAGCAAGCTGAACGAGCTATATCAAATGTGTGTTGACCGGATGAAATAAAAAACAGCGATTAGCGGTTAGTGATCAATGATTAGCGGTTGTGCCCTAACATTCACCCTAACCGCTAATCTCTTATCACTAACCGCTAACTACTAATCACTTATCACTAATCGCTAATTACTAACAATCGTGTTTATAGAACAACCTCCTGAGTTTGTCCGAAAGCTATACCCCGGTGCCATCTGGCGAATGGACCCTAACGAAAAAGCCGTTTACCTGACTTTTGATGATGGCCCCATTCCCGAAGTAACCCCTTGGGTACTTGAATTATTGGATAAACACAACATTAAAGCCACCTTCTTCATGGTGGGAGACAATATACGTAAGCATCCTGATGTATTTCAGATGGTAATAGACCGAGGGCACCGCATTGGCAACCACACTTTCAATCATATTCGCGGATTTGAGTATTTGTCTGATAATTACCTTGCCATTACAGACAAAGCAAACGAACTGATGAAAACAGACCTCTTCCGCCCGCCACACGGGCATATGCGTTGGGGACAATATTTCGTATTAAAAAGACGCTATAAAATTGTAATGTGGGATTTAGTAACCCGTGATTACAGTAAGAAGTTACGTGGTCCGCAAGTACTTGCCAATGTGATGAGATATGCAAGAAATGGCTCTATTATCACTTTCCATGATTCATTAAAATCCTGGAATAACGGGAACCTGCAATATGCATTACCACGGGCACTTGATTTTCTGGAAGAAGAAGGATACGAGTTTAAGTTATTGTAATCCTAATTACATAGTTATATAAAAAATGCCCTCTGAATGGAAAATATTCAGAGGGCATTTTTATTTCTATACAGTATCGACTACTTAATTGTCACCGTCAAAGGATTGCGTACTTGCTGAGCATAATTTGCCATATATGCATTCCATGCTTCCGGAGTCTTGATGTCAGCCTTATCCCAAGCTGCACCCCAGTAGTAAACATACTCTGAACCCGGTTCGTAATCGCTGATAGCCAGTACATGACCATCGGCACCACCACGCAGTTCATTCTTCTCCTTTTCAGGGAAAAGCAACGATTTAGCTTCTTTTACAGTAGCCGGGAAAGCAGCACCTACGAAGATCTTACCATTGTTATTATTCACATTATCCGTAGGATCTACATAAGTGATATAACCGTTAGCAGCATCAGCTACTACAGCACCATCCGGTTCGTGCAATACGATACCAGCAACTACCGGAGTAGTTTCTTTCAGGTTATCATAAACCACAACTGTTTTATTCAAATGAGAACCTGCATCCAACGTGATAACACGTGTTTCAACTACTGTAGAGTCTCCCTTGATGTTCAGAGGATTATAAACCAACTTCACAGTGAAACGCAGCGGACCATTGTCCAGAATATCCTGTGTTGCATAGCAATAAGGATATACGATTTCACCATCGGGCATCAAGGCAGCAGTACCACCACCCAGTGTAGGACCTACTTTATAACAGTCCAGACCGTTTCCATGGTCTACGTGATAAGAAACTGATTTATACAGCTCTTGTGCAGCCTTAGGGTCAGTTTTCTTCAGTTCAGCAATCTTAGCTTTGGTCTCCGGGTTCAATTCGCCTGCATAACGAGCTTCTACAACCGGTTCAGTAGTATTGTACTTTGTCCAAACGTCATAACCGAAAGCACGTTCACCACTCTTTTGCAAAGCAGGGCCATAGGTACGGAAAGCAACCAGGTCGTTTTCCCATGCTACGTCGTCCACACGTTCAGGATAATATCTACCACAAGCCTTTACAGCGAAATTCTCAGGTGTACCTGCCTGGATAGTATAGACAGCTGTACCATTCGCAGCTACGCTTGCAGGGAAAATAACTTTTTCATCGTAAGTAATCTGATAGGGGACTTGTTGTCCGTCAGCATTCAGAACCACAATCTGAGCTGTGTCAGCCAGTTTCAGTTGGTTAGAGATGTCACTCATAGCCACTTCAACCATTTCATTGGAACGCTCCATTGCTAGAGGATTACTTACCGTTACAGTAACCACATCCTTAGTGTTGGTGCAGGCAAAACATACAAATGCTGTTGCCAGTAAAAGGAATAACTTTTTCATATTGCTTAATCAATTGATAATTGAAAACGGATAATGAAGATATAGATAATGGGAAAAATGGATAACTGACAGCATCAATTATCCATTTCCCATTATCTATTCATATACTTATTTAGGCTGTTTGCCAATGTAAGCCAAGATACCACCGTCAACGTAGAGTACGTGACCGTTTACGAAGTCAGAAGCATCGGAAGCCAGGAATACGGCAGGACCCATCAAATCTTCAGGAGTACCCCAACGTGCAGCCGGAGTCTTAGCAACGATAAATGCATCAAACGGATGACGAGAACCATCAGCTTGCGGTTCGCGAAGCGGTGCAGTCTGCGGAGTAGCAATGTAACCCGGACCGATACCATTACATTGGATGTTATATTCACCGTATTCAGAAGCGATGTTACGAGTCAGCATCTTCAAGCCACCTTTAGCAGCAGCATAAGCAGATACAGTTTCACGACCCAACTCACTCATCATAGAGCAAATATTGATAATCTTGCCGTGACCTTTCTTTATCATAGAAGGAATGACAGCTTTTGATACGATGAACGGAGCATTCAAGTCTACATCGATCACCTGACGGAATTCAGCAGCAGACATTTCGTGCATCGGAATACGCTTGATGATACCTGCATTGTTTACCAGAATATCAATCACGCCCACTTCTTTCTCAATCTGGGCAACCATAGCGTTTACCTGCTCTTCATTCGTTACGTCGCATACATAACCTTTAGCATCGATACCTTCGGCTTTATAAGCAGCAATACCTTTGTCTACCAATTCTTGTTTGATGTCGTTGAACACGATTTTGGCACCAGCTTGTGCATAAGCAGTTGCCAGAGCGAAACCAATTCCGTAAGAAGCACCGGTTACAAGTGCTACTTTACCTTCTAATGAAA
>ENA-UONV01001307-UONV01001307.1-human-gut-metagenome-genome-assembly--contig:-CS4-NODE-1307-length-22410-cov-4.554596_pt1 | contig 22410 bp, 8 predicted proteins | sample MGYA00242461_ERZ724008 | MGnify/ENA metagenome assembly ERZ724008 | reverse complement strand
AAGATACAAGTTAACCGAAAACATATCCTTCCTAACTTATTTAATCTAAGGGATACGTTATTTGATGAAAAACAATTTTAAAAGGGAGATTATGAAACACATGAAAAACAAATCTAATTTTGTGAAAGTTAGCAAATACACTTGTTGGTGTATGCTAATGATGTTCTTGATGGTGCTTACTCCGATGCGTGCACAAACTTCTCGAAGTATATCCGGGCAGGTTGTTGATGAATTAGGTGAAGCTATTATTGGTGCTAATGTGACTGTAGTTGGAAATAAGTCATTAGGTACAATAACTGATATTGATGGAAATTTTACTCTAACAGTTCCCCAAGGAACAACGTTGGAAGTTTCTTACATTGGTTATGTGAATAAAAAAGTGGTAGTGGATAACAAAACCAGCTATAAAATTACTTTGAAGGAAGATGCAGAACAACTGGATGAGGTCGTGGTAGTAGGATACGGTACGCAGAAAAGAGTGAATCTAACAGGAGCAGTGTCTGCTATTACTAATGAAGAACTGGTTGCTACTAAAAGCCAGAATGCTCAGAACATGTTGACTGGTAAAGTTCCTGGTGTTCGTGTAATTCAAAAAACATCTGAGCCGGGTGAGTTTACCAACCAGTTTGATATCCGTGGTTTTGGTTCTCCATTGATAGTAGTAGATGGTGTTCCTCGTGGCAATTTGCAACGTATGGACCCGAATGAAATTGAGTCGATTTCTGTTTTGAAAGATGCTTCGGCTGCTATATATGGTGTACGTGCGGCTAATGGTGTTGTCTTGATTACTACAAAGAAAGGTGAAAAGAATAAGCCGAAGATTGAATACAACATGTATTATGGTATTCAAACTCCGGCAGAAATGTTGGAACCAGTAGGTGCTGTAGATCGTATGAGACTATTTAATGAAAAGTCAATGCGTAATCTGACAAACCCTCAGCTTACTTATTCAGACGAGCAGATTGAAGAGTATTTGAATGGAACATTAAAATCTACTGATTGGTATGATGCAGTAATTCGTAATTCAGCTCCCCAGCAGCAACATAATGTTTCATTAAGTGGTGGAAGTGAAAAAACTGATTATTATGTAAACTTCGGTTATACGGATCAGGAAGGCTTTTTCAAGTCAAAAGCAATGGATTATAACCGTTATAATCTTCGTGCAAATTTAAATGCCGAAGTCGCTAAAAATTTGAAGGCTTCGATTAAGATAAATGGTATCATTGATAGCAAACAACGTCAATACTTATCAACATGGGAGGTTTATAAAGCTTTGTGGCGTGCAAGTCCTAATGAGAAATTGTATGCTAATGATAATCCGGAATACTTTCAAAAGATGTCATCTGACCAGCTGAATCTTTTGGCAGCAACAGACCCTGATGTTTCCGGTTATAATAAGACAACAAATAAAATCTTCCAGTCTACGATGGAACTTGAATATGCTGTTCCATTTGTAAAAGGTCTGAAGGTGAAAGGCATGTTCAGTTATGATACTTCTATAGCTGATAATACCATATATAAGAAAGAGTATAATGAGTATACTTATAGTGAAGCAACTGATACTTATACTGCTTATGCTATGCAGTCGCCAACTAATCTGGAACGTTATTATGGTAACTCATGGACTACTTTATGGCAAGCTTCTGTAAGTTATGAAAATACTTTTGCATCAAGTCATAACGTATCTGGATTGCTGTTATTTGAAGAAGCACATAGTGTAGGTGATAATATCCGTGCAGCTCGTGATTTTTCTATACCTTTACCTTATTTATTTGCGGGTAATTCTGCCAATCAGCTTGGTACAGCTAATGCAAATGGATTGACAGAAAGTGCTTCTCAGGCACTGGTTGGTAGATTTAACTATGATTATAAAGGACGCTATCTGTTAGAGTTTGCCTTTCGTTATGATGGTTCTTCCAAATTCCCATCACATAGTCGTTGGGGCTTTTTCCCAAGTGCTTCTGTAGGATGGCGCATGAGTGAAGAGAGTTTTATAAAAGACAAATTACCTTTTATAAACAACCTGAAACTTCGCGGTTCTTATGGTAAGATGGGTGATGATTCCGTTGCTGATTACCAATTTATTTCTGGATATGATTATCCGAATACTGATGGTGATAGATATAATAAAACTCCGAAAGGATATTTTTTCAATGGATCATTCATGAATTCATTAGGTTTTCGTGCTGTAGCCAATCCTAATATTACGTGGTACACCGTTAAGACTCTGAATGTGGGTATCGATGCTGATTTGTGGAATGGATTATTAGGAGTTTCTTTTGATTTGTTTCAGCGTGACCGTGATAATTTGATGGCTAATCGTATTGCCACTATTCCAGGGACATTCGGTGCTGCAATGCCTAAAGAGAATTTGGAGAGTGACCGTACAAAAGGTTTTGAAGTTGAGTTGAGACATCGTAATCGTGTGGGGCAGGTAAATTATAGTGTTTCTGGAAACATTGCTATTACTCGTTCCATGTGGCGTTACAAAGAACGCACCCCGTCAGGTAACTCCTATGATAACTGGAGAAATAACTTAACTAACCGTTATAATGACATTTGGTTTGGTTATGGTGCAGACGGTCGTTATACTTCGTGGGAACAAATTGCTAACTCTCATATATTTGCAGGTAATGCAACTCTTCCTGGAGATTATGTTTATGAAGACTGGAATGGTGATGGTACAATTGATGATATGGATAGATATCCTATCGCTACAACTACTAATTCTACTGCTGCTAATTTCCAGGATAAGAAAAATTATCCGTTGATGAACTTTGGTTTAACTCTTTCTGCTCAATGGAAAGGTTTTGATGTTAATATGACTTTCCAAGGTGCTGCAATGTCTTATGTATCTTATGGCGAACAGTTGTCGGCTCCGCTACAATTTAATGGTAACGCTTTGGATATGTTCTTGGATAGATGGCGTCCAGTTGATCCCAAACAAGATCCTTATGATCCTTCTTGTCAATGGATTTCAGGATATTATTCTTATGGTGGTACAACTCCGGATCTTAATTCTGAATTTTCTATTCAGAAAGGTACTTATCTGCGTTTGAAGACTGCTGAAATAGGTTACACTTTGCCGAAGAATTGTTTGTCATTCATAGGTATAAAGAATCTGAGAATTTATATGAATGGATATAACTTGTTCACTATAACAGGTGTGAAAGGTGTCGATCCAGAAAGACCAGCTGAACTCTATGGATATATGTATCCGTTGAATAGAACATATAACTTTGGTGCAAGTGTTACATTTTAAGTAAAAGGAGATTATAGTATGAAAAAGCTAAGAAATATATTGATGTGTGTTGCTATAGGAGGTATGTTTGTAGGATGCCAAGATTTGGATATTCCTCCTAAGAATATTCTGTCGGGAGAAGACATATATAATGAAGGTGGTATTACTGCCTATATGGCTGGTTTGTATAGCCAGTTGCCGATGGAAGATTTTAATATGTCAAATGATGGTAGTTACAATGGTTTTTATAATTGGAATTGTATTATTTGGGATATGCTCAGCACTGGTGAAACTGTAAATCGTAATAACACAGGTATTTATATTCCTCAAAAAGGATATTGGAGTATGGGTTATAAAACGATTCGTCAAGCCAATGATTTAATCGCCAATCTGCCTGCGTATGTCGGAAAACTGAAAGGTGCTGAATAATGGATTTCTGAAGCAAAGTTTATTCGGGCTTATGTATATTTTGCGATGTTAAAACGCTATGGCGGTGTACCTATTTTGGAAACCCCTCAGGAAATGACTAATGACGAGAAGGCATTGTGGGTAGCGCGTAGCAGTCATGAAGAGTGCATAGACTTTATTCTTTCGGATTTAGATTATGCCATTGAAAATTTAGGTAAAACAAAAGTTGCAGGCCGTGCTAATAATACTTATGTGGCAGCAGCTTTTAAGTCACGTGTTGCTTTGTATGCTGGCTCTGTTGCCCGTTATGGACAGACATTTAATTATTCTGGAAGTGAAAGTGGCAAAATGCTTACCGGTATTCCTGAAGGAAGAGCAAACGATTACTTTATGCAAGCCTATAAAGCATCCAAAATTGTAGAAGAAGGTGGTTATAAGTTATATGAGGGAAACTCTGATAAAGAAGCCAACTTCCGTGAGATATTTGCCAATGCTGATAAGAGTGATGAATCTATTCTTGTTCGGCAGTATAGTAAAAATGACTTTGTTCATAGTTTTGATGCTGTATATTGTCCGCCTCGTATGACCGCAACTTATGGTGACCGTTATAATGTAACATTGGATTGGGTAGAACTGTTTGACGGCCTGCCTATTGATCCTGCAACGGGATACCTCAAAACAACGGATGACGATGGTAATTATATTGTCTACAATGATGTTAAAGACCTATTGGACAATGCAGAACCTCGTTTAAGGGGCTCTATCTTATTACCTGGACATACTTACAAAGGGGTTGAACTGGATATTCGTTTTGGTATAATAAAGGAGGAAATAGATCCATCTACACCTATTGCTAAGTTTATAAAGGATGATGGACAGACTACAGTCAATTATACAAGTAATGCTTGGTTCAAGAATAACGTTTTGACAACAACCGAGAATGTAAAAGAACAAAAGCCTTATGAGACTTCTACAGGTATGAAACTTAATAAAAGTGGAATGGATGGTCCAGCTAATGGTGGAACGAGTAATACACTGACAGGCTTTCATGGAGCTAAATGGTTGAATTTGAACTGGACAATTGCCGAAACACAGTTACATAGTTCTACACAGTCTTGGATTGATATTCGTTATGCTGAAATATTATTGAATCGTGCCGAAGCTGCATTGGAACTTTACCAGAATGGCGTTGCTACTATTGATGGAAAAGATATGCAACAGGATGCTTACGAATGTATCAATAAGATACGTTCAAGAGCTGGTGCTGAGTTGCTGACCAGTCCTGCAGAACTATCCAATGTATCACGTGATGGCATTGAACGTGGTCAAGGTATCCGTTCGTTTGTATTTGCTCCTAATGAAGGTATGCATATTATCCGTGTAGAACGTTATAAGGAATTGGCTTTCGAGCATAAGATTTATTGGGATTTGCGTCGTTGGTTTACTTTCGATTCACAAATTTATCAATATCGCCGTAGAATGCTGTCTCCATTCTTGTTTGCCAAAGGAGCAACAGTAAATGAAGCAGGTAATCCGGTGGGTAAGTATATTTTTGATACTCGTGTTTGTGAAAGAGCTAATAACTCATTGACATTTGCTACTAAAAATTACTATGATAAGATTCCTGATGGTGAACGTAAGGTAAATCCGTTACTTGAGCAAAATAATCAGTATTAATTAGAAAAAGGAAAATAGTATGAAAAAGATATTTAATTTGCTGTTAGTTACTGCATTAGTTTTAGGCTTTTCATCGTGTGAAAAGGATAATTATGATGCACCGGAAGCTGGTGTCTTCGGGCAGGTTGTAGACCATAACGGTAAACCTCTGCAAACAGCTATGGGACAAGGAAGTATGAAGATACAGATTACAGAATTGAGTTATGCGGGTGGCGATGAATCAATCGTTGTGACGAATCAGAACCTCAATATGAGGCAGGATGGTTCATATTCCAATTCTAAACTGTTTGCAGGTACTTACCGTATGATTCCGTTGGAAGGCGCATTTTATCCTTATGATGTAGAAGGAGAAACGGTGGAATTGAAGAACGGGAAAATGACAGAACGTAACTTTACTGTTACCCCCTATCTGGAAGTAGAATGGGTTACGGAACCTTACTTGACTTCTGATAATTTCTTGAAATGTGCAGTGAAATTTAAGAGAATAGCAAAAGAAGGAATTGCTATGCCTGATGTAAACAACATACAATTGTATATTTCGCATACGCAATATTGTGGAACAGAATCTGACGGAAATTATACTCCCGGTTCTGTGAAAATAACTAATGATCAAGAGGACACAACTATTGAGTTGACTTCTAAAGCTGCTATTAAATATTCCAATACCTATTGGGTAAGAGTAGGTGCGTGCTGTAACGACACTTACAAGAAGTATAACTTTACTGATATCAAGAAAATTGATCTGAAATTGAATTGATTAAATAAGTAGGTAGGTAAGTAAGGAGGGTATTTGTTTCCGTAATAAGTGCCCTCCTTCTTTTTTGAACAAAATTTTAGTACTGCTTTTTGGTCATAAACTCTTTTAGGGCGTATCAGGGTTGTACTTTCTTCGCTCTTATACACAACTAAAAATAGTGAAGCTGGTACGAGGAGGGGGTATACATGATACAAAGCAACTCATTTTGTTCTATTTGTCGGTTGTAAATCTGGTTAGGGGATTGCACCTTATATTGAAGCTGATTATTATGGCAACATAACATAGTTTAAAAGTTTATTGGATGGTTTGTAATGGTACCAGCTACGATTAATTACTTTTTAATGTCTAATTAATTATTTATTTCACTTTCTGTTAATGGGTCGAAGCTACATTTGCAGAAAATAATATTATATTTTTAATATCATGAAGAATTTCTATATAGCCTTTTGGACTGCCGCATGCCTTTTGATTTCATCATCCGGATATGCGCAATCTGAATGGAAAAATAATTTCTCTGATCAAGGAGAAATACTGAAAACAGTGGGACGGGGTGAATGTAGCATTGCAGACGGGGTGTTCCGTTCAAAAGGTTCTTATGCTTGTTTCGGTAATCCTGAGTGGAAGAACTATACTATGTCCTTTAAAGCGCGCGCTCCTCAAGAAGCAGAACAAGTTCAAATTTGGGCTGGTTTTCGTGCCAACAACCGTTTTGATCGTTATGTAGTTGGTCTAAAAGGTGGATTACAAGATGATTTATACCTGATGAGAATGGGATATATGGGTACTGATGAATTTATGGGAGTTCGCCCGTTAGGATTCCATCCAGTGCCAGGTCAGTGGTATAAATTAAAGGTAGAAGTATGTGGTAGTCGTATTCGCATTTTCTTGAATGATGAAAAAGAACCACGTATGGATATTACAGATAAAAATAGCAATTTAGCACCCTCCGGTCCTGTGACTTTGGGAGGAGGTTGGATTGAAACTGAGTTTGATGACCTTGTGGTTACTCCTCTGAAAGAGGATGCATTGAAGGATGTGAAGGTTGCAGAATATCGTAAGGTAGTAACACCACAAGAGAAGGAAAATAAGCGTCAGCTTGAGAGAGCAAACTATACCTCTGTTAAAGTGGGTGAACTGGAGGAAGGACGCACGGATATTTCGTTGAATGGAAATTGGCTTTTTATGCCCGAATATCAGTTGGATAACAAAGAAAAAGCAATATCTACTACAACGGATGATAAAGATTGGCATGTAATGTCTGTTCCTAATTTCTGGAATCCTATTCGTATTTGGTTACATGGCGAGACTATGCCTTCACCTACAGGAGCTCAGCCTAAAGGAGTTTCAGATACATACTATCAGCAAGAAACAGAACGTTGTGAAGGTTATACTTTTGATTATAGGAAAACAAATGCAGCCTGGTATCGTCAGTGGGTGGAATTGCCTGCTAATATTGAAGGTAAGAACATGACTTTGACTTTCGATGCAGTTTCAAAGGTAGCGGAGATTTATATTAATGGGGAATTGGCTGGCTCACATATCGGTATGTATGGTGAAATACAGGTAGATGGAAGCAAGTTACTGAAACCTGGAAGAAACTTGGTGGCAGTGAAAGTGACACGTAGAGCAGATGGCAGTTCTTCTGAAAGTGGTAGTGCTGCTATTGATTTTTTCTATTCTTCTGTTCGTGAAAGTGAACAAGAAGGCGGAAAAGTGTCTGTAAAGAGTAATATCCTGAAAGATATTGCCCATGGCTTTTATGGTGATGATCCTGCAGGTATCTGGCAACCGGTGAGGTTAACTATTACCAGTCCGGTAAAAGTAGAAGATGTATTTATAAAACCAACTTTAGAGGGGGCTACTTTTGATTTGACAGCGAAGAATCATGGCAGTAAGAAAAGCCAGTTCGATCTCTATACTGATGTCATAGATAAAGAAACCGGTTCACTACTTTACAGTGGCCTTTCTCTGCCTAAACTGATACTAAATGCTGGTGAAGAGAAGGTGTTTACTTACAGTGTGAATAATTTGAAACCTCGACTTTGGACGCCTCATCATCCTAATTTATATGACTTCCGCTTTCGTTTAGTTGCTGCCAAGGGTGCTGAATTGGATTGTATGACAGAGACTTCCGGTTTCCGTACTTTCGAAGTAAAAGAAGGATTGTTTTTCCTGAATGGTAATCGCTATTGGTTACGTGGTGGAAATCATATTCCGTTTGCTTTAGCTCCAAACGATCTGAATCTGGCCAATACTTTCATGCAATTGATGAAGGCTGGTAATATGGATGTCACTCGTACACATACCACGCCATGGAATAAACTCTGGATGGGAGCTGCTGACAAAAATGGTATTGGGGTTAGCTTTGAGGGTACATGGCCTTGGTTGATGATTCATTCTACGCCGTTACCCGATGCAAAACTTATTGAGATGTGGAAAGAAGAATTTCTCCGTCTGTTGAAAAAGTATCGTAATCATCCTTCACTACTCTTTTGGACAGTGAATAACGAAATGAAGTTCTATGATAATGATAATGACTTGGAACGTGCTAAAGAGAAATACCGTGTAATTTCGGATGTTGTGAAAGAAATGCGCCGTATAGATCCTACACGTCCAATCTGCTTTGACTCTAATTATCAGGCTAAAGGTAAGGATAAGAAATTTGGAACTGACTTTATGAATAGTATAGACGATGGAGACATTGACGATATGCATGGTTATTATAATTGGTATGATTTCTCTGTATTCCGCTTCTTCAATGGTGAATTTCAGGAACGATATAAAATGCCGGATCGGCCGCTCATCAGTCAAGAAATGTCAACTGGATATCCTAATAATGAAACAGGGCATCCAACACGCTCTTATCAGTTGATTCATCAGAATCCACAATCATTGATTGGTTATGAATGCTATGATTTTTCTGATCCGAAGTACTTTCTTACGGCGCAGTCGTTTATTACAGGTGAATTAGCCGAGACGCTTCGTCGCTCCAATGACCAAGGATCGGGTATTTTACACTTTGCATTACTCACCTGGTTCCGTCAGGTATACGATTATCAGAAAATAGAGCCGTATCCCACATACTATGCTCTGAAGCGTGCTTTGCAACCAGTGCTGGTAAGTGCCGAATTGTGGGGGCGCAATCTGTATGGTGGCGATAAACTTTCTACGCGTGTTTATGTAGTAAATGATCGCGAGGATGGTACAGAGCTGAAACCAACTTTGTTGCGTTGGGAAATTCTGGATGAAGCTGGAAAGAAACTAGTTTGGGGGAGTGAAGAAGTTCCGGCAGTGAAACATTACGAACGTCATTATATTGAACCAAATATTCAGTTGCCTACCAATTTACCAGCTGATAAGATCAACGCTAAATTAGTATTAAAGTTGACAGAGAATGGATTACCTGTATCTGAAAATGAATATCATTTAGTGTTAGCTCGTAAATCCTGGAATATGAATCAGATCTCAGAAGGTAAGAAAGTGGTTCTTTTGGATAAGGATGGCATGAAAGATAAACTTGATTTCTTACATGTAAAATATCAAATGGTATCTTCTATAAAGGAATTGGTTAATTCTAAACTGAAAGCTGACCTTTGCATTATCTCAGGATTGACTGAATGTGTGGATGAAGAAAAGGAATTAATTCGTTCTTATCAGTCAAGGGGTGGGAAGCTTCTTTTGTTGAATAGTAAAGAGGTTGCAAAAAACATCTATCCTGAGCATATCACAGGTTGGATTATTCCGACAGAAGGTGATATTGTGAATATGGAACGTAATGATGCTCCTGTGTTCGATGGTATTGATGTATTGGAACTACGTTATTTTAACAATAATAAGAGAGAAATCCCCTTGGCTTGTAATGCTACTCTGAAAACGAACCGGAATGAAAATTTGATAGAATTGGCAGGGCAGATGAAGATACATGCCTATATTGATGGAGGAAAACCAGAAGACCGTATTCGTAAGATAGATTCGATGAGGGGCTTTACTTTACTCCAGATAAAGGATGGAAAGGGATTGACTACTGTTTCTACAATGTGTACGGAAAAGGCTGATACAGATCCGATAGCAGGAAAATTATTGGTAAATATGATATCAGATTTGTTGAGATAGCGGATATTAACATTTAAGTCTGTTTAAACTATTACAGTCAAAATACTATGATGAAGAAATATCTTGTAACTTTTTGTTTGAGTGCTGTAGCCATTTGGGCTACAGCACAAAATGAGCCTTATAAAAATCCGAGTTTGTCACCTTCGGAACGTGCTTGGGACCTATTGAAACGAATGACTCTGGAAGAGAAAATCAGTCAGATGAAAAATGGTTCTCCGGCTATTGAACGTTTGGGTATTCCAGAATACAATTGGTGGAATGAAGCACTACATGGAGTAGCACGTGCTGGAAAAGCAACTGTTTTTCCGCAGGCAATAGGGCTTGCTGCTACTTTCGATGATCAGGCTGTTTATGAAACTTTCGATATTGTTTCTGATGAAGCCCGTGCCAAATATCACGATTTCCAGAGTAAAGGCGAACGAGATGGTTACAAAGGATTGACATTTTGGACCCCGAATATTAATATATATCGTGATCCACGTTGGGGACGAGGTATGGAAACTTATGGTGAAGACCCCTATCTTACCTCCCAGATGGGATTGGCTGTAGTAAAAGGTTTACAGGGTGATGGTGCTGGGAAGTATGATAAAACGCATGCTTGTGCAAAACATTATGCGGTACATAGCGGCCCTGAATGGAACAGACATAGTTTTGACTCCAAAAATATTTCCCAACGTGATTTGTGGGAGACGTATTTGCCTGCTTTTAAAGCTTTGGTGAAGGAGGGAAAAGTGAAAGAGGTGATGTGTGCCTATAATCGTTTTGAAGGAGAACCATGTTGCTCGAACAAGCAGTTACTGATTCGTATCTTGCGTGAAGACTGGGGATATGACGATATCGTTGTTTCAGATTGTGGAGCTATTGGAGACTTTTATTACCCTAATCATCATGAAACCCACCCTACAGCAGCTGCAGCTTCTGCTGATGCGGTTGTATCCGGAACGGATTTGGAATGTGGCGGTAGTTATTCTTCTTTGAATGAGGCTGTGCAGAAAGGACTGATTTCAGAAGAAAAGATCAACGAATCTGTGTTTCGTTTATTGCGTGCTCGTTTCCAGTTAGGTATGTTTGATGATGATACGCTCGTAACTTGGTCCGAAATTCCTTATTCAGTGGTAGAGTCAGAGGAACATGTGACCAAGGCTTTAGAAATGGCGCGTAAAAGTATGGTATTGTTGACTAATAAGAACAATGTCTTGCCATTGAGTAAGTCTATTCGTAAAGTAGCGGTATTGGGGCCTAATGCTAACGATTCAGTTATGCTTTGGGCAAACTATAATGGTTTCCCAACCAAATCTGTTACGATTCTTGAAGGCATTAAGAATAAACTTCCAGAAGGAGTAGTGTATTATGAAAAAGGATGCGATTACGTGAATCCCCAAACTGTATTCAGTTATTTTGACTGTTGTTCCTATAATGGTAAGAAAGGATTTAAGGCAACTTTCTGGAATAATAAAAAATTGGAGGGGGAAACTGCTGCAGTTGGTCACTTTAGCGAGCCGCTTAATTTTGGTAATGGTGGTAATACCGTATTTATGCCGGGGGTAAAGCTGAATAATTTCTCAGCACGTTTTGAATCGGTATATATTCCGAAAGAATCAGAAGAAGTCTCTTTTATTATTTCTGCCGATGACGGTTCACGTTTGTATATTGATGGCAAAGAAGTATATTCAGATTGGCATGACGGACCTGCAAAAGAACAGATATATACTCTGAATGCAGTGAAAGGTCAAAAATATAAGGTCGTATTAGAATATTTTCAAGCTGGTGGAGAAGCCTCATTGAAGTTTGATATAGGTATCAAAAGAGAAATAAATTATAAAGAAGTGGCGGATAAAGCGGCGGAAGCAGATGCTATAATCTTTGTTGGTGGTTTGTCTTCCTCATTGGAAGGTGAAGAAATGCCTGTGGATCTTCCCGGTTTCAGAAAAGGTGACCGTACCAATATTGATCTGCCGAGTGTACAGGCCGAAATGCTGAAAGCTCTGAAAAAGACAGGTAAACCGGTAATTTTCGTAGTATGTTCTGGTAGTACACTAGCATTACCTTGGGAAGCTGAGAATCTGGATGCGATTCTTGAAGCATGGTATCCAGGTCAACAAGGTGGAACGGCTGTAGCCGATATCCTGTTTGGCGACTATAATCCTGCCGGACGTTTACCACTTACTTTCTATGCTTCAAACAATGATTTACCCGACTTTGAAGATTATGATATGAGTAACCGTACCTATCGTTATTTTAAAGGTAAAGCTTTATTTACTTTTGGACATGGTTTGAGCTATACTACTTTTGATTATGGTAAGGCGAAGGCAGATAAAACGGTCCTTCGGATAGGTGAGGGGATGGTTTTAACAATACCATTGAAAAATACAGGTAAAATGGCTGGTGACGAGGTTATACAAGTCTACTTACGCAATACAGGTGATAAAGAAGGTCCCATTAAAACTTTAAGGGCTTTTCGCAGGGTCAACTTAAAAGCAGGTCAGGCAGAAAATATACGTTTTGAATTACCTGTCTCAACATTTGAATGCTTTAATCCTGCAACAAACCGAATGGACATTCTTCCTGGTAAGTATGAACTACTTTATGGAGGGACTTCGGATGAGAAAGTCCTACAAAAGTTGACAGTGACATTGAAAAAGTAAAATATGTTCTCCTATAATCTTTAATACTGATATGAATAAATATTTCTCACTGTTTTTTGTCTTTTATCTGCTTTGTGGCTTTTCTGCCAATGCAGGAGAGGGAAGATATACTATCCCATTGACGGGAAGTGGCTGGTCGTTATGGTTTGATAAAGAAGCAGAGTGGCAGAATGATCGGCTTTATCTGCCTAATGAAATCACAGACTTGTCTATACTACCTGTGAATGAACCCACGGGTGGTTGGCAAATCTTAAATCATAATCCTAATGCTGTTCCTGTTGAGGTGCCGGGTACGGTAGAGGAATATCTTACCAGTACTGATAATCCTCGTCCGGAACACTTCCGGGGAGTTAGCTGGTGGTACCGTAAAATCAAGATTCCGGCAGATCAGCAGGAGAAACGCTTTATCATCTATTTTGAATCAGTCCGTATGCGTGCGGAAGTTTATCTTGATGGTAAGTTGGTAGCTTATGACTTGATTGGTGAGACTCCCTTCCATGTAGATATTACTGATGAGGCTAAACCTGGTACAGAGCAGTTATTAGCGATACGTGTAACTAATCCCGGAGGAAATTTCCATTGGCAGGATTTCGATATATTGAAATGGGGAGAGTACAACATTCCTCCTGCAAGAAGTTTCAGTGGAATAATTGGCAGAGTTAAGTTGGAAAGCGTGAATCCGGTTTTCATTTCTGATATCTATATGCAGAATACTCCAGAACTGACTAAGGTGAATGCAATCATATCTTTTACCAATGAAACACTTTCCAGCGTGAAACAGAATGTAGAACTGGTAGTGAATGAAAAGGCTAATCCCGATAAAGTAGTATTCCGACAAACTTTGAAGAATCTCTCTTTTCCTGTAGGAAACCATGAAGTAACAATTCCTGTTAATGTTCCAGACGCCAAACTATGGGATCTTTCTACTCCTGAATTATATACATGTAATGTACAAATAAAGAAGGGTAAGAAGACGCTTGACCAAGATAAGAAAGATTTTGGATTCCGTTGGTTTACTGTTGATGGAATTGGTAAGGATGCAGTATTGCGTTTAAATGGACGGCGTATTATGTTGAAAAGTGCAATCAGTTGGGGATATTTCCCTGTGACAGGATTAATTGCAACAACTGAAATGGCCGAGAAACAAGTGCTTACAGCTAAAAAACTGGGGCTGAATATGCTGAACTTTCATCGTTGCATAGGTAGTCCTGTTGTTCTTGAAAAGGCTGACGAGCTAGGGCTGCTGTACTATGAAGAACCGGGTTCTTTCCATTCGGCTAATCATGATCCGTTTATCCGCACTATAGTAAATGAGAAGTTGAAGCGAATGGTTTATCGTGATCGTAGCCATCCGAGTTTAGTTATTTTTAACCTGATTAATGAATTTGGTGGTCCATTGACGAAGGATAAGGCACTTGTAGCTAAACGTATGAATGATATGCGTGAGGCTCATGCCGTAGATCCCAGTAGAATTATGACATTTACATCGGGTTGGGCAGGAAGTGAAGATAAGGAAGAGGACTCAAAAGCGCATATGTTACCTTTTGACACCACTTTATATAGAAAAGGCTGGTTTGATAATCACCGTGCAGGAGGACCGGAAACTTATATAGAAAGCTATTATAAAGGTCCTAAAGACAATCTCATGTATACCACTAATTGTACGGAAGTATATATGAGAGGTGAGGAAGGAGCCATTTCTACTCCTCCACGTATTCAGTTGATTCATGATAAAGTTGAGAGTACAGGTAAAACTGGTTGGGATGGACTTTTCTGGAAGAGTCAGTATAAAGCTTTTACAGATTATTTTCAGGCTAAAGGACTTACTAATCACTTTGCTACTCTTGATTCTTTAACTCGTGCAATGGGGAATGTCTCTTTTGAGCATCAGGGAAGACGTATAGAAGGTATGAGAATGCAAAATCTTGGTGATGCCTATATGGTAAACGGTTGGGAAGCAATGCCTTATGATAACCATTCTGGTATTGTGGATATATATCGTAATCCTAAAGGCGATGCTTCTATATTAGCATACTATAACCAGCCGCTATATGTAGCCGTGGCCTCACGTAATCAAGTGGTTAAACTTCCTGGTACTGCAACGGTAGACTTTTATATTGTAAATGAGAAAAACTTGAAGGGTGATCATACTCTTGAGATTAAGGTGATTGTTCCCGATGGAAAAGTTGTTTATACCCAAAATGAAAAGGTGAATATCGAAGGGGGAGAGACTTTTGGACAGCTTCTATTGGAGAATGTAGAAATACCTATTGATAAAACAGAAGGTACTTATCATATAAAAGCTAATATAAAAGCCAGCAATCAGCAGATATGTGCCCAAGGGCACGATGAAGTAGTTGCCGTAAGTTGGGAAGCTACTGATTTGGCAGGTAACGGCGCGTATTACGGCGGTGAAAATGATAAAGTTGCTGCTTTCTATAAAGAAACTACCGGTAAAGAACTTCCGGTTTTCACACCACAACAGGCTGCATTGGATTGGCTCATTGTCAACCGTTCATCATTGGATGCTCCGGTAGCTGTTGCTCCTAATTACTTTCAGGATAAGACGGGAAATTCTACTTTGAAAGTTACTTGGTATTATGATAATGATATGAAGTCTGTTGCCTCTGTAAAATCTGATACAGAGATTAACCGGACTTTTGTGGGAGGTGCCCAACCGGATGAATCCGTTCCGGCTAACCAACCTTTTTCCGTTGTGTGGGAAGGTGACATATATCCACTTGAGTCAGGACAATATTTACTGGGAGTGGAGACGGACGGTGGTGTGCGTTTGTATGTTGACGGATTACAATTGATAGATGACTATAATAATAATTCTCTGATAAAGCAAAACCGGCCGGTTGTTATGGAAGCAGGTAAGCCGGCTAAAATCCGCTTAGAGTATCGACAAGGTGGTCAGGGTGGTCAGATACAATTGAAGTGGTCTCAGCCAAGTGCAACTACTATTGCTCCACAAAAATTGTTTGATCGTGTGAAGAATGATGGAACTACATTGATTTTGCTCGGTGCAACTGAAACTTGGATGCAAGCTGTAGCAGAGTATACAAATACTGTATATAGTGGTTATTACAATGTTGGAAAGAATTGGGTTGGTGGTATTCATTTTGTAAAGGAACATCCTTTGTTCGATGGGCTTCCTGTGAATGATGCTCTCAACTGGCCTTATCAATCGGTAGTGAAAAATGGTGACCGTAGATTTGGTTTCCGTATGCAAGGAGAAGATTTGGTAGTTGGTTCTTATCGAAGTACGCCATTTGAGTTGGGAACAGCAGTGGGAGTTATTCCATGTGGAAAGGGAAAAATAATATTCTCTTCATTGGATATTGTAGATAATTTGGATGATCCTTCCGGACCGGCAGAAGTGGCTCGGAAGATATTGTGTAACTATATTAAATACTCTTTATATCGGTAGTCTTGCCACTTTATAACAATCAATAATTATGAATCGAAATTGCAGAATGACAAAAGTATTTCCTAAGTTGTGGATAACGGTTTCAATAACTCTGATGACAATGTTTCCCATGAACATTGCTTGTGCGCAAACAAAACAGCAAGCTCCACAACAAAGTATTAAAACCATTTATCCAACAAAGGATTGGGTTATATCTGACTTTGTTGTGACCGAGTTTGGAGCTAAGGCCGAACCTGGATTTGATAACAGGGTTGCCTTTCAGGCGGCTATTGATGCCGCATATAAAAGTGGTGGAGGTGTGGTATATATACCTGCCGGAAATTACGAATTCCGTAGCACACAAGTTGGTACTAAAAATGTCAGAGTTCGCCAAGGTCGTTCGGAAACAAAGACAGATTTCCATTTCGAGTATGTTTTACGTCTCCATCCTGGTGTACAGCTACGGGGAGATTGGGCTGATCCGGAATCTAATAATGGAAAAGTCCTTGGAACGATTCTCGAAGTGCGTGTCGGTAAAGATTCACCGAATTATGATGGAAGCGTTGAAAGTTGGTGGAACGATGGCCAAGCGGGAAATGCACTTCGCACAACCTATACAAGCATAGCTGATAGATTCATAGAAATGAATGCGGGAACCGGAGTTACCAATCTTTCCATCTGGTATCCTGAACAAGATATTAATAATGTAAAGCCATATCCATGGACGCTGTTTCAGACTCAGGGAGATTGTGCTACGATAGAGCATGTTACTCTTGTGAACTCTTATAATGGTTTCAATTCTGCACCAAGTGAGTTGCATTATGTTTTGAACAGCTACATGACTGCTCTGAATAAAGGTATTGAAGTGCATGTATGTACTGATATCGGTCGTATTGAAAATGTCAGTATAAGTCCTAAGTATTGGGCTAATTCAGGTCTTCCGGGATCTCCCTCTCTTGCTGCTGTAACAGCCTATACAAAAGCGAACGGAACAGGGTATCAAATGCATCGTTCGGACTGGGAATATGTTTCTTACCTGTATGTCTCAGGTTACAAAACTGGTGTGTGGATAGGACGTGAACTCGGCTTTGCCGATGCACCGAATGCTCAGTTGTACGAGGTTCATGTAGAAGATTGCGGAAACGGATTGTATGTTGAGGATGTCAACCCTTATGGTATACTTATTTCCAACTCTTCATTCAGTGCCAATAAAGGGGATAATGCTGTGTACTTTTACAAGGATTTTAGTACTTCCGTACAATTCAATGGAGTGGATTTCAGTGGAGCTATCGTAGGTGATGGTGAAGATGGGGTCGTATCGTTTGAAAGTTGTACATTTGGCGAATACAGTGATTATGCCCTTAAGATGAATAGCGGTAATGTATTGCTATCTCAATGTGATTTTAAAAAGAATATCGGGCATATATATCTTGGCGCAAATATGCATACTTTGAAATCTGTTAATTCAGGCTATAAAGGCAGGCTGAAGATTGATAATCAAAGTACTTCTGCTAAAGTTGAAGTTGTCACAGGGCAAAAATATGCTTTCGCCCCCATTCCTAAAAACATAAAGACAAATATAGACGTACATCCAAGGCCGGCATCAGATAAAGTTTTGAAAGCAGATTTAGCGAAAGCAACAGGTTTTAATAATAATCGTCCGGTAAAAGATATATCAGCAGAACTGCAATCTGCATTAGATGCTGTGAAAGCTGCTGGTGGAGGTACGCTTTATCTACCAGCTGGTAGATATTTGGTGGATAATCCTATTAAAGTTCCTTCGGGAGTGGAATTGAGAGGGTCATGGGATGTACAGCATCATACACAAAGTGGAGGGACTGCCATATTCACCAATTATGATGGTGGAGCTGCGGGAGAAAATGGTTCTTCGCTCATACAACTTGAAGCTAATGCAGGTATCAGAGGTATTACGCTGGCACAACTCAATATTGCTTCTGACGGTTTCAGTGTTGATAATCTGAGAAAGACTCCATTCTTGATACAGGGGCAAGGTCCAAAAGTGTATATTGTTAATGTAACCATAGCTGTAGGTGATAAAGGTATAGACTTGGCTTCATATGATACGAGTGGACACTATGTCGATTATCTGGGTGGTGTACCTTTAAGGGCAGGCATTTGGGTTGGTGGTGGAGCCGAAGGGGGATTCATTCGCAATATGCAGCTAAATCCTCACTATGGATCAAGGCTTCCAGAAGGAGGGCAGGGATATCCGGCAGTATTTATGATGCGTTTTGTACAATCCAATTGTAGTGCACTTAAATTTGCAGACGTTAAGAATCAGACTATTTTCAATAACTTCGTTTATGGTTCGGTATACGGAATACATTTTCTGAAAGATGCAATAACAGGCAAGTATCCGGGGGAAATGACTGTTATAGGGCATGGATCTGACGGATGCACTTATTCTTTGTTTGTGGAAGATGCAGATAAGAATACTAAGATAGTTGCTATTAACTCTGAGTTAGTTAATACAAAGATTCCGAATGAACCGGTCAGATCATATGTTCTTATGGGAGATAAAGTCAATACTGATAAAGTACATCCGGATGCCAAACTAATCTTGTACAATAGTGCATTTTGGGGTAGCCCTGTTTTTGGAGCAATCATAAACAATGGTATTGTATCCTTTCAACAAGCTAACTTCTCCCGTTCCGGTACACACGGAGTAGATGTTAGAGGTGGAAAAGCACATGTGTTCACTTCTTATTTCGCTCAAAAAATAGTAGAGGGAACTAACGGAAGTGAAGGGTATGCAAGACTGGGTATTCAGGGTAAATCGATAGAGTTTACCAATAATTATTATATATCCGGCTTCCGGTTTAATAAGTCTGGAGAAGGGCTGATTTATGGTTCCGATAAGAAATAAGTGTTGCGAGACAGTAACTTCATTTACATGCTGAGGTAAAGGTCGTTACATACCGAGGTAAAGAGCATTACAATAAGTGGTAAACGTCGTTACATGCCGAGGTAAACACTTTTACATCGTAGGTGAATTAATTGTAAATGCTATCTGTTGATAATCGGTGAGTTAACGAAATGTGTTGGCAAGGTTAATTCGTTTCTATTTAAGAACGGATTAATTTTGCCAACGCTATTTTAAATATTTGAGACCTATTGTGTTATCTTTAATTTTTTAAGTATGCCAGTTATGACTAATAATATTTCATTTAAGTGCTGCTTGTTGGGAGTTATTTTCTTGTTTTGGGGAGTAGTTGATCTTATATCTCAAACGGTAGTGTTTCCACGTGATTTTTCACCAGCTGAGGGCTTGGTCACTATACAAGAGAAACCTTTTCGTGACGAAGTATGTTTGAATGGACTTTGGGAACTGCAATGTGTTCCCGTGCCCTCTTCTTGGAAAAGTGGCTCCGGAGTAGCTCCTGAACTATCGTTACCACAACCAGATAAATGGGAAAAAGTAAAGATAAAAATTCCTTCTGCCATTAATGTAAACGACTGGGGAAGAGGTAGCAATGTAGGGGATGGTACACAAAAGCCCTACGTCCCGAGCTCCGTTTATTTTCCAAGTTATCCGGAACATTGGAAGCATACCCGTATGGGATGGTTGAGGAAGAACTTCCGTATTCCGGTAGAGTGGGAGCAGAAGCGTGTTTTACTTCATTTTGAGGCTGTTGCTGGAGACTGTATTGTTTTAGTAAATGGTCAGGAAGTGGGGAGCAATTTTGACTCTCATCTTCCTTTCGATTTGGATATTTCCAGCTATATTAATCGTGATGCAGAGAATGAACTGTTGGTAGGTGTTCGTCATACAAAATTATTTGATAAGTCGCATCCTTTATATAAGAAAATGGGAGCTACTTATCCTACAGGATCTAATACGGATGATTTGATTGGCATCTGGCAAGATGTATATTTACTTGGAGTGCCGGAGGTGAGGATTACAGACGTGTTTGTGCAACCTTGGGTAGATAAGAACGAACTAATATTGGAAATAGCAATGACTAACCTTACTCCAAAGAATAAAAAAATCACTTTAGGTGGAGTGGTGAAAGAATGGGTCAACCATGCTGGTAAGGATGTATTGACAGCTCCTGAAATCAGTTGGAGCTTGGGAGAAACTGTGCTTACCATACCTTCTGAATTCGTAATACTTCGGGCAGGAGAGAGTAAAACGATTACGGTCCGTCATCAGGTGAATGATGTATTGAAATACTGGACTCCTGATACTCCTAATCTATATACTTTGCTGCTGAATGTTAAGAAGCAAACATATGATTGTAAAGCCACCCGTTTTGGCTGGCGTCAGTTCAAGATAGTAGGTGATGAATTTCAGTTGAACGGCAAAAAGATACAGTGTTTTGGAGATATACAACATCCTTTCAGTGCTTATATCTGTTCACGCCGTTTTGCGTATGCATGGTATCAGATGATAAAAGATTTCGGCGGGAATGCAGTTCGTCCACACGCACAACCTTGGCCACGCGTCTATTATGACCTGGCAGACGAAATGGGATTGATGGTATTGGATGAAACGGCTTTATTCGGCAGTTCCATCCGGTTGAACTTTGAGGAGGAGCTAACCTGGCAACGTTCGCACGAGCATCTGAAGCGGTTAATCTTGCGCGATCGCAACCATCCGTCGGTGATAGGTTGGAGCGCAGGGAATGAAACATTCGCTATAGCCCTGCTGAATAAACCGGAAAAAGAAGTAGCTGCTGTTTGGGATGACAAGCTGGTAGATTTGACATTGAGTGCCAGGAAATCTGATCCTACTCGCGACTTTATTACATTGGATGGTGACCGTGATATGGAAGGACGCCTACCAGTGTGGAGTAAACATTTTGCGCATGGCCTTAAGTTGGAAGATCTGCCTCGAAACCTGAATAAACCTCTGATTGTAGGAGAATCAGGTGCTACTTATTACGGACGTCCCATTCAATTGTATCCCTTTGTAGGCGAAAAAGCTTTCTTGTCTTATGAAGGCCGAAGCGAAGCATTGGCGATAGATGTCTATCAGAATGCAAAGCAAATGGCGCTTCCTTATCTGTCTTACTATTCTCCGTCTGAGGTCTGCTGGTTTGGTCTGGAACACATGAATCTGGGATATCATCATTTTGAGCGTTTGCCCAGTCTGACAGATGGTATTTTTGCAGGAAAGCCTTATGAAGAAGGAAAACCCGGTTACCAGTATGAGCGCATACCGCCTTATATAACTACGTTTAATCCGGGATTAGATCCGGAACTTCCTTTGTATAAGCCTCTCCCTATGTTTAATGCTCTGAAAGCTGCATTAACCGGCGGTACATGGACACCTTATCAAGAAGTGAAACACCCGGCAAAGCCTGAGTTCCCTCTTCCGCTTTATGAAGTTGCCTGTCTGTTTGGAACGGTACAACCGGAACTGATTGATTTCATAACTCGGGCAGGTATTTCTCTGACCGATATGCCCCAAAAAGCAAATTTATGGATTATAGATGCCGAGGTTGTGACAGCTGAAGACTTACAGAAGATACAACCGATATTGAAAAAGTGGCAGAAGAAAGGTGGAATGCTGCTTGCCTTAAGCTCCGGTGCAAAACTGAGTGAAGCCTTCTGCAACTGGTTGCCGGAGGAGGTGAAACTGACAGATCGTCGGGCTTCTGCTTTGGAAACCGATAAGAATACCTCTTGGGGAAGCTATTTTGAACTTCCCGATTTGTACTTCAGCGAGATGGATGGTGATCGTTACATTCTGAAACAGGGATTGGCGGGCGCATTGGTAGAAAAAGGGAATGCCATATTCCGGGCGTCACGTACAGACTGGAATTTGTTCAACAATGTACCCGAACATTGGAAGTGCGCTCAGGTAGTATTGTATGAAGCTATGGAGAAACCCGAAGGTGCTGCTTTGGTCACTTATCCTTTAGATAAGGTCAATCTGGTTCTTTCTGCTATTGATTATCATTTGTGGACGAAAGAGACAGATGTTTTCTGGAGAACCTTGTTCAAAGTGATGGGGATTGATATAGATAAAAAAGACGTCCAAAATAGGAATGCAAAGAAAAAAGAGCATGATTTATTGATGGATGGCCCTACAGATTGATAAAAACGCTATTAATGTTTCATTTTAATTGAAAATTAATTGTCAGATAAGCGCAATGTACCTGAAGGTTTAATTTCCCACCTTTACTTTTGC
>ENA-UONV01001302-UONV01001302.1-human-gut-metagenome-genome-assembly--contig:-CS4-NODE-1302-length-22497-cov-5.355450_pt1 | contig 22497 bp, 12 predicted proteins | sample MGYA00242461_ERZ724008 | MGnify/ENA metagenome assembly ERZ724008 | reverse complement strand
CCGTATAACCCTCACACAGCGATTTTGCATAAGGGTTATACAGAGATTGCTTTGTGTTATTCTCGCCCAATACAGCCGTTATACGGCGGTTTCAAAGCAGTTCAATCTCATACTTCCCATACTTCGTCCTCGTCCATCGCAGGCTCAAAAACGATTTCAGCATATTCTTCCTCGGTCATAGACTCAAGCACTTTAATCGTTTCTTCCATAAGCCTTGCCATGTCGGAATCGTCAATATACGGTAAGGATGCTTTCATGTCAGCAATCAATACCGCTTTGGACGAATGCTCGAAAATACACATTAAGTTTATCATTTCTACGTTATTCATCAAAGTTCAACACCTCGTTTCTTGTCCTCGGTTCTCGCAGGACTTGTCTTGTTTTGTGATACTTGTTTCTGCTTATCCTGCAGTCTGGAAAGCACGGACGCTTTCGGAGCTTTGCTGTCAAGCTCGACTGCTACAGGTGCTTTGGTTTTTGCTTGGGTTTGCTCTCGCTCCATTTTCTGCAGTTCACGGAAAGCGGAATTAACCATTACGGGATGGCAGTTGACACGATAGTTCATGCGAATATCTTTGGAATAATCCTCGGCATTTGCACCGGGGATTTCCACTTTTGCAGCATCCGCTTTGGTACTCGGATAATATCTGCCATCGTGATCGGCAAGCTGAATGGTACTTGCAAGAACGATTTTACAGCGATCCATGCCATACTTGTCTGCCATTTCTGCAAGGAACTCCGGCATCCGTCTTTCATGATATGCCATACCAAATTCCGCATCAAACTGATCAGCACACGCTTCGGTTTCTTTTTTGCTTGCTCTCCAAGCATCCACTTCGCCTTTTTCTTTTGCTTCCGCAAACGTGAGATTGCTCAAAGGAACGATTGCAAGTTTCGTGAGTTCTTCTACCTGTACGATTTCAGCACCGATACCACCATGTTCTGCTACCCAGCGATTATGCTCAGATGCAAAATCTTCGGCTTGCCAACGGGTCATAAACTCGGCACGGTTGCCGTTTTCATCCACATAGCACTCGTTCTTTGCTGTGTCCCATACCTCATAGGCATGATCGGAACCCTCGTCCATGACAACAACGGAAAAACGCTTTTGCTCTCCGATTTCCGTCTCTGCGGTCAAGCTCTTTTCATCCATGTACGCAACAAAGCCGTGATTTAACTGCTCCACCAGATCTGTCAGAATCGTTTCCCGGTCATCCCCAAGATAGTCAAGCAGCTTGGTTTCGCTTCCGTAAAAAGCAACTGCCTTTTCCGCTATGTCTGCCGCATCCTTTGCATAGACATCTTCACCCTTGCCGGGAACAACCTTGTCATAGAAGCTCTCCAACGTCATACCTGCTTCACCGGAGAACGTCCAATCCTCGCCAAGCTCCAATCTATCCTTTTCGCCAAAGTCCAGCTTTTCGGATAACACCACCGCACCCGCATGATTGACCATAACAAATGGTTCAATCGTCACAAACTGTCCGGGGTCATCATCGGAACCTCGCAGATCATAGGCGAACAGTCCCTCCGGTAAATCCTTTTTGTTGACTCGCCCGTTGGTGAATACGCCCTCATGTCCGAAAACCTCAATGCCGTCCATAACCTCGGCTTGCTCACGTAGCTTTGGAATTGCCGCACTCTGCAAAACCTCCTGTAAGGTATCTCCCTTTGCTTCGGGGAACGTAATCTTTGCCGCCTGCAGAACATCAGCTTCTCTGTCCGTGGAATTTGCCAGATGTGCATACACCGCCTTGTGAAGCTCTTTTCGGTCAAGATAGGATTCTGCATGGGTCATGTAGTCCTCCAATGTTCCCGTTTCCTGCAGGGAGATCGGATTCACATCCACAGTCAGACCACCCATTTCCAGATGATTGCCGTTGATGGCATTGAAAAAGGTGTCCTCGTATAACACGCCATTTGGCGCATCAAAAGAAAGTACCACATCAATGTCGGATGCTTCCTCAAACAGTCCGTCTCTGGTGCGGCTTCCGTACACTCTCGTCCCAAGCAGCTTTACACTCTCGGAAAGCTCCATTTCTTCAAGCTCCGCTTGCGCTGCAAACAGTACCATTTCCTCAACGTCTTTTCGGCTGTACCCGTTCAGAGCTTTGGACGGTTCTGTATTTTCGGAAGTCAGAGGAATAATGGGTTCATCACTTTGCGGAGAAGCCATTTGATATATCTTGCGTTCTCCCTCGTCAAGTGCCGAAATCGTGATTTTGTGTCCTTGTGCTTGGAGCTTTTCAACGTAGTTTTCCAGATTGTGCTTTGGCAGACCCACAAGCGGAACACGCTCTGTCTCGCTGATCGGACGGCTTGTAAGCATCAAATCCAAATCTTTTGCAAGCGTTTCCGCATCTGCATTAAATGCTTCAAAGAAGTCGCCCACTTGGTACAGCACAATTCTGTCAGAGTTTTCAGCCTTTATATCAAGATAATTCTGATACATCGGATTCACATGACTTTGTTCTGCCGCTTCACGTTCTTCCAAAACCGTCTGAATGCGGTCAACCACCGCAATAATTTCGGGATTCATCCATCCCTCCACTTTCTGATAGTCCTGTACGATTTCGTCAACACCATCGTGACAATGGATGAAGTCAAGACTTCCGGTTCGGGGTTTGCTGTTCTCGATACCGAACGCACGGACTTTATCATCGGGTAATGCAAAGTAGGCGTTTAACGCAGCTTCCAGATCATCGAATTTCTCAATCTGCAAAGCACCACGCACCTGCAAATCCTCCACCACATAATACTTTGCGATAAAGGATTTTTCCGCTTCTGCCGTATGCTCAGTTTCCTGTTCACGCTCCCTGCGGATGTCTGCAAGGTGTCCGTCAATCTCTTTGATCATGCTGTCCGCTTCACGGCGAATGACCTCCATCGAACTGCGAAGCTCTTTCATTTCCTTGCCTTCGCTCCATCCTGCGATATAGCCGAAAGAATAATCGCTTGTTTCAATGCCGTAGTGCTGACAGACTGTGTATGCCACGCTTTCTGCCTGAACCTCACGGGTTCTGCGATCTACCATGATTCCGTTTTCGGCATCTATCATGTCCCTGTCATGCAGACGGGAATGGGCAATTTCATGGATGCCCGTCTTGACATTCTGCGCTTCACTCATGCCCTCGGCAATCGCAATCCGCTTTTCGATCTGATGATAGAAACCGTGTGAACCGCCCTCGATGGGCTGAAAATCCATTGGTACTTTGGAGGTACGCTTCAATGCTTCAAAGAAGATGTTGTATCCCTCAACACTTCCGGTCAAGTCCTGTACCGTATCAAGTTCCGGCAAGGGTTTTCCGTCCGTCTGACTCACATCGAATACCGAAGTAACTTTGAAATACGGCTGCTGCACGGTCACTTTTTCTTTTTTGACTTCGCCGTTTTCGTCAATTACGGGTCTTTGTGTTTCGGGGTCAAGCATATCCCGTTCCACTTCCACCTTTCGGGGAGCAGGAGCGAATATCTTGATTGCTTTCTCACCTTTCATGACGTTCCGTTCAAATTTCTTCTGCCACGCTCCGTAGCCTGCCACAAGGGTTGCTTCGGGTTTCTGCATGGCAATCAGTAAGGTGTTGGAAAAGCTGTAGTTATGGAACTGCGACATGACACGCAGATATTCCATATACTTCTCGGATGTAAAAAGCTCTTTTACGCCTTGTTCCAGCTTATCCGTGATTTCTTTTAACTGCTGTTGTTGTTTGCTTTCTGCCAATATTCATTCCTCCTGGATTTCTGCTCCCACCGATACCGCAGTACCGATGGGAGCATATTGGTTATATTTCCTGTTCTTTTTTCTTGGTTGTGTGATCCTGAGCCGCATGGTCTTTGACCTTGCTCTGCATCTGATGCAGGCGGTCAAGCACGGACATTTTCGGGGCGGGACGGTCTGCAATTAAAGGTTCGTCCACATCATCTACAATATCACTGAACCCTCGCTCACCGCCGTCCTTGTCAGCATCCATATTGAGAAGTGCGTTTAACTCGGACAGTCTTTCTTCCTTTGCCTTTAATTCTTCCTCCTGTTCAAAAGGCTTCGCAAGCTCGATCTTTGCCGTTGCCATCTGGTTATGTAGGGTTTCCAGACATTCCTCGGCTTTGGCAAGATGGCTCGGTATATCCGCAAGTGCGTTATTGATTCTTGTGATGTTACCGATACCGTCCGTACCGACCTCTACCTTGTAACTGCTTTTGCCACGCAAGGTCAGTTCAAATACGTTGTTGAACGCATCGTAATGAACACTCATATTGAACCCTGCATAGTGTCCGATCTCTCCCTCCTTGCCGATGGCTTTCATTCCCGAACAAGCGGCGATAATGGCAAGTCCGGCTTCCTTTTTGTTGTCGAATACCTTACCGCCAACTTCCATCCGGAAGGTATCGTTGTCCTTCGGGATTTTCTCTGCCGCAGTCACTTGGTCAACATTTAACCCTGCAATCCGTTCTTCCGTTGCCGTAATCATCTTGGGGTAATTGACGAGAATATCATCCTCCAAACGATAACGCTGGGAGTCAAAGTTGGATTTGAGCAAGCGGAGCTTTGCCACTTGAATGTCCAAATCCATCTTTTCCTTGATGTACGGGTTTCCGGTTGCAAGTGCCTTGATCTCCGCATAAGAAAGTGCCGCTTCGTCAATATCATCGGCAGAACGGACAGGACTTTTGCTCGTCATGATCTGCGAGATAAACTTCTGCTTGTTCTCAAGAAGCTGCCACGAATACGCATCAAACGTACCTTTTGTGATATAGCGGAAAATCTTGACCTGTGGGAACATATTGCCTTGACGGATAATTCGACCTTCCTGCTGTTCAATGTCAGACGGCTTCCAGGGTACATCCAGATGATGCAGCGCAATCAATCGGTCTTGCACGTTCATGCCGGGACCCATTTTTGCGGTTGAACCGATCAGCACACGAACCTCGCCGCTTCGTACCTTTGCGAAAAGCTCGGCTTTGCGGACTTCGGTGTTGGCTTCATGGATAAAAGCAATCTGTTCTGCAGGGATGCCTTTGTCAATGAGCTTGTTCCGCAAGTCATCGTACACGTTGTACTCTCCGTCACCTTTTGGGGTAGAAAGATCACAGAAAACAAGCTGTGCCGCTTTGTCCTTTGCGGTTTCCTCCCAAATGGAAAAGACGTTTTTGACACAATTGTTTGTCTTGCTGTCGGGATTATCCGGAAGAAGCAGATTTTGCAGTCTTTGGTCAAGTGCTAACTTTCTGCCGTCATTGGTGATCTTCAGCATATTGTCAACGCTCGAATCCACGCCGCCGTTACGCACGATTTCGGCTCTCTTGCCGAGTGCTTCCACCATCGCCACCTGTTCCTCGCTCGGCTCGGATACCACATCGGTATAGATGGCTTCGGGTACGGGAAGTTTCAGCATATCCGAAGTCTGAATATCTGCGGTTTCCTTGAATACCGACATCAGCTCCGGAAGATTGAAGAATTTTGCGAATCTGGTCTTTGCCCGATACCCCGTACCCTCCGGTGCAAGCTCAACGGCTGTTACCGTCTCACCAAAAGTCGATGCCCATGAGTCAAAGTGTCCGAGGTTCATATCCTGTAAGGTGTTATACTGCAAATAGCGCATCAGCGTATAAAGCTCGGTCATACTGTTGGAGATCGGTGTACCCGTTGCAAAGGTGATGCCTTTACTGCCAGTGATCTCGTCCATGTATCTGCACTTGGCAAACATATCCGAGGATTTCTGTGCTTCAGCCTGTGCGATACCTGCGATATTTCGCATCTTGGTGTAAAGAAACAGATTTTTGAACCCATGACTTTCATCCACAAAAAGGCGGTCAACACCAAGCTGTTCAAAGGTTACAACATCGTCTTTTTTACTCTGGTCATTCAGTCTCTCCATTCTTGTTTCCAGAGATTTTCTTGTCTTTTCCATCTGCTTGATGGTGTAGTTTTCGGCATTCTGGTCTTTTGCTTCCTCGAGCTGCTCCATCAGCTCGTCAAGCTGTTCCTGCAGCATCCTCTGCTGACGTTCTACCGACAACGGGATTCGCTCAAATTGGCTGTGTCCGATCACCACCGCATCATAATCTCCTGTTGCGATTCTCGCACAGAACTTTTTGCGGTTGGCAGGCTCAAAATCCTTTTTGGTTGCCACAAGGATATTGGCACCGGGATAGAGCTTCAAGAAGTCGGAACCCCACTGTTCAGTCAGATGGTTTGGTACAACAAAGAGCGATTTCTGGCAAAGTCCAAGCCGTTTGCTTTCCATTGCCGATGCGATCATTTCAAAGGTTTTGCCCGCACCCACACAATGAGCAAGCAAGGTATTACCGCCGTACAGCACATGAGCAACGGCATTTTTTTGATGGGGACGGAGCGAGATCGCAGGATTCATGCCCTGGAACGTGATATGGCTTCCGTCATACTCACGGGGACGGCTGCTGTTGAACCTTGTGTTGTATTCGGCAACAAGCTCGGCTCTGCGCTTCGGATCACGGAAGATCCAACTCGCAAATTCCGCTTTGATGGCATCCTGCTTCTGCTGTGCAAGCATGGTTTCTTTTTTATTCAAAACCCGCTTTTCTTTCCCATCCTCGACCACTTTATCAAAGATACGGGTATCACGGAGATTCAACGCATCTTCAAGGAGCTTATAACCATTTACACGGTCCGTTCCGTAGGTCATACGGACACGGACGTTTCCATAGCTGTCACGGCTCTTGCCGCTGATGTTCCATTCTCCCGTTGACTTGGAATAACGCACGTCAATCTCGTCACCGAGAAAATACTTCGGTGTCTGGAACAATTCACCCATGAAATCACGGATATATTCGGGTTTTACCCACGTTGCACCGAGACGGACTTCAACCTCCGATGCTTCCAGATCACGGGGCTGTACCTGTTCCAGAAACGCCACATTTACCGCATACTTGGGGTCGTTCTCCGCAAAGGTCTTTGCAATCTCCAGTTTCTTTCGGACGTTGCCAGACAGATATTCGTCAGCGGTTTCCCATTGGTCATTTAAGGGATTGATAAAGATAACCCCTCGCAGTTCCTCGGTCAGTTCCGCTTCGCTCTTGCCGGATAACTCCATCATGAACGGAATATCTACCTTTGCCTTTTCACCCATAGATACCGCAAGTGCTTCACTAGCCGTATCAACCTGTGTTACCACCTCCGCCTTCTTGATGGTGCGCTTGGTAAACATATCCGCTTTTCTTTGCAGATTGCCCTCATGGTCAACGATTTCAAGAGAACAAAGGAGACAATAGCTGTTGTCCTGATTAAACGCTCTCTTATTTGCGCTGCTTGAGAGTAGTCCGTATTTACGGGTATAATCGTCATACAGGCTGTTCAGACGGAGCTGAAATTCCGCAATCTGCACATCACTTCCGTCATTCGCTTGGCAGTCGATCAGTCCTTGAGCGCAGTCCCTTATGGCAACCATGCCCTTGACACGCTCGGCGGTTGCTTCGGGCAAGTCCACCTTGCTCATCACGGAATTTTCACGGTAATATACATCGACGTCCACTACGGTATAGGAGAAATTCTTTACCTTCGGGTCGGCGGGAATGGTTACAGGCTCCGCTTCCAGATCGGTGTCCTGCACCTGTGCCTTTTCAATCCGTCCGTGAATGTTTGAGATCGCTTCCTTTAACTGCTGTGCAAGGTCAGCTCCCTCGATTGGCTTGACGGTGCATTCCATTTTGCCGTACTGTGTGTTTTCCTCGGAAAGTGTGCCAAGCACCATTTCGGGATGCGATGCAAAATACTGATTGATGGTATAACCCTCGGCAGACTTACCGAGCTTTGTCCACTCAGCATCGGGAAGTCCGGGTGTCTCTCGTTTCTGCAGAAACAGAATATCCGCAACCACATCCGTGCCTGCATTTCTGCGAAACGCATTGTTGGGTAGTCGGATTGCTCCGAGCAGGTCGGCTCGTTCTGCAAGGTATTCTCTTGCAGAAGAATTTTGCTTATCCATTGTTCCGGAAGAAGTGATAACTGCTACCACACCGCCGGGGCGTACCTGATCAATGGATTTCGCAAGGAAATAATCGTGTATCTGGAAATGGTGCCTGTCATACTTTTTGTCTGCCACACCGTAATTTCCAAACGGCACGTTGCCGATCACCACATCAAAGAAGTCATTGGGATAGGCGGTTTTCTGAAATCCGTCCACCGTAATATCCGCTTTCTGATAAAGCTGCTTTGCGATTCGTCCCGTGATGCTGTCAAGCTCCACACCGTACAGACGGCTGTTCTGCATTTCCTCCGGTAGCATACCGAAGAAGTTGCCGATACCCATTGACGGCTCCAGGATATTGCCGCCATCAAATCCCATCTGTCCGAGCGCATCGTACATCGCCTGTATCACCGTAGGAGAGGTATAATGAGCGTTCAAGGTGGTTGCCTTTGCCGCAGAGTATTCTTCGGGGGTAAGCGTTACATACAGCTCCTTAAATTCCTCTGCCCATGTTTCCTTGCTTTCATCAAAGGCATCGGCAAGACCACCCCAACCGACATATTTCGACAATACCTCCTGTTCTTCTGGTGTAGCCATTCTGCCGTCAAACTCCAATTCTTTCAGAAGATTGATGGCATCCATGTTCATACGGAATTTTGCTTTCGGACCGCCAGCACCCAAATCCATATCCTCAATGCGGAAGTTTGTCTTTTCGTGCTTGGACGGTTCGGGTTCTGTACGGATGGTCTGAATGACTACATCGTAAGGGAGATTATTTTTCTCACCGGGGTAAATTGCAACCGTTTCCGTTTGGAATGTGGGCTTTTGCTCATCCTCTCCTTGTTCCGCTTGTATGTTTCTGATCGGCTCACCCTTATCTGTGACAGAGAAAAATCCCGTGTCCAGATAGCGTTCAAAGGCGGTTCGGTCAATATTTACCGCTTCCTGTTCGGGTACGCTCGGCAAGGTGTACCAAACATCGTCCTCGTCCACACGTTCAAGCACCATGAGGGTTTCTTGGTTTTCAACAGCCTTGGAAGTAAGGCTGTCTCCGATGTGATAAACCTTTCCCGTAGGCGTTGTGAAGATCGGTTCTGTCGGCTCCATGCCTTTGGTGCGCTGAATGTTGGCAAGGTATTCAATCGCATTATTCTGTTCCGCAAAGCGAAGGACTTGACCGCCTTCTTCATAGAAACGGTCAAGAGCAGAGTCCCAAATACCGGTAATACCGCCCTCGTTTGGATGCAGACGAATGGAATATCTGTCGGGAGCATCGGTTGTTATTTCTCCTTTTATTTCTTGCTCGATGCTCTCAACATTGTCCCACTGTTGTTCTTCCACAAAGGAACGGACATACGCCGTGCTTTCACTTCGGAAAATCGGAAATCCCGTCTCGTTCTGGAACGTGAGATCACGCAGGCTGACTTTTCCACTTTGGTAGTCCACCGCATCAATCTGAAACTGTCTGTCATCAATGGTCAGCTTCATTCCTACGGGGATGTAGTCTTTGGCTTTGTACTCATTGATGAGCTGATGTGTGCCGTTCTCGCCCTCGCCCATCAGCACAAGGTTCTGACCGTGCGACCAAATCTGCTTGCCGTAATGTACCCACTGATCTGCAGGAAATCCCGTTACGGGAATGCTCTCGCCGCTTTCAAGTTGCTTATCCAGGAGCTTGCGCCCAAGAAGCTCGGAAACGGTCTTTGCATCCTCGCCGTAAAACTCGATATTGCCGTCATGCTCAAATCCGACCAGAACAGATACTTGATACTGTTCACGGATTTGCTCATACTTGGATTCGCTTGCAGCATCCAGCACAGACAACTCTTTTGGAGTCTCTGTCTGTGTTTCCTCGGTTACTTCTGGTTCTTCCGCTTCGGTGATTTCCGTCTCGGTTTCCTTTGCAATCTCGACAGTTCTCTCTACCCATTCTGCGATCATGTGGTCATTGAGAGGATTATCACGGAGTAAGGTTTCAAACTGCTGTGGGTCATAGCTGTAGGACATCAGAGGAAAGGACTTGTCACGGAGCATCACCGTTTCGGGATAGATACCGTCAATTTCAAGCTCTAAGCCGTGAATGAATGCGCTGTCACCCACTTCGTAATGATAAACGGGGACTTTCTCTGTCTGCACTTCCTCTCGGATGGGAACATACAGCTCCGTTCCTCGTTTCTGTGCTTCCGCATAGACACTTCGGGAGGGCATGAACAGAGAGAATGTGCCGTTTTTATAAGACACAACATCCGCAAACAAGCTCTGCATCCTCTCATATCGCTCGTCCGTTTCGTGTATATCTCCAATAACAGAGGACATATCCGATACTACATTTTCAAGCCATGCGGGATTTTCAAGCTGTTTTTCGATGGCTTCCACCGTATGAAACATATCGGTTCCATCTGGCAGGGCAAGCGCACTTTTATCCTCCTGTCTTGCATAGAAGCTGTTGATACGCTGTGCCATAATGAAACGCTCATAACCGGGGATTCTTGCATAATCCTTATCGGTCAGATACCGTCCCGAAAGGATAAGGTTTTCCACTCGGTCAGATGCTTTGTTCCATGTCAGAAAGACATTGGGGGCTTCCTTGTCTCCGAAACTGCCACGGGTCAAACTCAGTCCTTTGGCATCGTGATTGGAATGGCTGTTATCAGCTCTGCAAAGAGCATGAGAACCGCCACCGGTTCCGTGCTGATCTTTCAGAAAATCCGCTTTTTCCTTGTCGGTATGGTCATGAATGAAATAGGAATAGGTGGATAATCTTCCGTCCGAATACACTCCGCCGCCCATAAAATAATGGTCGATCTCGTCCTCGGTCACAAAGTCCACGTTATCACGGAAACGCTCAACGCTTGACTGTGGCAAATCAATTGGAGGATTTTCCAGTTCCGACAAACGGCGCAGAAGCTCGTCCGGCTTATGGAAGTGGAAGCGGAGAATCGACCGATCTTCCTCGTATCGCATGACGAAATCCCCAAGTCCCTGCAGGGTATCCGAAAGGAATTGTTCGTCCTCCAAAAGCACCGCCAGATTTTCCGTGCTTGCGGGAAAACCGCCTCGGAACAGTTCATCATCCATGAAAAACTCATCGTTTCGGTCTTGATGAAGATACCACAGTTTTTGTGCAAGCTCGGTTCGCTCATTGGATATGGCTTGATTCAAGATCACCTGCGGCGCATACTGACCGCTGTGTATCAGTTCTTTGGTTCGCTCGGCAATCTGCTCCCACGAAAGATGAACCGCTTCGGGGTTTAGTTCCGCATGATTGCCCCTTGCAAACTTCATTCCATTTTCGTCAAACCATACGGCATATTTTACGCCGTTCTCCACAATGCCTTTGGCTCCGTAGCCGTATTCCTTTTTGAGAAATTCAGCATCATCTCCCGCACCCAACATAAAATGAGCAGCAATACGGAGTACACTTCTACTCTGATTACTGCCCATTCTGATCACTTCGTCCACAACGGGAAGCGATATATCGGTATTCAAAAGAATACCGGATAGCTCATCACTATCCGGCGTAGTATTTAGCTGTAGATCAGCTCGCTCATCACGATTTCCTCGGCTCTCGCTCGGATGCTGTTCATCCTCTGCAGCCAATCCATCTGATCTGCGGCTTTCAATGCTTCGTTCACGTTCTCCGCTTCCATGAAGCTCTCCGTCAACTGCTCCATTCTCTCGTCCGCTGTCCTGTCGATCTCCAGAAGGTGCGCCGACAGTTTCCCTGTCATCAGCAGTCCTTGATAAAGTCCGCTGTGATGCTCCTTCAGAAATTTCTTCCGCATCCTCCCGAAGCGTCCAAGAGAGCTGCTGTCCTGCCCGTCCATCTGAATGTTCGGGATCAAAAAGTTCGCTTTGTTCGTGTAATCCATTCTCATCATCTGACACATCTCCTTTTTCTGTGTTATCGTCCTGCTCTCGTTCTGCACTTTCACGCATTAGAGTGGTAAAGTTATTATACACCACATTTGAGTCCTTAGCAAGACGATTCTGTGAAATTTCTGAGTCCATTTCCATTGTACGCACTTTCTGCCCGATGTCCATAAGGATAGGCATTGCCGTTTCGGAAACGGCGCATCCAAGCTGTGCAAGTGCCATCGGGGTGCTGAACTCATAGATATTCTGAAAGTCCATCGGCTCAAAGATTTCCGAGGTGTCCAGACCGCACCGTTTCGCAAGGGTGTAGTGCAAACTGTTTGTCATCAGCTCACGGAAACGGACTTCCAGATTCAGTTCGTCCAAATCTTCAAGAAAGCTGCCGTCTATGGCATAAGAGAGCTTGTGCATATAATCGGACAGATTTTCGCTGACCGTTACTCTTGCTACCTCATACAGACAGTCCGAAAGATTTGCCGTGCTGTCAATACCATAGGTGTCCTGCAAATGCTCCATAAGCATCTGCGTATCTTCCTTTTTGAGCTGCCAGAGATATACTTCACGACTTCGCTCCAAAGGGTGCGTATCCGAGACGTCAAACACGTATTTCAGTCTCGGAAGATCTGTCGAATCGTCAATCAGCGCAATTCCTTTTGCTCCACGATTGACCCATCGACCCATTTTGTTGTTCCAAAGCTCCAGAGAAGCACAAGCCGTTGCATCCGGACGTTGTGCGTAAATCAAGAGCTGTTCGTGAAAGGGATACCGATACAGTCTGGATGCTGTATCAAGATACCCCATCCAATGCACCGGAGATCGGGTAACATCCTCTGCCGCCCGTTCCGACAATGCACTGATTAGTTGGTACTTACTCGCCATTTACTACCTCCGTCATGTTAATATCCGATTCCACCTCATTCCCCCACGCATCCCAGCCGCCGCATTTTTCTCTTGCGAACAGTTCTACTCTCGGTAAATCTCCCATGAGCTGAACAATGCGATCTCTCGCTTCCTGCGGTTTTTTGCTATGCCGTTCTATGTGGGAAAGAATGACTTGGTGAACCGATGCAGACACACGCTTGGGATTGCCCTTTGTGGCAAGAATACAAAACTCTGCGTTGCTTCTCGTCCAATGTCCCATACCCCAAAAGAGACTGTCTGCTTTCTTGTTTTGCTTGACCCATACAAATGCGATTGTCTTATAGGTAAATCCCCATGCTTCCAAAGCACGCAGTCCATCTTTCAGACAAGGCATCGTTACCCAAAGAAACAGCGCACAGTCACGGTCTGCCAGTTGATCTACTGGCAAGGCACATATATCCTCGACAGTCATAGTCGGATAGTGACTTTCCGCACTCCGTCCCAAGCCTTTCTCGGAATACACCTTATACTGCCAGGGTGGGTCTGCATAGATGATATTATATTTTTTCTCTGACACACGCCCTCCTTATCGCTCGATACCTTTTTTCTTGTCGTTTATAAATTCCATATCGTAACCGGGATATTTGCCGCCATTTTCAACAAGCAAGATTTTTGCGCTGTACTTATTTCCTGTTTTGGCAGATACCAAGTTTTTCGCTGTATAGAACCCTTTGCCGACAAGAGCTGTTGCTACTGTCTTTGTGAAAGAAAGACCGATGCTTTTCATAAATTTGTTATCTTTCCAGAGAACAAAAGTACAGTCCTTTGTCTCGCAGGCGTACCCAATCTTGCACTCAGAAACGGTACCGCCGCATCTCGGACAAATACCGATTACCGCCGCTTTCTCACGAAGCTTCTCTGCGAAGCTCTGCTTGTCCTGTTCTTTCACCACAGAATAATCCGTGATAAGCTGTTTCACAAAATCCGTGATACCTTCCATAAAGGAATCCTCGGACACATCACCACGTTCCATCAAAAGCAGTTTATTTTCCCACTCTGCCGTCATGGTCGGAGACTTTACCGCATCGGGAAGAAGCGAAATGAGCTTGACGGCATCCTCAGTTGCGGATAGCTGTTTACCTTTGCGTTCCACATAACCGCCGCTTACCAACTTTTCGATAATACCGGCTCTTGTGGCAGGTGTGCCAAGACCTTTCTTTTCTGTCTCTTTCTCAAACTCGCCTTTGCCAGCGTTCTCCATAGCGGAAAGCAAGCTGTCCTCAGTGTACGGCTTCGGAGGACTTGTGAAATGCTCGGATGTATAGGCATTTACGGCATCCATTGTCATGCCAGCCGCTACGTTCTGCGGAATACTCGTATTATCCTCGTCTTTCTTCTTTTTCTTTTCGGAAAGCGTTTTTGTAAAGGCTTCTTCGATTGCCGCCCATCCTTTCGCCACAACGGTTTTGCCTTTGATGGAAAACTCCGTACCCTCGCACTCTGCCGTAATCGTGCGTTCCAGATACTCCATAGGTTCGGATGCGGCGCAAAGCATACGCTGTGCGATCAGCATATAGATTGCCTTTTCGCCTTTTCCGAGAGAGGATATATCCGCAGTCAAACTTGCTTTGGTGGGAATAATAGCGTGGTGATCGGTCACTTTGGTATTGTCAATCATCTGCTCCACATGAAAGCTGCTCACCACGCCGTACAAAAAAGATAACTTCTCATAGAGCGCAAGAACAATGGAATTTGCCGTATCTTTCATATCCTCGGTCAGATATTGACTGTCGGTTCGGGGATAGGTAACGAGCTTCGCTTCATAGAGCTTTTGGGTATAATCAAGGGTCTGCTTTGCCGTAAACCCATAATAGCGGTTTGCTTCTCTCTGCAGGGTGGTCAGATCGTAGAGCTTGGGCGTTTTGGTATTTTTCTTTACGCAGTCTGCTACCGTGATTTTGGCATTCTTACCGTTACAGTTTTCCGCAAGTGCATCCGCACGTTCCTTGTCAAACTGTTCCTCGGCGGTCAGCTCCAAGCCGTCCTTTGCAATATGTACTTTGTAGTAGGCTTCTTTGGTGAAATTCTCGATCTGTCCCTTTCTCTCGGTGAGCATGGCAAGGGTTGGTGTCTGCACTCGTCCGACAGTCAGTTTCCTTCCGTACTGAACCGTAAACAGTCTTGTGGCATTGATACCCACAAGCCAGTCTGCTTTGGAACGGCTCTGCGCCGCACAGTAAAGGCGGTCATAATCGCTCCCCGGTCGGAGATTCTGAAATCCGTCACGGATGGCACTATCCTCCATAGAACTGACCCATAAACGGAGCATGGGTTTTCGGCACTCGGCAAGCTCATAAGTCATACGGAAGATAGACTCGCCCTCACGTCCTGCATCGCATCCGTTGACAACACTTTCAACGTCCTTTCGGTGCATGAGTTTTTTGAGAACGGCAAACTGCTTTTTGGTATCGGGAGATACCACCGTTTTCCATGCTTCGGGCAGAATGGGAAGATCGGCGTAACGCCATTTTGCGTACTTTTCGTCATAGTCCTCCGGCTTGGCAAGCTCCACCAGATGCCCGACACACCAACTGATGATATATCCGCTTCCTTCATAGTAGCCGTCCTCTCGTTTATATGCACCGAGAACCTTGCTGACGGCAAGCGCAACACTCGGTTTTTCCGTTATTACAAGAATCATCTGTGTACCTCCTAAAAAAGTTGGGGATGCGAAAGTAATTTTCCGCATCCCCGGTTTGGTTTACTGTTTATTCCTCGTCATAGGTGTCCGGTTCTTCATCGTCAAAGGCAAGCTCGTCAATGGGAGTATTCGCATTTACCTCACCGACTTTGGATTCTTCGTCCTCATTGATGGTAACGCCTTCATCCACATATTCCATATCCTCGTCTGAAATCTGCGCTTCCTTCTTCGGCTTATAAATCTTGAAGTAGAAATAACCGCCGCCTGCAATCGCACCGAGAACAAGGATAATCAGAACCGTGCTGAGAATGTTATTATCCTTTTTCGGTTCCTCCGGTTCGCTGTCATCGGGAGTATCGTCCCCATTCGGCTCGTCACCAAAATCTACCGCAGGAGGCGTACCTGTATCTTCGGGAGTTTCGGGTTCTTCCTCGGACAGAAACTCTTTGAGATCATTTTCATCAATCATGGAGAGCATATACACATTCTTGGTAGAGCTTGAATGGTCAATAATCAAGTAATATGTATTATTGTTCGCCGTAGTGATGGTATAGAACTCTTTTCCGCTTTTCTCGTCCATCACGTTGTCCAGAACCTCGCCGTTTCCGTCCACCGAAAAGGCATCATCTGCTTTTTCCGTGCTGTCTGATTCATTCGTGTCATCCTCTGTACCGACTGTTTCATCTGAAATACCATCGTCTGAAATCACATCATCGACAACGGGTATATCCTCTGTCACCGCAGGATCGGTTGTTTCATCGGGCATTGTGACTGTTTCGCCGCCCTCGGTCAATTCCTCTGCGGGAATTTCCACACCGGAAAAGCTCTCGTCAATCACATCACCCTCGGCGGCAAATGCCGTCATGCTCATCATGGAAATTGCCGACACAACGGCAATCACCAGAAGCAATGCTTTAGTCCACTTTTTCATTATGGGAGTCCTCACTTTCTGCGGCAGCTTCCGTGCCGCTGTCCACTTTCATATTTCCTTCGGCATCGAATGAAAAACTCACGCTTCCATCCTGGATGCCGTACAGCAGTTTCAGCATATCTCCGTCAGCAAGCTGCATGGAACGGATACTCTTGATAATCTCCTGATCTTCAAGCTGTTTTCGCTGCTGTTTTAACTGTTTGAGTTGTGCCTGCCATTCAGAAATCTTCTTTTCAATTTTGTCGATGTCCTCAATGACACGGTTTAATTTTACGTTCATGTGCGTTTCCTTTCTTATGAAATGCCGCTTAAATCGAACAAATCCCCTCGGTTGCCGTAGGTTATGTTATAGAGATCGTACAGATCCTGTTCCTCAGCGGTCATACGGGAGCGAAGCACCGTATCCAGTCCATGATTGGTTAGGCTGATATGCAGATGATAAATCGTCCGATACCGCACTACCTCAACAGCTACGGGAGGATCGCCCTCATACACAGTTTCCGTATATTCAATTCTCTCGCTTGTGGAATACAGAGATAAACTGTATTGTTGTCGGAAGATCTCCTGCAATTCTGTTTTCACGTCTTTGTAGGAGAAGTTTCCGTATTTCACAGAGAAATACGAGATCAGATAATACGGATTATGGGAGATATTGTCCAGATCGTAGTTGTAACTTGCATATCCGGGATAGTTCTGCCGTATTCGATCCAATTGTGCATCAAGTGCGCTTTCCAGTTCCGCATACGCATCCTCAACCGCATATATATCCTCGTCTGTACTCGGATAGGTGGTAGTAATCATAGGCGTTGATACCCCAGCGAACATGGAAGAACAGCTACCCAAGCCGATGAGCATCAGCAGGAGCAGTAAACCAAGTCCTGCAAGCACATAAAACAACCCCTTGTTATTTTTGAAGAATGTGTTGACAAGCTCCTTGATTTTGTCTGCCTTACCTACCGCCGCTTTTGCGCTTTTGCTTGCCGCAGGAGCAGTCCCACGCACCTTTGAACGTGCCGCTATCTGGTACTCCTTCTTGATCTGCGCTCTCTGCTGATGACGGCGGTTCTCTCGCTTTACGTCTTTTCCTTTCTCGCCGTGAGAATGGGATTGTTTCGCTGATTCGTCATGATATGACTGACTGCGTTTTTGCCTTGTATACTGAGGTTCGTCCCGAAGCTGATTTCTCTGTCTTGCCCGTTTACGATTATAGCTTCTGGCGGCTGAACGAACGGAATGTTCCGTAATCAGTTCCGCTTTATGTGCGCCCTTGACTGCGGAGTTTTCATTCTCCACTTCATGCACCTTTTGGTGTGCCGCCATAGCTGCCGTTGCAATCACCGCACCTACCGCCCGTCCAAGCAGTCGGCCCGATGCACCACTGTGCATCCTGCGTTTTCCCGGTTCGATTTCATCGTCGAAATTCAGACGGATCGGTTCTTTGTACGGCTCCTGCCCACCGTCACCGAGCAGAGGTATCACATCTTCCGTCAAAATCGGCTCTTTTACAGTCAGACGGTTTTCATGCCGAAGCTGTAATGCTTTGCCTACATCTTCGGGTGACATATCCACCTTGACGGGCAAGTTTGGCTTGGAATCAACGGGTACAGGCAGATTATGTCCTACGGGAATTGGGAGATTGCTTTCCGGAAGTTTTGCGGTATCGTTATTCGGATTCATGGCTGTGTTCCGTCATATACTTGTCCCAACGCTCCATCATTTCGTCAAGCTCGGTTAAGAGAAAACGGTCAAACTTTGCCGTTACTTCCTCCATTTCAATGCCGGACTCAAGCAGTCTGATGAAGTTTCGCTGAACATCCATATACTCCATGAGTGTCACAAGATCGCCCACAAGTGTATCCACCATCTTGATGACTTCCCCTCGGTTCACCGATGCTTCGGGTTCTTTGATCTGTCCATTGGTATGGAAATCCGCAGAGCAGATATGCAGACCGCTACCCATACGCTCGGCTACTTCGGAAAGGTGCTTCAAATAGGTATCGCAGAGCTTTTCCGTTTCCTTTCGCACATAAAGATACGGACGATGATGCTGCTTCAACTTTTCCTCATGCTTCCACATAACGATAAGATTACTGAGCATGGTCGCAAGCTCTGTTCTGTCATGGATAAGCTCTGCAAGCTCGTTTTCGGGAATGGTTACACATTTTTCTGTCATGCACGTTCCTCCGTGTTCTTGATTTCTTCGGGGCGAGTGGTCATCAGCGAATAGAGCTGCAGGCTCTTATCGAACTTATCCTTGAACGGAATAATGGTGTTTCCGTAGTAGATCAGTCCCTCGCCCGCAGGACTGTTGGTAACATAGGAAAGCTGATGGGGTGAGATACCAAGCTGTCTTGCAAGGATTTCTCTGTCACCTGCCGCCTGGTTAAGCATATACACGAAGTCCGAGTTTTCAAAGATATTCTCGATCTCACGGCTTGCAAGCAAGTCCTTGACATTCTGCGTAATACCTGTCGGAATGCCGCCCCACTTTCTGAAACGCTTCCAGATTTCCACAGAGTAATTGGCGGTCTGTTCCTCTTTGAGAAGCAGGTGGAACTCGTCAATATAGTATCTGGTGGATTTCTGCTGCGCTCGGTTGATAGTCACTCTGTTCCACACCTGATCCTGTACGATAAGCATACCGATCTTTTTAAGCTGCTTTCCAAGCTCCTTGATGTCGAAGCAGACAAAACGGTTATCCAGTTGGATATTGGTTCTGTGATTGAACACATTAAGACTGCCGTGTACATAGATTTCAAGTGCCGTTGCGATACGCTGTGCTTCGTCCTCTTTCTGAGAACGCAGGCAATCGTACAAATCCCCAAGGATCGGCATATTTTCCGGGATGGGGTTGGCGAAATACTTCTGATACACGATGGGCAGGCAACGGTCAATCATGGAGATTTCCACCGCTTCCAGTCCCGTCTTACCGCCCATAATCAGCTCACACAGAGAAAGGATAAAATCGCTTTTCAGAGCAAGCGGATTTTCGTCATCGGAGTAGTCCAGATTGATGTCCATCGGATTTACGTAGTCCTTACTTGTGGGAGAAATTCGGATGACCTGTCCCTGCATCTTGTTGACCAAAGGATAATACTCACCCTCCGGATCGCAGACAATAATATCGTCATTGGTAACAAGAAAAGCGTTTGTCATTTCTCGCTTTGCCGAGAAGGACTTACCAGAACCGGGCGTACCGAGAATCAGGCCGTTGGGGTTTTTGAGCTTTTTGCGGTCAACCATAATCATGTTGTTTGATACGCCGTTCAGACCGTAGTACAGAGCTTCGCCATCCTGGAAAAGCTCCTGCGTGGTAAACGGAACAAAGATAGCGGCTGCCGTTGTGGTTAAGGCTCGGTTGATGGGGATATAATTTTTGCCGAGGGGTACACAGCTCATCAGTCCGGGTTCCTGCTGATAATCCAAGCGGCGAAGCGAACAGTTATATTTCTGTGCGATGCCCGCCGTGCGGAAAATGAGGTTGTCGAGCTTCTGCTTGGTCTGCGCCGTGTTCATCATCAGCACGGTTACAAGAAACATTCGCTCGTTTCGGCTCTGCAGATCTTCCAAAAGTTTTCTTGCTTCACCGCTGTATGTAGAAAGATCGGACGGAATGATGTCCATATCATAGCCGGCTCTGACCGCCTTTTTCTGTTCTTCGATCTTCATGCGGTCAATGTCCGTCAGCTTGCTTTTGATATTCTTGATGGCTCTTGTCTGATCCATAGACTGAATGTGCAGATTGATGTTCATGTCATGCTCCACATCCAGAAATTCCGCAAGCATACGGTCTGTCAGCTCCGGTGCGAGAATTTGCAGATAGGATACCGCCCCGATGGTGCGTCCCATGCGGAAATACTTACCCTCACGGAAGTCAAAGCTGCTCGGTGCGATATAGTCCTTTGTGGTCAGTCCCGACTGCATCATCATGTCATAGCGGAAGCGGAACGGCTCCTGTGTATCGCTGTTGAACGTCTCATAGAGAACCTTCAAACGCTCTACGCCGTTTAAGGGAAACGCCGTGACACCGAGAACCTTGAAATTGCCGAGAATGTCGGCTTCGATTCGCTCCAGCTTCGGTCTTGCCTTTTTGATGCTCTCCGCTTCGATACCAAAGGTGATAAACTTGGATTTCACAAGTCCGTTATTTCCTTTGGCAAGCTGATTTTTAAGCATCTGTGCATACTCCCTGCGAACATCGTCAAAGGCGTCATTCTGCAGAGGAATATCAATCATCTTTTCAAACTCTTTCATATCGGTATGATGATTGATGAAAGAAAGCTGAACCTGAATGGAGGAATCAAAGTAGTTGAGAAAATCGCACCAGTTTTCAAAAATGGCGGTCTTATCATCCTTTTGGGCGAGCTGGTAGTTAATATCCAGAAAGCGAATGGTCTTGGAATAGAAACGCTCGTCCACGCGGCAAATGCCGTCCGAACCCATTTCACGGTAACGGATGCTGTTCTGTGCCGACAGACTTTTATTCTTCTTTCCGAAAGAAAAGAGAGGTTTCTTTTTGGGTGCAGGCTTGGTCTGCGGTTTGCTTTGCGGTTTTACTGCCGTTTTCGCCGTAGGTTTTGCCTGCGCTTTTTTATTGATTGGTTGAGTCAAATAGGCATACCTCCTGTATTTTCGGAACACAAAAGGGACTGCTTCGGTCCCATTTGCGTTCTATGTTCAGATTGGTTATTTCTTCTGATCTTCCGTTTCTTCACGGTTCAGTACCTCGTAAATGTTTTCCGTCTGATACGGACGGATACCGGGATTAAGAATTTTCACACGGAAGAAATTTCGGAGAACCTTTTCAAGCGGCATTCCGTCCTTTTCATACATGGCAAAGAGAAACGCCGGGAGCATGAGGATCACCATACCTGTTGCGGCATTGCTTGTTCCAAGCGCACCTCTGGTGAGAAAATAGAACGGAATCCCGATAGCAGCGGCTATTGCAATGCAGATTAGCTGCCGCTTTGTGAGATTGAACAGGACTTTGGTTTTTACACGGTTCAAGTCCTTTGGAACCGATACATAAGCCATTCGTGCATACCTCCTTAATGTGCATTGAAGATGGACTTCGACAGGCTTGACGTTTTGAGCAGCGAATAACAGAGAATGACGGTATAGGCGGCGATCTCAAAGAGTGCCATGTGAATATTTCCGTTGATATTCATAGTCGATACCAACACCGCATAGATACTCACGCAGACCATCATGAGGAATCCCTGGAATCCGAGCGCAAGCAATCCTCGGAAGTAGTTGGTTCCGATCTGTCCCCATTCTCTGTTTGACATAGTTGCAAACGGAATCGGTGCGACAGAGGAATATAAGTAAATTTCGATCATACGTCCGTAGAGTATGACCATTATGAGAATGGACAAGAGTTTCATACACAGGCTTATCAGCGCAGTTTCAATAGCAAGCATCATAAGCTCCGGTATTCCCATCGCTTCCATCGCTGTGTTCATGGTTGCGATCATCTGGTTTACGTTGATAGCGGTTGAACCGTTGATATAGCCAGCCGCACTTCGGACAACGCTTTGACCGACATCAAAAACAGCCATAACGATGTTAAAAGTATTGCTGACCAAGTAAACAGCAACCCACATTTTTACGAAGTATTTGAAGAACATCCATGTGTCCACTTCATGCAGATTGTTTCTCTCGGTCAGCAAACTGATTAGCTCATAGCAAAGCACCATCGTAATGATGATGCCTGCTATGGGGACTATGACGTTATTCGACAGTCCCTGTATCATGCTGAAGATACTGCTATTCCACCCCTGCGGGGTCTGCCCAACCTGCACGGCGATTTCCGAAGTCTTTTGATTAACGTCCGTGAACATCGTCTGCAGGTTGGAATTGATCATGCCTATAAAAAGCTCTCTTATCCAATCCTCGATAGACTGCATCAGATTATCGAGCATGGATTATGAACTCCTTATCGCTTTTTATTAAAACAGACCGCCGAGAAGGGGGATGAGGGTCGTACCGATCACGATGACACCACCGCCGGACATGAGCTGCTTAATGCCCTGGGACTTTGCGCCGGATTGCGATAGGTAATCCTTTGAGGTTATCTCCGGATTTTCCCCCGCTTAGCACCGTGCATGCAGCTTTCACCGCACACGGCGCCCCATCGAATTCAGCCGTCCAGGGCTTTTAAACACAACTTACACACTTCGTTACAG
>ENA-UONV01001292-UONV01001292.1-human-gut-metagenome-genome-assembly--contig:-CS4-NODE-1292-length-22587-cov-4.694035_pt1 | contig 22587 bp, 19 predicted proteins | sample MGYA00242461_ERZ724008 | MGnify/ENA metagenome assembly ERZ724008 | reverse complement strand
GCTGCCGAAGAAGGTCTCGCCGTCGTTCAGCGTCGGCTCATAGATGATCACCGTCGCGCCCTTCGCTTTGATGCGCTTCATCACGCCCTGGATGGAACTCTGGCGGAAGTTGTCGCTGTTCGACTTCATGGTCAGGCGGTAGACGCCGATGGTCACCTCGTGCTCACGGTGCTCGTCAAAACTGTCGTTTGCCGCATAGGCGCCCGCCATCTCGAGCACGCGGTCGGCGATGAAGTCCTTGCGCGTGCGGTTGGACTCGACGATAGCCTCGATCAGATTCTCGGGCACATCCGCATAGTTGGCAAGCAACTGCTTTGTGTCCTTCGGCAGGCAATAGCCGCCGTAGCCGAAACTGGGGTTGTTGTAATGCCCGCCGATGCGCGGGTCGAGGCAGACGCCGTCGATGATTTCCTTTGTATTCAGCCCCTTCATCTCGGCATAGGTGTCCAGTTCGTTGAAATAACTGACGCGCAGGGCAAGATAGGTGTTGGCAAACAGCTTGACCGCCTCCGCCTCGGTAAAGCCCATGAACAGCGTGTCGATATTCTCCTTGATGGCGCCCTCCTGCAAAAGGGCGGCAAAGGTGTGCGCCGCCTCGACGAGGCGCGGATTTGCCATATCCGTGCCGACGATGATGCGGGACGGATAGAGATTGTCGTAGAGTGCTCGGCTCTCGCGCAGAAATTCGGGGCTGAACAGGATGTTCTCGGTGTGGTACTTTGCCCGCACCGACGCCGTGTAGCCGACCGGAATGGTGGACTTGATGACCATGACGGCGTGCGGATTGCAGGCGAGCACCAGCTCGATCACTGCCTCGACCGCCGAGGTGTCAAAAAAGTTCTTCTTGCTGTCATAGTTGGTCGGCGCGGCGATGATGACGAAATCCGCGTCGCTGTACGCCGCCTTTGCATCCAGCGTCGCCGTAAGGTCCAGCTGCTTGGTCGCCAGGTATTCCTCGATACAGTCGTCCTGAATCGGCGACTTGCGCCGGTTGATTAGTTCCACCTTCTCCGGGACAATATCCACCGCCGTCACCGTGTGATGCTGCGCCAGCAGCACCGCCAGCGACAGCCCGACATAACCCGTTCCCGCAACTGCAATCTTCATATCGAATCTCCTCTGTCTTATCTCTTTGAGAATGTATCCTTGTTCACCCGCAAGCCGACCGCCGCAAGCTCGGCAAAACGGTCGTTGTCCGTATCCCGGTCAATCCCCCTTGCGGCGTCGGTGACGCTGCCGATGGTCGCCGGGCGGCGGAAAAGCACGACAAACCCGTGTAAAATCCAGGTAAACGGCAGAAGAAACGGCGCTTTCTTTAGGATAGGATAGCGCTTCTTCTGCTGTGCGAGCGGCGGGCACGCCGTGTGCAGCCAATTGGCCGCCCCGGCAAACCGATACTGCTCGCGATAGTGCGCATGCCGGGTGCGCTCTGCGGTCTTTGCATCCCCGTAGATGCCGCCCGCAAACAAAAGCGAGACAATCCGCCCGATCACCGCAGTCTCTGTCCCCTGCCCGAACCAGCAGTCCGCAAGCGCACAGATGTTCCGGTAGAAATCCATGCAGCCGAGCGCCGTAAAGCAGTCACGGAGGACCGCCTCATCGAGCGCCGGACCGCGCGCTTTCAGCAGATACAGATCGATCACATGGCGCAGCCCCGCGCCGCTTGTGCGGAAGTGCTTGACAAAATGCAGGAAGTCGAAGATGTACTCGTCCTCCGGCGTCATGCGGTACTCACAGCCCGCAACCGGTTTGGCGTGCGCCCAGATGTCGTACGCTGCATAATAGGCGTGCAGGTCGGCATGCTTTTCGGCAATGAGGTCGTGCGGCAGTTCCACGGTGAGCGCCCCCGGCTTCTGCCAGACCACCTCGTGCGCCTCGCCCGTGTACCCGAGCGCGCGCATCACCTCGGCTGCCGCCTCCTCCTGCGCCTCCCGAATCAGAAAATCCGCGTCGCCCATCTGCCGCATCTCGGGCGTGGGATACAGCGGGCGCAGCAGCGTGCCTTTGAGCGGCATGAAGTCGATGCCCCGGGCGGAGAACGCCGTGCGCAACTGCTCGATCTCCTGCTGTTGGCGGACACCTGCCGCCATCGCGCTGCACGCCGCCTGCAAAAAGTTCATGCCTGCAACACTCTCCTCAAAGCCGTCCACAAGGCAGAGCCCGGCATAGAGCAGGTAGATGATCTGCTGCCGCTTGCCGAATTCAAATATGCGCGCATAGTCAGCCTCTGCGGAAAGCGTCGGCGTGTCGCCCGTGAGCGCGCCGCGCACCAGGGCGACAATATCGTTTTCAAATGCTGTCATTTGCGTCGTCCTTACACCCTGTAAACATCGTTGTACCACGCGGCAAAGCGGCGCAGCCCCTCACGCAGCGGTGTGGAGGGTTTGAAGCCGGTGTCGCGCTCCAGCGCGGAGGTGTCCGCATAGGTCACGGGCACATCGCCCGGCTGCATCGGCACAAGTTCGCGGTGCGCGGCAAAGTCATAGTCGATGGGCAGCACGCCCGCGCGCACCAGTTCCTCCTGCAGAATCTGCACGAAGTCGAGCAGATTTTCGGGATTCTGATTGCCGATGTTGTAGATGCGGTAGGGCGGGACGGGCAAGCCGTCCTCGCCGGTCTGCTTCTCCGGCGCGCGCTGCATCACGCGCAGAATGCCCTCGACGATGTCGTCCACATAGGTGAAGTCGCGCTTGCAGTTGCCGTAGTTGAAAATCTTGATGGTTTCGCCGTGCAGCAGCTTGTCGGTAAACCCGAAGTACGCCATGTCCGGGCGCCCCGCGGGACCGTACACCGTGAAGAAGCGCAAGCCGGTAGACGGAATATCGTACAGTTTGCTGTACGCATGCGCCAGCAGCTCGTTTGACTTCTTGGTGGCGGCATAGAGGCTGACCGGGTTGTCCACCTTGTCCTCCACGGCATAGGGCACCTTCTTGTTGGAGCCGTAGACCGAGGACGAGGACGCATAAACCAGGTGCTCCACCGGATGGCGGCGGCACGCCTCGAGAATGTTGTAAAAGCCAATCAGATTCGACTCGATGTACACATCCGGGTTGGTGATGGAATAGCGCACGCCCGCCTGCGCCGCCAGGTTGACGACGACGGCAGGGGCATATGCGGCGAAAATGCGCTCCACCGCCTCGCGGTCGGCGATGCTGCCGCGCACAAAGTGCCACGCCGTCTCGGGATGCGCCGCCGCCAGCCGTTCAATCTCGGCGAGGCGGTATTCCTTGATGGACACATCATAGTAGTCGTTCATATTGTCCAGCCCGACAATGGTCGCAGCGCCCGCGCGGCGGAGCAGCTCCATCACCAGGTTTGCGCCGATAAAACCGGCAGCGCCGGTGACAAAGACGGTCTGATTTTGCAGTCTGACATTCGGAGATAGCATAAAGGCTCCTTTACTTGACGAATTTACTTGACGATATGCAGCCGTTTCAGCGCGCGGTACGCCGTGCTCTTCACAAAGAAGACGGCGCGGCGCTTGCGCGTTTCCCGCAGCTTTTGCCGCATGTCCGGCGTGCGGCAGGCGGCGTGCAGCCCCTTTTCGTTAAGCGCGGCGGCAAATGTCGCGCGGTCGATGACGGCGGGCACCGAGCTGTGCACCGCGCGCTGGCTGACGGAGCGGCTAAGGTCAACCTCGTGCAGCACAAAGCGGTCGCCGAGGCGGCGCAGCAGCGCTTCGCCCGCGGCGGTCAGCGGCAGAACGGTGGACACGCCCTGCTCGTTGTAGGCATCGGTGCCCTTCTCCGCACTGTGAAAGTCGCCGATCAGCAAATCGGCGGCAAATTTGTCCTTGCGGAAGCGGCATGCCGAACAGGACGGCCGCTTAAATTGCTGAAATGCCGCATCGTAGTCGGTCGCCTGAAACTTTTGCAGGGTCTCTGCCCCGTTTGCAAAGCGGGTGCGGATATAGTACGGCTTCCAGTGCCCGTTCTTCTTATAGCGCACGTTGATGTCCACGGCGGTGCTGTGCTGCTTTTGCTCCAGCGCGTCGAGATATGCGGCATGCACCCGCTCGGAGGTCGGCCCATGGCAGATCAGCGAGACGGTGAGCAACCCTGCGCTGTCGCCGACATATTTTTTCACGGCGAAGGTGTCGCACGGCAGACCGATAAACAGCACCTGCCGTCCGGCGGCAAGGTCGTCCTTCACCTCGGCGTAAACCTTGTTTTTCCGCGCCTGTATGTACTTGGAGGTGCGCGTTGCGGCAAGCGCCGCCTCGGTTTCGACGCGCGTATACACGGCGGCGCGGCAGTCGTCGGTATACCGCACGCCGAAGACAACGCCGCCGTCCGCGAGCACCGCCCGCGCAAGGGCGAAAGCCGCGCCGCCCGACGCAGAGTTTACCCCGCTGCCGTCGGCGCACCAGCCGGCATAGGCCCTCGTAAACTGCGAATGGATCTCGTCCGCGTGCTGCACCGGGCACACGGCATCACATCGACCGCAGCCGACGCAGCGCGCGGCATCCGTCAGAAGCGGGTACAGAAAGCCCTCGTCGTCCGCCTCCATCTGCACGATGCCGCGCGGACAGGCGACGGCGCATGCGCCGCAGCCGCAGCAATCGACTTTGTCGCTGTAAAGCGCGGTCTTCTTCGTCTGCGTCTCCACCGTCAGCACCCCTCAACCGCGCTGTCGAGGAATGCCGCCGACTCTGCGCGGAAAGCATCGACCGCGGCGGTGACCCGCGCGTAGTCGATCGGCTTGTCGTCAAACACATAGTGCTCGGGGTCCTTCACGAGGCGGTTTTCCACCCCGAACTTCCGCACGATGTTGTCAATGCGCTGGTTGCGCGGGCGCACGCCCTTTTTGACGCGGTAGGAAACATAGACCTCCTTCTCGTTGATAATCGAGAAGGTGAACGCATGAAACGAATCCGTAAAGACGCATTCGGCATGGCGAATGAGGTTGATGAACGCCTCCGGTGTCTTGCCGGTGAGGATCTCGTCGGCATAGAAACTGTCGTCCTCGACGACCTCGTTGCTCAGGATGCACACGACGCGCAGCCCGTGCGCATCGGCATACTGCCGCGCCAGCCGCTTCATCTTCTCGTTGCAGCCGAGGAAGAAACTGAAGACATAGCCGCTCTCGACGACTTCCTTTTTCTCGATCAGTTCCTCCCACTCCGCCTTCGGAATGAGATAGGTTGGGTCGCACACGACTTTGGCGTCCCTGCCGGTGATCTTCTTGATAATCTCATAGCCCGCCTGCTCGCGCACGCTCAGAAAGTCAATCTTGTTTAAGAAGACGCGCGCCTGCCGATAGACAAACCACGGGTATTTTGCAACGCCGGTGCTGGTCGCATAGGAAATGCGCCGCACGCCCGCGGGCGCAAACATCAGCGAAAGATAGTTGGAGAAGGACACATCCGGCGGCCAGAGCTGGTCGCTGCCGACCATGACCGCTTTGTAGGTTGCGGCGTGCGCCGTCAACTCGTCATAGCCGTTTAACTTGACGATGTTGTGCAGTCTGCGGCGGCAGAAATCCTTAGCGATCTCGGCGCGCTCCGCCTTGTTGCGGCGGTGCAGTTCGTCAAGCACCGGCTGCTTTGCAAACTTCGCGTCAAAAAACATCCACATTTTTTTGACGGACAGGAAAAGAAACGCCTCGGGCGAGAAAATATACTTGTTGGTCTTGCCGCGCGTGTAATCCAGCACCTCGGAATAGATGCCGCGCTTGTCCAGTTGATACTGCGTGGCAAAGGATTGCAGCAGCGCGCCGTAATTGGCACCCTTGAAGGCAAGGCACAACCCGATGCCTCTTTGTTCTTTGTTTTCCATGTGATTCAAAGCCTTTCTGCGCATTGAATTTGCCGATGTCACCGCCGGAAGAGGCGGCGGAAGAGCGAAATGCAGTTTTTCAGATCGTCGCGATAGAAAAGGAGAGACGCCGCGACAAGCACTGCGGCATGGATGCCGAAAGTGACAGCCGCCGCCAGCAGCCAGGACATCCAGCCGGTGACCGTTATCCCCGACAAAGCAAGGGCGGACGCGCCGACCGCAATGCCAAACACAAGCGCCATCCACAAGAAGCGCCTGCCGATCTCCGCAAAACTGCGTTCGATCATATGCTTTGAGGCATACAAACCGTACATGACCGTGCGGAACACATTGGCAATGATGGTGCCGACAATGGCGCCGACGATGCCGAACCGCAACACCAGCACGGCGGTGAGCACAATGTTGATGCCCGCCTCGACATACCCGGCGACCTTCACCTGCCTGTAATGCCCCGCCGCCTGTACCAGCAGCACATACGGCGTGCGGATGCTCATGAAAATCTGCGCCACGGCGATGCTGACGCCGAGCGGCACGCGCAGATAGTTTACATCCGTGATGCCGCGCATGTACACCGACATGAACGGCACGATAAGGACGGTCATGCACCCGAACAGCAGCGCGGCAAGCGCATAAATGATGTACTCATACTGGCGCAGACTGCGGCGGAGCGTGTCGGTCTCGCCGCGCGCCCACATGTTGCCGAATCCCGCTTCCAGCCCGTTGGTGATGACCTGAAAGACCTTTGTCAGCCCGTCGGCAACCACATAATACATGGCATACACCGACAGTTCGGTGGACGCGCAGAACACCGTGATGAAGAAAACATCGACATTCTCATGCACAATGTTGGACAGCGAGTTGGCAAGGACATCCCAGCGCCCCTTCAGCGCGCGGTCGTCCGGCGGCACCGTCTTGTCGATGCGGAACAGCTTATGCGAAATGATGTAGAGCAGGATGGGGATGATCACCAGAATCGCACTGCTGCCGGTCTTGGCGACAAAAATGGAGCCGCCCGTCTTCACGATCAGCACGAGGAGCAGCGCGTTTATCACCGTCGCCGCCGCCTGAATGCTGTTGGTCACATAGTTGGTCTGGCTGGCGGCAAGCAGAATCTTGCTGTTGATGCCGAAGCAGTTCTCCGCAAACTTGCTGATGCCGATGATAATGACCATCGCGAAGATGGCAAAATAGGGAATCTCGGCATTGACCAGCAGCGGCACCACGGCGGCAAGCACCAGCACATAGCCCGCAAGGACAAAGGAGATCTGCCGGTAATACCGGTCGTTGGCGTTGATAATGGCGCTGGTCTCTCGCGTATCCCCGGCAGCCAGCGACTTGTAGAGCGCCACGCGCGTGGCGCCGTTGATGCCGACCTCCACGATGGAGAACAGCCCGAGAAACTTGGTGATCGACGCGACCACCCCGTTCCAGGAGGAGCCGTAAGCGCCGACGATCAGGCGGGAGGTGACAAAGCCGCAGATGATCACGCAAAGTTGGTAGACCGCCGAGGTCACCGAACTGTAAAAGGCTTTTTTCAGTCTGTTTTCATTCGCCGACATACTGTGCCCCCGCCGCTGCTGCATTTTTGTGAATTTCTTTTTCCTGCGGGCGCAGGTCGCTTACCATGCAGAGGTACACGACCGCGATCAGCACGCACACAAGGCTGGAGGATGCCATCTGTGTCACCTGCACATTGAGCAGCATGATCAAAAACGGCACATAGTTGATGAAACGGATATGGGGGTTCAGCCGTTTTGCGCGGCGAACCATCAGCCAGAGGAAGAGGACAAAGGCGATAAGGCCGGGGATGCCCCACATCACGAGCAACTCCTGGAAGCCGTTGTGCGGGATGCTCGACATATAGCGGGTGAGCAGTTTGTACCGGTAGTCCTGCAGACCGACGCCGAAGAGCAGGAGCCCCGTGTCCTGCGAAAGTTGCTCATGGAAGTATGCGAAAATGTCGGCGCGTCCGGTGGTGAGGTCGCCGTATTCAAAGCGCGCTATCAGCGCCTCATACGCCGACGGGAAGCCCTGCTTGAAAATGAGCCAGATCGCGACGAGCAGCACCGCGATGCCGAGCAGCGTCCGGATCTTCTTCTTGCGGCAAAATGCAAACAGGAAGAGAAATGCCACCGTGCACAGGATAAACTTCTTGGACATGGTCAGCAGACCGAAGACGCCGAGCACGGTGATGCAGACGAAGTCTGCGGTTCTTTGCTGATGCTTGTACACGATGCAGGCAAGCCCCTCGATGCAGCAGAGGCACATGTAGGAGAGGTAGTTCGGGTTGAAGCCGACCGACATCCGGGTCTCGTCCACGCCGAAGCCGAGGCGGAATGTGCCGGAGAACAGCGTGCTGACCTGATAATGATACTGCTTCAGCTGGCTGAGCAGAATAATGACGCAGACGCAGACCGCCACCGCAGACATGGCGCGGATGATGCGGTTGAAGTCCAGGTCCTCGGTTGCCAGCGCCATGACAAAACAGCAGAAACTGAGTTCGGTGAACAGGCGGAGCACCTGGACGAGCGAGGTCGTCCCCGTAAAGCCGTGCACAACCTCCCAAATCATCAGAAACAGGATGGGCACCATCGGTGCGATGGCAAACTTCTTCGGCTTGAAGCGGAGCGCATAGATAAGGATGCAGATCCACAGCGCATATTTGGTCTGGAAGGCGTTCAGCATCGGAATGCAGCAAAAGCAGAAGGCAATGACATCGGTCTTCTCCGCAAGCACGGCGACAATGACCGTCAGCACCAGAAAGAGGACGGACGGAACCGGCAGCCCGACAAGGTCCCGCAAAAACAGCAGGGCGATGAGGATACAGAGGCTCGGTATGAACGGCGAAGTCGAGACTGTTTTCTTTAAGGCAGCGGTTTTCATGAAATTCTCCTTTTCCGCTCTGCTAAGAGCTACTTGGTTTGCGCGATGTGCAGAATGTAGTCGAGGTATTTCTGTGAAATCCGCTCCATGCTCTGCTCGGCAAGGATAGACTTTGCCGCATCGCCGAGGCGCGCGGCAAAGGCAGGGTCTTCAATCACGCGGCAAACGGCATCTGCCAGCGCCGCGTCGTCCCCGACGGGGACGAGCAGCCCGTTTTCGCCGTCGCGAATCAACTCGGCGGGGCCGAACGGGCAGTCGGTCGATACCGACGGCGTGCCGACTGCCAGCGCCTCCATCAGCGCGTTGGGCATCCCCTCATAGGTGGAACTCATCACATAGCAGGACGAGGACGCCACCTGCAAGACGGCGTCCGGCACGGCACCCTTGAACTGCACCGCGTCCGCAAGCGAAAGGTCGGCGGCAAGGCGCGCAAGCGCGTCTCTGTCCTCGCCGCCGCCGTAGATTTCCAGCACAAAATCGGGGTGGCGCGCATGCACGCGCGCAAAGGCGCGCAGCATCGTGGGATAGTCCTTCTGCGCGCAAAGGCGGCCTGCCGCCGTGATTGCTTTGCGGCGCACCGCGGGCGGCTCTGCCCGAAACACATATTCGTTGCCGACGGCGTTCGGAATGACGACGCCCTTTGCCGCGATGTCGGGCGGGAAGCAGTTCTTCGCCCGCTCGGTCTGAAAGACGATGCCGTCGCTCTTGCGGTAGGACGCAAACTTCGCCGCGCGCTGCCGCTCGGAATTCATCAGCGGGTTTGTGCGCTCGGAGGTAATCAGTTTGAAGTGCCCGAAGCGGTATTGCAGGCGGATGAAGCGCAGCATCTCCGCGTCGAGGCAGACGACGCAGTCCGGCTTTGTCGCCCTGACGGCTTTACGGATCTTCGCAAAGCGCTCGACAATCTTCTTATAGCGGTCGAGACGGCCGCCCGCCGCGCTTGCGATATTCAGCTTGATTAAGTTGACCTTTTTGTCAATGTCATAGAATTGCTCGTCCGAGATGCAGATGATGGAGGTGTTGTGCCCCGCCTCGGCAAAGTATTTGCTGAGATAGGACACCGTGCGCTCCACGCCGCCGCACGCAAGGTTGGCAACCAAAAAAACAATATGCATCGGAAAAACTCCTTACAGTGTCAGTTTCCGCACCTGCGCGCGGTACAAAAGTTCCCGCGCGCCGAGGTCGAGCGATGCCTGCACAAAGCCGGTATAGTCCGCCGCGCGGGCGTCCAGCTTGGCAAACAGACCGTTGATGTCGGCAAGCACCGTGTCGGTATCGACATAGTGGTCGGGCAGTGCCGCTATCACGCGCATCGGCTCGGGCAGCGCCCGATTCAGCGCGAGGACAAGCCCGCTGCTCAGATAATCCGAAAACTTGTTGGGGAAGGCGACGCGGTTGGTCTCGTTGTAGTCGCGCAGGATATAGCCCACATCGCAGCCGCACAGGCTCTTGAAATACGCATCGGGGCGCAGCAGTTCCACGCAGTAGTTGCCGCGCGGGAACTTTTCTTTCAGCAGCGCCTCAAACGAAGCGTCGGTGTTGCAGAAAAACGCAAAATAGCAGTCGGGATACGCCGCGTCAAAGCGGCGGAAATGCTCGATGATGTCCTCCACCTTCTGCCAGCCTGCGCGATAGCCGCTGTAGCAGAAGACGCGGGTGCGCTCGGCGAGGTGCTTTGCCGCGCGAAATTCCGCGCGATACGCCTGCACGGCGGCAACATCGGCAAGCGTCTCAAAGCCGCAGCGCACCTTGTAATACGAAAGCCGCCCCGCGCGGGAACCGCACGCGCGCTCGCACTTGTCGCGAATCTCGTCGGACACGACAAACGCCGCGTCCGCATGCCGCAGCGCGTGACCGAACGACCACTTGCTGACGGGATACACCACATGGCGGCGCAGAAAACTCGCCGCATACTCTTTTTTCTCCTCGACCGCGCCCTGGATGTCCAGCACGAGCTTTGTCTGCGGGCAGTGCTTCTGCAAAAAGCGGTGCAGCCCCGCCGTCATCATCTGAATTTTGTCGCCGTACAGGATCAGCAGGTCCGGCGACTCGGCGAGGATGCGCTGTTTCAGCGCCGCCGCGGATGCGCAGGTCTCTATCGAATAGTAGAAATCCCCGCGGTTGACATCCCCCTGCGGGACGGGGTCCAGCAGCAGAATCTTTGTGTAGATCTCTTTTTCTTCGTACATCGCTTTGGCACGGCGCAGAATCAGGGTCGCATCCCCTGCTGTGCCGCCCATATTGCCGTTGGTCACGAGAAAAGCTGTTTTCATGCTCATGCGCACGCTCCGCTCATCAGAATTTTAAGCCTTGTATACCGCAAGCAGCGCTGCCCGGTATGCATCCATATCGTTGTAGCGCACCGCAAACGCGCGGGCGGCGTCGGACATCCGTGTCCGTTTTTCCGCGTCGCCGAGCAGCGCGCAGACGCCGTCTGCCAGCGCCTCGTCCGTATCGGCGAGGACGCCGTTTTTGCCGGTCTCGATCAGATCGCGCAGCCCGTCCGTCGGCGTGCTGACAATCGGCACGCCCAGTGCCTGCGCTTCCAGCGCGCACATCGGCGTGCCTTCCCAGCGGGAGGTCATGACCATGACCTTGCTGTCCCGGAGCAACTTCAAGGGGTTTTGCCGATACCCGAGAAAATGCACGCAGCCGTCGAGACCGTATTCCGCCGCCAGCGCCTGCGTCGTCTCGGCGAGGTCGCCTGTGCCGACCACGGCGAAGGTCGCCTGCGGCAGTTTTTCGTGCACGAGGCGGAAGACGCGCATGAGGCGTTCGGGGTCCTTCTGATAGGTCAGTCTGCCGACATATGCCACATCATAGGGATAGTCCGCCGTGTCGAGGCGCATCTTTGCCTCGGTGGCGGCGAGGTCGATGATATTGTAGAGCACGGTGCTCTTCTTTGCAAACAGCCCATGGAACGCATAGCCGTCAAACGAGCTCTGCGACACCCAGAAAATGTGCCTTGCCTTCCATGCGGCAAGCAGATAGGCGACAGACTTCGGCGAGATGCCGCGCGCATCGAAATTGTTGTTGTGAATGTGCGAGATCAGCGGAATTTTGCCGCAGACGCGCGCCGCATAGAAACTCGCGCGCATGTCGTGCGCGTGGATCAGGTCCGGCTGCTCGGCGCGCAGCACCTTGCGGATCTCGCCCACCGTAAATGTCGGCAGCGGAATAAAGCGGATGCCGCGCTCGGCAAGCGCCTCGCGGATCTGCCCGTCCGAGCTGCAATAGACCATCTCGATGTCCGGCGCGTCGCGCAGCATCCCGAAAATCTGGCAGACGACATTCTCCGCGCCGGAGAAGCGGTCACTTTGCAGCAAATGCAATATCTTCATTCTGCTCTTTCTCCTTCAAAAGTACCGTGCGGTAGATCTCGGCAAGCCGCGCCTTGACCACCTCGACGGCAAAACCGCGCACCTTTTCGCGATTGTGTGCGCCAAGGGTGCGGCAAAGGTCGCCGTCCGCCGCCAGTGCGTCCATCGCCGCGGCATAGGCGTCGGCGTCGTCCGCATCGCAGACAAAGCCGTTTTCGCCGTCCGCGATCAGGTCCACATTGCCGCGGATGCCGCTCACCACGCAGGGCAACCCGCACGCCATCGCCTCCATCACCGTCCGCGCAAGTCCCTCGCGGTGCGACGCCAGCGCAAGCGCGTCGACGGCATGGTAGATGTCCGGCATGTCGCGCCGATTGCCCGCGAAGATCACGCGGTCGGCAACGCCGAGCGATGCGGCGAGGTCGGCAAGCGCATCGCGCGCTTCACCCTCTCCGCAAAGCAACAGGCGGATGTTTTTGTGCGCCGCCTTATGCAGCGCCCGTATCAGCGTGCCGTTATTCTTGTTTGCCTCAAGCCGCCCGGCGCTGACAAGGACAAAGTCCCCCGCGCCGATGCCGAGTTCGGTGCGTTTTCTCTCCCGCATCGGGAAATAGTCTGCAAGGGATTGGATAAATGCGTCAAGATTTACCCCCCCCCGCAAACTATCTTTGTAGATTGCTTCGAGCGCGTCTTTTGCGGCGGCGGTGCTGAACTTCTGCAAGGTCAGCCGGTTCTGCGCGCCCATCCCGGCGCGCAGCGCGGGGTCGGCGGCAAGCCGCCGAATCTTATCGGCGAAGTCCGCCGCATCGTCCGCATCGCAAAGGAAACCGCCGTCCGTACCTTCCAACAAATCCGTATTGCCGCGGATCCGGCTTGCAACGCAGGGCAGTCCGGACGCCATCGCCTCCATCATGGAGCGTGGCAGACCCTCCTGCCTTGTCGTAAACAGGAAAATATCCGCGGCGGCAAGCAGTTCTTTTATGTCTGAGCGGAAGCCGAGAAAATGGATCTGTCCCGCCACGCCGAGGCGCTCTGCAAGCGCCTTGAGGTTGTCCTCCTCGGGACCTTTGCCGCAAATCAAATATTGCAGCGCGGGATTCTCCGCCGCCGCGATCGCGCGGATCGCCGTGTCGTAGTTTTTCCGGGGAATCAGGTCGCCCATGGAGATCAGCACGATTTCCGTGCCGGAAAGCCCCATTTCCGCTCTCTTTTGGGGGCGGACGCTCTCTTCCGTCGCGTACGCAGACACATCGATGCCCACGCCGGGGACATAGTACACCTTGCCGTGCCGCCGCAGTTTCATTTTGCGGCACGCAAGGTTATAGTCCTCGTGATTGATGGTGATGAGCGCGTCGGTCTTGTGCGCCAGCCACTTTTCCACAGGGTAATAGGTGCACCAACTCAGCCACGGCGCGCCGCGGTAGAAGTGAAAGCCGTGCACCTGGTAGATGACGGTATCCACGCCGCACGCCTTGCCCGCAAGCCTGCCGAGCATGCCGCCGACCGGCGTGTTGCAGTGGATGGCGTCGATGTGCTCTTTGCGGATAAGGTCGCAGAGTTGTTTGTACGCCACGCGGTTCTGCATGCTGTAGGGCGAGCGGTCGAGGTCAAGCTGCACAATGTGAATGCCGTACTTTTCCGCGTCCGCCTCGCGCTGTGCCGCAGAGGCGTAGCCCCATTTGCCCGCGATCCAGAACTCGATGCCGAGTTCTTTTGCCGCAAGCATCGCGGCATAGGAAAAGTTGTTCACCCGATTGGCAACATTCAGAATGTAGAGGAGTTTCATGCGTCACCCTTCCGATAGCGGTATTCGTTCATCTTTCTGCCCTCGCGCGTCTCGTAGGTGCGCGCAAGGGTAAAGCCGTTCTTTTGGTAGAACCGATTGACCGCCTCATTGTCTACGGCATCGGTCTCCAGCGTGATATAGGCGTACTTGGCAAAATCCACGCGCGCCTTCAGCGCGTCGATGAGCGCCGTGCCGATGCCGCGCTGCTTGGCGGCGGGCGCCGTGCCGATGGAGGCAAGTTCCACATACGCCTCCTCCCGCTTTGTCTCGGACGGCTTGAGGAAGGCGCGCAGCAACCGCATGAACACGGACGGCTTGCGGAAGAAGGCACCCGCGCTGTACCGGGCGAAGGCAAAGAGGTGGTGCCTTATCATGTATTTATACAGCCCGCTCATGTCGCAGGCATAGGCGAGAAAGCCGAGCACGCGCCCGTCCTCCACGGCGGCAAGCAGCGCCGCCTCGCCGTATTCGCAATAGGAAAGGTACATCTTTTGCAGAAAGCCCTTGCCCATAAAGGTGAGAAAAAAGCCGGGGAAGGTCTCCATATGGACCGCCGTGTCGGCATGGAGCAGCGCCTTTTCGTCGGCGCGCACCTCGATGATGTTCATACTTTACTCTCCGCTCTCGTCTCGTCGGTCTCTGCCGCCGCCTGCGCCTCCCCGGCGGCAGGCTCTGCGGCAGGCTCTATATAGTCGCCCTTGTATTCCTTGCCGCAGACGGCAAAGAAGGTCATAAACATGATGCCGATGTCCCGAAAGAAGCCGAACTGCTCGATCGCTTTCAGATTGTAATACATCTTTGCGGGCAGAATCCGCTCGATGTAGGTCTTGTCGGTGTCCGCCGAAGCGTCGAGCAGCTCCGCCTCATCCTTATAATAGATGCTGGCAAGGCTGGTGACACCCGCGGGGAGCAGCAGCGTCGCCATCATTTCGTCGGTGTACGCCGCCGTGTATTTCGGCACCTCGGGGCGCGTGCCCACAAAGGTCATGTCGCCGACAAACACATTGACGAGCTGACTGACCTCGTCCAGGCGAAAGCGGCGAATGATGCGTCCCACGCGCGTCACGCGGCTGTCGCCGCTCACCGTGACAAGCGAACCGCGGTCGGCGTTTTGCACCATGGAGCGAAACTTGAAAATGCGGAAATGCCGGTTGTACTGCGTCACGCGCACCTGCCGGTAGAAGACCGGACCGGGACTGTCCAGTTTGATGGCGACCGCCAGAATCAAAAGCAGCGGCGAGAGCAGAAGGAGCATGACCGCAGACGCGAAAATGTCAAACGCGCGCTTCCAAAACAGCCCCGCGCGCTTCTTTTGCAAAATGTCATAGTAATGCCGCACTGCGCCGGTCTGCATCTCGGCGGGCAGCGCCTCCCATGCGCAGAGCCGCATCAGAGATACTCCCGCAGAATGCGCGTGTAGTTGTCGATGACATACGCAACCATTTCATCGGTGAGGCAGGTGTGCAGCGGCAGGGTGATTTCGTTTGCAAAATGTGCATAGGCATTCGGATAATTCGCAATGTCAAAGCCGAGCGCCTTGTACGCCGTGTGCATCGGCAGCGGCTTGTAGTGCACGTTGCAGGCGATCTCCGCCTCTGCCATCTTCAGGATGATCTCGTTGCGCTGTGCCGCCGTAATGCCGGGTACGCGCGTGATGTACAGATGTCCCGAGGATGCGTATGTATCGGTGTAGTGCGCGAGCGTCTCCACGCCGAGCGGGCGGAACGCCTCGTCATAGCGGCGGATGATCTCCCGCCGTCTCTCCAGCATGCCGGGATAGCGCACAAACTGCGCCAGCCCCATTGCAGCGGCGATGTCGGTCATGTTGCACTTGTACCAGGTGCCGACGATGTCATACTCCCACGCGCCGATTTTGGTCTTAGCCAGCGCGTCCTTGGACTGCCCGTGCAGGCTGAGTAGCTGCAACTTGTGGTAAATCTCTTCATCGTCGATGCCGGGGATGGAGCGCCAGGTGAGCGCGCCGCCCTCCGCGGTGGTGAAGTTCTTTACCGCGTGGAAACTGAAGGCGGAAAAATCGGCGATGCTGCCGACCATGCGCCCGTTCCATTTTGCGCCGAAGGCGTGCGCCGTATCTGCACAGACAGCGATTCTGCCGAGCGCCGCCTGCATCTCGTTTGCAGGTTTGAACAGGTGTTTCTTCCGCTCCACGATGGCAAAAATGCGGTCGTAATCACAGGGCACACCGCCGAGGTCGACCGGGATGATCGCCTTGGTGCGTTCGGTGATGGCGGCCTCGAGCGCGTCATAGTCCATCTCGAGGCTGTCCTTCTGTATATCGACAAGTTTCAGCGTCGCGCCGACATGGCAGACCACGGAGGCGGACGCCGTGTAGGTATAGGCGGAAGTAATGACTTCATCTCCCTCGCCGATGCCGAGCACGCGCAGCGCCATCTCGGCGCATGCCGTCTGCGAATTGAGGCACACGCAGCGCGGCGTGCCGACCCATGCGGCGATTTTTTTCTCGAGTTCCTTAGTGCGCGGCCCGGTGGTGATCCACCCGGACTGCATCGCCTTTGTGACCTCTTCGATTTCAAGCGCGGAAATATCCGGCGGGGAAAAAGAAACCTTCATACCATTCTCCTGTATGTATCGCGGCTTGGGAAATTCATCCATCCAAAAATGGGCAGAAGTAACCTTATACCGCTTATATGTAACAGCAATATTATATCAGCATAGCCTATGAAAAGCAAGGGCTTTGTCACATTTCGCCGCGATAAGTTTTTGCCGCGGCAATGCAGGCATTCGTCATCTCGGGGAGGTGCCGCTGCATGTCCTTGGCAAGCGCGATCTGCGCCCGCGCGCGCATGAGGTTGTGCCCCGCACGCTTGACCTTGAAATAGACATCGCCGTCCAGATAGTCCGTGAGAAAGCGCGTCGCCAGCTCACAGGTCAGCGCAAAGCAGGAGACGCCCAGCGTCTCGATCTCGGTCCCGGTCAGCATCGGCGCCGTCCGGCTGAGAAAGCCCTCCGCAAACGCGCGGAACACATCGGGATTCAGGCTGACCTTTGCAAGGTCCGCGCAGTCCTCGTCGGCATTGTTTGCCGCAAAGCGGATGGCGTCGCCGAAATCCTGCCCCACAAGCCCGGGCATCACGGTGTCGAGGTCAATGACGACGAGCGGCTTGAGCGTCTCTTCGTCAAACAGTACATTGTTGATTTTGGTGTCGTTGTGCGTGACCCGGAGCGGCAGCTTGCCCGCGCGGTAGAGGTCGGTCAGCGTGCATGCCGTGTCCTCGACCGAGAGCAGCCATTCGACCTCCGCTTTGCATTCCGCAAGCCTGCCGCACCTGTCCGCGCGGACAGCCGCTTTCAGCGCCGCATACCGCAGGCGCGTGTCGTGGAAGCCCGGGATCGTCTCGTGCAGCGTGGCGGCGTCAAAATCCGCCAGCAGCAGCTGAAACTCGCCGAACGCCTCGCCCGCCGCCCGCACCACGCGGCTGTTTTCGCCGCTGTTGAAGGTGACCGAGCGCACATAATTGCTCAGCCGCCAGAAACCGTCCGGCTCAAGCAGATAATTCTCGCCGGCCGCGGTGTGGTGGAAATGCAGCGAGACGGCGTCCGGCCGCTTTGCCCGGAGGAAGGCGGTCACCCGGTCGATGGTCTCCATCAGCCCCACGGGGTCCCGGAAGGCGACGGTGTTGATTTTCTGCGCAAGATAGGATTTTTCGTTCTCGGCGCCCGCCGCGTCGACAGCCGTATAGTTCAGCTTATAGGTTCGGTTGATATTGCCGTTTTTCAGTTCTGTATAGCTCTGCAGCGTGCCGGGCAGCCGGAAGGCTGTGCCGACGGCGGCGAGCTTTTCAAAAAGTGCATCCGTTTTCATGTCCCATTGTCCTTTTTCCCTGCAAAAATCCCGCATTGCAGCAAAAACGGCAGGGTTTCCCCTGCTGTTTTTATTGCAATTCCAGCTTATCCATGTCCAGAAACGCGCGCGCCTCGGCGAGCGACGCCGTGGAAACAAACTGCTTTGCGCCGCAGTTTTTGCAGAACACACAGACGCTGTCGTCCAGCATCTCGATGTCATAGTCCCCCTCGCCCGGCTTGCAGCGGCAGGAAATCGCCTGCTCCGCCTCCAGCTCCTTGACGATGAAACGCACAATGTCGTATACCTGCGCGTCCGGGATCTCTTCTTTTTGATCCGGCTGTGCCTTGAACACATCGAGGTTGTCCGCGCCCGCCTCGGTGAGCATGCGCGACAGCTCCTCGTCCGAGCGGGTGAGCGCGTCCGCCACCGACTTGCCGTCGCCGATCCAGCAGAGCGCAAGCCCGGAGAGGGCGCAGGGCAGCTCGAAAAATTCGTTCTTGAAGAAGAGCTCACGGCTGACGACATAGTCATGGTCGTGACGGCAGACAAGGCAGGGCACGCCGAGGCGCACCTTGCCGTCGTTGGTCTTTTTAATGGTCATCGAGCTCTTGCCGCAGGGGCATTTCAGCCGCATCGCCGCCGCGGAAAGCGTAAAAATGCCGACAATGCTCTTGACGCCGCAGCCGCATTCGGGGCAGCGGTACGCCACGGTGGTTTCTTCGGGTCTGACTATCACGTTTCTTCCTCACTTCCGGCAATGACCGTCTCGGCTGCATGCTTTCTGACCGTCGCCTTGTTTTCTTCGTGCCCGGCGTTGGTGCGGGCATAGAGGTTGTAGCCGGTGGCATCGGCGACAAAGTAATAATACCGCGTCTTTGCGGGATAGAACGCACAATAGAGCGCTTCATACCCCGGATTTGCAATCGCGCCGGGGGGCAGTCCACGGCTGACGCGCGTGTTGTAGGGGCTGTCAAACTCGACATCCTCGGCGGTGAGCGTCTCGGGGCGCGTGCCGGTCGCCATGCGGATGGCGTAGACCGTGGTCGCGTCGCTGTCGAGGCGCGGGAAGTTTGCGGGGTCGGCGAGGCGGTTGTAGAAGACCGAGGCGACGGTCTCATAGTCCACCGCGTACTTGACCTCTTTTTCCACCATGGAGGCAAGCGTGACAACCTCATCCAGCGTCATGCCCAGCTCCGCAAGGCGTTCGCTGCACATGTCCTCGCCGATATACGCCAGCTTGCGCTTGAAGTTGACGAGCATCTTGTAGATGACGGTCTCGGCGCTGGAATCGGTGTAGAACTGATAGGTATCCGGGAAGAGATACCCCTCCAGGCGATAGTAGCGGCCGTTTGACATGTCAATGTCGTCGACAAAGTCCAGGCCGTAGTCATAATCGTTGACGGCGCTGATGATGGACGCGCGGTCGGATATGCCCGCCTCAACAAGTGTCTCGATGATGTCCTCGACCGTCGAGCCCTCGGGGAAGGTCACCCAGACCGTGCCGCGCACATACTGCTCCTTGAAGGCATCGAGGAGCTGCATGTAGTTTTCCATCGGGCTGACGGTGTAGGTGCCGGGGATAAACACGCTCTTGCCGTCCTTATCCACGCCGGATTCCTTTTTCAGTTTGGCGTAGAGGCGGAACAGCGCGGGGTATTCGATTACGCCTGCGTCGCCGAGAATCTCTGAAACATCATCCACACTCGCGTTCTCGGGGATGACCACCTCCACCTCGCCCTCCGGCTTGATAAAGGCGAAGACATCGTTTGCCACGACGACGATGGCATAGGCAAGCAGAATGGACACGAGCAGCACGACGGTCATGTAGACGATTGCCTTGAACACGCCGTTTGTCGTCGAGGAAGAAGTCTCTTTCGGCGCGGGCTTGCCGCGCACGGGCGTTTTCAGCCCCGCCTTCGGCATGGCGTCGGTCAGGCGCGTTTTTTCGTTGTCTTCCTCGCCCGCAGGCATCGGCTTTACCGATGCGGCAGGTTTCGGTGCAGCCGGACGCTTTTGCGGCGTCGGCTGCTTTGCCGGAGTCGGACGCTGTGCCGGGGTCGGCTGCTGCGCCGGGGTCGGCTGCTGTGCCGGGGTCGGCTGCTTTGCCGGGGTCGGCTGCTTTGCCGGAGCCGGCTGCTGCCCGAACGCCTCCGGCGTGCGGCGCGGCCGCGGCCGCGGCTTTTCATAGTGGTCCAGAGTATTATACTTTTCTGGAATCAGGAATGATTTCGGGGTGGATTTTAGTTTGAGGAAAGTGTATCGGCTTCCCCCCCCTTGGGGGAAGGCTGAAACTGCTCTGCTGAACTCACCGCATCTCCAAAATCACCACGCAGGCAAACAGCAGGGTGCAGAGCAGAAACGGCAGCGAGAAATACACGGACGCGCCCGCGCGGAGCCTGTCCGCATAGCGGAGGCGCGGCGCGTAATCCGACGGCAGCCCCGCATCGGCATAGGCGCGATAGGTGTGCGACGCCGCCGACAGCGTGAAGATCACGCAGATGAGGAACAGGAGAAGCATCACAATAAACAAGAGCGCGAAGCTCTCGAGATGCGCCGCCACGCCCGAAAGATAGACGCCCGCATACACCGACGCGACATTGTAGATCGCGTGCAGCAGCACGGACGCGAAGAGCGAGCGGCTGACATAGACGGCAAAGCAGAGCACCACCGAGCAGAAGAAATACAGCGGCAGGCGCAGAAGATTCATGTGCGCAAAGGCAAAGAGCAGCGAGGTGCCGATAATGGCAGCGCGCGTGCCGCACGCTTCAAAGGCGCAGAGGATCACGCCGCGGAACAGAAATTCCTCACACACGGCGGGCAGGATGCAGACGACAAACAGCGTTGCCGCAGGGCTTGCCGCGCCGGAAGTTCCCGTCGCACTTTCGCTGTCCAGCCCGACGCGCTTGCCGACCAGCGTCAGAATGGCGCTGCCGAGCAGCAGACAGCACAAGAGGAGCACAAGTGTCCCCACGCTCTCGATGCGCGGGGCGGCAAAGCGCAGCCGCCGCGCGTTGAACGCGCGGTAAGCAAACAGATAGAGCACGGCAGGCAGCATACAGCATACGGTCTGCGCCACGCCGAGCACAGGCAGCCGCCATGCGGCGGGCAGATCCGCCCCGGCGCTCACCATGCCGTAGACCAGCGTCAGAAACGAGCAGGCAGCGGCAGCAAGCGGAGCGGCGGTATAAGGCTTCAGTTTCATTCTTTGGTTTCCTTTGCGCGCGGCGGCGCATACTTGCCTTCCTCCGGCGAGACATAGGCGGCGTCATAGAATGTGCGCGCCCGCAGCTGTGCCGGATTGCCGTCTCGGTCGAGCAGCGGGACATGGCGGCGATGCCGCACCTCCCACTTCGGCGCTTTTTCGATGCGGCGCGTGAAGACGAGCCCGCGCTCGGTCACGACCAGTGCCAGATTGACATCGAAATCGGTATACGGAATCGGCGTGTCCGAGAGCAGCGCGTGAAAGGTCACGCCGACTGCCGTCGAGCCGCGCAGAAAGTCCGGGAAGCGCCGTATGTAGCGGTCGTACATGCCCTTGCCGTAGCCGATGCGCCGCCCGCGGCGGTCAAACAGCAGCCCTGGGACAAGCATCAGCGTCCCCACCGTCGGTGTGAGCCGCCGCGCGGGGTCGGGGACGGGCTCGGGAATGCGCATCGGCCCGTTTTCAACGAGCATGCCGTCCCCGATGTCGTAAAACTCCATCTCCCCGGTCGCATAGTCACAGACCGGCAGCGCCACGCGCTTGCCGCGCGTGCGCGCCTCGGCGATGAGCGGGCGGATGTCCGCCTCACTGCCCACCGGGCTGTAGCAGAACACCGTGTCGCAAAGCCCGAAGGACGCCATGGCGAGAATCTTTTGACAAATCGCCGTGCTCGCCTCGGCGCGCAGCGCCGCAGGCATCGCGTCGCGCAGCTCGCGCGCGGCGCGGCGGCGTTCGGTCTTGGGATTCGGCATGCCGCTTTGTGTCGAGGTGCAAGTTTTTTCCGCGTCCGTCAGCACCGTCATTTTGCCAGCACCGAGCCGCCGAGCTTGTCTGCGGTTTCCTTTCCGCAAAAGACTTCGACGAGGGCGAGGCCGAATTCCAGGGCGGCGCCCATGCCGACGCCGGTGATGATTTTGCCGTCCTTGACGACGCGGCGGTCGGACAGGTGCGCGCCGGTGAGCTCATGCTCAAAACCGGGGAAGCAGACCGCCTCCCTGCCGCTCAGCAGCCCGCGTCTGCCCAGCACCATCGGTGCGGCGCAGATGGCGGCGATATACGCGCCGTTCTTGGCGGCGGCGCGCAGCAGTCCGTCGCAGAACTGCGATTTGTCAAGGTTGACGGCGCCGGGCATGCCGCCTGGCAGCACCAGCATCTCAATGTCGGACAGCGAGTTTTCCGCCGTCAGGTCGGCGGTCACCGGGATGCCGTGCGAACCGGTGACAACCCGCTTTTCGGTCACGCTGACCGTCTTTGCCTCAACGCCCGCGCGGCGCAAAAGATCCAGCGGGCAAAGTGCCTCGATTTCTTCAAATCCGTCTGCAAGCAGGATATAGACCATAAAAACCATCCTTTCGGTTGATGTTGTCGTTCGGCTCCCCTGAATAAGGGGAGCGCTTAGCCTTCCCCCCTGGGGGAAGCCTATCTGCGGCGGGAGCGAGCCCCCGCCCTACGGTATGCGAAGATTCCGCGCAAACCGGTAGGGGTCGGCGCCCTCGACGACCCGTTCCCCCCTCGGCGGAATCACTACACCTCGAGCAGCATATCCGCGAAGATGCCGTCGGTGGAAAGGGGTACCTTGCTACGCAAGAGCGCCTTTTCGGACAGGAGATGTTTCGGCCGCATGCCGACGGCGCCGTACAGTCTGCCGTCGCGCACCGCGCAGAACGCATCGCCCACAACGCGGGGCGCGGCGCCGCTCTCGGCAAGCGACAGATCAAACAGCCTCTCGCCGAGCAGGAGCCCGCCGTACCGCTGCGCGGCGCGCACCGCGTCCGCATAGCCGCCCGGCGTGC
>ENA-UONV01001282-UONV01001282.1-human-gut-metagenome-genome-assembly--contig:-CS4-NODE-1282-length-22714-cov-5.502273_pt1 | contig 22714 bp, 18 predicted proteins | sample MGYA00242461_ERZ724008 | MGnify/ENA metagenome assembly ERZ724008 | reverse complement strand
TTTCAGTAGATTTTTTTATAAAATATATGCCAAAAATAAGGAGAATTAAAAACTATAAAATTTATTCGCGCACTTTTAACAATCTTGAAAAAACTAAGAATTTAAAGCGCGCAGTTTATTTTAGCTTTAGTTGCATATAGAAAAAAGGTACGCTTCAACTAATGCTACTTTATTGAAAGAGTACTTGCTCCTTATCTTAACAGTTTTCTTGCGCGCTGAAAGAAGCGTGGCAAAAAAAAAGACGAACCGCACGGTTCGTCTTTTTTGCGTACTTTGCGGCGCGCCCGCCGCTTCGCCGAAGCGTACCCAAAATGAATTTGGGGACGGCGCGTAAGCTATGCCTCCTTGAACTTGGATACGAGCTCGTTGATTGTGGCCTTCGCGTCGCCGTAGAGCATGCGCGTGTTGGGGCGGAAGAAGAGCCCGTTTTCAAGCCCGGAGAATCCCGCTCCCTTGCCGCGTTTTAGCGCGAGAACGGTCTTAGCCTTATACGCCTCGATAATCGGCATTCCGTATATCGGGCTGGACTTGTCTTCTGCGGCCGCGGGATTTACGACGTCGTTTGCTCCGATTACTATTGCGACGTCCGCCGTTTCGAGGATCTTGTTTGCCTCGTCCATCTCCTTCAACTGTTCGTACGGAACGTCTGCTTCCGCGAGAAGCACATTCATGTGCCCCGGCATTCTTCCCGCAACAGGGTGGATTGCAAAACATACTTCCGCCCCGTTGTTTTCGAGAATTTCCGCGAGCTCTTTTACGACGTGCTGTGCCTGCGCGACAGCCATACCGTATCCCGGAATGAATACGACGCTCTGCGCGGCTTCGAGAATGTAGTAGGCGTCGTCGGCGGAGATTGCCTTCATTTCGCCCTCTACCTTATTTTTAGAGCCGCCAGCCGCCGAGCCGAAGCCGGAGAACAGGACGTTCGACAAAGTCCTGTTCATGGACTTGCACATTATTACGGTTAGTATTACGCCGCTTGCACCTACGAGCGAGCCCGCCACAATGAGTACATTGTTTTGTATTACAAAGCCCGCCGCGCTTGCAGCCAAGCCCGAGAGAGAGTTTAGCAGTGAAATTACAACCGGCATATCGCCCCCGCCAATCGGCATAACAGCCGCAATTCCGAGCACGAGCGACAGGATAATAGCGGCAACCATAATATAGTAGGCTGTCCAATAGTCGCCTATGGCGGCAAACGCCACGGCCGAAACGACAGTAAGAACGGCGATTACAAGGTTTACAATTTTCTGCCCGGCGTAGATGTACGGCTTGCCGGAGAGCTTGCCGGAGAGCTTTGCCCAGGCGTAGGCGGAACCTGTGAATGTCACGCCGCCAATGAGGATTGTCACTATTATTGCAGACTTAGCGATAACGCCGGCCGGAATGTTTGCGACGCCGTCGTAGTGGTATTCAACCCACGCTACGAGCAGTGAAGCCAAGCCGCCGAAGCCGTTGAGCAGCGCGACCATTTCCGGCATGGACGTCATTTTTACCTTCTTCGCAACGACAAGTCCAATAACGGCGCCAAGCAGCAGGCCCGCCGCGAGAATAACCCATGTGATTTTATCCGAGGCGTCGAGAATTTTATGGTCGAATAAAGTGAAAACGACGGCGACGAGCATGCCGACGGAGGAAAGTATATTGCCCTTGCGAGCGGTCTCAGCCTTACCGAGCATTTTGATGCCGAGAATGAAGATTACGGCGGAGACGATGTAGGCGATGTTTATGATTTGCGGATTCATCGTTATTTGTCCCCCTTCTTCTTAAACATGGCGAGCATTCTGTCTGTGACGAGATATCCGCCCACGACATTGATTGTGGCCAGAACCAGCGCCGCGAATCCGAGGATAGTCGCAAACATGCTGTTGTCGGTGCCGCCAGTAGCGATTATTGCGCCGACTATCGTTATGCCGCTAATGGCGTTTGATCCGCTCATCAACGGCGTGTGGAGCTGGCTCGGAACCTTGGATATGAGTTCGAACCCAAGGAACACGGACAGCGTGAATATGAATAATAGAAGAATGAGTTCCATGGCTAAAGATAGTTTACATAAAGCGTTCGTCGGTTATTTTGCCGTCGTTGGCTACGACGCACGATTTCATTATCGGGTCCTCCATATTTACGGTGAAGTTCCCGTCTACTGTAAAATGCTCGATGAAGTTGTATACGTTTGAGCCGTACATTTGGCTCGCCGTGGCGGGCACTGACGCTTCCAAACAAGTGTTGCCTATAATCATTACGCCGTTGGGAGTGATTACGGTTTCGTCCGGCTTTGAGCCTTCGACGTTTCCGCCGCTTTCAACCGCCATGTCGACGATTACGCTGCCTGGCTTCATTCCCGAAACCATTTCCGCCGTTATAATGACAGGCGCCTTTCTTCCGAACAGCTTTGCGGTCGTTATCACGACGTCCGCTTGCGCGCAAACTTTTGCCATGCCTTTGCGCTGCAGTTCTATTTGTTCAGGCGTCAAGGCCTTCGCGTATCCCTGTGCGGTCTGTCCCGTTTCGCCGAGGTCGATTTTTATAAATTTTGCGCCGAGGCTTTTTACTTGTTCCTCCACCACCGGGCGGGTGTCGAAAGCTTCAACCCTCGCTCCTATTCTCTTTGCGGTTGCTATCGCCTGCAATCCCGCCACGCCCACTCCTACGATAAAGAATTTTAACGGCGATATCGTTCCTGCGGGCGTCATCATCATCGGGGCGATTTTGTTTATGGAAGTTGCCGCCTTCAAAACCGCGCAATATCCCGCGAGGTTAGACTGGGAGCTCAATACGTCCATTTTCTGGGCGATTGTGCTGCGGGGTATCATTTCAAAGCTTGCGGCGGTCACTCCGGCGTCTGCGAAAGCCTTTATCAGCTCTTTTTCATTGAACGGGTCGAGGAGGCTCAGGTGGAAGGAGCCCTTCTTGAAATTCTGGACATCGCTTACGGAGGGCTTGCGGACTGATACCACGAAGTCCGCCTCTTTCACGGCTTCGGGGGGGACGATTTCCGCGCCAGCCTCGGCGTACTGCTCGTCGGTGAATCCCGCCTTGATGCCCGCGGATCGGCATACGCGCACTGCCCAGCCGAGTTTCGCGAGCTTTTTTACGTCCGTCGGGGTTGCCGCAACTCGCGTTTCCCTCGGGTCGGTTTCTGCTGATACGAATAGTGTTTTCATTACTATTTAGAATGTTGACTCTTTCGAGCCGCAAATCAAACAATTTTTTTAATTAACTGTAAACTAAATTGAAAGGCAATATATCTTGCCGCTATGGTAGGTTTTTGTTATTTGTTATGGTATGAAAAAGTTATTATACATATTGATGTTAGCGGCTTTCTCAATGTCCGCATTGTTTTCGGCTGAAGCGGAAAAAGTCTCGGACAAGCCCGCCCGAAAGGCGCCGGATTGGCTGATGAAATCCATAATATGCCAGGTGCCGCTGCGCTCGTTTACGCAGGAGGGAACGCTTGCGGCGGCTACGGAGAGGCTCGGGCACCTCGCGGAAGCCGGAATTGGCTGCGTTTATCTCCTTCCGATAGTAGAGTCGGACCCCGACCAAAACAGGGCTTTTTGGAGCCCGCGCCAAAAAAAGAGCAATACCAACAATCCGTGCAATCCGTACAGAATAAAAAACTATTTTAAGATTGATTCGGAATACGGGACGGACGCCGACCTGAAAAAGTTTGTCGAGCGCGCCCACGAGCTTGGAATGAAAGTTATGCTCGACGCGGTATACTACCACTGCGGCCCAACTGCCGACATCATAACCACAAATCCGGACTTCGTTGTGCGCGACGAAAACGGCAACGTCAAAAACGGGCGGTGGCTCTTTCCCGAACTGAACTTTGACAATCCGAAATTGCGCGAATACCTCATCTCCAATTTGGAGTATTTTGTGCGCGAGTTCGGAGTTGACGGATACAGGGCGGATGCGGAGTTTTACATACCTCTGGATTTCTGGGAAAGCGCGCGCGAAAGGCTTGAAAAAATAAAGCCCGACATCGCCCTTGTAGCCGAATCTTCCCGCCGCGAATGCCAGCTTAAGGCGTACGATGCAAACTACTGCTGGGGCATCTTTTTTAGGGACTATTTCGCGGGGCTTAAAAATGCGAAAGTTAAGACCTCAAAAGAATTGGGAAAAAATATAACATGGACTCTGTCGAACTATCCAAAAGGCGCGCGCCTGCTCTACCACTATGACAACCATGATATTTCGACCGACAGCGGCAGGTCGGAGGCAGTTATGTCCTACGAGGCGGCAGACGCTATGACGGCTTTTCTGCTCACAATAGGCGGCGTACCGATGCTTTTTGCCGGCAATGAAATTGCCGATAGGGCTGAATATAATCTTTTTGCCAACAAATACCATAACCGCAGCGTCCTCGACTGGTCGGCGGCGTTCACCGAAGCGGGAAAGCGCAGATTGGCAATAGTCAAATCTCTGTCGAAAATCCGCAGCGAGCGCCCTGAACTTTATTCCGGAGAATTGAAATGGCTTGATTCCGGCAACGACAGAGTTGTCGCGTTTGAGCGCGTTGCGGGCGAAAAGAAAACGAGCGTGTTTGTCAGCGCGTCGGACAAGCCTGTGGAAATTTCCGCAAAGCTTTCCGAAAAGCCGAACGCATACTATTCAAGCGGCGCGAAAATATCGGGCAGCGGCGATTCCGCAAAAATATATTTGGAGCCGTACGGTTTTGCCCTCGTCGAATAGACTTTTTGCGGGTTGTTGAAAGCGGCGCATACAAATTGCGACTTCATGAAGCGGTCTTTCCCCGTGCGGGATAGGCCGCCTTTCTTTTTGCGAATACGGCGGAAGGAAGTGAAGAGCTGCTACTAATTATGTTATTTATACGTGCAAATTGCGTCGGAAAAAATTTTCAAAAAATTTACGCGCAAAGCGGCGCAACAATATGCCGCAAGGCAAACGGCGGATTTTTTTGGGGGGAGAAAATTGGCTTTAATAAAATTATGAGGTTTGGCTGCGCATTTTATCCCGCAAAAATTTTGGGCTTTTTTGTTTTAAGATATGAAACATGCGTCGGATTTTTTACTGTTGTGAAGCGCTTGTGCGGGAAACATGCGCTATTTTCTACAATGCTTTATTTCGAAAATAGAATAAAATACGAAATTTTATAAATAACTTGACTAAGCGAAGGTATAAAATTTATTTTTTTGCAATCAATCAAACGTTTGAGGGCGAGGACAAAGTGTCCGTGTTGTCCCGGCGTACTAACAAATGTTTCGCATGAAAAGAAGAGACTTCATAAAAACTATTGCTTCGGCGTCGGCGGCTATCGGGCTGCCCACGATAATCCCGGCATCGGCTCTCGGAAAGGGCGGGGCGGTCGCGCCGAGCGAGCGCGTGACAATGGGCTCGATAGGCCTCGGCACGCAGGGAACAGCCAACACTCAAAATTTCTTCGGCGACAAGAGAGTCCAGATTGTTGGGCTCTGCGACGTAAACAATACCGAAGGCCCGCAATATTACGGGTACGGAAACAACGAAACCAAGGGCTTGCGGAACGCCCGCAAACTATTTGGAATGGATATCCCGACGTACGACGACTTCCGCGAACTGCTCGCGCGCAAAGATGTCGACGTTGTAATGACGGCTCTCCCCGACCACTGGCATGCGATTGTTGGGATTGCGTGCGTAAACGCCGGCAAGGACGTATTCGGCGAAAAACCCCTCACCCGCACAATACGCGAGGGCAAAGTTCTCCGCGATACCGTTCTAAATTCTGGGCGCATTTGGCAGACAGGCTCATGGCAGAGGTCGCTGCCCGACTTTGTCCGCGCCGCCGAAATAGTCCGCAACGGATACCTCGGGCGCATTTCGAGAATAAAAATAGGGCTTCCGTCGAACTTCAAGGCCGAAGTTCTCCCGCCCGTTCCCGTCCCTAAGGGAATGAATTGGGAAATGTGGCAGGGGCCGGCGCAGCCGAGCTATTTCAATCCGCGCAAGACTTTTACGCGGTGGAGGGGAGTTACCAATTACAGCGCGGGCAAGATTGCAGACTGGGGCGCGCACCATCTCGACATCGCCCACTGGGCCCTCGGCTTTGACGATACCGGAGCGTCAGAGATAGTCCCCGAACTCGTCCAATGGCCCAAGAACGGATTCTCCGACCAGCCGCTGAAATTCAGGGTTGTGATGTACTACCCCAACAGTGTCGAGATAGAAATATCCGACATGAACCGCAACGGCGTAGAATTTTTCGGGACAAAAGGAAAACTGTTTGTCTCGCGCGAGACTCTCTATTCTGATCCGATAGGCATAGCCGAAACGCGAATTTTGCCGACCGAAAGCAGGCTCTTCCCGATACGCAGCGGCAACCACTTCACTGCGTTTATAGACAGTGTTCTCGACCGCCGCGCGGCTGTGACCGACATCGGGGTGGCGCACCGGACAAACACCGGCTGCCTGCTCGCCGAAATAGCTTACAGGCTGAACCGCCCCATAAAGTGGGACGCCAAGAAAGAGGAGATTGTGGGCGACGACGAAGCCGCCCGCATGTGCGACAGGGCGTACAGCGCGCCGTGGCAACTACAAGCGTAAATTGCGGGAGGTTTTATATGAAAATGAAATTTATTTTAGCGATAGCTGCCGCATCGGCAATGGCTCCGGCTTTCGCCGGCGTTTACGAGGATTTTGCGGCGTACGACGCCGGCAAAGACAACTCGTGGTTTTTCGAACTTGCGGCTAAGGCACAGCACAAGGGGAGCGCGGCGCAAGTGCGCGAAGGGCTTTCAAAAGCAATTCTTTCCAAGCCTATATCCGACGCGGCATTTCGCGACGCTTGCCAGATATTGAAGCCGATAGCCGATTCGGACACTGTTGCGGCGATGGTTCCCGCGCTTAAAAATCCGGCGCGGGTTTCGTCGGCGTGCAATGTGCTAATGGGGCTCGGGTCGGACGGCTTCGACGCGCTTGAATCTGCTCTCGAAGTTGTGGAGGACACGCTCTGCAAACAGACGATAATTTCTACGCTCGCCTCGTTTAACGACTCCGACGCAGTGGAGGCGATAGCCCCCTACGCGCTGTTTTCCGACCCTGCAATCGCGAAATTCGCGACAGTTGCGCTCGGCACGATAGACGATTCCGACGTTCTGGAAATTCTCGAAAAAAATGCTGGAAGTTCGAACCCCGCAATAAAGAAGGCCGCGCAGGAGGCGCTTGTCGCGTTTGCGGAGAACCGCTACCGCTCGGGCGATAAAGCAGACGCAAAAATGGCTTTGAAGCTTGTTGGCGATGATTGCGGCTCGGCAGTTCGGTTGTGCGCTGAGCTGCTCGGTGAAGGTGGGGGGCGCAAGTACTTGGATTCGCTGATAATAAAGGGCGGGGAGCTTTCAGCGCCGGCTGGGCGCGCGATGAACGGCTTGCGCGAATTTTCCGAGTCCGAAGAAATAATAAAGGCATTCCCAAAAATGTCGCGCGAAGGCAAGCTTGCGGCCATGGGCACTTTTATGTTGTCTGGGGATACCCGCTTTTATCCCACGATTGCGCCTGAACTCGATTCGCCCGATGCGGACATACGCTCTGAGGCGATATATGTGGCGCGCTTTATATGCACGGACGAAGCGAATCTGCGCAAAATCTGGGATATTTTCAAATCGGGCAAGAAGCCATTTTCGGCTCTTGCGGCAAACGTTTTGAAGGAAAATTCGAGCCTGAAAATGGCATCGCTACTAAATGAAAAGGCGGGCGGCGGAGACTTGGATGCTCTCGAAATACAGGTGTTCCGAGGGGACGTGCAAGCACACAAAAAATTGTGGGATATGTTTGCCGGCAAGGCCGGAGGGAAGAGAAATCCGAAAGTAGTGTCGGCCGTCGAGCGGACTATTACGTACGGGGATCTGCCCGAATTTGCGAGCTTCTTGAAATCTTCCGACGAATCCCTCGTTTCCGACGCTTCCAAAGTGATAATTAAGAAGCTTGCCAAGAGCCGCGATAAAGGCTTTATGCGCGCCGCAGTGCCCGTGATTATGAAGGGAAATGCCGCCAAGGAAAGCAAAGCGTACCAATTCGTTTGGTCCAAGCTTGGACTATAGTGTCTTTTACCGCGCGCGGCGGCAGAAAAAAAGCGCTTTTTGCCGCCGCTAAAACTTCGGGAATTGGTAGCCTGCTTTGAAGCCGCATATTAGGCGCGCCGCGGCGCGCGGAATAGCTGCGGTACTATTGGTGAAATTTGGCTTCCGATAGATTTATGTATATATAAAATAAAAATCCTTACGCGAATTTGCGGCGTAAGGTTTTTTATTTTTGTTGCGCTATATATATTTTCCCGTTTGGAAAAATGAATTTCTTCGCGAAAATTTTTTAGTGCGCGGATTTTTTCTCAAAATTTTAGTTTTTGGAACAATTAAGCTTTTTGCCGCGAGACAATACGATGTTGAGCGAAGTGCGGGCGGGTATGCTAAATGGCAGAATAAATTTCTTTGCGGCGAAAATATAATAATTGACTCATTTGTGATTAGTGCGTTAACTTTTGCGGCATGAGGAGAGCGAAATTTTTAAGAATAGCAGGTATTGCTTTAACATTGTTTGCGCTGGCGGCATGCACTTCGCCGTCGGGCTCAAAAAGCGGCGCTGGCGGCGGCAGTGAGAAAAAAATCGATGTTCTGTGCATATATTATCCGCATTGGCATGTTTACCCGAAGGGTGAGGAATGGTTCGGCAAAGGCTGGACTGAATGGGAATTTGTAAAGACCGGCAAGCCGCGCTACAAGGGGCACAAATTGCCCTACCGTCCGCTGACCGGATACCTCGACGGTAAAAATCCGTCAGATGTTGCGAAGGAAATAGATTTGGCTTCAAATTCAGGGATTACTGTATTTGTGTACGACTGGTATTGGTACGGCGGGAAGCGCACCATGGAGGAATCTCTCGAAGAGGGATTTTTGAAGGCGCCAAACCGCGATAAGATGAAGTTTGCGATAATGTGGGCGTACCACGATAGGGCTGACCAATTCCGGCCAGATCCGGATAAGCCGCGCAGGCGGCTGATGAGCCTCGATACTTCCCCGGAGGATTTTAAAAATGCGCTCGAATACTGCATAAAAAAATACTTCAAAGAGCCAAATTATTATAAGATAAACGGCCGTCCGTATTTTATGGTTTACAATTCCGCGAAGTTTGTAAAGGACCACGGCGGACCGGAAAAAGTTAAAAAACTTTTTTCCGAAGTTGCCGAGACAATGCGCAAAAACGGCCTCGAACCCGTCTATTGGAGCGCCGATGCCGGTTCAAAGGCCGAAGCGGAAATGCTTGCAAAGGCGGGCTTTGACGGAACTACGCGCTACAATGTAAACCCGTACCATGCAAACCTGTTTGACAAAAAGCCTGACGGATTGCTATGCGACTACTCTACCGCAGTTGCGGCGCATGAGAGGCTTTGGCGCGCGATGTCGGAGGCTCCATTGCCGAATATCCCCGTTGTGACCATGGGGTGGGATTCTTCCATGCGTTGCCGCAACGACGTTGACTTTCCGTGGCCCAAAGGCGCGCAATATCCTTACGGGCCGATTTATTCCAACAATAATCCCGACATATTTCAGTCAATGCTCGAAAAAGCAAAAAAATTTGCGCTCTCCGACCCGAAGAGTCCGGGCGCAATTCTCATAAACGCTTGGAACGAGTACACTGAGGGGTCATACCTTCTTCCCGACATTCGGGACGGCGACGCATATCTGAGGGCGATAGCCGCAGTTTTTGGGAGGACACCAAAAAACGAGTACGATTACTTTGATTGCGCCACGAAAAAACAATGCCGCATTCGCGCGGCGGATTTTGAAAACGTGTCTTACGGTGAACACTATAAGAATAAGCTCGACGTATGGCTGCCTAAAAACGCGAATGGCAAGACTCCCGCTATAATATACTTCCACGGCGGCGGCTGGACGACGGGGGCGATTGCCGACAGGTTTATAGAGGCGTCACTCGAAAATATATTGAGCAAGGGTGTGGCAGTCGTATGCGCGAATTATAGGTTCATTCAAGACGCTAAGGACGCCGACATATTTCCGCCGGTCGCAGCTCCTATGGAGGATTGCGCGAAGGTCGTGGAATTTGTAAAATCCAACGCCGCAAAATGGAATATAGATCCTGAAAAAATTGCGGTAAGCGGCGGTTCTGCCGGCGCATGCTCGGCCTTGTATGTGGGGCTGTCGCCCGAAACGTCGGGCGGAGTGGCCGCAATTGGCGTAAATATACCGCAGACTTCCCTCGACCCAAAACAGATGCGCGAATGGATACCGAATATAACTTACGGCGCGCACGCTTTTGGCATGGGCAGTTTTGACAAATGGCTCTCGGCGCGCGACAAGCTTCTGCCTTACATAAAAAAATATTCCCCGGCGGGGTTGGTTGCAGGTGCAGCTGAGAGAAAATCGCCCAAAAAGATTTTTCTCCAAAATTTTGTCCGTGAAAAAGCCGGACAAGTATCGAAAGATCCAACCCATTCTCCAAAGTTTTGCGAGCGGTTTAAGGAAATTTGCGATGCCGAAAAAATCGACTGCCGCATAGTTTACGGTTCGGCAGAAAAGATGTTCGACGAGCTCGCGGATTTTCTCGTCAAAATTAAATAAAAGCCGCGCGGAGCCTTCCGCGCGCTGCGGGAGCTTTAAGTAAGCAACTTGCGGCGGGGCGGAGGAAAGGCTTACGCCGCCGTACATTGCATTTGTGCCGTCTGCCGCAAAAGCGGTGGATCAAATGGGTTTGAGCCATAAAAATTTTTATGGGGGCAGGGCGCGTATTTATAAACAATATGTGGCGCGCGGGAATGCGAATTGTATTGGGGATTTGACCCTTGCGAATTTTGTTAATTTTCAAAAAAAATTTTTTCGCTAAAAAAACGTTAAGTTCTCGGTATGGTGGAAAGGCTCGGAGATATTTTTTCCGCAAAGCATACAATTTTTTTATTGAAAAGCGGATTGCATAGCGTGCGCCGTAAATATAAGAGTCTCGAAGCAAAAATGCGCGGTTCAAATTAGCTTGATTTGCCGTGGCTTGCAAAAATTTCAACGTCATGGCAAGGCGGAGTTTATGCGGCAAAAAAATCCCGCCGAATCGATGCAGGATTCCGGCGGGAGAATATTTTAAATTTGCGCTTTGGCTCGCAGAATATTTAGTCGGTGTTGCCAACTCCGACGTTTTTCTGTGGGATTGTCTTAATAAAGCGGGTTTTCGCGCCGTTTTTGTGGAAGGGAATGACGGTTTCGTAATTTTTCCCGTCAACCGTGTAAGATACTTTATATTTGCCGTAGAAGCCGCGGAAATCCAATGCTTTTACAGGGGTTTCAGAGCCCGCATTGGTTGTCCATTCATCTTTTATAAGGCGTTTAAGGACGTCGTAAGACTTCTTCTTGGTAAAGTCGAAGTTCAATATGCCAGACTTCCATTTGCCTTCTGCCTTGCTTGTTCCATCGACTGTATGCCACCATGTAATGGAGTTTACGGCAGGATGGCTAAACCAGAGGCGATAGAATTTTTCCGCAATGTAAGCCTGGTTTTCCTCGCCAACGGGACCTTCCGGAAGCCCCGGTATCGTTATTTCAGTTATTTGCAGGGGAAGGCCGAGTTCGGCGTATAGGTCGAGCACATTTAGCATAAATTCGGGGCGGAAGGCTTTCCCGTTCAAAATGTCGGACCATAGTTTTTCTGAAAATACATGCAGCTGTAGCCCAATTTCGTCAACCTTGCAGCCCCTCAGCAGAAGATTTTGCACGAGCAGATACAGGGGGCAGTATTCGCGGTTTCTATAAGCGTCGTCCCATGCGTCGGTAAGTTCGTTGTATGTGAATACTGCGCTTTCGGGGAGATGCTTGCGGGCCTCTATGAAGGCCTTGTAAACGGCGTCCTTATGCATAAATTTTCTGACGTCTGAATCGTAGAAAGTGCAGAATTCGTTGGCGATATTCCAGTACGGAATTTCCGTTCCGAAGCGCTCGCAAACTTTTTTGATGTAGATGTCTGAGGCGGCGGCGGAGTCTTCCGCAGTTCTTTCAACCCAATCAGGAAAAAACCATTGCTTATTAAACCAAGTAAGGCAATGCGCGCGGTAGGTAAGATCGAGGTCCTTGAACTCGTCGAGGACAAATGCCGGCGACGGGCGGAAGCGCATGTACGGGGCGTTTTTTTCAAATCTATATACTCCCGGCTGGGGTTCGTAATATTTCCAAAGCACGGAGAGGGTCGCGCCGTTAAAAAGCTCTTCCCAGACGAGCTTTTTCATATTTTTTACCCTTTGCATGTCGATGTTCCCGTTTTCGTCCTGAGTCGCCGAAATTGCCATTGTTGGCGCGCCGAACACAAATTCGTGACGAAGGAGGCTTACTTTTAGGTTCTCAACGGGCTTGTCGAAAGTTATTTTAAAGTCGCCTTTTCGATTTTGTTCGATGCCGCGCTCTATCCTCCCCTTTATTTCAGGCGAATCCCATGCGGCCTTCAGCTTGTCGGACACTTTCATGCCGGACTGCAAATTTTCCCCCGATGCGATTGCAGATGCGCATGCGAATATTGTAGCAATAAATAATTTGTTTATTTTCATTTGCTTTATTTAGTTATATAATTTCGTTTGATGCGTATGAATAATTAAATAATATAAAAACTGTCGGCTAATCAAGCGCATATTGCGTTTGTGAGTGGCGGAGTTAATTCAAAAAATGCGTGACACGGAAATGTTTTTATGCTTTTTTTATGGCAATCAAGGCGCGGAGATATTCCCGGCAATACGGAATTGCCCCGCGCAAAGAATTCTCAAATCAAAAAGGTAAAAATATATGATGAATATAAAAACTCTGTTGTTGGCGGCTGTCGCCTTCTCGATGGTTGGTTGCGCTACTGATTCTGCATGCGCAAAGGCCCCGAAAAAGAACATAGCCATTCAAATGTATTCCATGCGCGACGACATTAAGAAAGACTATGAAGGGTCTGTCAAAAAGCTTGGTGAAATGGGCTATACGGCGGTCGAGGCCGCAGGGTACGGCGGCGGAAAATTCTACGGTAAGACTCCCGCTGAATTTAAAGCAGGAATCGAAGCGGCGGGCATGAAAGTGCTTTCATCGCATACCACGAAACAACTCTCCCAAAAAGAGCTTGAAACAGGCGATTTCTCGGAATCCATGAAGTGGTGGGACGAATGCATCGCAGCGCATAAGGCGGCGGGCATGAAATATATAGTTGCCCCCTGGATGAGCGTCCCCAAGACTCTCAAAGACCTCAAAACATACTGCAAATACTACAATGAAATCGGCAAGCGCTGCAAGGCTGCCGGCCTTTCATTCGGATACCACAACCATGCTCATGAGTTCCAGAAGGTTGAGGGAAAAGTCATGTACGACTATATGCTCGAAAACACCGATCCCGACCTCGTATTCTTTGAAATGGACGTGTATTGGACTGTAAGGGGCCAGAAAGCTCCTGTCGACTATTTCAAGAAATATCCGAAGCGTTTTAGGCTTCTGCACATCAAGGACGAAAAAGAGCTTGGCGACAGCGGAATGGTTGGGTTTGATGCGATATTCAAGCATGCAGCCGACGCCGGAATGGAATATCCCATCGTTGAAGTTGAGCGCTACAGCTTTGCCCCTGCTGAAAGTATAAAGAAGAGCATAGACTACCTCAACAACGCTCCGTTTGTAAAAGAGAGCTATCCTGAGAAAAAGTAGTTTTTTTATTGATATCGCGGGCAATAAATAGCCCGAAGATTAAAAAGCGACGGCAAATGCCGCCGCTTTTTGCATATGTATTAGCACTGATAATGAATGAAATATATTTGACAATAAACAGCTTTTTATTAATAATTAGCATATATGAAAATCAAAATTTATGCGTTGTCCTTATTGTCTGTTTTCAATGCGTATGTAGCGACAGCTGTTGATTATTATTACAAGGCTTCCGTTGGCGACTTTAACGACGGCAATTCATGGTATTTAGACGCGGCAAGGACGGAAGTTGCGGGCGCATTTCCCGTCACTGCGGCCGACAATGCAATTTTATATAAGATGAACCAAAATTCCGGAGTCTGGGTTAAGGAAATAGGCACCAATATGGGCGATCTCATCGCATCCGGGAATACCTCCATTACTTATAGCAAAGTGTTGTTGGGGCAATCCGTTCCTATAAATTTTAATATAGAGGGAAAATTAAAAGTCCAAGCATGCGACGTAGCGACAAGAATGGATTTTAATACAAGTTTTGCAGCCGATGTATCCGACACCGGAAAGCTTGAACTGAATATAGGCGGAATTGAGGTTGGCACGGAAGTTTATGGAGGTGGATCGTACAGCGCGTACGGAGACGTAGCTTTGAGTTTTTCGCTGAGCGATTGGCGCCTTCCAACTACGATAAATGTTGCCGGCGACGTCAAATTGGGCGGCGGAATCATGGGGGTGGACTCCATATCAACCATAACTTTTAATGCCAACGAGACAAATATTTCAGGAGTCGTAGAAATACAGTCGAACGGATCCAGATATTCGCAGTTCTTTATGGCTCGCGACAATGGAACGCTTAGGCTCGGCGGGTTGAAATCTACAATGCGCTCCGACGGCAAATTGGGCGGATCCTTTCTAAATTCATCGTCGTCGATGAATTCAACTGTCGTATTTACGAATGTTGCGGGGACGGATTATATGTTCAAGGGCGAATTTTCCGACTTTGGATTATGGTCGGCTTCCGGCAATGGAAAAATGAATGTAGTAATGGAAGGCGAGGGCACCCAACGCATATACTCTTACCGTTCCGCCGGAATGGAAAATGCCACAATGAACGGCACTTTTACGATAAAAAGCGGGCGCTTTTTTCTCGAAAATTCGAGCATAAAGGAGGCCAACAGAAACGGGGCGCTGTCGCTTGAGGGCGGAGTTTTCGGCACTTCGCGCGACGACACTTCCTCGAGTGGGACGGTATATTTTAAAACTGCCGAATTTAAAAGCGGCGGGCTTGCCTATGAGAATTTTGTAAACCAAAATTCCATCGAATATCAGGCGTCCGATAAGATTGTCATAACAGGACAGTTCGTCAAGAGCGGCACAGGGAAAATTTCCGTGGATTTTTCCGACTCCAACGGAAATGCTCTTGACTTGAGCGGATGCGAATTGGCCGAGAGCATAGACGGAATTGAGAATTGGGTTGAGATACTGACAGCCGGCTCGCTTTCGGGATTTGATATGACAAACTCAATAGGCGGAGGCGAATACGACGCAAACTCCGATTTCTATGGAATAGGCGTGGACGACGCTTATGCGGTATTCAAATGGGTGGACTCGCTCGGCAACGGATACAGCCTGCAAGTGGGATTCGCGCAGGTTCCGGAGCCCGCGGAGGTCGCTGCATTCGCTGGGGTAGCGGCACTCATTGCGATTATGTTGCGCAGGCGCAAGTAGGCAGATTTCAATATAATGTTTTATGGCCCGTTAAAATTTTTTAGCGGGTCTTTTTTATTCTGTATCTGAATGAAAGTCTTTGCGCAATGCGTAAGGCAGTTCGCGCCGATAAATAGCGCCGCGCTCTGGGCTGCTGGACAGGAAAACTGTCAGTTTGTAGAAATAGATAGTTATGCGCTTGAGATTCTTGAAAAATGTGCAAAGGGTACTTGCTATGCGGTTTAGTTATGCCAGCGCATATTTTGCAAAGTCGTGAAATTTTTTAGCAATTTTATTGGCATTTAGTTTTTTTAACGCGGTTTTAGTTGGGCGTTTTTTTTGCTTAAATAACGTCCATAGATAAAAAATCGGCGGACAACGCTCAGAAAAAATCCCCTCTTTCGCCGCAAACGAAAAAGTTTTAGGCGGAAAAGGGGGAAAATAAAAAGAACTCAGTTCCAGTTTCTATCGTCGGAAGCGCCCTTGCCGTACGATGATTTGGATTCAATCCTTTGTCTATACATATTCTCGGAGAATTTCCTGAAAGTTTCAACAAGCCCGTAATGGGGAGTGTCGGCCATGTCTATGATGCCGATTCCCGAATCGGCCTTGTCGTATCTGCCGGTGGCGGACAAGTCTGTCCATTCAAACCACACAACACCCGCAACCGACGGATTGTTTACTGCGGATTTTAAAAATTCCGCGGTGTATTGCGCCTGTTTCTCGGAAGTTCCGGTTGGAATCATTGTTATTCCGAAAGTTCCTCTGTCTTGCGGGGCGAAGTGGTATTCGCCTATTAGAATCGGGCGGTCGAAGCTGCCTTTGGGGAGTTTTAAGTCGGATATATTGTAGCTGTAAGTGTTGCATGTGACTACGTCGCAATAGTCGGCCGAGATGCGCGCGGCGTATTCCCACAGGTCGCCGCTCATTCCAAAGCTGCACCCCAGGTACATTGCCTTCGGATCTATCTCCTTTATGGCGTCGCGGCACACTTGAAAATAGCGGCGGGTGTAGAGCTCCTCGAATTCCGCCATGTCCGACATCGCCTCTTGCGTTTGGGGGACGAAAGACTTGGTTTTCAGAAAGTCGTCGAAAGATTTATAGCCAGATTTCCATGCCGAATTCAGCCGTTCAATCGAGCCGTATTTTTTTTCGAGAACTTCCGCGAACTTCTTTTTTGAGCTCTGATGTTCTGGACACGCCAACACTCCCTTGACAAGTGCGAGCCTGTCTCGCGACCACGGAAGTTCTCCGTCGATAAATACGCCGAAGCAGTACGGTGATTTTATAAGTTCCGCCTTTTTAGCGAGCGCCTCTTTCACAGACTTTTCAAATTTGGGGGAGAACCAGTCTGGCGGAGATTGCCACCAGCCCTTTACAGTTTCTATCCATTCTTCGGGGGCAGAGTTGCATGTGACTGTGTACGGTATTTTGGCGTCGTGGAGGGTGTCGGACTCGGATAAGTGCCCGCCTAAATTTATTCCGAACCTCGAAACGCGCCCGAATAGGATTTTTAAAAGTTTTTGCCTGTCGCGCCCGCCGTATTTCAAATCGACGTTGCGCGCATAGAAGTTGAACGATTTTGCCGGCTTGTCGAAATAGCTTCGTTTAAAAGGTTCGGTAAGCAGAATGTATTTGTCGCCGTTTAAGTCTTCGTAAAATTTTTCGCGCCCTTCAAATGCTGTCGCCCTCGTGGGAGAAGTGCTTGTGCGGGCGTCTGTGGGGGGATTTGAAAAAATCGTGCCCCAGCCGAGCGTACATGCCCCGACGGCGTAGAACAGATTGCCCTCCGGTGTGATAAAGAACCATTTGCCGTCTATTTTTTGTGCGCGGAATTTGCCTGTGGCTTCGTATTTTCGGGAGGAGTCCAAAAGGCCGAAATATTTGTCGCGGCCGGCTATTGGCGGGTTTGAGCGCGCCCATTGAGACTCCTGCTCGGCGCGCAGCCTTAGGTCGGCGTCGGAGTTCACCTTGTCTGGCCACTGCCTGTGTTTGTATTGCCCCCAGCGGTCGATGTAGGGGAAAAATTCATCGCGGCTCATTGACAAAACAGGGTCGTCGGGTTTTAGGTAATGGCTTGCGAAGGGATTATTGCGGCATGTGGAAAATTCTTTTTCAGTTTCGACAGACCAGTCTGCGCGCGCCGGGGCAAGGCTACCTTTTATGGATATGTCGTCAAAAGAGAATTCTCCGCCTCTTGGAACTATGACTTCCACGGTACATTTTTCGCCTCTTCTGCCGTGGAACACGCATTTTGATTTTTCTACGTCACCGGGAGAGTGGGCGAAAGTGCTTTCATTTCTCGATTGCAGAATCTTGCCGTTTTTGTCTTTAAAAAGGACAATCGGGCCGGAGCGAGTGTTTTTCAAATTTTTGTATGCAAAATCCACCTCCAAAACATTGAAGTCGGAGGTTGAAAACGTAAATGCGCGCGCGGAAGAATTTTTTGGCGCGCGGCAGACAAGCGACGATTCCCCAAAGATTACACTTGAATTATCGCGGGTTGCCGCCGCATTTTTGCCGGCACATTCCCAATTAGCGCCCGACTCAAAGTTTTCAATGAGGATTTGCTTTTGCTGAAATTCGCCCGCCGCGAGTAGAATCGGCGCCGCAGATATTAGTAGTAAAAATCTCCTAAATGCCATATGTATAACTTCGTTTTGAATTATGATGGCGCTGCTTTAAAAATCTGTCAATTCATAACTTCAAAGTGTGTTAAATGCATTCGCTTTAAAATAAAAATTTCGAGCGCGGCGAAGGCTGTAAATTTTTTGGGGGCAAGCGCGGACGCCTCTTGCGATATACATGCAAAATATTGGCTTCATTCGCAAAAGAAGCGCATAAAAAAAGCGGGAGCTTCCGCACCCGCTTCCAATCAATTTAAAAAACACGAAGATTTAAAGGGGTGGGGAATCCAGCTCCCCTCGCGCCTTCAATCAACTTTACGAAACAGCTATATATGCCTCATATATGCGGCGACTGTGTTCGACATAAGCATCGCGACAGTCATAGGCCCGACTCCGCCCGGAACGGGCGTTATCTTAGAGCATTTAGGCGCGACGTTTTCAAAGTCAACGTCGCCGACCAGCCTGTACCCGCTTTTTGTCTTTTCAGACGGTATCCTGTTTATGCCTACGTCAATTACGCACGCGCCCTCTTTAACCATATCGGCGGTGACGGTCATTGGCTTGCCTACTGCCGCTATTATAATGTCGGCTTGTGCGCATATTTGCTTCAGATTTTCGCTCTTTGAGTGGCAGACGGTGACAGTCGCGTCGGCGCCCTTCTTCATTAGCAATAGCGCCATAGGCTTGCCGACAATAATGCTGCGGCCTATCACGACAACCCTTTTCCCGGCTGTCGGAACCTCGTATCTTTTTAGAAGCTCCATAATGCCCGCGGGTGTGCATGCGGTAAAGGCGCACGGGTCCTCTTGGCACAGAAGGCCGAGATTGGCGCTGCTAAACCCGTCAACATCTTTGTCGGGGCGCACGCGGTTGAAAGTGTCGCGCTCACTCAGATGCTTTGGAAGGGGCGCCTGTATGAGTATGGCGTCAACGCAGTCGTCGTTGTTAAGGGAGTCTATTAGCTTGAATAGCTCCTCTTGCGTCACGCTTTCGGGTAAAACGTGCAGACGGCTTTCAATTCCGGTCTCCGCGGCGATTCTCCCCTTCTTCTTGACGTATGAAACCGAAGCGGGATCCTCTCCAACCCTGATAAAAGCGACGCACGGCGGGCGCGTCGCGGAAATTTTTTTTAGTTTCGCCGAGAGTTCCTCGCAGACAAGCTTGGCGGTTGCGTTTCCGTCTATAATTTGGGGCATAATTTTTTAACGAAGCTTAATGTTTTCAACTCTGACTACCGGCTCTCCGTCTATTTTTGTAAGAGAGCCGCGCAATACGACGAGCCTTCCGAAAAATCGTTCGATGTTTGATGTGATGAGCCTTGTGGAGTCTATGTATGCGACAAAATCGCCGTCGATATCGTATATACAATATTTATACGGGGCGGTTGAGCGAAATGGGGAATAAGTGCTGCCCGTATATTTGAGAATGCCTACAAGCTCGCGCGGGGCCTCTTGCTGTTCAGCGGTGTCTGAGTTGCATGAGCAGAGCAAAATTGCCGCAGCCACGCACGATAATATTGCCGAAAATAACTTCTGGGGAAATTTCATAGCATATACACTTTTTATAAAAGCGTTCGCGATTGCAAGCCGAATTGCGATACAATAGCGTATTTTTCCGCAGGCATTTTAACGGATATTGCCGGAATATTAGTCTTGATTTTATTGCGGTTGGGCGTAGCTTCGATTATTGAAAGTTTATATTGCCAGACGGGCGCGATGTACATTATAGCGGGCGCGCGGATATGGCATTTATACTAAAAAATTAAAATGGACCGCATATGGATTGGCTCGATAATCTCTTTTTCGGAGCGGGAATAGCGCACGGGATATTCGCGTTTGCGCTCGTCATTACAATAGGAGTGCTTCTTGGGCGCGTCAAAGTTGCGGGAATTTCGCTCGGCGTGACGTGGATTCTCTTCGTGGGCATAATAGCAAGCCATTTTGGAGTTAGAGTGGAATCGCAAACACTCAATTTCTTTAAGGAATTCGGACTGGTTTTATTCGTTTTTTCGATAGGTTTGCAAGTGGGGCCGAGCTTCTTTTCGTCCTTCAAAAAGGCGGGGATAGGAATGAATATGGTTGCCGTGGCGATTGTCGTAATCGGGGTGGCGGTGACTGTCGCGATACACTATGCAACGGGGGTTCCGATGTCGACTATGGTAGGAATATTGTCGGGGGCAGTGACAAATACGCCGGGGCTTGGAGCCGCCACGCAGACATATACAGACATTACAAATCTCGACGACCCTTCTATTTCACTCGGCTACGCAGTTGCGTATCCGCTTGGCGTAATAGGCATAATAGCCTCTCTCATATTCTTAAAATACTTTTTCAAAATATCTTTTGACAGGGAGTATGCTGAAATTGAGCGAAGGAAAGGGCTTAAAATCGGGGCGGACAGAATTACGCTCGTGGTTGGGAACCCGTCGCTTGAAGGTAGGACTATCGATGAAGTTCAAGAGCTGGCGGGCAGGCATTTTGTAATTTCCAGAATATGCGGGCAGGACGGGAAAATAGAAATAGCAAAGTCTGACAGCGCCCTTAAATTGTCCGATAAAATCCTCGTTGTCGCAGAACCCAAAGACATCGATTTTCTCGTGGCGTTTTTCGGGAAAAGAATAGAGATGGAATGGCAGAAGATGGATACTGCATTGGAGGCGCGGCGCGTAATGATAACCAACCCGAACGTAAACGGAAAGACCCTCGGCAAGCTCGGTCTATACGGCGGATTCTCATTTAACATAACGCGCGTAAACCGAGCTGGAATCGACCTTGTTGCCCATCCTGACTTGCAGTTGCAAATGGGCGACCGCGTCACTGCCGTCGGTACCGCCACTTCCCTTAAAAACGTAGAAAAAATACTTGGAAATTCGATGATGCGCCTAAGGCAGCCCAACTTGGTCCCGATATTCCTCGGTATATTGGTTGGCGTGCTCGTCGGGAGCATTCCGTTTTTTATACCCGGCATACCGCAGCCAATAAAGCTCGGATTGGCTGGCGGCCCGCTTATAGTATCCATATTGCTAAGCAGATTCGGGCCGAAATTTAAGCTGGTGACCTACACGACAGTAAGCGCAAACCTTATGATTAGGGAAATCGGCATAGCAATATTCCTTGCGGGAGTGGGGCTTGGGGCGGGGCAGGACTTCGTCTCTACAGTCATAAACGGCGGGGGATACAAGTGGATTGGCTACGGCGCGGTTATAACCGTGCTGCCGGTTGTCATAGGCGGAATAATTGCAAGGCTTTGCTTAAAGCTCGACTATTTTACGCTGATGGGCGTTCTTTCAGGCAGTACTACAAACCCTCCGGCTCTGGCTTATTCAAACGCCACTGCCGACAACGATATGCCGGCTGTCGGATACGCCACTGTATATCCGCTTACAATGTTTTTGAGAGTCTTATCGGCACAGCTGCTCATAATATTTTTTGTTTAATTGCAAGGGTGGGTGTATTTATTAAAAAAGCGGCGCTGTATTTTACGAGAGCGTCGTGTGAAATGTTAAAGGCGGCGGGAAAAATGCACCAATTTAAAATAGGCGTTGCATTGGCGTTGATTATTTCGGATTGCACAAATGCGTATTTTAGGGCTCTCAAAAGTTCTTTAAGCGCAATGTTAAGCCGTCCGCGCTTATCGGCTATAATATTATCGTGAGCTTGCAGATATTGTATGGCGTATGGAAATGTCATGGCAGGGCTCTTTTATAGCGCATTTTTATTGCTTTATAGAACAATCAAGCAAAGTGGCATTTTCGATGCCGCGACATAGGCTAAGTTTGTACAATAAAATCCAATGTTGCCATTTCGAAAGCCTAATTTTTTTTAATTCCTAAAAGTCGCGAGCCAATCCAATATTTCTGTCGGGCAATTCAGCGTACGTAATGCATTGTTTCCATGCAATACTCTCTAAGCCCGCACAACGCGCTTGCCCGTCGATAAAAACGCATAATTGTATTCAAACTGCAATGTTCCCGAAACCCGCACCCACCGCGCTCTATGTCCAACGAATTTTGCGGTTTCAGAAAGAGGGCAGAGCGGAGTTTAACTAAAATGCGCAAAGTTTTCAGCCATTCTCTATAAAATATGAAATTTTTGCTATATCTATGGAAAATAAAAAAAACCGGCACATTTATCGTACCGGCTTTGCGCTTTAAATAAGAACTTTGGTTATCGGAGATTTAAAACTTGCACGTTAAATCTCGGCGCCGACTTGTTCGCGGGATCGTAAACCAACAGCATAGTCTTGGCGTCGTCCGGGAGCGATATTATGTTTTTGTAGCATGGAATCCATTTGCCTTTTACGCGCTTTGCTATTTGGCAGGTTATTCCCGCATTATCCTTCTTCTTTGGCGAGAATATAAAGGAGCGTCCGGGGCCGATTATGCTTGTCTGCCCGTTTATGTTAAAAGCAACCGATTGGTGCGTCATATTCATTACGGCAAATTTGTTTTTGGGAAGCTCCTTCGGGGAGATATTCATCGGATAAAATCTCGCATTGTTGCCGCTCTTTATCATGAGGGCAAAAATATCGCCTGACGGAACCGGGATTTCAAAGCTGCCGGCACCGGTAAAGTTCTCGTCCGCTTCGGGCTTTTCGGGATTGGGAAGATTGGTTTTCAATCTTGAAAACCGCATGGTTTTGGGGCCCTTATATTTGATTGTCACCATTTGGCGCGGAGAAATTTTGAGCTCATGCCATTTATCGTCCGACTTATAGAATAGATTGGAATCTTTC